>Ga0209780_1001687_pt1 | contig 14897 bp, 14 predicted proteins | sample WorMetexBAHAMAS2_FD_187384 | JGI IMG/M metagenome (GOLD analysis project Ga0209780, IMG submission 187384) | Marine gutless worms symbiont microbial communities from Max Planck institute for Marine Microbiology, Germany - Inanidrilus exumae... | ecosystem: Host-associated > Annelida > Digestive... | reverse complement strand
GGTTGAGTCAAAAGTTTGAATTATATCAATTATTCTGTTATGAGTTCTCAATTCTTTAAATAAGTCATGAATATAACGTCACTGTCAGTGCTCATTTATTAAGCACAGCATGCCAATGATCGATTTCATGTACTGAGTACTCAGTATTTAAAACTGATCAGAGGCAAGTTGTGCTTGATAAAGAGCAGCAGCATATCAGCTTTTTTGGAGCCAGCCTGTTACGTCTGTCTGTTACACGTGTGACGCCGAGCTGTACAGATGCTCACTAGCAGCGGATGTCGGTGGCGCAGACTGCCAGACAAGTAGCGTTGATTCGCAACACATGCGACATTGGGTACAGGTGGTGGTTTTCACGCCACCAGTCACACGCTGTTGGATACTTGCTGCTGTCGACTGGAGTTATACACAGAAATATGTAACGTACTGCAGCAGGTTTGATGTGCAGTGGGCCGCATAAACGTACCACATTGACGACAGGGGGAAAACGGGACAGACAAAAACCGAAACCGAACCGAAAACCGCGGTTTTTCTTGCAAAAACCTACCGAAACCGACCGACAGCAAAATTTTTGAAACCGTAACAACACTAGTGTCATATGATGAGACAGAAATGCAGGAAATTCATGACAGTCTAAATATGTCCTTGTCTAAGCAGGCATGTTTTACCTGCGCTACGCTAGCTAGCGCGGGTATTAGCCGTCGTCGTGTGTCCGTCTGTCTGTCACAAGCCAATACTGTACCAAAACGGCTAAACATAGGATCACACAAACAATGCCACGTGATAGCCCATGGACTCTAGTTTTATGATGCCAATAGTTGTTGGTAGGAGACCCCCATTCCCCTGAAATGTGCGCTCAAAGTGACCCACCCCCATTTCGAACACAACGATTTCAACCAATATCCGCTGATAGTGCCTCAACCATGAAAGCTGGCGAAAAAGTTCAATTAGCACTAATAGGAAGTTAACCACGCACTTTCCAACGAGCCAAAGATGAACCGTATATGTTAACCCTAAGTCCCCGGAAGGGTGTCACAAAAACGCGATATCGCTATTTTCCCCCGTAAAATTCAACTTTTATCGAACGAAGTCTGCTACACAGTTCCTTTTTGTGAAAACTTCCAGCGGCAAAGTTGTAGCTACGTCATTCCCCTATCGAACGGTCCATAGTTGGATTGTAGGTGACGTCCCCATCTACCTAAAGTTTGCGCTCAAAGTGACCGACCCCTTCCGAAAATACCGATTTCGGCAGATTTCGCTTAATTCGTGCCTCAACTGTGAGAACTAGCGAAAAGTTCAATTATCGCTAATAGGAAGTCGACACTGCGCTTTCGATCGAGCCATAGATGAACTCTGTGCGTTGACCCAAGTCCCCGAAAGGGTGGCTCAAAACCATAATTTGTACATTTGGCGTTGCCTGTCATATCTTCGTTGCAGGTAATCGTAGACACTTCAAATTTCGTATGTGGGTTCAACAGTTGACAGACCGTCCCTGAAATGGGCGTGGTCACGTCACGTGATCCATTTCAAATTTTTACTTCCCCTAAGATATCTCGGGAACGGCTTAAGCTGGAGACTTCAATTTTGGTGTGCATGTTGATCATACACAAGTCCCGGCCTACAGACGACAAACTGTCGCTGAAAGGGGCGGTCACGTGACCGCGCGGTCACTGTCACGTGGCCTCTTTAACTTTTGGAAAATGAGCCATAATATCTCGTTAGCGGTACAAGATAGCGTCATAGTTTCTATTAAATTCAAATAGGAAGTCGTATGCGCTTTAGCGAATGGTTATGTAGTGTATTATTATTGTGCCCTGCAAGCTGTACTCTATCAGTTTGCACACCTGTTCAGAAAATACCTTTCCAGAGGCAAAACAGTCTGCACACTTGTTGTGTTTGAACGTGTAATTAACTTGTACTGTATCTTGCAATTTGTGACTGGAATTTCGGTACCTGTGTTGCAGATGTGATGGCGTCAGCATCTGAACTAATTTGTGCATATTTCACGATGGGTGTGACATACATGGACATGCAATGTTTGTTGCATGACTGCCATGGTATTGAAATAAGTCTGCGTAACTTGAAGCGCAAGCTTCGGCTTATGCATTTGTTCCGACGAAAAGAATACTGTGACATTAAATATGTGGTGGAATTTGTTGGCAGCCAGATACAGAACTCTGGGATGCTTCATGGCTACCGTTGGATGCACCAGAAATGTGCGGAATCTGGACTGCATTGCAGAAGAGAAGATGTGCGCATGGTTCTTCGTCATTTGGACCCAGCTGCAGTTCAGTTTCGCCAAGCAAGACGTCTTCACAGGCGTGAATACTTTGCACGTGGCCCGAACTTCATCTGGCACATAGACTCATATGATAAACTGAAGCCATTTGGCATTTGCATTAATGGCTGCATAGATGGATACTCACGAAAAGTTTTGTGGCTGAACTGTTATTACACCAGTAGTGATCCAAAAGTTGTCGCTTCTTACTTTGTTGAGACCGTTAGCAAGCTCAAATGCTGTCCGAAGTTGGTCAGGACGGATGATGGAACTGAAAATGTAGATCTGCTGCAAATGCAGAAATTCTTCAGGAGAAATGGAATCGATAGTCTGGCTGGAAATAATAGTGCGTTGACTGGTACCAGTCCACACAACCAGCGCATTGAGTCTTGGTGGGGCATTTTACGGAAAGAATGTGTGGAATTCTGGCTGGTGGCTTTCCACAGCTTGAAGAATTGTGGGGAGTTTGATGGTGGATACATTGATCGCAACATCATACAGTTCTGTTTCATGGCTCTTATACAGGTTTGTGAGACTGGGATCCTGTTCAATATTACATTACCCTATTCTGTGTTTGGTTTATATACAGCAGCAAAATAATAGACTTAACCCGTTATTGGGGTGGTCCCTATTGTGTAGTTGCCGGCGTTACCTATACGAGTCATTTCAACGTTTGGCATCATTGGTAATAGTCAGCACTACTGTCGGCATGCACAGTGGACATGATCTAGTTTGTGACAGTTTATTACACTTAAACTGTTCATGTCAGTTAGTACCAGTATGACCTGATTGTTTTGGGTTACATGTAACTCTGTGGCCTATGTCAAGTTCATTAGTCATTACCGAGTTGAAAGTACTGACATAATTAATTAACTAATTAAACAACATACTATTTTAACAATACTTCAACGATCAGTTCTCATGATATAGGTTCACTGTTCATGGTTGGTTATTAGTTAAAAAACAGTTATTTACTTCATTTTGTCAGTGTTTTGTTGTAGCATGCTAGAGCCGGGTTTGCTGTGCTTTGCACTACTGTGATTTCTGACTGAAATGTCAGTAAGCCTACACAGCAATCGGCGACTATGTTTCTAGTTTCCTGTAACATACTACATTGTATACAGCATGTGAGTTTGCACAATTGCAGGATGAACTGGACGATGTAGTTGAAACATGGAACGACCACTACATTCGTCAGTCACGGAATCCACGTGTTCCAAGCGGACGTCCAAACATCATGTACTCTTGCTCTCATTTGTATGGGGCTGAAGATGAATCTGTTGTTGTGGACACTACTGACGTCGATGTGTGCAAACAGCACTGCACCTTCCGTGCCAGTCGACCATGTGAAGACAAAGAAGTATATGAGCTGTGCTTGGCAGCAATGACTCACCATAATTTGTCTTTACCAAATGATGCTCATTATGGCTTAGATTTGTATAGAAAATTGAGAATGGAGATCAATGCACTGCTGTAGCTAGACCTGGGAGTGACTTGGGTTTCCGTTCACGACTTGACTTGGCACCAAAACGACTTGAAAGTCGACTAAGTCACCACCTCATGACTCGACTTGACTTGAAGTTTTCGTGACTTAAAGTCGGCGACTTGGACGCCCGTCCTCCTGAAACTTGCGCTGAAAGTGACCCCGCCCCCTTCGAACACAACGATTTTGACCAATATCCGCTCATAGTGCCTCAACCGTGATAGCTAGCGACAAAAGCTCCATCAGCACTAATAGGAAGCCCATCACGCGCTTTTCAACGAGCCATAGATGAACCATGTACGTTACCCCTAAGTCCCCGAGAGGGTGGCTCAAAACGAGAATTTTTACATTTTGCGTTGCCTTTCACATCATCGCTGCAGGTAGTCGTAGACACTTCAAATTTGGTATATGGGTTAAACATAGCAAGTCCCAACTATACATAAGAAACCGTCCCTGAAATGGGCGTGGTCACTTCACGTGATCGATATTTAGCGGATGTGAACTCACGTTCACGTTTGCTATATGCTATCGCCGTTGCGTCTGTCTGTCTGTCTGTCGTCTGTAACGTTTGTGCACCCTACTTCGCTGGCTGAAATTTTCAGCAATTTTGCTTCGCCGTTTGGTACCTTGGCCATCAATGACATCCACGGAAAATTTTACGGAGATAGTTCCAGGGAAACCCCTCCGTCGGGGGGGTATAAACGCAGAAGGAGTAGCCAAATATAGCCATTTTTAACATTTCGAATGCTGTATCTCCGAAACGGTGCAAGATAGGAGGTAAATAAGTCATAATCACTAATAGGAAGTCGTATATGAACTTTCCATTGGTATCAAAATCGGTGACCTTGAATGGCGAAATGGTCTTTATTTTGCGTTATTATACCAAATTTGGTAGTTTCCGGGCGCATTCCGTAAAAGTGGTTGACAAAGCCATAACTACGGACAATTTACGATTACTACGTCTAGTAGTAAACGTCTGCAGATGGACCGCGCGACGCTCACGGTATAAAATCCTAGCAGGTTCATAAATTCAAGACTTAATGCGCAGTACTTGCCTAGATATCGTCTTGATAAGAAATCGTACATGAACTTTTGATTGGTACCAAAATGGTGACCTTGAATGACCTTGAACGGCGATATGGCCCTTATTTTGCGTTATTTTACCGAATTAGGTAATGGCCCTTATTTTTCATTATTTCACCGCATTTGTGTACGATGTCGTCGTAAAACAAATGTTAGCCTTACCTCGGTTTCAAAATCTACTTTTGACAGTTTATGACCACACTAATACCATCTGCACAATTATTCAGCGATTATTTAGTCAAAACCAACTGATAACTCGGTTTGATGGGCGTAGATGCATAGATGATTACGTGCGTAGATTACCATTGACGAATTAGTTATTGTAGAAATTAAATTAGGAACTCAGTTTAATGGGCGTAGGCTCTGGCCTCTACATGTACGATGTCGTCGTAAAACGTTCACGTTCGCTATCTCATCTTCTGATGAGTTCTTGTAAATTTTTGTCCCCTCTAAAATACCTGTGAAAGAACGGCTTAAGCTGGAGACTTTAAGTTCAAATTTGGTGTGCATGTTGATCATAGCAAGTCCCAGCCTATGGACAACAAACCACACGTGAAAGGGGCGTACCGGCGTAGTTAGGTCACGTGAACCATTTAAATTTTGGTGGGCGCCAACCATCTCTTGAACGGATGATAGTCTCAGGCGCTGTTCGCCGTCGAGATATGTATTCAGCAGCTACAGGCCGAGTAGAAAGAATGGTTTGATTACCATATGCAGCAAGGCAGAGTAGAAGAAATTGTTTGATTATCATGTGATGCGACACGGAATATTTAGCCTTCGCTGAGCCGCTGCGTCGCGCGGGTTTCTCGGCGATAGCTGAGTTTCTTGTATCCCTAAGATAAAAAGCCTAACTGCAAACCATTCTAGTAAGGAATATTGTTGACAGTTTGTGCTATTTGGTCTTATGACCTACAGACTGAATAAATTCTACTACTACTACAGTTTAGAAAAACACAGCTGATTCACTAACACTAGAAACGATAGTGCCTGTAGTTTAACCAGTATGACTACGTGATGCATGCTGTCTATTGCAATTTCACACTGTATTTTGACCACAATTCGTGACTTTTATCCTAAAATTCGGTGGCGACTTGAGTGGAAAATTTTGGCGGCGACATGGAACTGAAACGACTTGACTTGACGCGACTAAGTCGACTTAACGGCGGCGACTCCCAGGTCTAGCTGTAGCAAATAAGTTGTTTGCAGTTTTATGTTGCATAAAAGGCTGATGAACGTTTGGTAGATGTTATCGGCTTGCGTGAATATGTATCAAAGAAAACTTGCACATTATCTGGCTCAGCATAAGTATTATGACTTGGCAATATGCAGTAACTCATTGATATTGCTTCCTGTGGTTGTAAAACGTAAGATCAATCTAATATGTGAAATATCAGGCATAGTTATCTCAGCCAATTGTCTGCATAGAGCATACTGATAAGCCCTTTCACTTTCTTATGTTTTCACATATTGCTACAGTGACAGGTGTAAGATGCAGCAAAATCGTTGTGTTGAACAGTAGTGTTTGGTTTTGTGGATTGCATGCTGCTGATATTGCAATCTCCTGACTTTAAATTCAAGAATCAAGCATTTTGTCATGATTTATTGAGTGAAACACTGTGGAGTATGTGGGAACATTAGATGTAGATGTCTACTACCAACAGGCACTATTCCGACAGACCTACCCGTGTGACATTGTGTACGGTTTATGTATAGCTATTATGCAGTGTGAACAACTGTCGCCATTGCGAAACATTCACGATGCATCTAATTTATACATATACCTTCGTTCCGAAGTGAACGGCATGCTGCGCTGTTGGAGGGTGGGTGAGCGGTTTGATGACACCTCACCCATTATTGTCGTTAGACATCCTTCCTGAAACAGTTTCACTCATCGAATAATTGTCTGCAATACTCAGCCCAAGTGTATGCTCAGTGACTGCATTTATTTAGTGTATAATGCATGTACTGCTTGTCCAGTAATATACGTTGTATCGTAACACCTCGAACAGAAGCCACATTACTCAGATATCCTTCATTGCTCTTCAAATGCACTTCATATTGTAATTTACTTCATGTTTGTGATGTGTTAGGTTACGACAGTCTGTCTGCATGTGTTGCTTCCCTGTGTAAGTTAATTGGGCTGAACAGCCAAACAAAACAATATCTTGTATGCATATACCAAAATCAGTACCAATTGCTGTGATTTATAGTAATTATTTATTACTTGGCCCCTGGAAAGAGTACAAACTAATGTGATGTCTGTCTGCATGCGAGGAAAGTGTTTACACAATGGGGCCTATGCATTCTATAACGTGACAAAGGTTCCACCTAGACTTAACACACCAATAGGAAATAATACCTCGCGAGTGACCAGAAGTGCTCAAAATAGTGTTTTGTACCTTTTGACTTCAGTTGCATAGTTGTTTTTAAAATAATTACCGTTATACAATTTTTGAGCCATCACAGCCTCATAGGTTTGTAACGTTTACTGTCAAAACAATTCAGACTTTATACAGAAGCTTAAGTACTCACAGCAGCTTGTAGTAGACTGTTGTGTCCAGTTATGTAGAATGTCATCAACAAATGCTATCTTTCACTAGTAAGTATTGATTAATGGTCAGATCCTTATTGCATCTCTGTTTTTAATTCGCTCATAGTTTATAACAATTGCACATATCAGCACATCATTATTTTGCAATAATGCGTATTCTACTTGCTGCACAGTGTGGGTCTGGGTGAAACCACTGTGATTTTATCAGGTTCCAAAAAATTTACGGCTGCTGCAAATTAGTGTTTAATTACTAATTAACTAACCGTGCAAAAAATTGTTCTATTAAGTTTTGTTAATCGCTCTCAATTTGATATTTTGGACATTCTGGTTGTGTGTAAATTACAGCAAATATGACGGTTGTAGTCATGGATAATGTTCAAAAGTCACTTTGCATATGACATATCATAGACATTTCTACTTTTATACTGCTCTTGTGTGCCCGTAATGAGACATGAACACTATAAATGAATTACAGCCTATCAATGAACAACATAAAATACGGAACAGCAACAGTGCACTCATCGAAAACACTGTATGCCAAAGATCCTGTTACATGTACAGACATAGAATTGCAGCCACAATTGTCACATACGGAGTACTAGCTGATAACCGTTTCACTGTTCATTACTTTTCCATCATATGTTACCACCACAATACTTTTTTTATAATACTGCACCAAACAACCCTTTGTGATTGTGACATGTGAATGTTTTAATGCTAATGAAAAAGTAAAACAGTGTAGTACTAGTCTTTCCAGACAATCACTTGCACTGGTACAGACAACCAAACTAACCGAAACTTAACAACAAAAATTGAGTCAAGATTTTACGTCCCACTCAACACGGAAATGTTCTTAACAGACATCTTGAAGAAACAAAACACAACAAATGCAAGCTTCTATGTGCGGCAAAGTTAATAACGTGTTGTGTTATTATACCAGGAAACAAGTATCCCTCATATGCCCAAAGAGTTTGAGTGTTGAGAGTTAAAAAATGGCTCAACTAACCCCAACTTCTCCTAGAACTAAGATACACTGGCTGTAGCATTTTCATGCTAATTCAAATCTTCCCAAACCCCGCCGACAACTTGACAGCATCGGTCAACAGGCCCCACAGTGTGTCAGGGTCGTCAATGCCACAAGGCAGCCAGAGAATCAAGGCGCACGTGCTGGCCGACGGCAGACGACGTTCGCTGTGATGCTGTGGATAAAACTGGATTTGCAGCACTGCCCCAAACCCGTTTGGTGGAATGCAGTCTGCGCCAGTCCAGAACGTGAGCAGATCGGCTAGAGACAGTTCACTGTTGGCTGCTGACACACAATCAAACATTATAGTTAAGCAGCATTTGTATGCTTATCCAATCTGCAATTCAGGCATATGGCAAACGGCTAACTCATGCAATCGTATACGTAGAAGTGATTCCACTGTAATGTTTTCACTGAACTGAAATCGTTCTTTCTGATTAGGTCTGACTTACTGCTAGGAAACATAGACCAGCTAATGATCACACCGGCAGTCAGTGAAAGCACAGATTCATCTACGACAAATTACATGCTAGTCGTGTGGAAATTATTTGCGTGCAAACTGAGACGTGGATATATTGCATGTCATATACTGAAACTAAGGTCATCCTCGGTGACGAAATAATGCCACAACTGGGAGTAGCCATCCACGTCCTCGAAATTCCTGACGCTGAAGCTAAGGATTAAACCTATACTATATGTACTGACACATAGCGTTTACAAACCTTCACATTTCTGCAGGCAGCAGTCAAATGAGTAGACTGTGTCTTCCTCCGCTGGCCTGTTGTTCGAGCCTTGCTCAGAGTAGTCTATGGAGTACAGCTGGCGGAAAGTCAGGAAGTCAATGGGCTGGTCACCACCAACAAACAGCTTCTTCAACACTTCGACCGCTGACTGCGACACTCCCAAGCTCAGCAGCTCCTGTGCTCCCTCCCTGAACTGCAACAGAGCTGGGAGATTCCTAACAAACACACAGTACAGTTCACTGTTAACTGTGCAATCAACATAAGATGCACACAGTGAACAGTGCGTAGCTGTCAAATGATACCATGAGTGTCAGTGTTGAGAAGTCTCACACTTACTTTACATAGTTAGATTCTCTGACATCGAAGTCGAAGCAGTTCAGGCAACTTACTTTCTGTTACATTGGTCTACATGAATAACTGTCTGCTCAGAAGTGAAGCATAATAGACCATACATGTACATGTATGTGTACAGTAGTGGACGTACTGGAAGCGATATTCTGTAATACTCACAGTCATGTAGGAAGTGGATGCCAAATCCAGTGAAAGAAGTAGTTACTTAGATACATGTAGTATGTGAATGGTAATCAACTATTTGTAATAATCTGCTGTTGGAAGTCAATCACCTGTCAGCGTAACTCTATTGCCTGTCCAACTGTTCATTATTCACATCTGACTAATACATTGCACTGAGACAGTATTCAAATGTACAGTAACTATTTACTCCTTATAGCATTACTAATATCGACAGTAACGGTAACACAAACAAGATTGCCATATAATCTAAGGCCGCAGCACCAGCTCAGGTTTGCAGTAATTACCCTGCTTCTGGCTACACAACGGTCCTAACGCCAACTATAAGTCTACGTCGATAAAGCGTCATCTGGCGAGTGTGGACGTCTTTGTCTCCTGTGACCTTGACCTGAGGACCTTCATATGTGAACTTGACCCGTATCCCCTGTAGATGTACGGGATGAGCAAAAATGAACGTCCTAAGTCAAGGCTTTCGAAAGTTATCGTCTGACATATATACGGACAGACAGACCGAAAGACATGACCAAAATTATAAAGTAGCCGCTTTGTGGATGCGTCAATGATGATGACATAAAAAATTTCTTATCATACTTTCAGAGGCATTGTCGAAACTAAAAAGTGTGATTTTGTTACTGTGCAAGTCGCAATTGACTCGTACTTGTTGTACAGTTCATGTTTGATGAGCTCACGTATGAGACTGTCCCGTACGGAGATGTTGAGTGAGCTGAGGCAGTAGCCCAATCCAGCCAGCCAGTCACCGTTGTCACTGACAACTTGTCTGAACTGGTTGTCTGTTGAGGCACCAGCTATCTGTATTTGAAAAACAACACCAGAACACATAAGTCGTTCCAAATACTTCGCCCGTTTGGTTTGGACAGGTATGCCAATTTTCCAAATGTAAAAGAAATGGGTCATCTACGTATTTTCTCAATGAGACAGCAATCGTGATACAAACTTCTGTTTGGCCGCCTTAACTCATGTACCAACGAAAGGCATGTTTAACTCCAAAAGGCACAAGTGTAATGCTGTACATAACTGCTGTTTTCACTGTGCATGGACATATGCTATGTTTACTCACGAGTTGCACAATGGCAGTTGTGTTGGCGTCCGGTACCACCACGTTATCATAACACAGCGCCGCTTCATGCCCAACCAGCAGGTAGTACTGTTGTGCACCTGGACCGCCATTCCTCACACTCCACTGCACCAACTGTCCAGCGAGCTTGTACTTGTTGGCAGACAGCAGTGGCAATGAACATGTGAAGGCCATCTGACCAGTACTGCCCTCCAAAATTCCGCAGCTAATAAGCTCACGCATCAGTAACCTGTAGCACATTATAAACAAGCAAAATCACAAGCTGATGACGAAAATGCACAAACGTATTGCACAGAATAAAACTGCATCAGACAAATATTCCACACACATATATTCACACACAAATGGACCAGTGGAAGTATATATCAGTTCTGACATAGCCATAAGTGTTGCAATTCTACACACATTTTCCAAATTCTTTCATTGCCAGAACCAGATATGAAACATTTGTGTGATATTTTCTTTGAATTATCTATATGACAATGCAGATGAAAAGAAAGTAAACGTTCACATGTAATTCTATTCACGGTGAATCAAATGCGGAAATAAACGTTAAGCATAACTTCGTAAGTTATCTGTGCCGTGGTACGCGATTCAGCAGCTATCTATCAATGTTGACTAATAGGAAGTCGACTACCAGTCTTTAAATGAGCTAAGATAAACACTGCACGCTACATCTAACCCAACATAGGGGGCTCAAAGATGCAAAGTGACCGCTTTCTCATGCTGAATTTGATCATTAATCTGTGATAACTTCGAGATGGTGCAAGATACGATGTAAATTATTATTACTCACTAACAGGAAGTCACATATGGGTTTTTGACTGGTACCCAAATCGGTGACCTTGATTGACCTTGAACGGCTTAATGACCGTCGACCTGCGCTATCTTTCAGTAGCTAAGCTTCCTGTTTAAAGTATGTGGAGTAAGTGTAATGACAGCACAGACAGCCTATGCCGAGTACTTAAATATTACAGAAATACGACATCGGTATACAAACACCGCTAAGTAAGTCAAAAGTGCTTGTAAATTATAAATCTGTACTGAATTTAAGCAACTATGTGCAAGACCAATTTGTTGTCCAGTAAACTATAAATGTGCTATTATGTAGGTGTAAAGTGCAGAGGAAAACGCACTGTAAGCATACGTTAAATCTGAAATATCGCCAAATGTCGAATCTCACCGAAAAAATTCACGCTTAGGACCACCTTCGTCCACGGCGTCTTCACCGGCGAAAACAATTCTCACAGGCCTGTCGAAGGAGAAATCAGGCTTCTTGACCGAAAATTCTGCGGACTTTAACACCCGCCTGCGACTGACGACCACCACAACTTCTTCACCATGGACGGCAGTTGTCAGCGGTTGAAGTAATTGTGCCATGTCAAGTTGACTGTCATCCCTGCATATTGACCAAAAAATCTATGTTCTGGCCCAGTAATTTTTCCCGAAATTGCTGACGGCATTATGTCTGAACATTTAGAAAACATAGTCTACTTATAACCGTGCAGCGGCAATAACTCCTGTTTGCACTACACTGAATGTACAGGTACTTGCAGGTACCTGCAAGTTTCTGCAACATAATGAACGATGACACATCAGAACAAATACCGGTCTCAAGGTTAAATGTGAACTTTTGTGGCTATCAGTGAGGGAGATAACTAGCAAACCATACATAATTGTATGAGACTTAAGTAACTTATGGTAATAAATTAGCTATCTATAACTGTAACTGTACTTTATTACTGTATTCAAAAAAATTTCCGTAATTGCACTTGTCATGAAACAAACTTAAGAAACGGCAATCAAATACATTAATTAGTAAAACTACCATATTACCCATTACTGGCCAGAGCAGTTTCTTAGCATTAGCTTACTACAGATGAAGAGAAAGGAATATTACCTTGAGGTTGCAGTTATGCTGGCCTCAATAGCGTGCTGCCAAGTCCGGTCACTGACGTCGTCTTCAATGTCTGAGTCATCCAGCACCGACAAGTACTCGGCATAGGCTGTCTGTGCTGCACCTGAAGCTGTGCTGCTCATCTGCAATATGTGTTAATGAAAAAGTAAGACTTCATATACACAGTAATGGTGTGCAAATAGTTCACTTTGCAAAATGCATATGTGCGTAAACCATCTGCTATGGGTTAACCAATCACGCCAATTCAGCCTTTCATTCATTCGGGGTCGATAGATGAGTAGTAAGCTGCAATTGGATGTCTCTTACCTCAGTTGCGGGTGGCGCCATCTGGTGTACGCTTACGAAGGAAAGGCAGGCGTGGTGTATGTGAGTTGACAGCTGCAATAAATACTTGTTGTAGAGATAGACAGTAACAGAATTTGGCTTCACCACTGTGTGCTCCTATTGCTACCGACTGAGTAGCGAAGTCTGTCGGTCTGTCAGTCGGTCTGTCACCTAGTGGGCCGTGTAAAAACGGCTGAAGCGATCCAGATGCCGTTTGCATCAAAGACACGAGTGGGCCCAGGTAAACACCTGGTGCATATAGTGGACTGCTTCGGGAGAATACTGTATTATGTTCATTCAACACAATACAGCCTTCCAGTTTACTACGTGAGTATGAGACGAGTTGAACACACCATGTAGTTAATGCAAAAGAAGAAGAACTGGCATCTTTTAACATGTCAGTGTGTATCACAGTTACAAGATTACAGTGAAAACATTTAAGTAAAGTGCACTTTTGCCATGACCAAGACCGCCTGTATTCCATGCAGAGCGGTAAAAACTGCAATATTTCAAATCAGACTCATGCCTGTTCATCAGTAGTTTCCATCGGAGTGATGTCCGACACAGGTGGAATGTCTGGAAGCTCAGTGATCTGCCGAAATGCACAATCAAGCAACACCACAAAAGTGACCCAGCATTCTAATATTATCATTCTAATCTACCGTGTCAAATACATGGCGTTTCGGATGAGTGCATTCACAACTATCCAGTGGACGTAAATGCCCTGATTGCAAATCAACATCTTGCTTGAAATGTGTCTGAGTTACAGAGACTAGCATCATTATACTCGCAGATAACTGTCAATTAAACCACATATACAACAACTGTGACTGACAAATGCAGTGAAATGCATGCACGGATCCAGGAAATTCCTACTGAAAACAATAGGTTCATTACACACATGTGTGGTATAACAGTAACGGCAGAACTTTGCTTCATTTTGTCACAATCCATGTGCGTGACAGACAGACAGACAGATGGCTTTGCCGTGACCAAGACCATCTGCAGGCCATGCAGCGTGGTAAATACCCGCAGATAACTGTCAATTAATCATGCAATCAGTCTTTTCACTTCAACAATGCTTAGCCTAGAAACACTTAATTTTAGTTTCATTAGCATAGCATTTTGCAGTGTTGGGAAGTATCACTGATTTCTTATGTAACTCAAATTAGCAAATCACTGGCTAAAGTGTTTTAAATCAATGTTACTTGAAATATGATTTAAATCGTTAAATCACAGTTATTTGCTTAAAAAATAGTATATTGTAATTACTGTACCTACAGTAAAAGTGGCATCGACTTACAATAATTTTATGGTACAGAAGCCATCCAGAATTACAATGAGGTATAGAGAAAACAGTAAAACAGTTAACACAGACACCATTTAATAAGTTCAACTAAAGCAGCACTTCAGCCACTGACAAGTGTTTGCTGTTAGTAGAAGCAGTTTCTCGAACGACAAATTAGCCAGTCCTTTTGAAGTGATTTATGATTGGGAATCCACAAATCGCACTAAATACTGTATGCATTAAAATCACAGATCACTTTCAGAAAATAACTTAAATGATAAATCACAGGAAATGAATTAAATCATTTAAGCATGGACGTGCACACACACACACACACGAACAGATGCAAACCGGTTTTATAATCTGTCCCAGCTGGCTGAGATATGAATAAGATACTCGATCATATATTTACATACTACATTACTAGACAGTGGCACGTGACTTGCTCCAAACACTGAATATAGCACATGACATGTGTAAAAGACAGGCTTATCACCCGGGTTCGATTTGTCCAAAAAAGCAGTGGGGGTCCTCCCCCTCCCTTTTCCCTTCCCCTTTCCTTTATCTCCCCATCCCCTTCC
>Ga0209780_1001686_pt1 | contig 14901 bp, 9 predicted proteins | sample WorMetexBAHAMAS2_FD_187384 | JGI IMG/M metagenome (GOLD analysis project Ga0209780, IMG submission 187384) | Marine gutless worms symbiont microbial communities from Max Planck institute for Marine Microbiology, Germany - Inanidrilus exumae... | ecosystem: Host-associated > Annelida > Digestive... | reverse complement strand
CCCCGTAATGTTAAAACAATGGGAAATAGAGGACTCCATAGTTATTAGTAGGTAAGTAAGTAACAAGGCAGGTTTAGGTGTGCTGCATGCAACTCAGTTAATCGGACATGCAGCACGTCTACTTTATTATTTTTGTCAAGAACGGTTACATCATTCTTGAATGAATTGACATTGATCTAAGCAAGTTATCTGTCGCTCATACTTCAATGACATAAATCAAGAAGGTACAGTCGGAGACGGCAGACTTCGCTTCCGGTACCGCCATCTGGCGAACGGAACGAAACATACGCGTCGTCTTTGATTCCGGCCCATTCCATTATGTGAAAACAACGTCATACACAAAGCCGGAAGTACATAACTTATTGTATAGCCGTCGGAGGAGGACGAGCCACGGCTACAGGTATCATGTAAGCCTTACAGAGGATTTGGTGAAATTTGGACTTGTGGTATTTGAGATATACGGGTAGGCAGACGGTCCGCAGACATAGCCTACACACAAGCTGGTCGCAGTACTTTTCCCACCGGCCACCTAACTTATGCATTCCATTTTATCACGCCACGCTATGCTAGCGTGGTTCATGCTATGGCTGGGCGCTTGAAATGTGTGAAAATGCGGGAACAGGAAATTCGTTTTAGTAGCAGACAAGTCGTGCCATTTGGGCCTTAAAAGTATTAATTGTTGATATGCCAGCAGTAAACTACTAGCCTACGTACTTTCATTCAAACGACTGCTGGAAACATTTTCGGCCGCATCGCATGCGTAGGATAAATGCGGCCTATTGCGACAGATGTCACATACAGCGTGTCGTGGTCTGTGTCTCTATGTTCGTCACACACATGTGCCCCGCTATCGATCAATCGATTGAGATGCCGTTTGGGGCTGACTCGTGTGGGATCAAGGAACCGTGTTTTTTATAGCTGGGGTCAAGCTTAGATCGGACGAATCCATTCGCAGCCGCGAGGGGTGACAAGTCGGCGATGCGGCCTTTTTCCAAAGTGCTTTGCACACTTGTTGCTTCTGCCTCGTGCCAAATGTTTCGTTATCATTAACGTTACCTCACGAGTTTTGGCACAGATATTTTTATCATGACATCAGGAGCAACCTGACAACAGCTGGAAAGGAATAAGGTCACCTCAGAGCACTTATTAGCTAGCATACATTTGCAGGCAAATCGGAAAGTATATATAGCACAGGTAGTCATGTAGAGTCTAAAAGTAGTAATATTTCTGAAGTAGTCTGAAACGTTATAAGTCGTATAATTGAATCTTTCCAAATGTGATTTTGAAGCTTCACGTAATTCAAATTTATTAGTGGAAATATCCACTGAGAAAAGTCAAAATGATGCTTAATACTGCACATTGATGGATATGCATGTGTTGTCTAAAAGTTAAAAGTTTCAGTGTTAATATCCATGTCTCAATGCGAGTATTTAAGGCACAAGACAACTAACATTAACTACCTGTAACTACGGATGGGCGTGCCGTTGTTGTCAGGTATTCATTGCCTGGTGTCGTTATGTTGACTCGCAAAGACGCAAGGCGGCACGCTACTCACAAGCGCTCGATATCTATCGACGTCGACTGTTGACGGACGGTGCCACTAAGTGGTTGTCCGTGTCGTCTGACCTGTCACACCTGCGGATGAAATACTCAACAGAGAAGGGCGTGCAGGTAATTGCAGCGTTGCTTTCACATTGTTTCATGTTACTTTTGCAACTCATCTCGTAACTTGTTTGAAAATTTTGTTGATAGAGTAACAGAACTGGACTTTTCGTTTGGTTGCTAACTGGTTTTGTGACCGTACATTGTGGTAATACTTTATACATGGGATTTTGCAATCAGTTGTTAATTGAGCAGCAAAGATAATGATTATTTCATAGCCAGCCCCTAGTATGAGAGTGTTTCAGTAATTTGGCAAAAGGCCGCATCGCCGACTTGAGACCCCTCTCGGCTGCAAATGGATTCTTCCGATCTTGACCCCCATCTAATACATGGTTCCTTGGACTCACAAGGTCACATCAGATCAGAAACGAGTTGACAAACGGCATATGCAGTCAGCCCTGTAAACGGGCTGTCGGTCGGTTCACCCGTTTTTGCTTAGCTGACCCGTATACCCAACAATACAAAACAGACACACAGACACGTGCGTCATCTGTTACAATAGGCCGCATCTAAATAGCGCCGTGAAGCCTGGAGATGCAGATACACATACAGATACTGGCGTCGTCTCATTTTTCCTTTATGTATTAAAAGCATTCGTCGTGAAGTCACTGCTTGCACTGTTGTGTTATTTCTGCAGAGTTACTACCGCGTTCACCAGTTGGCATTGAAATGTGCCGCTCACTGGCGACAGCTAGTAGCGCGCCGGCGGCGGCAGGCCAGCAGTGTGAAAACTACTGCAACACTTGCACCAGATGTTTCTACCAGACCTTCACGCAGCAGACCATTGAAGCCACATCCGTCAGCCAGCTATTGTCCACTGTTGGCAAGGTGAAATTTTTAGGCCGAATCGGCTGCATGCAGTGCTACAGATGTTGCACGTAGCGTGGTCTGTATGTCTGTCTGTCTGCTTGTGTTGGGCACATGGGTGAGCTATGCAAAAAACAGCTGAACCGAGATGCCGTTTGGGGGTGACTCGTGTGTATCCAAGGAACCGTGTATTAGATTGGGGTTCACATCGCTGCTATGGAAAGGGGCACTTTTGAGGGGGACTTGTGCTGGCCCATTTACCCCATATGGGGAGTACCGTAGTATCGACGCGTGGAAACGTGTCATATTAATATAGATCGTCAAAATCAGTCCACTGTTGTGGGCTTGTCATGATCCCAAGAATGAAGTAAAAAGGTACACTATGAAACTGGAAATATGTGACAAGTCACATGTTCACTCAGAACACCCATGTCGTCGCCGCGCTACATGGATTTGCATATGCGGTCATACCCATGGCGTAGTTATATATTCCAAATTTTATCTAAATTGGTTCTGTATTTTCCGAGCCACAGTGGGTCGAAATTTGGTCATTCCCATTACTTTGACTACTGACTTTTACAACAGCTTGTAAGCCTTTATGTCAGCAAAATATCAACGGATTTTGTTTGGTGAATGCTGTATGCAGACTGAATGCAGGTGAACCACAGTTCTGCCGACCAGTGCCAAGAAAGCCGACATTTCTGATGGAGTCCCTGACTCGTGAAGGACTTTATACAGCTATGGATGATCATCAGCCCAGTCACAAATCGTCTGCAAAGTATGATTCTGGACTGTGCATTATTTCTCTACTGCTAGTACACCTTCAGTGCTTTGACACTGCTGGTTGGGTGACCGGAACGGCATCCAATCCGTAAAAACCTGTGCCGTTATCCTCAAAGATTTTTCAGAAGAGGCTAACCCAGTTTCACCTGGGCCTCTTAAACGGGTGGATTGATATGGGTGGTAATGCTACTAATATGATCTGTAAATAGTTTGGGTTGCCTGATGAGTCTTGAATCAATCAATCAATCAATATTTGTTTAATAACAGGCATGTCAAAACGCAAGGCAACATATGTACAAATACAGTAGAATTGGATATCATTGGAATTATGATATGGAAATACCTACGCCTGCCATTATGATGTTACAGCGAGATGAAATGTATATATATTGTCATTATTATTGTATTTTAATAATCTTGTTCTGTCGATGCATGACATGTGTGTGTAACTCGTTAATTACTAGTCCAAATTCACCTTTTTCGTGCGCTATGTGCCGTCTTCATCACATGACTAGTGAGTGTTTTTTCATCGATGATGATGGTAATGATAATGAAAATGACGGAAAATTTTGTGAATTTTTGTTAATGAGACTAAAACTAAAACGAAAATCAAGACAGAAGATGAGAATGAAATAATAATCAACGGTATTTTAGTATTTTAGTCCTGACCAAAACGTCTGACGCAAAGTTTGGCACATAACGCTAGCGTCCGTCTTGGTGCACACTAATCCACACTATTTTGTGTTTCTGTTGTCGTTAATATTGCCCGCCTCTGCCGTACACAGTGCATCATTCTTAAATTGTAGTGATATTTGAAACCTGACAACAGACTAAAATATGAACGACACATTGTCGTCGACTAAAACTAAAATTAGCATTCTCGGCTAAAATAAAGTAAAAATGATTGCGAATTTTAGTGGACTGGATAAAAAATATGACTAAAATAAATTAGCCCCATACGGGACTGGCGGTCCACTCCCACTTACTGCCAACTTCAAAGTAACGTGACAAAAAATAGGACAAAAATAAAAAATCCGGCCCCGATAAGGTTTAGGTATTGTGCCCTAAGTTAAGAATCTGTAGTCATTTGCCAGCCCGCATTATAAATGGGGGAGGAAAATGGCCGATTTTCCGACTTTAAAGGGCTCGTGACCTTGACCTTGACCTTGGATCGGGTCATACTGCATAGCATCACTCATCGACCTCTACCTAGGTGCCAAATTTCATTGAAATCGAAGAAACTTTTTGTGGACAGACGGACGTACGGACGGGCGGACGTACGTTTGAGACCCACTTTATTAGGTCGACTCCTTAGGTCAACTCGGAGGAGTCGACCTAAAAACACAGCTGACTGCCAGTGGTCATATTAAACGGGCAGTTTTTGCATCTAGCAGTTTGCAGAAACCTGTACTAATGCTAACAACATTAGTATTAATACTAACATTACGTCTGTATTACTACTGACTGCATTAGTGGTCTTAAGTAAAGCAATCAAATCTGTTGTGCATGTGTGTTTGGATAATAGCTTTTGAACTAAATTACCTTATTGTTGTTGCCATTGAGTAGTATTTATTTTTTAAGACCAAGTGGCATAGGTTGATACTGTATTTCCTAAATTATTCTGTTATTATTTATCTGTGTAGCATGTTGCTGGTGTTGTAAGAGTGATATTTGCGAGAAGTTTGCATTAACAGGTCACCGCGTCTTGATGAAGCTGTTGAACTTGAGACATTAGACCGATTCAACAATGTTATCAGCAGTGTGTTGCGTAATGTTGAAAATTTGCCGCTGGACGTCAGTAAACACGCCATGACAATGAATAGCAATGGTGCTGTAACTGTGAGGAATAACACTGATGCTGCTGATCAACAGACAGCTTTTGCCAATCAGACATTGGTTGATGATGTGGCTGTATTGACTGTTAGCAACGTGGCCAAGGATAAAGCATCGTCAGTGCATGAAAACAACAATGTAGTGCCAGCAATGCAGCACAGCATTGCAACGTTTAATCCTTCATCAACAAACAAACTTCAGCTGCTTCCACCGACAGCATTCATGTCACGTGCTGACGGCACGCCTATTATCGATAGCGAGGCTGACCACGAACAGACGTTGCAGTTTGAGAAACGGGAGAAAATGTGGGAAAGAGATGGAGTCAGTTTGGACACTGAAGCTGCAGGTGATAGTAAGTCGCAGGATGCAGCGGTGAACTTAGATGGCGAATGCAGTGGACAGTTGGAGAACGATCGTGATCGCATGACCGATTTTTTGTACATCCGAAAGATGCTGCGCTCATTTGCTGATAACAAGAACAAGCTGAAGTATGAAGCATTCTTTCTTCAGTTGTTAATGTCATAGATTACAACTGTATGTTGCTTCTTATGGACCTTTAAGACCCCAGCATATTTGTATTGATTACAGAAAATGGGCACTTAAAAAATAAAGTGCAAGAAACTGGGTTTGAAATTTGAATAGCTTCAGAACAAGCTGATGAACTGTGTTTGAGGAAACCATTTTCTATTGCCATTTTCTGTGTTGCAAGTAAACATTTACTTAAATAGTTGTTGTGATTTCTTGTTGAATATCTTAGTTTGTAGAGAGAGAAATAAAAATTACATTTGTGTCAGACATGCCCAGGCAACACGGCAACATCTCCAGAGTCAACTTGATGAGTTAGTATCGTTGTCTTCAGCAGACTCAGTGGTGGCTTCCAATGATGATGACGTGAAAAAAGTCCAACAGGAAATTGCTGCGGTATTTTCTGTGCTTTATGTTGAGTATTGTTTATTGATGGTGTACATTTTAGTCAGTCTTGTGGAAATTGTTTAGTGCTCAGTGTTGCTTGGTTATAATAATATTACCGATGTGGTTTTTGCAAGCAGTCAAGTTTAAGCAATGGCGGAGGCATGAAAAGGTGAAAAATTACGTTTTAGGAAAGGCAAAGATTGTGTGAAACCTAAAATCATCGAAAACCATGAAGGCATGTCACATTAATGTGGAGGGGCTTTGTTTATTGGCATAAGTAATAATCAGTAATGACCTAGTTAAATTGAAACTGAAACTACTCGTAGCAGTAAATGCATTCAAGAGCAGTTACTAACAGATCAAAGCAGTATGAGCATGTCGTCTGTGACATTGATTAGTGATTACTTGTAACTTTGAGATGATTGTGTCAACTGTCCAGTGCCGGCGCCAGCGGAGGGGGGTGCAGGAGGGCTTGCCCCTTCACAAGAAAAAATTGCCCCCGCCCCTGGGCGGGGCTGTGGCCAGGGTTTTTCTTAATGAATCGCTTGCTATGTGCCCCAAAAAAACTCTTTTCCCCCACCCTACTTGCTAGACTCTGGCGCCGGTACTGCAAGTTTCTGCAACTGTCAGATGTTCAATGCCTGATGTTGTATTGACTCACGAAGATGCAAGGTGACACGTTAAGCACGAGCTGTGCTAGTTTATAACGTACTTCTGTTGGTATGTTTCACCATACAGATGGACCAGAACATAGTAAAGTTATCGGCCGTCGTGGCAGACTCAAAGCCAACTGCACGGAAGCTGGCAGAACGCGTTCAACAGTTACTGACACAGTCTTAGCTGTCGAGTTTCAGCGTTTACTTCGTGTGACTATATTTGTGATTGTATGCATATCGTTCGTTAGCCAGCAGTATTTGACTGTTTGTGTCATCACGTGCTTGTGTTGTTAGTCACTGCTGACGACGAATACTTTCAGTTGTAGTTTTCTAGACTTACACCTGACTAGACATCACATCCCAAAGGGGAATTTTTAGAAGTTGCTGAAATCGAGTTTTTTGCAGACGAAAATTATGCTTCCGTTAAGCCTATCTGTCAAAGCACAAGTGTACTGCACATAGTTTGCTGAAAGTTGTACGGTAAGAAATTTTTAATTGTTGCCTTTAACTGATAATTTATCACTAAACAAGTTTTCAGATAGAGAGCATCTTCGTTCATTTTGTTTACATAATCAAAAAGGGGTGTCTTATCTATTAGTTCATTGTCACGTTGACGCTTAACAATGCGTTCACATGTACGTTTGTTACAGTGTACAAACAGCCTCGAGTGGACATTGGACGCTGTTTTTGTCACAAGAGAACTGATCCGTTTCCGAATCGTAAAGAAGCTTATACTTTGGGTTTTCAGTGTTTATAGTTAGTTATTATAGCTGTTTCTTGGTACCGTAGCCAAAGCCAAGATTGATTGACTAAGGTTTTACGTCCCACCCGACACAACCGTAGCCAAGAAGGTGCAGTTAAAACTGTTGAGGTGAACTCGAGCGTCTCCTTTCTAATTTGAATACGCTAGTTTCGGTCAGCAAGGGCATGCTGTCAGTAAAACTGCTGCTACAAAATCTTCCACTTCTGAACTGCGACTCTCTTGCATGTTAAGGAGATTGTCTCCACATAGGCCAGGTCGCATTTTGAGTTTTATGTATTTAGTTTCGTTGCAGAGTTAGTCGTACAACTAATGTCAACTATAGGCCTAACTCTTTATCTCAGCTTCATTCTGTTGGCGCATCAATAACCTGTGCGTATGTGTTTGTGTATGTTTAAAGTACCATCAAACAGACACCAACAAGCCTTGTATACGCCTGCACAGCACTGTCTGGGTGGAATATGCAGTCTTGTAGTCAAATTAGACCAGCAGTGCCAAGACTAAGACCAGCTCTCTCGAGACCAAGACCAGCTCCTTCAAGACCAAAACTGGCAAATGAAACAAAAAAAAACAAATACACATTGCTCACAATAACAGTCAAAAAGTTTCATGAACGTTGTAAAACAACAATCACAAGTCTGTTATACAGTTCACAATCGGTTGTCCACAGTGAAATACAACCCTTTATTCCACTCCAGACAATGATAGACACAGGACCGCGAAAGTAGCCACAACTTCGGCCAGTATCCGATCATAGCGCCTCAACCGTGAGAGCTGGCGAAAAAAAAGTTTAATTAGCACTCATAGGCCTCGACCACGCGCTTTCCAACGAGTCATAAATGAACCGTTTACGTTACCCCTAATTCCCCCCAAACGGTGGCACAAAACGTGATTTTGCTGTTTTGCCAGTAAAATTCAACTTCTGTCTAAAAACATTCTGCTACAAAGTTTCTTTGTATGAAAACATTCGGGGTAAAATTGTAGCTACTATATTCCTCTACCCAACGCTCCATAGATAGATTGCAGGCAATGTCCCAATCTACGAGACATTTGCGCTCAAAGTGACCCACTCCCTCAGAATACGCCAATTTCGACAGATTTCGCTTAATATGGCGCAGCCGTGAGAGCTAGCGAGAAAAGTTCAATTATCGCTTAAATATGAAAGTCGACAAAATCGACGACAATGCGCTTTCCATCGAGCCATAGTGCGTTACCTCAAAGTCCCCCAAAGGATGGCTCAAAACGAGAATTTTTACATTTGGCGTTGCTTTCATTTCTTCGTTGCAGGTAATCTCAGACACTTCAAATTCGGTATGTGGGTTGAACACAGCAAGTCCCAGCCTGCAGATGACAAACCGTCCATGAAGTGTGCGTAGTCACGTCACTTGACCCATTTTAAATTTTTAGTCCCCTAAGATATCTCTGTATCGGCTTAAGCTAGAGACTTGAAATTTGGTGCGCATCTTGATCATAGCAAGTCCCAGCCTATGGACGACAAATTGTCCCTGAAAGGGGCGTGGTCACTGTCACGTGACCTCTAACTTTAGGAAAATAAGCGATAATGTCTCGAACACGGTACAAGAGAGCCTCATAGTTTCTATTAAGTTCGAATGGAAAGTGGCATGCGCTGTATCGAATCGTTATGTTGCCGATAGGCGATAACCCCCAAGGGTGACCCCTAACCACCTTCCATTTCAATTTCTACATTTTGCGTTGCCTTATGCATCTTCGTAATTGGTGATCGCAAAGATTCCAAATTTGATGTACTTGTTAAATCACTTAAATGTGCAAGTCACAGCTTACGGACGACAAACCGTTCCTGTCGCTGTAACAGTGCGAGTGTCATATTAAAATAAAAGGTACTTACTTTCACTTACTTACTGTAGTCTGGGAGGAGGCTGACGACTCCCAGTCTTTCCGCTTCTTACCTCATCTTGCATACCGTGTTGTCATGACATCTTCTGTCGATTCACCGTTCTCTCCATCTATCAGTTATCACTCCCTTGATCTGTCACTCCTGGATTAAAACCACCTGTTTCATTAATTAAGGGAGAAAGCCTTCTTCCCTCAGGACTGCCTTCGCGTATTTGGGCTTCGACACGATCTTCTCGTCTCAACGGTTTTGCTGCTGCTTTTTCATTTTTCAGTTACGGACCCGTATAGCAGCTATTGGGAGCACGTTCATACATGCTATCGTGGGCCGTATCGACTGGTATATGGTAAGACTTGCCGTCAGGAAATCGCAGTTGGTAGGAGTACACCGACTAAACGGTCGAGTCTTTTTGTCTGTAGGTCGTAAAACTGTCGAGAGACGGTCGAGGTGAGAGGTGGAAGAGATTTATGTGTGCTGCGAGCGTTAATTGTGGATTTCAGCGAAGAGGCGCCATACTGGCCGCTGCGTCCGACAGCGCCGCTGCCTCGAGCTACATCTGTCAGTCGCCGGCGGAACTGCAGGAGAACGCGCGAGCGACGAACGGAATGATTAAATATGGTCGGTTGCTATCTATGCGGCACTTCGCTTTGAAGTCGGGAAGCGACGATGAGAGCTGGCAGGTCGTTGATGACGCATCGCGGCTGATACTGCTACCTGCGATGCCCGTACACCGACGTCGACATTCACTTTTCTCGGGGCAAGTACCAAGTCGTCTCGGCCGGGGACCAGGAGCGTGCGCCACGGCGTCCCGAGCATCGTTGCAGACCACACATGCCAGTACACGCGGACGGTTCATTGTGCCGTTCGCCGGCTTACTTTAAGCATTACGCGAGTTTCACGCACGTAATCGCTGGCAGCGTAAGGCAAACTGAGTGACTGACTGACGGGTGGACCGCCTTCGATGGACAGCGGCAGCTGGACGATCAGCATCGGCCGCCGTGGGGCGTGCGAGTAACTAATGAATGTCATCGCGCGGCCAAAGTTAGTATCTGTCAACAACAAGCGCACTGAGCTGAATAGATGTCGTGCGGAAAGCGTCGGAGGTGACATCGAAATCTCGACTGCCGAGCGTTAACGATGACATTTACACTCTGCCATTAAGCCGATGATGACAGCCGTAACTGACAACGTGAACAGCAACGGACCACATAAAACCGTGCTTCGGTGTGTTATGATCGTCGTCTGAGAACGGAACACGGGACCATGTGCGACGTCGGCTGTGAGGGTCGGAGAATGCGAGGTATCGCCGGCTGTAGGAAACGAGAAATGGCGATACGACAGCTGACTAGCTGTCTGATGGCGTCCAGTTTGCTGATGTCGACGTCAGCCGCCGCAGCCCGACTGACGAACGCCGGCGCCGCTCAGAGACCAGGTACGCAACGCTAAACTTAGTTTTCACGTCAGCCGGGCGCGAGGTCGTAGAGATCGCTATACGTGATCAGACTGCTCTCGGCGGCGGCCCGTTTGATCTATGCGCCATGTCGACCGTGATTGATGAAGATGCATATCTGATCGCTGACCGCTCTATACACAGCACTTAATACACTTAAGCACGATTTGACGCTCGCCGTCGACGCCAGCTGAGTCTAAAAGTCCTATTCACACTGCTGGTTGTTTTATGTTGGCGACGATATAGATTATATTCACTTTCTTCTCCTGCAGAGAAAGAGGGGAAGTTCATCCTTATGTGCCACAGGAAACCCTCAAAATTTTCGGAGAAAATGGCTTGTTGCTGGTCTCAAGGGCAAAAAAGACGTGGCTTGTTCTCCGGAGTCCTTTGTCCTGTTGAGCCTGTATTGCAGTGAGTCCCCAGATCCACCGCAAGCCGTCTAGTTTTTTTGTTGGCGACGATATGGATTTGTAGATTCCCCCTCTTCGCTTAATGAGAGGAGAAGTCCCTCCGTTTTCCCACGAGAGACTCTCCAAGTTTGGAAGACAATGCCTTGGCGTATGGTGTATAAAGTAGCAGTATACGTCAAGTAACCTCTAATGCGCTCACATATGGATCGCACGCCCCTGGTCCCCGGCTTCGGCATGCAAATTACACCATGCCTGCCTTTACTGCCCAGCCGCAGGGCATCACCGCTCTTTGGCTGGTATTCATTTTACCGTCCCACGGAGGGTACGTAGAAGGCTGAGTCGACCTGAGTGGTTGATTACATACCGAAATAAAGTGCCGCCTCCGGGAGTCGAACCAGGACACGGTCACCCATCCCATTACTAACCTGGCTCAGCGTAGGTTAACCTCGTTGATCGAGACCAACGACGTTACCACTACGCCACGCCGCCACCTCCTGGTGCCTGATACGAATACACTAGTGACTTGTATGTCGGTGGAATGTTCTGTTTAGGAGCACAGCCGCCGCAAGTAAAAGCGCAGTATCCAGCGACGTTGATTGTTGAACTGGGATCTAGCGTACGCATCTCGTGTCCAGTCTACGGCAGTCCTCGGTCGCTTGTGTCCTGGACTAAGGACTCGGACACTGTCCACCTCGGCTGGCAGAGATTCCATCTACAGCGGGGCGGAGCGTGGTTGTACGTCAGCGATATCCAGACAACGGACTCCGGTCGCTACACGTGCGAGGCTACCAACGGCTTCGGCACGGCCACCGTCACCATTAACCTCCGTGTTGTCCGTGAGTCACGCCTCACACTCTTCGTGAAATCTTCGTAAACTATAAATCAGATTTTCGCTGATGCTAGAACAACAACTTTAGTTCTTCAGGAAACACGGGTTACCACAGGCGCTGACCACGTGGGGCTATCGCCGACACACATTCGAAAAAAGTTTGGGGCGTAGGGCGTAGCCCCACAAACTTTCACCCTCACGGAAAAGTTCACTCTCACAGGAGCACAGGCGGGAGGCTCTCAGCATTCTACCCCTCCTGGCTTTCCTTGGAACTATAGAAGCCATCACTCGAGATTGCATCGACCATTTCAGCAACATTTTCCTCCTTTGAACAATGCCCTATGACCAGACAGCTGCATTCATCTTTGTAGACGACAAGCACCTATATTATTCCATTTCTACATTTCAAATTAAACACACCCCACGCCGTTGCCGCCTCAATCTGTTCTTACACCCATAATCATTTACAAAAGTCGACGCCTGTTTGGGTGACTGTCGCCGTAACGGGGTAGAAAGTGTCACAGCTCAAATGTTGAGTGCAATTGTCCCAGACGAACCCAGGCGGGAGGCTCCCAGCTTTCGACCCCTCCTGACATTCCTTAGAACTGGGATCAAGCCCTCAATCAAGGTTGCACCGCCCACTGCAGCAACATTTGTTCCTCCATTGAACATGAACACTGACCTAAACCTTGATCTTCGAACTTACCTCAATAGAGTCAAGTTTAACCAGCGTGCCAAAAAGTTTTTAGATCATTTAGTTCAAAAGTTATTGCCCGGGAACAGATACCGGTACAGACACGGCAGGCCGACTGTTGTAGCTGGACCACTAGTGCTGTGATGTAATATAACGCCATTTTGATGATAACGATAAACGTTGTGACACGTAGACCTGTACGCTATACTGTTGTATACGCAGTGAATACTCTCGCGCCTTGCCGCCGGCTGTCCATGGACAACCGCTGCTTTAAACACTAAGGGCCGGTTTTTCCACCGCAAACTAATCTTCCATTAACGTTAACGGGAGGTCAACACCCTCAGTGGGAGTTAATCTCCCGTTAACGTTAATGGGAGATTAATTTGCAGTGATCGAAAAACCGGCTCTAAGTCTTATAGTCGAAATAAGTCGTGAATTGAGTGTTGGTTGGAATCGTATACACTAATGATACTGCGCTAATTTCCGCATGAGTTCTGCAATTATTAAAAAGGAGGCCTATACGTTCATTCCGAACGCCGTGACGGTGTAGTATTGACCGACATGACTTGGTGCGAAATTCACACAATGGCAAAAACACGAGTCTGTGATGTATGCTGATTACCACAAAAAGTTTACCTGTCTTCGAGAGACCCGCGCGACGCTCTGTATCAGTTGAAATGTTGTACGAATAATGCACACAGAAGCCTCGCGTCAGCCTGAGGAGCACTTTCAGCAACTGCCACGTTTTATTTGGCTACCCGCATAGTTCGTTGCAGTAGGCTCAACCGTCGCACAGCGAGCATGCAATGCCGTGCGTGTCATCATCAGACTTTCATACAACCATCCTTGTTGATGTCAGATGGACCGTAACTGTGACCATCAAACTTCGACTACCGCCAAAGTTGTTGATGACATCGCGTATTCCTCCGCCAGCGCACTGTCGTGGACGCTGACCACCTTGGCGGATGGAGAAATTTTCCGCGCATTCTGAGACGGATTCTGGTCGAAAAAACGGCATTTTTATTTACTTCACCTGCATTTGGCGGCTTTGGCGCCCCCGTTTGAGATGATCCCATGGAAATTTCGTAGATATATTTTGCATCATAAAACTAGAGTCCCTGCTCTTACCGTACGGCGTTGATTTCGAGATCCTACGTTTAGCCGTTTTGAATTGATACAATACTGGCTTATGACGGACGGACAGACGGACGGACACCCAATGTCAATGACAGCACCGCGCTAGCGTAGCGTCGCGCGGGTAAAAGATCGCGAATAGAACGGACTCGCGTCTTTCAAGTTTCTGTTTTTGTCTGTTACTTGACAGGATACATCCACGTGCATAGAGTTTCATGGTCAGTAGTCAGGTGGCTGGCAGGTGCGCTGCATGTGAGATGTTATCTGCATCTCGGCGCACGACGACCGAACACGCTGTGAGGTATCGATAGACTGACCTGATGACAAGACACTTTCCACACGCCATTTTCACACCATCCGTGGTCGCCGGTGTTGACAATATGTCCGACTATACTGAGAGCTCGCTGACTGACGGCGAACGTTTGTATGCGGCGCGCACTTAGCTGCTCGACTACAGACCCACAAGCGTGACCGAGGCGTGTGTATTTCAACTGAGCGGACAATACTGCATGGTAAATAGAGTAATGTGAGTTTACGTGACGCCACCTACAACAGTAGGCGTACTGGGCTTCTACGCGGTTTGACTGCAGGGAATTCTAAAGAAGTCCCATTCGGGAGCGAAAACAAGCGATATGATAAACCGAAAAATCGACTCGGAGAAAACACAATACCGGCAGTTTGTCCTGCGGGCATGTACTAAGTTGACAGTCCACAATGAAAACAAAATGAGTCATTAAAACCGTCGGTGAAACAGTGACGAAATATTTACGCTATTCATTAACGTATACTTCTCTTAGCACTGTAAAAGGTCGACTGTAATGTTTTTTTCAGCGGACACGAACAACGCCAGTTTGTACGACGTCGATGACGTCAGTTCCGGTCAGCAAGTGACGTCAGTGGACGCCGGGTGGATGTCTTGGGGCGCCGAGAGCGTCGTGACGTCATGGAGTGACGACGTGACGACAGATGTCGCTGCTGCTGCGGATGAAGACGATGACGTAATGATGGCGTCACTGCTGTGTGTCGGCGCCGCAGTATGCGCCACGTCGCTCGGCGCGCTCGTCTTCCTCGCGGCCCGGCGGCGACACACAGCAGTGA
>Ga0209780_1001685_pt1 | contig 14901 bp, 9 predicted proteins | sample WorMetexBAHAMAS2_FD_187384 | JGI IMG/M metagenome (GOLD analysis project Ga0209780, IMG submission 187384) | Marine gutless worms symbiont microbial communities from Max Planck institute for Marine Microbiology, Germany - Inanidrilus exumae... | ecosystem: Host-associated > Annelida > Digestive... | reverse complement strand
GTCTACCGCCGGGTGGATGGCTTCAGGTCACCTGCGGGCTGACTGCCTGTACACCGGGATCAGCTCCGGGCCCAGCGCTCAGTAACGAGTATGGGAGAACTTTTCCTTTTTTACCACTAATCCCCAGAGGTTCTCTTCCGGAATAGTTGGAGGAGGAGGACTAGTGGGAGACTGGCTGACCCAGGTTCACCTGGAAAAATGGCAATTAAGTAAGTAAGTAAGTAAGTACATGGCTTATATATCGTCAAGGTCTTTAGAAGAATCAGGGCAACTTAAATGATGTAGTGGTAGCATAGTGTGGCTTGCCATTCATAAGGCTTGGTGGAAGCTTACACCAGGCTCAGAAGAAATTCCAGATGAGCACTGTGCCCATATATTGCAGAGCTGTGTATGCTTGTGAACATTTCAACTCTTTAGTGGCAGTAATGGCGCTGGGCGCATCAACAAAGTTACCCTTCGTCGAGCCCGGTTAGTACCGGGATGGATAACCGTCTTTGGGTGGGCTTACCACCTTAGTATGTAACCAACCACCCAACTGACTCAGCCTCCTATCCTTAGCGGGACGGAAATGAGTACCAGCCAAAGTGCAGTGAAGCTGTGCGGCTGGGGAGTAAAGGCAAGTATGGCTGATTCCAGTCATGGATAAATGTGTGTGTGGCAGGTAAAACTGTGTGATTTCACGTTAACATGTGCCATATCAGTAGCGCCTCTGAAGTTACGACCCTATGTTTATTATTATTATTATTATTAGCTCATGATTAAGCGCTATAACAATCTACGGATTACTTTACTTTATGTTCACCGCGTGCGTTGAAGACTCTGAGATCTCGAGTGGACAGCAGCATAGCCAGTGCGGACTCCAGGCAGTGTGCGGATCATTCATCGTTCAAGTCAGCCGTCACAGAACAGCAAGAGTATGTCACGAGCACTGTGACCAGTTTCACTGCATCCATGCACCAGATGAGTGACAAGATGCAGCAGCAGAGTGAAGACGTGGATCACTTCCTGTCGACAGAGCTTCAGCAAGATGTGCCCACTGGTACTGTCGATGTGTTCTGCTGTCTGCTTTTTATGCTGTCTGCGTCTAGCGGAAAGTATACTGTAAATGGTCTGGCGTCCGTCCGCCTTTCTGTCTCATTGGCATACTCACCGTGATTCACCAGGGGGCAGCATGTGACGTGGACAGTGTACATTTCCTCCCAGCAATAAGAAGGACCGACATACTTGTGTTAAATTGTCTTGCAGTTTGTCCATTAGTCTGTTTTAAGGCAGTTTTTTGGTGGACTCCCCGCGAGTCGACCTGATAAAGTGGGTCTCAAATGTCCGTCCGTACGTCCGTCCGTCCACAAAAAGTTTATTCGATTTTAATGAACTTTGGTATATAGGTAGAGGTTGATGAGTGATGCATGACGGTGTGCAGTATGATCCGTTCAAGGTCAAGGTCAAGGTCAGGTCACAAGTCGGAAATTCAGCCATTTTCAAAGGCTACCTCCTCCGCAATTTATAATGGGGACTGGCAAATGACCACGGATTCTTAAATTAGGGCACAATACCTAAAGCTAATAGGAGTCGACCGCCTGTCCCGTATGGGGCTAATTTATACAATCTGTAATTTACTGTTTATTAATTGAGGTGAATCTATATATAACTGGGCAAAGTCTAAATATTGTAAAAATCGAATTTCAGTGTTTAAGTGGATTATGTGTGTGTTTGTGTGTGGTGTTCTTAATATTATGATATCATTGTTGAACACCCAAAGCACATTACATTTTAAATTATAGATGGACTGATGACTAAGGGCCAGTTTTTCCAACACAAATTAATCTCTCATTGACATAATGGGAGATTAAAGGCCGGTTTTCCGCCGCACATTAATCTTCCGTTAACGTTAATGGGGGATTAACTCCCATGAATTAGTAAGAGTTTTTTTCTCATTAACATTAATGGAAGATTAATTTGCGGTGGAAAAACTGGCCGTAAGGATTGTCTATTTTATCTGTTGTTTGATAGGCAGACACTTCCCTGGAACGTTTCTTCCGAGCTACTCTGTTTTTGTATTTAGTTTTTCTTTATTTTTTCGTTTCTGTGCCATGTGCTAGATTAAGTTAGCTATTTCGTCAGCTTTTGAGTGCACATTAATCTACCGTATCGTATCGTATAATGGGCAGGACATATAAAAACGTTACAATTAACTGCAGCGTGTGTTTATCTTTCGTCACGTTATTGGCTGTTTGCGTAAACACGTGTCGTAGATCATTTCAGTGGTGGTTGGTTGTCCTTAGGCACAACGCCAAAGCGACGGGAGTTTGACTATCCACGTGTACTGTCAAAGACCTCTCCACACGAGAAGATTGTCGAGGAATTTCGCAAGAAGTACATTGAGCAGGAAGCAGTGGACACGGCTTTGCCATGTGAGGATGAATCCGTCGAAGACGTGGTATGCTGTCCGTGTACTAATATATCAAGTTACAAGGTTACAAAACCACGGTATTAAAAATGTAGTATACAGTATATGAAATGTGTTTGTACCCATGGGCAGTACACATTTAGGGCACAGGGAGAGGGAAGGGGCTGAGTCAAAAGCAGACAAGGGGAAGGAGGGTTTGATTCTGTGCGGATGTATGAATTTGTAGTATGGCTGCAACTTCTGATTTTATTACTTTTGGAAACCTGGAGTGAATGAAGAATGAGGTCAGGCCTCTGCTCGGGGTTAGTGCTTTGAGTTTGCTTTGTGTGACAGCCCTTAAAAATCTGCTTTAAAATCTACTTATCATGAATGTTCTCTTCGGAACAGGTGGAGGAAGGGACCAGACATCCCTTCTACTCTTCATTCATCTCAAACCTTAAACACTTTCCGAAAACATCTTAAAAGCCATTTTTTCCAGTCTGCATTTAATGGCCCCTAGCGACATGTCCAGCACCTCTGATTTATTCTACTGACTGATTATGGCGTTTAATCAAATTTTATTACTTACTTACTTACTTAAATACAAGTTCAGCTGGAAAATGACCACGGAGATGGATAATATGTTCCGGATTTACTCCGTGTTAGGAGTCAGCTTAATGTGAAATTTATTCAACTCTTTCTTTTGATGGAAAGCTGCAATGTTCATTGTTGTTTGTATTGACCTGCCACTGGTCCATTGCTGTTTAATTAGTATGTATAGTCGTCGATACATTCTCATGAAAGACTCGTGTGAATTTGTAGGTGGACAAGCGGTCACTTTCACAACCTGTGTTTGATGGCGATGTTCCCGCTATGGTAGTGGAAAACGCCGTGGACAGTGCTGAAGGACACTTGAATCTCTCCGGAGACTCTGCAATTAGCGCAACATCTGTGTTCTCGAACAATGAACAGGCAGTGGATATTGTGAGTTTGTGTGGTTTCACGCTGCATTTTTTAATTTCATCATTAATGCAGCTAAAATATCTCAACAAAAAACTGCAGATTCTCGTAAAAGATGATAGTCTTTTTGCAGAATTTTACACAAGTGTATGTGCATTTCATCTTACAAATTTTTTGGTATTGCTAACCTGTCCAAAAATCGAAAGGGACACAAAGTTGGAATATTAAATTGTAATTTTTAGCTGCACTGTACTGGATAAGAAAACTTGAACATTTGTGATAACCTACCGAAATCGTAAAGATTTATGCAAAAATTTAAGTTTGATCTTTAGGCCGCGTCGCCTGCATGCAGTGCATAGATGCGGCCTGTTGCTACAGATGTCGCACGTAGCGTCGTCTGTATGTCTGTGTGTTGGGTATACAGTTGAGCTGTGCAAAAATGGATGAATCAATCGAGATGTCATTTAGAGGGCTGTCTCATGTCAGTCCAAGGAACAGTGCATTAGATAGGTTCCAGATTCGCCATGTGAAGGGAAACTTTTGAGGGGAACATGTGCCGGCCCATTCTAACACACCCGCCGTGGGCATATGTGCCTGCCCACCACACGCAGTGGACGAATACATTCAATGCCGTGAGAAGATGGCAATGTGGCCTTTTGCCTAATCACTTTGGACACGTGTTTTTTGTAGGAAACCCTTTTTTATTGCAGTCTTTATGAGATGCTAAGAACAAATGCATGGCATATAACTGTCATACTGATTTTCAAATTGTTGATTGTACCAGTACTGATGTATGTTGTTTCCGGTGCATTTTTGGACATTTATACTTCTCAACAAACTTTTTCACTCAGTCGTGTATAGTGCAACTGTAATGGCCAATTTTATTAGCCAGTTGTTTCCCATTAATTTTCCATCTGCATTTATTCTGAGACTGTGTGTCATCTCTGGACATATTAAAACTTTTTATGACCTCCTTGATATCGTCTCATCAAATATTTGTTGATTAGCTTCTTTGTCCAGTTCCATTACCTCTATGATTGCACACTACCTCATGCTCCATATGGGCTCTGCGTCTGTAATGTGCCTTGATTCATTTGTTGGTTCTGGCACTATATATATTGTATACTTAGTTACGTCCTTTCTTAATTACTTCTTTATTTACTTACTTTCTTATTTACTTTCTTAAGAATAGGCCCTTTTCATTTTCAGACTGGTGGTCGTAAGAGGCGACCTAGCCTGGGTTTAGTTTTTTGTGTTTATTTTATTGTTTTAGTATATTTTGTTATATTTTGTTTGCTTATGTTGTGTTAGATTTAGTTTTTCCATACTAAGCCAAGAGATATGGCTGGGGCAGTTGTCTCTGAAATGATCTATTTTGTGTCAGATTGGATGTAAAACTCAACTCAAGTACAATGCCTGATGCAGTGAAGGCAGTGTGTGAGGTTTAAGTTCCACAAAAGTGGTTAATTGGGAAACTGATAAGTGAGACAGCAGCATATTTCACTAGTTCAATGTGGACGTGTGGATTCTGTGCAGATGTCTGTTGGTGAAGATAAGGAGAATGTAATGAAGAAGCCATCACGGGTTCCAGCAAAGTCTGCCAAAGTGACATCAGATAAGGACATCGCAACAGTCCGTCAGCCATTGTCATCTCACAAAAGCAGAGTGCCTCGTAGTTCTAGTAACCAGGCGCTTGATAAATGAATGACATTATTCGATGTCTGAAAGGCTGACAGTATTGGTAACAGAGTGCTTGGAACATGACAGATAACAATCAGATTTCCATGCAGCTGTCAGCATTGTTGATGAATTTACATTGATGCAGCTGCTTTTAATGTGTGTGTAACGATGCTATAAATGCTGATTCACTTTAGCGTTGATTGCAATCAATAGAGCCTGCATTTACTGTTCATGGTGATGTGGGCTCTCTGCTATCATGTTCCAGATTTGTGTAAAAAAGTTAGCAGTTTCGTACAAAATATGACTGTGTGCTGCATGTAGCATCATATACCTGTATATGGTGTGAGTCGAAGTGATCGTATGTTTTTATGTACATGACACAATGTGTAATTCAAGGTTCCCACTGGCTTTGACAGTTGGGAACTAAGTAGGTCCAGGACACGTTGAGAAATTTTTCACTAAATCCACCAATGGCTATAGTAACATTGATGGCATGGTTAGAACAGGCTCATGCCATATACTATCTGCCCTTTAACGTAATCAAAATTTACGTGAAAATGACGTGTATCACTTGAGGTGTGAGAGTGATATTGCTGTAGCTAAAGAGAAGAAAAATATTTTATTTATGAAAATACTTCCATGAACAGTATATTGCATAAATCAAAATGGCAATAGGTGTGTGGGAGGAGAGTCCACATAAATTGCTTCAAAACTTTTTTTCATTTTGGCTGTTCAGGAAGTATTTACTGGCAGGAAAAATTTGACAACTCGAGTGGGAACTCTTGACAGTATGTAGATTTTATGATAACATTTGATTTTTAACTGAAAATAAGTTAATATTTTTATTCTAGTATTAAGCACCTTTAATGTTGTATTTGATTACTTCACCCTTATAGGGGTGCAAAATATTGTGATCGGCGTGTCTGTGTGCCTGTAAGCCCAAGCCATGGCCACAAACATGTACAGAAAACTTGGTTAAATTTGGATGTGCGGTTTTTAGCGAACGTTCGCTATATGCTATCGCCGTTCCTGTTGTTGTCTGTCTGTCATCTGTCTGTAACGTTCGTGCACCCATCTCAGATGGTTGAAATTTTCAGCAGTGTTTCTTCCCCATTTGGTATCTTGGCCATCCATTGACATACAGGGAAAATTTTACGGAGATCGTCCCAGGGGAACCCCTCCGTAGGGGGGTTTAAACACAAGGGGGTAGCCAAATATAGCGATTTTTAACATTTCGAAGGCTAAATCTCTCAAACGGTGCAAGATAGCAGGTGAGTTGGTATTAATCACTGATAGGAAGTTGTATGTGAGCTTTCGATTGGTACCAAAAATTGGTGGCCTTGAATGACCTTGAACGGTGAAATGGCATTTATTTCGCATTATTTTACCGAATTTGGTAGTGTCCGCTGTCCGGGCGCATTGCGTAAAAGTGGTTGACAAAACCATAACTATGGACAATTTACGATTGTCTAGTAGTAAACGTCTGCAGAGTGACCGCGCGATGCCCACGATATAAATATTCTATAAGTGCAAGGTGGCAGATTCATAAATTCAAGACTTAATGTGCAGTACTTGCCTAGCTATCATCTAATTTGTTAAACGAAGTAGGATCTCTTTTTTGGTATTTTGAAGTACGTGTGCGATATCGTCGTAAAGAAGTTTACGTTCGCTATCTCATCTCCTGTTCGCTATATCATCTTCTGATGAGTTGTTGTTCATGTGAGCGTTTGGACAGAAATGTTATCACAATACTTTGCATCCCTTTAGGGGGTGTAGTAAAAATTGCAGTGTTACTCTGTGTGTGTTAGATTTAGTTTTTAACGTAATATGCTGTGTATAGAGAGTGGTTAATGCGTCTTGTTACCCGCGCCGCGCCGACTGTAGTCACGGGGGTAGCGTTTTCAGCGGCTTTTGTCTGTTTATCCGCACGATGTCTCAATAAGTGATGCATCTAGGACGTTCAGACTCGACATGGAAATCTTACACCATGAGTCATGGAAACTTGTTTATTTTGGGGTCATCATAAGGTCAATGTCGTTTGTTTGTTCGTTCGTTATTGCGGGCAATGGTCCATCCTACTCTGGACTTCAGCGCTGAGACCTCGTAGTGGTCCAGTGCGCTAGACCAAGGAGAGGAGGGGAATTGCTAAGTGTGTGCTAATGTATACGTGACGTGTAGGGTGAAGGAGGGATACGTAGGACGTGAACAGCTTGTCGGGTATTTGTAACGTGCCCCCTCTAGACGTGGCCTACCGTCTAGATTAGCCCTGACTGGTGCTGTGTGCTGCACAGCCACACCTGTCAACTTCAGCCACGCCGGCGTAGCTAACAACTTGACGCTGCTACTCAATGTGTCAGCAACGGTCACAGATTATACAGGATACCGTCGAACCCTCTTTTCCTTGCTTAGGATTATCTCCCTGTTCATTATTTGTGTAGGAATTATATGAAATGAAATAATTCTTTGATGGAAGGCGGACGCATCCTAATCGAACTTTGAACCCAGCTCCTGAGGTGCGTTACGCTTCACTGCAGATGGCTCCCGAGTGAGTGCGAGGACCACTGAGCTACATGGGCAGGTCAGAGTTCAAGGTCACGAGGCATTAAAAAGAGTGCCGCGGTGGGTGGGTTATTTTGCAGTTTTGTGAGTGCTGGCGTCTTCTAGATTGTTTCTCGGTGTTTATGATAGTACTGTAGCAGTATGATGTGTGGATCGAAAGACCAGTGCGTCAAAAAACATGAAAAATACACTGACGTTTCAGTTGAGCCAAAGCAATAAACCTTGTTGGTCTAAAAAATCTACACCTAATAGTAGAACGCTGTTTTTTTCAGACTTTTGAAGTCTCTTTATTACTTTATAATATTCCGCTAAACAGTACTGCACAGTCAGTTTGTCAGAATACAAAAGTGAACCTACTGCTATAGCTAGGCACTTAAACGATTGTCACAAAACTGCGTATCATTTCCACGCTGATGCGCCTTTGTGATATAAATAAATTAGCCCCGTATGGGACTGACGGTCGACTCTTCGCAACTGACGTTTCTGCCAACTTCAAATTCACGTGACACAAAAACTAGGACAAATATAACAAATCCGGCCCGATCGAATTAAGACATTGTGCCCTAGTTTAAGACTCAGTGCGCAGTTTCCAGCTCCCGTTGTAAATGGTGGAGGAGATAGCGTTTTAAAATGGCCGGATTTCCAACTTTGAAGGGCTCGTTGCCTTGACCTTGGATCGGGCTATACTGCATACCGTCGTGCGTTACTCATCGATATGTACCTACATGCCAAATTTCATTGAAATCGAATAAACTTTGTGGACGGAAGGACGGACATTTGAGACCCACTATTAGGTCGAAAGTCGACCTAATGATATGCCACAAACAAACTGCTGCAAGTCCTGCAGAGCTGATAACGGACACTCGGGCAGCAACTGTTTCGTGCAAGACAATTGGGTGATTCTGAGCACTGCCGTATATGATGAATTCGACATAGCCCACTGTAAAAACCCTTTAATTTGGCTGCCCCAAAAGTTGGCGACTTCGCGTGCATAATTATTTTGGCGCCTGTTCTTTTGGAGAATTCAAATTACGCAACCAATTCCAGCACATGAGTAGGCTAATGCCAATTAAAGTTGATATATACACCGTGTCCCAAAAAAGGAAGACACCAAACTCATGGCTGTAACTCTGTCATTTCTTAACCGATTTTCAAAATTCTCTCACTGACATACTCAGTGGTAAATTTTCAGCACAGTGATAATTAAAGATCCCACCACACCTTAAACGTGTCGCTACACTACCTTGAGAAAGTTAAAAGTTCAAATTTACCTCTAATTACGGAGGTAAGCCTTAGAAATCATATCGTATTTAACACAACATAAAACGTTTCATGTCACATAGTTGTATAGATAGGCATACTGATAATGTCACAACAAGTGCTCTTAGTGTCCACCCTTTGCTCGCACACAAGCACGAAGACGCAGACGCCATTTATCCACTGCGCTGTCAATGATGCTTTGGTCCATGCCATGCCAAACATGAAGCAACCCCTGCTTCAGTTCGTCGACACTGCACCCGTGACTGGTAGACTCGCTCCTGGACGACGCCCCATATCTTGTAGTCCACTGGATTGAGGTCGGGACTGTGCGAGTCTTAAATGATGGTTAATTTCACTTATACCTGTTGAAAATGGCAATTTTTCAACAAAAATATTTCCCAAGGTAGTGTAGCGACACGTTTAAACGACTTGTTATCGTTTAAACGCGCGCATCCCTGTTACCTACTATATTATAGGTCAAAGCAAGGGTCAAAGGTCAAAGGTCACATTTTGTGTCAAGTAGTAGGAAGCGAAAACATAATTTAAGGTGTGGTGGGATCTTCAATTATCACTGTGCTACAAATTTACCGCTGAGCATGTTAGTGAAAGAATTTTGAAAATCGGTTAAGAAATGGCAGAGTTACGGCCATGAGTTTGGTGTCTTCCTTTTTTGGGGACACGGTGTAGTATCGAAATTCGCGGGCTTTATTTGGCGAATTTCGCGAGCTTAACAAAACCGCTTAATTGAAGGGCACAAAAACATTAAGGGTTTTACAGTAATACTTCCTACTGCAGGGAATGGGACGGGTGTCATAGTACGTAAGCCGCCATATTCATTTAAACGTTTAGTAAACATTTACAAGGTGCACGCTATTATTTTTACAGCAGTCCAATCACTCAAAGTGGGATTACTGATTACAGCTGAAATCATGCTAATTTCGTAGCCTGAATTGTGACAGAAACTATGGTATTAGGCCTACTTGAAACATTTATTTAACTGTAATTTCATCTTTTTCATATTGTCATATACAGGTGCAGCATAGTAGCATATTATCGCTTTGCGTTAAGTCGCAAAAATCTGACAGTGCGTTCCAAGCAACAAACACTGAAATTGAACAAAGAATTTTCGCCATTGCCGCCATGTTTGTTTAAACTAACGTTTAATTTTGTAAACGTCTAAACGACTTGTTATCGTTTAAACGCGCGCATCCCTGTTACCTACTATATTATAGGTCAAAGCAAGGGTCAAAGGTCAAAGGTCACATTTTGTGTCAAGTAGTAGGAAGCGAAAACATAATTTGTGTGAATTTGTGACTGTCGTGTTTAATGTTAATTTAAACATGAGAAAGCTATAGTAAATAAAGAGTAGAATTGAATGGCTTGGTTACATTGATGAGTGCCGACAGAGAATCAGTGTCGTTATCGGAACCGAGTTATTCCGGATATCTGACGTTCGAAGAAGTGCCTGAAAGTGACTTGTTTACCCGGCGGTTCTTTGTGCTCGACAGGGCCAGCGCTCGACTGGAATATTACGCAGACTCCAGCGATTGGGTTGCTGATAGTTCTATATCTTATACGACTAGTTCTGCCTTTATCGTGATTTTATTGTGAATTGTGCTATATTCATCCATTAGCTTGTCTGCAAGTGCTAGCATGGCCAGTCAGCTGTTGTCCATTCTATTCTTTTTGGCAATGCTTACACTATACAACAATTATGTTTCTGTATAAATCTCGGATCGTGTCATGATATTTGATTCAAGATTGTAATTTTAGAAGTTTTTATGAAGTGTCATATCCAGCCTTCACTAACTGTCTCCAAAACTAAAACACTAAACTAAGGTTATGGGTAAAATGCGGGGATGTGGGTGTGACAACGTAAACTGTCCGGTAAATGTGCGGGGGTAACCCAAGTGCTATTAGTGTTACCTAAATTCTAGTTGTAAGAACCAGAAGGGTTAAAATCAAGTGGGACACTAATGCTGTTGAATGTGCTTATATGTACATGTGTTAGCTCAAAGGTAAAGTTTTTATTGTTCAATGAAATAATAATTTCTTGTTGATTGCTGTAGACTGAGACAGAACCTGCAAGAAATACGGACTGCTGCCTTGGTCATTTCAACATCCGCTTTATATCGTTTGTAAGTGTATATGAAGATCATGTTCCCCTCGGTGCTTTCTTGCTACAGTACTGGTTGGTAGGACATCTGATGTGAAAGAAACCTTTCTAGGTTAACATTTGGGAAAGCCGGGCAAAACTCTGAAGTAACCACGGAAAGCTAGGTTAGTTGGTAGAAAGTCGCCAAATAAAGTAGTATTATAAACGACTTGTATTTAATTTATGAGCAGAGATCAGAAGGGAAAAAACAACCATTTAATGGCTATTATACAGACTACCCTGTGTTAGCTGGCACCACAATTAAGAACTGAATGATTATGTTGGCGCAACGTTTTACTGCCAACGTGATATTACTGATGGCAAATAGCACCCTTAGATTAGGGAGAAAATGCTGGAGTTGTTATCATTGTGCCATCTCCATACCAAATGTGTTTTTAGAAATTTAAATGTAATGATTGTGTAAATAAGTGATCTCTTAATAACACCTGCCATAGATTAGCATCTCTGGCATGGAACATTTCTTCGTTGCAGTTACATTATCAATGAAAGTAGTCACAAAATGTTTATGGGGTTGTGATGATGCATTCCGGAGTTAATTTTAAATGTTGGACTAACTGCTGAAGTAGCATAAGCTGATTTTAAAGGACCTTTTTTCTGATTTTGTTAGCTTTATTGTGTGTGACTGATGGCACTAAATGATTTTCAAGTTTTAAGTTGTGTTATATCTTTTCGATATATCCAGATTGAAAAGCTTCTGTCAGTCAACAAACCATTTTTATAGTGTGTAATGTATAGTGTGGAATGATTGTGTAAATGTGAATAAGTGATCTCTTAACAACAAGTGTCATAGATAAGCATCTCTGGCATGGCAAAGTCTAGACTGGTCTGTATTATGTAGCTGGAATGTTTTGTTTTTGGTATGTGATTTTTGAGTCCGTTTGTGTCTGAAGATGTTTCTGGTGATATGACTGTCTAATTTGTTTTAGGTTTCAGAAAATTTGTCTTCAAAGGGAAAGTTACCACACAGTTTTGGTAGGTTCATACAAACATAGCATTTATTGCACTATTGCCATTTTGTTTTTTGAGTGCAGTTCCTTGCTGTTGTAATGTTATAATGCAGTAGAACGTAATTCTTTGCTAGCACAGTTGTTGACCATGTGGAAGCTTGCTGTGTGGTTAAGGACCAACCTTATTTGCAGGGAAAATGTGCTATTTCAGTTGGTTTTTGAAAACATGCACAATTTCACGGAAAATTAACCGAGATATTACTAGAAATTTAACGGGCCCTATTAGCCCTTATTTCAAGGTATTGTATAACCGTTTACTAATATGCTTTATAACTCTTAACATGCAGCAAATCTCTCATCACTCAGCAGTTATTTAACTGATTATGCGAAGCCAGAAATCAGTAATACCCACCAAATACTAATTTACTGCACTATTGATATTAATCAGAAAGTATTCACAAATGAAAGAAAATGCATTGAATTCACGGAAAATCATGGATTACACAGCAATTTACATAAATGTGCATGTTTTGCAGAAGATAGAGGGCTGAGTTTCATGGAAATATTCACAGTCATGAAATCGTAAATTAGTTTGGTCCCTATGTATAGTTATCCATTACATTTGGCTGTCTCATCTCGCCTGAGCTAAGTGAGTTTGGTCACATTGCCACAATGAGAGAATATTGTGAATGTGACAAACAGGAAGGCTAAAATATATGTATCATGTGTAATATCGTATGATGTTTTGTCTAAGCATTATTGATATTAATCAAGACTGTCTGACTGATAGTTTTATAAAAAATGAAAAGAGATGAGTTGAATAAAAGTGACATCTTATTCTTATTAGACATAGTGATCATTAATTGAAAATTTGTTTGAAAACGTGAATTTGTGAAATTATTTTTTTCCAGTTGTCATAATTTTTGGTGATCATTACCAGTTCAGTGCCGACTCAGAGCGGGAAAAGATTGACTGGATACAAGCCTTGCAGGACGCATCCAGAATCACGGTAAAATCTGTCACTTGTGGCAGTTTGTCATAAGTTAATTTAGGTTACCCGGTATTACTTGTCGAATCTGGATTTGATTGTTACTGAGTTTAGCTATGGATGCTTTCATGTTTTAACATCCAGGCATGAAAATTGCTATTGGATATGCACATGTTATATGTTTCAAACTGGCATATTTAACATGGTGAATCAGATTGTTGATACGACAGATGTTGACAGGGCTATAAATAGCCAGTATGTTGATGACCCCTAACCTTTCACTTTTGAAAGATCCACTTTGTACCGGTAGTTTAACAGAAGTTTCTGCTGCTGAGACATTATGTTGCAAAAAGTGTGAAATATTTTATATTTAAGAAGATTCTCCGTTGTAATAGCAAGACCAAATGAGATTGTTAGAGATAAATTGTCTGTAATTGTCTGCATCCGTGATGTACATGAATGTTAACTGTGACATTGATGTGACGTGACAGGTACCGCCTGAGCCAGACGTTGTGTTACCTCCGCAGCGGAATGGATGTCGAGTGGAGATTATAGGTGGAGTTCCACATGCCACTTCTTTTCAAGTTCGTTCTTTCTGCTATGTTTCACTTTTCCTTTATATATGCTTTGTATGAATAGCAACGGTAAATGTCAGAAACTGTGCATATCTGATATCAAGATTTGATGTGTTATGTCTCTCAGTTGAACTATTGATACAAAGCATCGTGTAATGTTTTGGTCCATTTCTGTTAATTGCTCTCGAAGTCTAAAAGAGTATTAACCGTGATGTTTGATAAAATACAAACAGGTCTGTTTTCAGTTACACTATGCACTGCCTGACTGCTTCTGTGTTGATTTCAGGAAACGCCGCATTCAGCAGGTGTAAGATATTCTGATATTCATCAGAGAAATCGAAACTACATCAAGACTGGTTACTGCGTAAAGCAGGGAGCTGTGGTTAGTATTGTAAATTACATTCCTTTGCTTTGCTTTGCTTTCTTACACATAAGAGGCCCAGCAGTTTGTTGGTGTTCAGTTGTTTCAGGTACAGTGTATTTTTACTACAGGGCCACAGAGTTCATTTAATGCCTGTAGATGTTGTATGGGATTTTGTGATCAGATGGATTGTTGATGTGTTGCAAAAGTAACTAAGACTTCTGCTAGTGGCGCCGTCAATTTTGTGACATTGATATTGCATTTGGTAAGGCCTTGTATGTTAACTTTTTCTCTGACATAACATTGAAGGAAAGTTATGTCAGAATTATATATATAAAATATTGTCATTTTGTAATAATTACATCATATCTTTATGTTTCTCATATTTTGTTATACTGGCCGTGTCTAGCGGTAAGCGTAGTGCATCGGTCTAGCGTCCATCTGTCTGTCTGTCTGTCCCATCTTTTTGTAATTTTAATAGGCTGCATGGTGCATACTCAACGTAACTCACCGGGGGACATCATGCGACGTGGCCAGCATACATTTCCATCAGAGTATTACGAGCACAGACATATTGTGTTTATTTGCTGTTGAAGTGCTCAGTGGCTGAGTTATATTATGCCTTTGATATTGGTGATTATTGGGTGGTGGATTTCGTCTGAGGTCTGTACCTGATAGGACCACACAGTCCACAGATGTACATGATTGATTATTCTAGATGCATGAGTTGCCTATCACACATCACCAGAGGGTGTGGTCACCAATCGTCTCCCAAAGTTTAATCTTCACGATGGCGGAAAATTGCATAGCAGGCATGCAGTTAGCTGTCTGACCAGTCACAGTGAACTTTGTAAATCATGCCAGCTCAATCACAGTTACTGTGAAGCATGTCCACTTGCAGACAGCAGGATCTGAGGTGTTACGTATGTTGTACGGAACGGTCTGGGACCGTATATTTTACACTCTGTATATATTTCTGCGTTACATACACACACACACACATATATAT
>Ga0209780_1001684_pt1 | contig 14904 bp, 8 predicted proteins | sample WorMetexBAHAMAS2_FD_187384 | JGI IMG/M metagenome (GOLD analysis project Ga0209780, IMG submission 187384) | Marine gutless worms symbiont microbial communities from Max Planck institute for Marine Microbiology, Germany - Inanidrilus exumae... | ecosystem: Host-associated > Annelida > Digestive... | reverse complement strand
GGGGAGGGGGCTTTGCCCCCTCCCCAGCAAAGGAACCATTACATTGTGAAATAAATGTCTAAAAAAGTAAAAAAGAACACCCGTAAACACCAATACTGTGCATTATATTACGTACCTCTAAACTTCATAACACGTCCATTCACTCACTGTTTAATTTTCAGCAATTAAAGGTACCAATGTCGTTAAATATTCAATGCATTTCCTATGAGTACCGCTAAACTTCATGTGTCCCCAAAAAAATAATTGGTAATGATCATGTGTGTGTTCCGGAGATATTCTCGCGGACAGACAGACACACTCACAGACATATTCATCACAATACTTTGCAACAGCTCCTGTGGGCAAAGTATAAAACTATGACATCATCTTCACATGTATGACTTTGTCTCAGGAAATACAGTGACTGCTTCAATTTCCTCAACTAAATACCGATGGTTATATACAAGTTCATAGAGACTGAAATTACTGTCATCTGTGGGCTACTTTCAGTCCATTGTGAACCAAAATTTCACTCCACACAGAAATGACTTTTAAAAATTAAGAATTTAATAACTAAAATAGAGCAGTAATATGTGTGGGTGATATTAAAAAACAGCGCTAGCAATTAACAGGATATACTCATTAGTCATTACTCACCATCTTCTAAATGAATAATAAATCGCTGATTAGAGACGTTGTGCTCAACGGAACAAGACGAGGACAGAGACATTGCAACGGGCCTAAACACAGAGTTCCACAATTTCATATGTTCTCTGACAGTCGACACAGTTCGTCTTAACATACTTAAAACTGTGTCATGTACAAATTACTACATACAAGTGTTCAAAACTTAAGCTCGTAAAATAAAGAAAAGGACTTAAAACAGCAATTCACCGGCTCAAGTCCACAACAACAACAATAAACAACTGAGTGTTTAGCATACGGGAGGCCCACACTGCATACTGCCGAGAGACGACGGGCAGCACTTCCGGGCCGTAATATTAGTGCAACGTGGCGATATTGTCTTGTTGTGGGCTTATTCGTCGAATACCGACGAGTACTTGTTATCGTATGACGTTTTACAGTTACCATTATCGTTAAGAGTATACGTTCAAAACGCTCTTTAAGCGTCAACACATCTCATGGATGACTGCTAATCTTCTTACTCTTAACTCCTCTAAGACTGAAGTCTTGCTCATCGGACACAAAAACCAACTTGCCAAAATAAACAACTCTTCGCTTGACACCTCCCACTCTGCTCGAAATCTTGGCATCATCTTTGACGAACATATTCTTACTTTCTCTTACCTAATTACATCTCTCTCCAATTAGTCCAACGCTTGTTAGTTGTTACTATCACATTCGTCAACTTCGCTGTATCCGGCCTTCGATTCATCAACTGCCTGTACCATTGCTACCTCTATCGTCCACTCCAAACTTGATTACTGCAATTCTCTCTACTACAAACTCCCACTTGTCCAGTCTCCAGCAGATCCAGAACTCTCTTCTTGCTCGTACTGTATTTAAACTCCCAAGTCCTGTCATATCACTCCCATCCTATACGCTCTCTCCACTGGCTCAGGATCACTGAACGCATCGAGTACAAGCTCCTCTCACTTACCTACAAAGTTCTCACAACTACTCAACCTCCATATCTTCATAACCTCATCTCCGTTCAACGTCCTCGTAGTACTCGCTCTTCATCCGTCGTTACTTTTACTCGGCCACCTTCATCATCCTCTCTAAAAATAACTGATCGCTCCTTCCGTTATGCTCAACCTTGCCTCTGGAATCAGCTCCCTTTGTCTCTACGTCAACCTCATTCTGGTACAGTTCTTCCATTTCCGGTTCGCCTATTCCTTCACCCATCACTTCTTCCTCTTCCGAGTCACCACTCTGTACACCTTTAACTCCCTCTCTTTCGATCCCGGCTTAAAACCCACGTCTTTCACAAATCCTTTTTATAATTACCATTATAATTGTCTGTTCTAATTGTCCTTGTTCTGCATAATTGTGGCGTTTTTGCTTATAACCGTTGTCTTACGTCATTGCTATAGCCTATATGTGACTTTGTAAGTATTCTCTTTTAATGTACGTCTTCTGTGTATTTGTGTTCCTGTTCAGGACTCTTGTTAGTGGACGTATCAGTGTATAGTACGTCTTAAATCAGTAGCCATTTCGCAATGCATCAGATGGAAAAGTGTAATCTTTGAAATGTAGTTTTATATTTAATTGCAGGTTACTAATTTAATTTGCTTCAACCATAAATTACACTGCTCACTGTCCAGCCCACACACACACAACTTGCATATGTATGGTGCAACAGGTGCATACAGAAAAAATCCTGTATCTGGCATACATCTTACATCCAAAATTTGACCTACAGTCATAACGTACGGAGTTGTATGTATGCCAGCTCACGAAATTTAACTACAGCCTTGCTGCCAGATTTTATATAAATAGATAAGTAAATTATTTACACATACCTAGGAGTAATAGTTATTTGTATGCTCTCAAAGTTTAACTGCTGTAAACTGTAGCTAACTGAGGTTTGGTAGGTTTGAACTAGTGGCAGTAAAAGTTTAACTAGGCCTGCAAAAATTATCAGTGATCACCATTGCAACTGTTCTTCAAAGTTATACCAATAAGTGAGGACTTATTCGAGCCTTATGGCCCAAAACACTCCAATTCTGGCACCAATTTATACTAAAAAGTATTACTATCCATTTTGACACACACTTTATCAATTGACAATCATTGTCAGTGGACTATGACATGAAGTCTGTGCTAAAGTGCAACCACTGGAAGTATGGGGCTCCAGAATGGCAAAGCTGAGATGGATAAATCTGTGCAAAATTCCTCCAGAATCACCCATAGCTTAACAAAAATTTTCTGGAGTAACACCCATTGAATGCCAGAAGCAGTATCTACATCTAACAGCAAGAGAGGAGAAGGGAATGGATGAGACAGACCCCCCAATCTTTTGAGAATATGACAGTGCCTTTAATCTGTGAAGGTGGACTTGGATTGAGTGGACTTGGCTATATCACTTGTCTTTTCACCTCTGCTGCCCATCATATACTTTCAACAACTAATGCTTTAAACACTAGTTCAGCAGTAACAACTATCTAGTGCACAGAAAAGACGCACATCATTCTGGTTGTTGATTGCATGAGTTAAGGTTTTACGTCTCACCCGACAAAATAGACTATTTTTGGACGTTCTTCCATGCCAATCTCTTGACTTAGTACTGAAACACTGAAACAAACACAAAAGCAAACATGCACCCATAACAAAATATACTACAATATATAATGAACCCCAAAAACTAAAACCAGGTTTGGTAGCTTCCTATGACATCCGGCTTGGAAATGGAACGGGTCAATTCTGGAAGGAGTAGATAGATAAGTCAGGAAGTACACAAGTAAGGAAGTAAAGAAATAAGAAAGGGATGAAGGAAGTAAACACACAATTTATAAAGTGCCGAAATAAACACATGATCATGGCGCATTACTGCCCTGGAGCCCGTATGGGCATATGTAGTTGTGATAGCGTCCATGCACTCAATAAGAAAACTAGAATTTTATCAAGTGACTGACACAAGACAGAGATGTTTTGACAGCACACCAACGTGACACATCAAGTAAGCAGAACGTCCCGTCAACACACGACAGATGTTTCACTTCGGACACTGGTACAGACGACGAAACTCACAACAACCAAGGGTGAATAAATGAAACATACACAAAAACCAACTTTAACGCTAATAGTTAAAACAGCAAAAACATACCTAAAGCTAAATCTGAACAGTCAGCTGTAAGAATTGCTCGATGTGGTGCCAGTACATCACAGAAAAGTTATCATAACCATAATAATACTACAAATCCCCCAAGAATTATCACACTGCACTGGTTGTGTAACGTATGCAGTTTTCAAGAACACGTTACATTAATAAAACTGGTGAAGTACTGTTGACAAGTGCTTCAACACTGAATTGTTACTCTGAATGATTACTTGCTGCATGTAAAGCTACAGCAAACACAGGAACCAAAATTCACAATGTGTCATGTTAAATGTCACATGAGTATCAAATTAGGTTACGTCGATTCGTGCACACACAGATAAGAATTCTTTACCAATTATTTCTTGATCATACTATTGTAAGATAAGTTGTCATGGACTTCGAAGTTTGAATGGCCTGCTGTGACACAGACCTTTGACCTCCAATATCTAACCAGGTCATCAGTGGAGGTCTAGTGTAAGTTTCATCCAGATTGCACAAGCTATTGAGATATTGGTGAAAACAAGATCTGTCCGGGAAAAAAACCAACGGACGAATGCAGCAGATGGAGTGGCGACGGAACAGCCAAAACACAATGCATTCACCAACGGTGTTGAGCAGTGAAGGCATATAAAGGCACAGCTTTCCACGGTCACTCTACAAAACTGTCACTCTACGAACATAGTGTCAAGTAGCTCACTACTAGTACCATCAAGGTTATCAATTACTGTTGACTGAAAATGCAGGACTGGACAAAGTTTGTGTAATGCTTATGCCTGTGCAGTGTCGGAGCAAAAGCTATCTCGCATTTCATTACACTGCGTGTAGGCCTACGAAAACTGTGGCAACTTAATTTGCTTCTCAAAATTTTAATCCAGTCTTCTGCATTTACATGGCTTGGAATAGTTATCTATAATGTACTGTTGTGCTGTTATGAAATTACTCATGCACGCTCAATGTTCTTTATCTAACTGACGATAGGAAAATGTGATTCCTTTGTGCTAGCCTAAAAATTGGCAGTGCCAGACAGCACTACATGAGCTGTAAGTCAGTAACTTATTAGTACTGCTGTCAAAAACCATATAAACTCCTTTGATGTACTAATACTGAATGTGACAGGTTGTTGTTGCATACAGGCAAACGTTGCTCAACTCGAGGTGAGAAAAACCCATCCTTCATAGGCCACTTGGCCATTGTCCAGTCCTGCAATTTCAGCGCTCCTACTGTAAACCAGTTAATCTGCAAAGCATTAAGCAATATATCTGAAAAATCTGCCAGTTTTGTCCAAACTTGCTCCAGCATCCAATAATTATGACAATGTGGTCAGTCACTTAAGAGAGACTTGGGTCTGAAATATTTACTGAAACCATTAAGGGCCAGTGTTTCCACCACAAATTAATGCCCCATTAACGTTAATGGGAGATAAATTTGCGGTGGAAAAACCGGCCCTAAAAACTGTGACATGTCTACATGATATGTGCTGTAACACCAACAACAGAACTGCACCAAGCATTCCCGCAATACAGAAAACAAAGTTTCCCAATGACAACACGGCGTCATAAAAACACTAGCACACATATCAGTCAAAAATATCAACGTTTGTGGAATTAAGCAGCAATGTAACGTCAAAGAAAACCAGAGATTAACATGAAATGCCCAGTGTTGTTTACAATGAAATACATCAAGGCACAACTAATGAGCATCTTCAGTAACACAAACCAAGATATAACTTCAAAATACATGCAAACATTTCTTTACAAATACAAAACTTGGTTTATATTCAGGTCGCCTGCGTGAGCTACAACTAACACGTTTGTATGTGACACAATAAGTAATTTACAAACTGAGCTTGTGCAATGTATCAAAAAGTGTTATCACAATATAAAAACAACAGAACGAAAAATCACATATGAGTCGGAAAATGTTACCAATACAACGCCTGCTGTCAACTGAACTGGCTGTGGAGTCATCAGCACATCAGAAAATCACAGCAGGCTTGCCACAATGTCAGATATGCATAAAGAATGTTTCTGCGACAACAATGGTCAACATCACCATGGAAGATCGGGCTGCATCGGCGGTGGTAAAGGCACCGGCATGGGACGACACATGACGGGACGTGGAACCCAACCAGGAACAGGTACCGAACATGGCGGATAACAAGCAGCAGGAAAGTGATACCGGTGACAACAAGGAAATGGAGGATAACAGGGAGCAGGACCTGGATAAGATGGACAACAAGGGACAGCTGCTGGCATCGGTGGATATCCCATGGGCATCATACCAGCTGGAGGCATCATACCGGATGGTGACATCACTGGATACGTTGGATATGGATGATGTGGCATGACAGACACACCAGAGGAATAGTACGATGTTGACTGATTCATATATGCGGGCCCTGCTGGTTGGTATGGATATGTCATCCCAGGCACAGGTGGGTAGTAGCACGGTGGACGTGGCGGCAAAGCAGGCACTGGGACTGGAACACACGGTGGGTATGGAGTCATCACACCTCTATTACAACCACCAGGAATGTAGGCAGAGTCCTCATAGACAGCCGACTGAACTTCTGAAAAATTTTCATACACTGCACACGGCGACATGCTGTTCTGCTCATAAGAGGATGCCTCATAACATTCAGATACCTGACTATCGGCAGAAGTCTGTGAAGCCTCATCACTTCCGTAGTATGGCTGATCGCAATTGATGCCAATGTGCGACAACGGTGGGCTGTGGGTGGGTACAGGATCATCATAATCTGGTGTCGAATTACCCATCTGACGGCGAGATAAACTTTGGTTGGCACTGGCAGCATTACGGAGTCGCTGGTCACAGCCCTGTACAACCACTGGCGAGCTCGCATGCTTTGCTGTTATGAATGAAGTGAATGCTGATGAATCACTCTGGCAGAAAGCCACGAGACCAGATGGAGAATGGCCGTCCTCAGACTTGGACAAAACCGGCAACGACTTGGTCGCATTCACTTCCTCGGTAGATGCACATGGCCTGCCACGATCTTGCAGTGCACACGTTTCAGGTACAGCGGATGGTTTGGCATCGTCACATGATGACGTTGATACGTGGTCGTTGTCGGACTGTACTGTCATCGCTTCACAGCTGGTGCTCAGCGAACCACCATCAACGCTGACTGGAGAAGATGTGGACGTCACAAGTTCAGATTCCTCATCGACCTCCTTTCTTGTAGTTTCAAATTCATCCACAGACCTAACAACCGAGTTCAACGCCAGCATCAATACCTCATTTCTACCATCAATAATAATACTAATAATAATAATAACAAGAATAATAGATGGTCATGAGTTTGATTCCCAGCCGCGATACCATTGGTTGGTTAGTAATGGGATGGGTGACTGTCTTCGGGCAGGCATATCTAGGTACATAACCAGCCACCCAAGTCAACTCAGCCTCCTACCCTCTGTGGGATGGGAAATGAGCACCGGCCAAAGTGCGGTGATGCACGGCGGATCGGGAGTAAAGGCAGGATGGCTCATTCCATTCGCGAATAAACATGTAGGTGACATGTAAAAACTCAGATCCCTCATTAACACGTGCCATTCTGTGCACTTTAGAGGTGAGTTCCACGAAAAATAAATGTCCAATCATCAACTTCTTCAACCAGAAGTCACACATGGGCAGCACCATCTGCAAAGGGGTCCCAAGGTCATTGGCAATTACATGATTCAATAGATCATTCCTACTACTGAGCAGTCAAGTTGTAACACTGGGCACAGCGTACAACAGAGGTGGAACTTCAACAGGAATTTGCTGCAATGGGTGGCAGACTGGTAGGCTTGCAACAGCAACAGTGGTGTAGGCTATTAATGTGGAAGGCAACAATTGCAGCACAATGGGCCTCAGTTAGCTAGCATTGATCCAGGGCATACGTGTCCAAACTAAAAACGCAAGTATCAAAAATAGACATGTGCATCCGCACGATACCTCGCAGTAGGCAGTCTGGTTATAACTAAACTATGTTCCCAAATTTGTTTCATTTCCAAGATATAGTGATACTGGTCAAATCAAAAATCAGACATTTTTCATACCCAACCTGTAACTGACTCTGTCCAAATTTCGCCGAAGTCTCTGGCATGAGACAGTTGGAATGATGATGATACCAGACGTTGAAAACTGCTTGATGAAGGATGTTTTAGATATGTCAAAACAATGCACAAGTGTAACAGTCAGACAGAATGGCAATAGCATATGCTGTGGTCAAACAATTTTGACAAAAGTCCATATCGCAGGGGAATGGATTTTTCATAGGGCATCTTGTAATGTGACACCACATTGGCAGAAATGCAGTCCACTGCAACAGTGGTGCTGTTACGCCATTACTGAATACTGATTCGTTTTTTACAGCGCAGAATGCAGCAGTGACTGACAATGCTTTTCAATGGGACGGAAAACCCTCAAAAATTGCCACTTTCCTTTGGTTGATCTGGACCTCATTGTGCCCCAAAGCTGTATCTTTGCAGGGCTCACAAACAAGACGAACAAACACTCAAACAACGCTACTCCATCTGCAGCAATAGGCCACATCTAGCTATTGCTGTGTTGCTGCCTAAAAATTAAAAAATAAACAAACAATTGCAGTGCATACAGTGCGTGAATATGGTTAGTTGTTTCGTCAAGTATTCGTCGTTGTCGCTCTTCCTCCAACTTCTTGCTCTCCTCGAGTGCACGTTTCACCATTATATTCTCTTCTTCCTCGGTCCTCGGCTGCGCACTGTGATAGAACTCGAGACGCTCCTTCCAGATATTCCTTCCCGACAAGCGCTGAGCAGTCACTTCTTCACCAGAGTCTGTCAGCACACATTAGTTTGCAAAGAGAAATCATTCTACGAAATATCTATTGGTATTCTGGTATACAACAAAATATGACTGATATCAAAAAAAACAACCTACTCTGCTGGAGGTATGTTGACTACATCACATGTTAGTGACTGTGCAATCAAATACCATTACTACCACTATGCAGCAGCGATAATGCGACTCCGTCATTCTGTTGGTCAGCAGGTTTAACAAAAAAATCATGAATTTTGGGACATGCTTTGCAACAGGGAACAATCAATTTGATTTAAGGATGACTTGTGTCACTAGATTTCTCGAACAAAAATGCAAAGAGTTATTGTGAAAATGTTTGCACAATATCTGTTGACTGACTGCGGAGGCCACAGCCTAATGAAGACTACTACTGCATAGGTCATGCTGGTACACTACAGCCAGGCTAGTCACAACATGATCACCACAGTGCTTTGACAGGTAAAACACCAAAGAGCTTAAATGTTTTGATTACTTTTAAGCAAACCCTGCATCATTTGATAAGCCTCCTGGTAACTGGGTGCAGAGACAGATTGGCTCAACTATCGCTGTGCCTGACGCAACGCGAATCAGCTGATGAATGTGTCAATGTCCAACCACTACTGCCAGCATATCGACAAAACCGGGTCCGATGCTAGACAATGCTGGAAGATCGCCAGCAAACTACTCCACTCCAAGGACACCGACAAAACCAGAACCGATGACAAAAAAACGGAATCTGTACTTCACATTTGCACATTATTTTGAGAACAAAATAATTAAGCTGCAAGACTATGTTAGTGACATGCTGCACTTGTTGTCTGCATCAGTTAACAGTCATTTGTCATTCCACCCTCACCACGGCCCCACGCTTGATATGCTGTACCCTGTAACAGCTGCTGAAGTCACCCAGGAACTTAACTCCTCACCCGCGAAGTTGCCCACTACGGACATTATACCAACTTCTCTCCTTATATGCTGTAAACAAACTAATGAAATTGAAACTATACCTGTATACTGCTGGGGCCAAGAGCTTTATGTATTGTTTGAGCGTAAGCCTTCAGGCATTCTTATACAGCTATCGCAATGCTTTCCTATGTGGCGGAACCCCTCAATAGTAGCCCTTCCCACATGGGAATCTAGACCTTATTCTAATACATGGTTCCTTGAGCCGACTTGAGTCACCATCCCAAATGGCATTTCGATCAGTTCAGCCATTATTGCAGGGCTCACGAATGTGACAACAGAGAGACACACAGACTTACACACAGACTGACCATGCAATAGGCCGCTATCGCTAGATGCGATGCAGCCTAAAATTTAATAGTGCTATTTTTATTTTAAAATAAAATGTTATTTTTAGTAGCTAAAAAAACAACTAAAAGTAAAGCCAACTTTTAATAATTTCTGAACAGCAGACAACTCAAATTACTCATAAACAGGGAGGCCACAGTAAGTCTTGGAATTTTTACGTGTTTCCCGTGGAATGCTGTGGAATTTTGCAAATTAACCTGCAGAATTTGGAAAAGTATTCGGCAGATTACTGTAGGCCCTATTAATGATTAACCAAACGAAATGGACACCGACCTTCATGTGCAATGGGTGACGATGGCACGACTGTCGATGACGCTATAGAACTGTTGCTGCAAATGGATGGTGAAAAAGGTGCTGATTCAGTGGACCCAGAATGCCACAGATCACTCTCATAGTCAGAGTGATCAGGAGTTGTTTCAGCCAGCTGTCTGGAAGAACTGTACGCAAGTGACTCGTTTTCTTTGGTGACATTACTGCTGTTGTAGCCGTTCTGTTCCTGCCAGTTACTCTCACTGCAAGCATGGTCTCTCCTTTTCATCTGCCTCTCTTGCCAACTACCATCACAGTTAGTATCACCATTCCGGTTCAAGAAGCCGTCACCATGAGTTTGCTGGCCCTTGGTATTAAATCCTGAAGCTTCAGATGCAGACTGTTGTGCACGCCGGTTATAAAATGTCCGCCTGAGCCTGGGTCCACAGCCATGGCGGTAATTTTTCTCTTCTTGCTGATGGTCAAAAGAAATGCAGTCGTTGTATTTACCTAAAATGCCACAGCAGTGTGATTCACGTTTTATCACTTGCCACTATTATATGCAGAGTTAGCAACAGTATCAACATAACCTAGACGAAACGATTGACTAAAACCAAGATTAATCTTGATGAAAACCGGTGTGCATCCTCCTCCTTCATTTAGATTTTACAGCTAGTCACGCTCCAGGAACTGGCATTAATGCCCCTTCCTCAGGGATCCAGAATGGACCAAGAAAGGATGAAACTAGTGGGTGACTTCCTGGCTTGGGTCAGTGCACTGCTTTGAGTTCCTTTCAGCGCTTTCCACAGTTGACTCGGTGACAGAAAGGGCACCTGCTAGTGCCAGCCCATAACAAACCTGTGCCATTTATCCCCAAACGTTCTCTTCAAGAACAAGAGAAGGAAATTAGAAAACTATCAACTGAACCCAGGTTCTCCTGGAATGTGGCTGTAAAACAGAGGAGGACTTGGAAGCAATCAATAAATTATTGCTGAAAAAAAGACCTTAACAGTTAAAGAAAAGGAGTAACAAGCCAGTGATGGGAACAAGACCAAGACAACAGGTTCCAAGACCAAGAAAGTTACCTACAGGCTTCAAGACAAAGAAAAATAAGTAATAACCTTATTAACCTTCAAGACCTATAAGCAGACACAATGAAAACACTCATCTTATAATTTAAGCACTTACGTGGCCTTTACTGCTCCCGCTGCTAGTTCCATTTTGTCCATTCCATTGGTCAGGTAATATACATTTTGAATATTTATTTTATGTTACAATGGAAAATCAAACAAAATTCTGCCACAATTTTGGACAGTTTAGTGAAAACAAAACATAATTTCCAGATTCTTCACAAAAAAGCAGTCAATTGTTTTTGTTTTAGTTATGACATCAAAATATCAGTAATTAAAACTCGGAATTCAGTTTTCAGTGCAGTGCATGGTGGAAAAGTGGTTATTGCTGACGTTCATTTGCTTAGGCAATACTAAACTGCACCTGTGAGTTTAGCAAAATCGCAGTTGCTGTTCATCATTTGCTAAGCACATTAATCAACAACAGATGACAACTACTGTCAACATCGAATGATCTCGAAGGCCACTTAGCAATTTAAATATTTATAATCATATATTTTGGAAAAAAAACAGGAAAATACAGGACATTGGCTAGAAGTCGTTTACAGATGAAGAGGCAGTGATACATGGCCATTTGTAACTCGGTAGTAGACTATTCAAGGTTATATGTAGTAACATACATATACACTAAAATATGACAGTATTTCAGAGCAATGCAAGAATGAGACACAGTTACTAGAAGCAGCACTGTTTTTAACTGCAAGCTCCACATTCTGTACTGCTATCAGTTCATCAAATACGCCAGTCATGGTCAGAAAAGTCTCATTCTAATACACCTAACGACATTCAGACCAGTTCATCACTTAAATGTTATAATTGCATTTTACGATAACGAGAGAATCGAGAGAACACGGGGTATATGTGCTCAAGACGATATCAGGATAAGTCCATGGTGACAGATGATTCCAGTGACTGAAGCAGAAATCACAGGTACAGAGAACTCATGTGGGTCAATGAAACCATGTATTAGATTGGGGTCCAGATTTCCCCACAAGGGTCACAGGAGACATGTCATGGCCCACTGCAACTTACCTACCTACACGTAGCACATGTGCCTCCCAGCACATGCAGCGACAAATGCAAGAGGTGACATTGCAAGACAAGACATCTCGCCTACTACCCCGACAGTTCGCCTACAGATTGCTAATTTTGCCCACAAGACTGTCAGAATAAAATCAAATGTGTAATATAATAATTATTTGCTTTACGTTGCAGTCGCACAAACGTCAAATAATATGAGCACAGCTTATTAATAAGAACATTCAGAAGCTCTGAGGCATTCGTTATTGTGGTCATTAGTTTATTTTTCCTATGCATTTGCACGTGCGTTTTGATGTAATGAAGGGCTTAAACTAGGCCTATATGGCCGACTGTACAACAGTCGGCCATATAGGCCTAGTTTAATCGCAAAGTTATTTTTAGAAATTTTAATCCAGAAAAACATGCAGAAAAACCACATCAGCAAAACAGAAACGGTACTAATACTAAAGTAAGAAGCCTATCACTAAGCTAATAAAAAACACCAGATACCAAGCAGCACTGATCTCCACATTGTTCTGTTGTCATTATGTCTCGATACCTATATTCCTTAAATTTTAAGACAAGTACATGTTGCAATAATTAGGACCACTTCAAAAAACACAAATGGCGACACAGAGACACTTGCAGTTGTATACCGCCCATGACAAATAGTTCCGATCGGGTCTAGGATAGAAGGGAAACAAAAGAAAGGGAAACGTAAAAAGGAAACAGAAAAATGGGAAACTTGCCCATTGCCTATTGTAAATTTGTAGCCTCTAGTTGTTCAGTGGCATATCTACAGACTATGGTGGGTCTATTTAGAAATTAATCTGTACCCTGTGTATCTATCTTTACACCTTGGCTCGAGCTAAAGATCTGTAATGCAAAAAATTGTTAACTTCATACATCAAAATTGTTGCGTATAAAAAGCTGACACAAAACGTTCTAGAGTTCGAAACTATTGCAATGAAGAGTATCAATAGTACGTCATCTGATCAACCTGATGCTGTGGCCTAAAGCGGGTAGGAAGCTCATCAAGTCACGGGTGCCATCTCGATGTTCGTTACACAAGTGTTGTAGACACCATTCAGTCTTTTACCGACTTCCGCATAGTGCTGTGACAGTTTTGAAATCGAAACCGCGGTTTTAATCAAAAACCGAACCAAAATCGAAACCTCCAAATTTTGCAGGCTAACTAACGGTTTTATTTCAGATACTCCATGGACTAAAATGCGGTTGTGTTAAGGCAGATCTACCGAGCCGATTAAAAGGTGCAACAGCATTTAATGCGTCGTGCCCGGCGGGTCTGCTGATTAACGCTAATTGGCCTTAATTTCCCGCCTGCTGTGTCGTGTTGAGCTTTGCTGAAGAGACGTAGGTTTATTAGCGCTGCGTTGGCAAGTTAAAGGCAGATTATACTTTTTATTAAAAGTAGTGCTGTGACGGTTTTGAAATCGAAACCGAAACCGATACTGCGCTTTTAATCCAAAACCGAATCGAAACCGAACCGATTGATGAATACCAGAACCGCACAGCACTACTTCCGCACATGACGCGGCAGTTCGGCAAACCGCACTAACCAATTTTTGCTGGCTGCCAGTCAACTTGTCACATGACCAACTCGTCACATGTGACGAGTTGACTTTTTAATTTTACACAGCGCATAACGAGTTGACCACATGTGTGTGACGAGTTGACTGGCAGCTATAGACCTATGCTATCGCCGTTCCATCTGTGGTCTGTCTGTCGTCTGTTTACGATTACTATGTCTATTAATCGTCTGCAGAGGGACCATGCGACGCTTACAGTATAAATATTCTATAACTGCAAGACGAGTTCTTGTATTTTGTTTTAAAATAAAATACAAGAACTCGGTCTTGCAGTTATAGTTATAAATACCGTGGGTGTCGCGCGGTCCCTCTGCAGAAGATTACTACTAGACATAGTAATCGTAAACAGACGACAGACAGACAGGCGACAGACGGAACGGCGATAGCATAGGCCTATAGCGAACGTGAAGGCTGCCAGTCAACTCGTCACATGAGTAAGCTTAATTTGGAGTTAGCTGGAACTAACTACTCGTCCCACTAACAGTCAACTCGTCACACCCGCGTGGTCAACTCGTCACGCGCTGTGTAAAATTAAAAGGTCAACTCGTCACATGTGACGAGTTGGTCATGTGACGAGTTGACTGGCAGCCTTACCGTTGCATCCTCTGCACTAAGCCAATAACTAGGCCAATAACGACTCATTAGTCATTACTCTATCATACAGACATTCAAACAAATTTATATAGCGCCAAAATTGTGGAAACGAATCAAAGGCGCTGTCGTCGCCTGTCCTATCGTCTTTTAGTCAGATCGTTGTCTATATGCACTCTTTTAGCGAATTACTGTCACGAACTAGCCATACCAGTACAGCTACATTCATTTCTGAACTGTAGCTGTACAGCGGACCATCATGATATCAGTCGGATACAAATATATTCTTTCAAAGTGGATTAAATCGTTCTTCACAAAGTAAAAAACATTAATAGTACTGTAGCACATTAATAATCGTGTAATTACCACATTTGAACATTTAAATCCGTCAAATTGTTGTTTTGTG
>Ga0209780_1001683_pt1 | contig 14907 bp, 14 predicted proteins | sample WorMetexBAHAMAS2_FD_187384 | JGI IMG/M metagenome (GOLD analysis project Ga0209780, IMG submission 187384) | Marine gutless worms symbiont microbial communities from Max Planck institute for Marine Microbiology, Germany - Inanidrilus exumae... | ecosystem: Host-associated > Annelida > Digestive... | reverse complement strand
CGTCAAAATTCTTTAATGAATTATTATTAGGTTGCATCGCCTACACGCAGTGACACAGTGCACACGATGCGGCCTATTGTTACGGTTGTCGCACGTAGCGTGGCCTGTGTGTCTGTTTCTGTGTGTGTTGGGTACAGAGTTGAACAGTGCAAAAACGGCAGAACCGATCGAGATGCCGTTTGGGGGAGGAAGGCTGACTCACATGGGCCCAAGGAACCATGTATTAGGTGGAACCGTGGGGGTCATATGAACGAATCCATTCGCCGGCGACGTGGCCTTTTGCCAAATTACTCGGACACTTGTTAAGTGGATAAAGGATATATAACTCGCTAGGACGTAAGTAACATGACGTTATTTCCGCTTCTTATCAGTTGCATTTTTGTGTTTCCGACTGCGCTGCGACGCCAGATCGTCGAGCCGTCCTGCTAACTTTGTCTCCAGTCGAGCCCGTCGAGCGGGGTCTGGCCGGTGACTGGGCTGGCCACTTCCAGGCAACACGACCCCATCGCGAGCGATCATCGTCCGTGCGTGCCGCCGTGCCTCGTCGCCGCAGCCGTGCGCCTCGGCCACGTGGTGGGCCAGGCAGAACGACAGTCGGCAGTACGGGCACGTCTGACCGAGCAGCGCCGTGCTGGCCTTGCAGCGGGCTGCGTGACAGCGCCGGTCATTGCGTGCTGCTGCTGAAACCAGCGCGTCGACGTCTTCCTCGTCGACCGCATCCAGTACCGACGTCAGCGTCGCCGTCGAACCAGACTTGTCGCCATTAGCGTTCTGCAGAAACACAATCGTAATCTCAAACCACGCTGCGAATCAGTACGCAGACTGATGTACTTTGTCACAACATGCTAAACTAAAGAGCAAATGCTTAAACGTTTTCACGAAAAACATCCGCTCAGGCGCTCATTGCTGCAGCAGGCTTCATTGAAATTAAACACACACTAGATCAGCAACCAACAGCGTGATAGCACCGAAGGATGTATAAAGCTAAGGAAGAAGTGAAACCTACCCCCCGTAGTTTCACATCCTCCTCCCGGACTGCATTCACAGACTTTTGCCCAGACCGTTTCTTCTGAGCTACCGGTACTCGGTGTTTGTTTTTAGTTTTCCTTATTTTTCGTTTCTGTCCCCCACAAACATCACTACCTTGGCTTGCTACAACTTTGACGTACATCAACCGATTTTGACAAGTATTACAATTATGATTTATTTTTCCACTTCACCTAAGTAATGCTTCTACATTACCTTACAAAACGCAGAAACAAAAAATTGCATCTTTTCACTTAAATGTTGTTATTACTGCTTTTCCAGAGTTCAACCACTCGCTGATTGATTTCTTCAATTTTTACCCGCGCGACGCTATGCTACCGCGGGTATTAGCCGTCATCGTGTGTCCGTCTGTCTGTCCATATGTCTGTCACACGCCGGTATAGTGTCAAAACGGCTAAACGTAGGATCACGCAAACAACGCCACGTGATAGCCCAGGGAATCTAGTTTTCTGACGCCAACAGTCGTTGGTGGGCGATCGCAGATCCCCCGAAATTTGTGCTCATGTGACCTATCCCCCTTTTGAAAACAACGATTTCTACCAATATCCGCTCATAGCGCCTCAACCGTAAGAGCTGGCGAAAAAAGTTCAATCAGCACTAATGGGAAGTCGACCACGCGCTTTCCAACGAGCTATAGATGAACCGTGTACGATACCCCTTGACCTTAACCACCTTAAACCACACCAATTTCTACATTTTGCGTTGCCTTATGCATGTTCGTAATTGATGATTGCAAAGATTTCTAATTTGATTTACAGGTTGAATGTGCAAGTCACAGACTACGGACGACAAACCGTCCCTGATAGGGGCGTGGTCAGGTCATGTGACCCATTAAAACATTTTGGGGGCTCCAATCATATCACTGGAACAGCAAAACCTAAAGTCATCAAATTTTGTACACAGATGGGCTATATCAATTCTAGCAACAGGATGACATATCACCCACAAATGGGGCGTGTTTATGGACACGTGACTGTCTTAAAATTTTGAAGTTTGCCATGATGCAGCACGTCGCGCGAGTTAGTCAGCGACAGCTGAGCTACTTGTACAACGTTGTAAGTCTAACAGTTCAATGAAAATGTAACATTTAATTTCTATCTCGAGCTGACTGTTACTGTCAAAAACGGCCAACTTCGGACTGGAAATTACACAATCGTTCTAGTTGTCTAGTGTCGACTTGAAATTCATACTCATGCTGCTGCGGACTCCCTAAACCTTGTAATCAATTGATTCAGCTCTGGCCTGTTGGGGCCATAGCTCAGGAGAAATAAAGTTGAGAGTTCTGTGCAGCAGCTGTTGAACTGTGCTGCATGCGCCATGTGCTGGTGCATGCATGAGCTGTGTTGCTGAAAGGCAAATAATATGGTCGTCGACAACGTGTTTGATAACAGGTAACATTGTTGAGATAGTAAGATATTCCACCAATACTGTCCATTGAATTTTCACTTTAGGACTGACAAAGAAACAACTGCTAATTTTGACACAGTGACCGACATCATGACGGACTTGGTAAATGATGTGTGTGTGGTAACAGACGGTAGCATGCTAGGTCTTGTTTGGCGCATATGGTCGATTGTTGTGCGACTGAAGGGTGGTTTAGCTGTGACCAAGTGATAGTATGAATGTGTTTTGTGTGTCTGTTGGCAAAGCAACATTCAGCGTTTAAGTGAAAAGACGCAATTTTCGGCTTTCTGCTTCCACAAGTAGTGCAGAAGTATTAGTTAGGTGAGCTGAGAAAATAAAATACCACTTCGACTGCTTATTTTCTTAGCACCATTTCTGCCAAAAATTATCAAAATCGTTCGATGTACGTCGAAGTTAAATAAATAAATAATTAATAATCTTCGTTTATTTAATTGCAGACATAACGCGCAATTATTACAGTAATAACATCCGCCACGCAGGGCGGGAAATAACAGCCGCCACGCAGGGCAGCACTATATACAGAAGGGTTAAGCCGGCTAAATTGCTGCCACACACGGCGCACAGCGATTGAATCAACTGCACCGGCTTAACCTCGTGAGCATTCACCAGATGGTGCGACTGGCACACATCCGATAAAGTGGCTCACTACTCAATTTATCGACCCCGAAAGGATGAAAGGCCGAGTTGGCCTTGGGTGGCTGGTTACATACCGAAATAAAGTACCGCCTCCGGGAGTCGAACCCGGACACGTCACCCATCCCAGTACTAACCGGGCTCGACGTAGAGTAACTTCGTTGATACGACCAACTCCGTTATCACTAAGCCACGCCGCCGCCCATTATAGTTATAGCAAGGCGAAGTAGTGACGTTTTTTGGGACACAGTGTAGTTTCATTAACTATAATAAATTAGCCCCGTACGGGACTGCCGGTCGACTCCTACTTACTGTCAACTTCAAAGTCACGTGACACAAAAACTACGACAAAAATCCAAAATCCGGCCCCAATAAGCTTTAGGTGTTGCCCCATAATTTAAGAATTCGTGGTCACTTGCTAGCCCCCATTATAAATGGGGGAGGAGATAGCTTTTGAAAATGACCGAATTTCCGACTTTCAAGGGCTCGTGACCTTGACCTTGACCGTGGATCGGGTCATATTGCATACCGTCATGCATACTCGTCGACCTCTGCCTACACACCAAATTTCATTAAAATCGAAGAAACTTTTTGTGGACGGACGGACGGACGTACGAACGGACATTTAAGACCCATTTTATTAGGTCGACTCGGACGAGTCGACCTAAAATGAACCCAAAAAGAAAGCAAAGTGATCAGAGTTCTGTTACAAACCTAGAGCATTTTTATAATAGAGTTGTCACAGCAACTACATTTAACCAGAAAATTATTGGTGTGATGAGCCAAGGTGACACTTGGTAGCTTGAAACTAAACTGTTTCTGGCAACATTTGATAATTTTGTTTCTGCATTAAATATTGTCACGACTTGATACAAGACACGTTACCTTATTAAGACTCGCGTCTTTGCTCTTCTTGCTTCTTGACTTTGTAGCTAAAGGTTTACAGTGCAATGAATGTAGCTGGTAATTCATCTGTGGAATTTGCCGGCCACAGTTTGAACAGCATAACATTGGCACAGTTGAGCTAGTTTTGTCAAGTACAGGAGATGTTTCCATCAAACCATTCAAGCCAACATGCTCTGCCATATCTGTAGTCGTGTCAACAACTTCTTCACACGGTGGCTGTGACCTACTAGTATGTTCATCCAGTGACGGCATTTCTGTATCAACAACGTTTAAAATGCAATCATCAGCCTGGCTCAAAATAACGTCAGTGTCTTTTTCATTTGTGAATGAACTGACTTCATTTACGCTGGCATCTGATAACAGACTGTTACTGGATGCAGAGTTCATTTTGTCGATATCCTCATACGGTTTTGAGTCCGTTTTGAAAACTCCAATGCGCCGTTCACGACCTTCTCCTTTGCTCATGTGCACCAGACCCAGCTGCTCTGATATCTGTCAAACAATGCAGCACAGCAACACTCAAACACATGGTGAAATAGTCACAGATAACAATTATCAAATTTAAGGAGAAATTAGAAATACGTTCTGTGGATTGTGGTATCTGCCCCATAGCAAGTCCACAATGACCGAACTGTTCCTATAATTTATAATTAAGGTTATATTGCATATTTTTCACTGCAAATGCGTTAAATGGCTATAATTCCACTTCTGGTCTAAAATTTGATGTCATCATCGTGTTCCTCGACCCAAATTTCCTGTAAGACATGGGAATTTTCATGATTCTGCCATAAATAAGGGTTATATTGTGTATTTTTACTGCGTATGCGCAAAACGGCCATATTTCCACTTCTGGTCGAAAATCTGATGTCACTATCATGTTCCTTGACCCAGATTTCCTGTACGACGCAGGAATTTTGGCAATTCGCGTACATTTAATGCAGTTATATGGTTGTTATTAATATTTGCATGTATTTTGAGGACCTCTTAGCTTAAATGGGGGGTTTTGGGGCAAAATGCGAGAAGGGTGGTGCGATGATTACCCACAACAAACTCGTTTTTAATTTTGGGGGCTTTTACATCTGTGCCAATTTTGGTGAAAATCCATCAAGAAATGCGAGCGTGAAAGTACACACAGATGGACACACGGACAGAAGCAAACTGGTTTTATAATCTGTCCCATGCTATATGCTATAGCTATAAGACAGGTAATTAGGTTGCATCAGGTGTACCTCATGAACTAAGTATCTTTCATGTGCGTTCAGATCTGATGGAAATTCATAAACGTTCTTGTTGTCGTCACTGGCAAATTCCGATAAAATTGTAACAAAATGTTCACGTCTTCTGTAATTAAAACATAACACAATTTACAGTATGTAGTCAGAACAAAACACCCTTTTAGTTTTCTAATATAACTTCTAGTCACGTTAATCCATTTGCATAAAAATTTAAGTATTCATACTCAAAGAATGCTTAGTATAAATATTTGAAGACAGTTTATCTGTTTGATATAATTCTCTGCTATTCATAGTGCAACTGTGACATCTGTAAATACATTGTTCCAATAATGAGATTTAGCACTGACGTCAGGCACCTCACCTAGTAAGGAAATAAAAAATATGCCGAAAAATGCTTGCTTAAAATGTTTCCTGACAGAGGCTGGAATCTTGAAGGACTAAAAACGGTGATCAAAAAACTGACAAAACTGGTACCGATGGCAGTGGCAGGACTACTCTGTCACTGAAGGTGCCATCAAGTTAGTTAGATAGTTGGATGTTAACGTTCCTTTTCAGCACAAATATGGCTATAGCAGAGACTAAAGGTGGAGAGCTATCCCTACCCATTGAAGGAAGGCCAGCGATATATTAACCTCAACCCTGGCCGCCATCCAAAAAGGGAAAAGGATCAAGAGGCTCATTTAAATTATTACGCTAGTGCCTACGCCATTTGGGGGTACACACGTGGGTCCAAATAACTATGTAATAGATGGGGGTCAAGATCAGATGAATCCATTCGCCGCCACAAGGGGTGACAAGTCAGTGATGCAGCCTCTTGCAAAATTACTTTGGATACTTGTTCTCAACTAGATGGAAAGTACTCTGAGAGAGCACAAATCCCTGCGAAAGCGTTTTTGTTGCCAACACTTGCACACCTACTATTTTGCGGCCCGCTAGTTCCGAATTTCCCAATGGAGCTATTCTGTAAACAATCGCCGGTTTACAGAGTTTTTTGACCGTTACTTCCACATCCATCTACTGATCGTAATGAAACACGAACTTGGTCTTCCTTTCCCCCTAGGAACCTTCGCATAAAATTTGGTGCAAATCTGTCCACAATCTTTTTAGTTACACAGAGAGACACACAGACAAACAGACAGACAGACAGACAAACCAACGCCGGTGAAAACATATTCCCTCGCTTTCGCGGGGATAATAATGTATTATGGGCTTTCATCAACGCCACAATTTTAAAGCAAACTTAAGGATACTATAGCAATCCATTATAACATACGTGGCTACTTTAAACATACTATACAAACACATACGACAATGCGATGTTACGAAAAAAAGAAATTTAGTGAACTGTACAACTTAACAACAATGCAGAAACACACATGGAAATATTAACTCTTTGCCAAATAGGTTGTTTTTCGTCATTACATGAGAACTTTATAGAATAATACGACACTAACGTGCTTAACTTGCTGCCGGTGTCAGTTGACTGCGTAATGTTCTTCTCACTAGCATCAAGTTGTTTTTGTCTATCACCACGTTCAAAGGCAGTGATCTTCTTCTTTCCACTGTGTCTCTTTTCAGCACTGTTCGCCATCACAGCTGGAGTTGTAACTCTCAGTCGCAGTTCAACCTTATCAGCTGGCTCAATAGCGTCACCCTCTATCACATAGCAACCATTTCCATAAAATGTGACAGATGAAGAAAACAAAGAACGGGCAATCGATATCATCGCTTATTTTCCAACACACTGCTGCAAATACCTGCAATTACAGGCATGTGTGCAACACAGCATCAAGACAAGTGCATCAGCGACTGAGCAGGGTTCAACACCACACTCAACTTGTACAAGACAGATGGCGGGATGCTTTGAAAGTGTAATAGTCACTAGCCCATGACAGTTGTGACTGACTGACTGACTGAGTTAAAGTTTTACATCCCACCCAACACAAAATAGGTCATTTTGGAGACGTTCTTCCCAGCCAATCTCTTGGCTTAGTACTGAAAAACTAAAACAAACACAACAAAAGCAAACATGCATCTGTAATAAAATATACTACAACACAAAATTAACACAAAAAACTAAAACCAGCTTTGGTCGCCTCCTACCACCTCCAGCCTGGAAATGGAAGAAGTGGACAGATAAGTCAGGAAGTAAACGAATAAGGAAATAAATAAGTGAGAATAAAGCATAAGGAAAGAAGAAAGTAAGGAAAGAAAGTAAGTAAACACATAAACAAACAATTTATATAGCACCGAAATCAACACAGGAATCACAGTGCATTATCACCCTGGAGCCCGTACGAGGCATGACAGTTGCGACTAATCTCTACTGATAAACGCCACTATTCCTCTGTGTGTCGTAGTGTGTGTCTGTGTGTGCGAAACGCCTGGGTTGGACTTATGTGGGAGGAACAATGGCAAGCGCCAGGCGCGAGCCGCGGGCTAGCCGCATCAAAGCATATGCATAATGCTTTTGCCACGGGCGCTGTGGGTATTGCATTCGCTACCACGAGGGGTGGCATGTCAGCCAGTAAGTGCAAACATCCACAAAACTGGAAGTACATAACTTATTGCATTATCATCAGACAATATGAGACGGGAAAGGGAAATGGAAGGATGAATAAGTGGAAGAGCGTGCCGCGTGATAATATGAACGGGAAAAGAGTGTACAGCACGAAAATTATACATGAATAGTGAAATGGCCTTGTTTAAAACTGATGGTGTTGCTGCACATACATTCACGACAGAAATGCAGTACAGTACTGCACATAATGAGCTCTGAGGTGTGACTGAACAGTATCCGCAGAGCAACAAGTGCTATGTAACAAGCAATCTGTGGCCATAGCACACCTGAAGTGCCATGGCCACCGACATAGTGGCCATGGCACGAAGCTGCCCTTGCATAACAAGTCAATTATGAGGCGAGTCTTTCCAGTCCATCTATCAACTGATGCGAAATCAACAACATGGTATCAAGGATGTACCGTAAACACTACAATTGAGGTCACTACAATTTAGTTCCTGGGAGGACATACGTCACTATATCAGAGTGAACACAGACCTGATAGTGCTAGTCACTGGTTATATCAACCACAACCACCGACATCAACACCATTCTAACAACTGTTGTCCACGTGACCTTGGAAGATGGTCACTAAAATGGTGATGGTGATAGTGGTTCCGTGAAACACGGGGAGCCGGCTAACCCACGTGATCATGGGTTAGCTGTTTATCCCGACAAGGTTTAATATTCTATAACTGGAGGTAGCATGGCCCGTTTAGGCTGTCGCCAATTGCCAGCAAACCATTGCATTGCTCCATTGACGTCGGCTATGCAGTACCATCACATGCTATGTTAGCACACAGCGTGATTCAACAGACCCTGAAGATACTGCTCAGCCGATCTGACTTCTCCGCAGTCGATGATGTGCTCAACCAAAGACTTGATGAACGTGTGGTGACTAACTGTGTCAGTGTCACATATCACCGCCAGGTGGCGCCTTGCTCTCGTCACTGCTACATTTATACGACGGTCTTCAGCCAGAAAACCAATCTCGCCTACGCATCCCAGCATGCACATACACAACTCACTGTATGATGAAGCTATTAATAAACAAGACTAAAGCCCGGGCTGCAGCAGGCGTAAATATTATCAAAAGGCCTTGATAACAAAGTCTGCAGAATTAATCCCAGGTTCCCACTCTGTTATTCCTTAAAATTTTACAACTTCTCTAGGACCACAAACTATTTTTCCATGACATTCCTGTAACCTAGCCACGTATAAATTTAGATAAAAATAATAATAATAAACATATATGTATAGCGTCATTTGGCCATAATTTCATAAATAAAATAGCAGCTGTTAAAAGACCAAAGAGCATGAACAAAAACGACAATGCAAGCAAACTGCATGGTCTTGCAAAAAACGTACAAACTTCCTATACACAGCGGGTTTGTACGTTTTTTAAAAGATCATGCAGCGGTGCTTCCACTAACGTTGACAGCCAGAGATCATTATTCCGGTACTTTCCAGGACTACATCATGTAATTTCCGTAACTTTCAAAGACTGAAATGGTTTTCCAGAACATTCTACAGCTGGGAAATTTGAGGGAAAAAATTCCAGGACTTTTACATTTAGGGTTTTCCTTTTCCAGAAATCATAGGAAGCCTGTCAATTACATTATACCTGAATACTCAGCAAAATGTAAGGGAGGTATGATGCACAAACCAGTAGCATTGGAACGGACCAGTGAGATGACCACGGCTTCCTTCTCACGGCCTTGAAATCCATCAACGGACTTCACCTCCAAGCGTGGATATTTGTGCAACAAGCGAACTCTCAGCAATTCAACCTAATTTCCAATAGCAAAACAATTTCAAAACACTTTCATAAATCCGCCATAGTGTCTCTGTAGTAGCAACTAGTAACTTCTGTATTCACCCATAGTATGCAAGAAAGACTGCACATACAATCACATAAATGACTGCCATAAAATTATGTTGCTACCTGTAAATTGTAAGGTGATATAACTCCAATATCGTCTTGTGAAACACCACTTGAGATCAGTTTTTCAACATGCATGGCTGCAATGTTGGCTTCACCTGTTAATTGTTGATAACACATCATGCTACATTTTCAATAATCACGCATAGAATAACGAAACAAAATCAATCAATCGATCAATCAATCAATCAATGTACAACTATGAGGCGCCTCTGCTAACAAAGTTCTCAGAGGTGCATGATCTTCATTGATATCCTGTCATCCTGTATTATACTTACTGTTGTAATTACTTTATGTTCGATTCACTGATTGATAAATAAATTGATTGATTGAAAAGTCATGCCTTATGGTCCAGCTTTGAACAATATTCTGCTAATGTCATTGTCTTTCAGTTCAGAAGGAAGCACCCCATGTGGGCTGCAGAGCTGTAAGTATAGGTCCACTCTATTTTCAGGCTAGAGGTCATAAAAGACAATCAATCCTGGATTTAGTGTTTTAATGTTTAGTTTGTGTTGTAGTATCTTCACATTAACTGGTGAATGTCTGCTTTCATTGTATTTGGTTTGGTTTCTTAAGTACCAAGTCACAACACTGGCTAGAAAAAAAGTATCTAAAATGACCTACTTTGTGTCAAGTGGGATGGCACTCTTGCTTACTCACTCACTCATTCAGCCAGAAGGTCATTTCACACAGCTGGCATGCTGATGAATAGAAACTGTGCAGCCCACAATATGAAGCAAATGTATGTTGCACAATCCTGTCACCGTGGTGAGCAGACCACAGTCAGGCTCAGACATGAGCTTCAATAGAGCAAACTGGGATAATGATGCCGTTTATGTATTCTGGTCCTTTAGCTCACAGTCAAATAAAACAACAAAATTGTTTATTACAACTAACTTCTCCAATTATGAGCAGATGCTGAGTTATATTCAAAAATGTGTTATGTTATAAGCTAATATGGTTAAGTGTCTTCATGACTGCCTCCACAGACCCAACTTCTGAGCAATATCAGTTTTTTGTTTTTAGTTTTTTCTTCTCATTTTTCCGTTTTTGGTTCATGTGGTAGATTAAACTGACTACCTGCCAGTTTTTAGAAACAAATATGTCGCATTGTATCATGAAATTGTGCAAATAAGCAAAAACACAGAGTCTATATTATCATATAGCAGGAAAATGTATGCATACTGCAGTCTGCAAATTCACATTATTGGATATGCAATGATTAAGTGTCAGACACCACAAATTGGCTGGGAGATCAACATGCCCCTTCAGCATAAAAATAGGCTATATCAGAGACAAGGTGTTGGGTGGAGATCTAGTTTTGCCAGGTTAAAAATGGCCAACGATATAGTAACCTCCTGACATCATAGCCTTTTTCTTCAGTGACGACCCAAAATGGGAAAGGATAGGGGACGCTCATTTAAATTATTACGCCAGTGCCTACAACAGGGTGGAAACTAACCAACCACCACAACACCTATTTATCAATTCATTATATTACCTTGTATTTGTAATTGGTGTGTATCAGTTCTTATAACACATCAAAGCCTAAAGATTCTCATTGTATAATATCATCTTTGTGTTGATCTGGCTTTGAAATGCTTCAGTTAGGCAAAACCCAAAAGAAGTATCTGGCGGACCTCCCGCCCACGGTACTAAACCTGCGCCCTCCACCCTAGTTAGACACCATAACTTTTACAGAATACTTCAAGTACATAAAATGAGTGAAATGGGTCCTTCTCGTAGGTAATCTTTTATGTACTTACCTTCATTGCCTTTCGACTCATTACTGGCAACGTCAAGTTCACTGAGGTCACAGCCTGCTGTGTCAATCAACAGTAGTGGAATACATGTGTCTTCTGTGTCACCAACATTGGATAGATCACTACATATGTTACACGGCAAGATATGTTGACAGCACCACATTTCAAAGTATGATAAGATATTAATTTAGTATATAATTATAGTCATTCAGTGATGATGTTACAATAATCCACAGAATCATCATCAAGTGAATAAACATCACATTAAGCACTCTTGCTGATATAACAGGATAGAACAAATTTCATAGCATTTTTATTGAACACATCAATTTTGGACTAAATAATGTTAGAACGAGAGATGTGAACAACACTGTTACTGCTTACACTCAGTAAACAGTATGACTGTATTACACTAGTGTGAATTAAATTATGCAGTACGTCATATTTATCAGCGTGTGCCATGTATAACTCACTAACTAAACAGACAGCATATTATATCCATGCATCGAACTACATCACTGAACAAACCGCATATTGGATCCAGTTATGGTTTTTACAGATGCAAACACAATATACTAGTAAAATAACACACTCTTAATTGACTAGATTTTTGTACAGTAAATAACTAGAACTAGATTATTAATGGTACCTGATTAAATGCACATGCTTACAAACACATTGACACCACTTGCTCCAAAGAGAACCTTCGCAGATATGTGGCACAAGTTTTCATGGGCCAGACGCCTTTCCTCTCGTCCAATCAACAGTGTAAAAGCACTGAAAGAAAATCAAAATCATTGACCCCAACTGGTGAAAAATCACCACCGGCCTCCTCTTTTTTCATTCACTACAAAACTCCTGAAGGAAGGGGTGTTGCTACCTTTATGTCAGTATCTTTCCTCAACACCAGTGTAAACAAGGTGTCGCCCTAACGGGACGTAACTGCACTGGCCCGCCGTACAGTGTTGGCCGCCTGACCGCCGACATGCCCGGTGGCCGGCCGGCCTGCCCGCCGTCAGCGTTACAGACCCCGACAAACGACGACGACAGACGCCAGTGAGCAAAATGATACTGGCCCATTAGGCGGCCCAGTAACAATAATATTTTACTTTTATTACGTACCACAGTAAGTGCTTTGCAACAGAAGAATGAGCAATCAGCTGGCCGTGGTACATCTGCTCAGACGACCAATTCATAATAGTGCTGTGCATACGATACTGAACTGTCAGCATTCTCACAAGTGCATCACCCGATGTACCATTCAACAGGCGTTCCATCAATGTCAGACTGAGTCCATCATTGCTAGCACTGGTTCAACACACATCGACACATATACACTGTGTCCCAAAAAAGGAAGACACCAAACTCAAGTTCAAATTTACCTCTAATTACGGAGGTAAGCCTTAGAAATCATATCTTAGTTAATACAACATAAAACGTTTCATGTCACATAGTTGTATAGATAGGCATACTGATAATGTCACAACAAGTGCTCGTAGTGTCCACCCTTTGCTCGCACACAAGCATGAAGACGCAGACGCCATTCATCAACTGCACCGTCAACGATGCTTTGGTCCATGCAATGCCAAACATAAAGCAAACGCTGCTTCAGTTCGTCGATACTGTGCACTGTGACTGGTAGACTCGCTCCTGGACGACGCCCCATATCTTGTAGTCCACTGGATTGAGGTCGGGACTGTTTGGGGGCCATAGATCCGTATCTAAGGCTTACCTCCTTATAATTAGAGGTAAATTTGAACTTTTAACTTCCCAAGGTAGTGTAGCGACACGTTTAAGGTGTGGTGGGATCTTTAATTATCAATGTGCTGCAAATTTACCGCTGAGTATGTCAGTGAAAGAATTTTGAAAATCGGCTAAGAAATGACAGAGTTACAGCCATGAGTTTGGTGTCTTCCTTTTTTGGGACACAGTGTACATACACAGATCTATTTGTAAAGTGTAAAAAACTGAAATGAATCTGAGGCAGCAAAAAAGGGGAGAATATGGCGTTTTCAGTTGACGTTTAAAGGTCAATACTATACTGCGAACGTGTACAGGTAGCACAACAATGATGTGGAAACAGAAAAGGTCCATAATGAAAAGTTACTTTGAGGTCGGAAAGACTGGTCAGAAGACCCGTGTTATAAGAACATAAGGATCTCAGTTGTACTTACCATGCACTTATTATTGTTGGTGGAAGCTGCTTATAATCTCCAGCTAATATGCACCGGTTGCTGCGCAATAATGCAATCCAGCATGCCACCTCCATAGCCTTTAGTTGACACAGACATATATTTCAGAGCAATAAAAGCATTCAAAAAATGATATTCGACTGCAACATACACTTACTGTCCTCATGCATTTAAGAAATTATCGAGCAAAGTGATTTCTGGGTCTACATCAGTGATTAAAGTTCTCATTGGTGCTTCGACATTGTTGGTTGGGCATCTAACTTGGAGAAACCTTGTAAAAACACGCTCAAATTATCCCAAAAGGTACTCTATTTGGGACACAGCCCAAGCTGAAGTGATTTCAGAAAAGAAGGCCACTGAACAAAAACTAAAAGCAGCAGCAGCAGCAATGTCAACTCAACTCAACTTTATTATAACATATTTGCAGCTGAACAGCTGAATTGCTAAATATATACACAAGCTATAGGCCTAAACATGCGCGATAGACCAAATTAATACAACTAAAGATACATATAAAAGTGAAAATACAATGAATAATGCTAATACAATAAAAAATACAGTGAATAATGCAATGCAATAGAAATATAGTCAGAGTCAAACAATTGTTATCAATGTGCCCAAACAGCAAGTTATTCCTAACATATAAGCGCTGTTAACGTAAGATCCATCAAATGCTCACTTGCTCACCACTGTTGCAAGTAGTATGACGATAAAAACAATCTCAACACTAAAAGATGCTTGCACCACAAAACCAATGCCTCGTGATCTTGACCTTCGATCTTTTGACCCGAAAATAAACGGGTTTCCATCACTCCTGGTGGAACAACTCTATGTCACGTTCTGTGATCTAAGCTGCAGCAGTTATTGAGACATCATGTGGAAAAACCGACAGAACCACAGACAGATGCCACTGAAAACCCTATCCCATGACTACCATCAACATGGGTAATAAACAACATGCAGTAACATAATGTCACCCTAAAGCTAGCTTGCAGTATCCTAAAACAAATGCATCTCCAAAGAAATGACCATATGGCACTATGGAAATGTGCATAATTTTATTTTAGTTAGAATACAAAAATGCGTGTCTTCAAAACTATTTAGCAGTTTGCAAAAGTGATTAACTGATTACAGACAGCACACAACCTGAGAGCATTCGTCAATGACAACAACGTCAAACTTATGCTGGTCCAATGCACTCAGC
>Ga0209780_1001682_pt1 | contig 14909 bp, 11 predicted proteins | sample WorMetexBAHAMAS2_FD_187384 | JGI IMG/M metagenome (GOLD analysis project Ga0209780, IMG submission 187384) | Marine gutless worms symbiont microbial communities from Max Planck institute for Marine Microbiology, Germany - Inanidrilus exumae... | ecosystem: Host-associated > Annelida > Digestive... | reverse complement strand
GGGCAGCACTAAATACAGAAGGGTTAAGCCGGCTAAATTGCTGCCACACACGGCGCACAGCGATTGAATCAACCGCACCGGCTTAACCTCGTGAGCATTCACCAGATGGTGCGTGGTGTGACCGGCACACATCCGATAAAGTTGCTCACTACTCAATTTATCGACCCCGAAAGGATGAAAGGCTGAGTTGGCCTTGGGTGGCTGGTTACATACCAAAATAAAGTGCCGCCTCCGGGAGTCGAACCCAGACACGTCACCCATCCCAGTACTAACCGGGCTCGACGTAGAGTAACTTCGTTGATACGACCAACTCCGTTACCACTACGCCACGCCGCCACGGTTATGAGTCTATGAGACGATACGATTCTTATTATTATTCAAAATGTACTTATTTCACTGACAATGTCACGCGGAACGCGGCACTGCAGGGGCACTTTACAGAGTCAATAAGGTACCGGTGTATAACATATAGGAGGAAGCAGTAAATTGGTGACTAGTGGTCCAGAACACTCGATTGCTAGATGCGTAACGAACGCGAAATATTTAACGGATAGCCACCTTGGTATACATCATGCAAACCGTCATTTTCTATGCTGCCGTAAGGTCACACTCATAACTTCATATGATGCTATACAGGATACCATCAGACCCTGGTCATAATTGACGAGAAATTAATCACAAAACATGCACACTAATTACCCGACCAGACATGAGACTGAACCTGGTCCAGGCACGGAACGATATGTGAGATCTGAGCCACCAGGACGGAGCAGTTAACATGTTAGTTCCCAAACTGATGGTCGCCCGACCTTTTGCAGTTTTGACGCGATCAACTCCTCTTATCTGGATTCATATGCAACAAAGGTGAATATTCACAGTGGCTTGACAACTTGCAACACCAGCCGCTATTGTCGCTGACTTGTGCTCAAACTTACGTGAATTCATTGAAAAATGCATCGGAGCTAACATCTGTATATGGAAACAAGGTGGGTGGATCTAAAATATCTCCCTGTCAAACTATGACGGTTCGTTTGTTCTGGGGGCACTTCAAGGAAATCAGCATAGCGTTTTGAGATCAAGACAAGACAACTTCTTGACCTGAGTGCTTCAAGGTGTTGAGGAAAATGGTCTCAACTCTCAAGGTCTACATCTTTATGTGTTAATAGCATTTCAGAACCATGGTGTCCAAAGTAATGTCTTCAGTTCAGATGCAGACGGTGGACGTTTTTTGATGAACCCCGTGTAAAACTAACCCATTTTTGTCCAGAGTTCAAAAATAGAGACGGTGTATAAGGGATTCGATGCCAGGCTGGCAAACCGACCATTTTTAGTTTTTGACTTTCGGGCACGCTGGTCCTTAACCCTGAGCGCCAACGTGCCCGAAAGTCAAACATTAAAAGTGGTCAATTAGTTAACCTGGCGTTGAATCCCTGAATTAGTGTGTTGTTATTTTGGGAACACTGAGCTAAAGTGGATTAAAGCTGTTGTACCGTGAGTTCGACGATCCACCAGGAAATGTTGACTGGAACGTAATGTATTTGTACAGGAATTAAAGCTGGTTGGACAGCACCAAGAGTGGGAGCAGGCTGATTTGCCATGTAACCAAGGCAAGAACAGGTACCTCAATATAAAGCCGTATGACGTCAGTCGTGTCTGTCTACTTCCGGTCGAAGACGAAGAAGGTTCAGACTACATCAATGCATGTTGGATACCTGTGAGTTTTATCACCCATTATTATGTATAACAAATATGTCGGTCCTCTTTATTGTCCGGCCGAAATGTACGCTGGCTGCATCGCATACTGCCACCTGGTGAGTCACGGCGAGTATGCCGACAGGACAGACAGACACACGGAGAGAAGGACGGACGCTTTACCGTTACATTACGCAGTTTTACGCTTTCCACTGGACGGTGCCAGCGTAAAAATGTTATGCATGTTGCTACCTACGGCGAAACCGATGGACGTTGACGTTGTTGTTGTGAAAACGATAAATTTTGGCTCTCGTCGCTTTTTGCTCTCATCTTATTTTTATGATGCAAACTTTTATCGTTTGGGGTGTTCACGTTGTGGTTACTGCAAGTGTTGCAGGTGTGGCAATTATTAAACTTGCTTACTTATTTATGTAGGCATGGTACCGTATGGTGTTCTTTTACTTGCATACTTATTTTTCATGCTTTTGTACTTGCATAATTACAGGACATAGTCCTAGACTAACTGCACTCTATACATTGGTTACAGGAGAACGAGTGACGTGTGGTATCGTATCTCGACTTTTTAAGATTATTCAATACAAAACCACCACAAATACATGCAATTAATTTACTTTTGTCGCTTTTGTTTAAAGAACATTATGGTAACTGATAAGTTTGGGCTTTTGGTGGCGGTACTTCCCGCTTTCGGGCCCCGTGTGGGTCTCGGGGCCGTAAGTAAATAGGTGTCTAAGTAAGTAAGTATGTAAGTAAGAAACAAATTTATGAAGCGCCGAAACCAGAATAGGCCCTCTCCATTTCGAGGCTGGAGGGTGTAGGAGGCGACCAAACATGTCTTTAGTTTTTTGTGGGTTCATCTTATGTTGTAGTATATTTTGTTACGGATGCATGTTTGCTTCGTTGTGTTTGTTTTTGTTTTTCAATACTTTATACTGGGAAGAACGTCTTCGAAATGACCTATGTTGCCATGTTGAGTCGGGTGTAAAATAAAACCTGTCGCTTTCGGCTTATAATTACGCCACTGGTGTGTTGTAATTCTGAATTTGACAGGGCTTCAGCTCGAAGCGCGAGTTCATCGCTACCCAGGGTCCCTTGTCGTCGACCGAAGACGATTTCTGGCGCATGATCTGGGAGTACAATTGTCGTGCGATTGTTATGGTCAGCAAGTGCGTGGAGGCAGGCAGACCGAAATGTAGTCATTACTGGCCTAGTGACATGGAGCCCCTCTTCTACGGCGACTTACAAGTCACGATCATTAACGAAGACACGAGAGGTTCTGATTGGACCGTCAGAGAACTGCAGATCACCATGGTCAGCGCTAGATCTCGCTAACTTAACTGACGTCTGTTTTATGTCCACGACGAAAATGCCAAAAACTCTACAATCGTTGTCGATTAAAATGATTTCAATCGATTACTTTAAGGCCTTTGATTGTTAGCTTTTGTAAAACTACGTAGGCTACAGCTATAGATGTTGCAGAGTACAGAAATTTATTAGGAGTTCAGCAGTAGCGTTATACGTTCCGACAGAAACATTTTCAAGTTATCAAGGCAGTTGTCGTATAAAACAATTATTACAGAAAATGCCAAACCACTTTAAGCACTTTAGTTTTAGCTAAAAAAGCAGGCATCAAAGCATAGAAACAGTTTTCTTTATGTATACGGGTAAAGCACTAATCAAAATGAGATCAATGCGTATTGTTATCTTTGTGAAATAAAAGTTTATTATAGTGCGTTAAGACAATTCTGAGAATGGGAATGGATATCTGTTCAGTGTAATGTGCATTGCTATCGTATGATTTCTTAACTCTGTCGATGTCATAAACGATATTTTCATTAACAAAACGTTAGAAAACATCCTTTGTTAGACCTCAGTAACGTTTCCGGTATTTTTTACTTGAGGCTGAAGGATGATTTGTACTTTCGTCATTTGACTGGGCATCCTGACATCCGGGTCTTTTCTGGTCAGTGATTAGGCCTACGCGTATAGAATAGCCATCAATGTCATAGCAGTGGATTGCTCCAGTTGTGTAATACACAAAAAGGTCTCCTGTTTTCAGAGAGCCAATGAGTGAGACTTTTTTCTGTGTTTATTTTTAAATTTAACTATCGCGTAGAACTTTCTGATCTCTGCCTACCGTCGCGTTTATCTGTCCCTGATATTTAATCGTTATATGTTATTTTGCACAAACTGCATGCGGCCAAACGTTGGTCGATAGCTGCATAACCAAATGGGGCGCACGTAGAAACTCTGATCGTGGGGATTTTCTAAACCATTCTACGTCACCAGTTGACCTGGCGTGGTGATCATTACGGCACGTTTAACCAGTGGCGTTGACGCCTGAGTGACGTCGGACAAGGTGTCGCCCTAACGGGACGTAACACGACTGGCCCGCCGTGCAGTCGTGGAGCTATAATTAGACTGGAGGCCGCATGACGTCATCGCCTGGCAGTGTTACAGACGACGACAGGCGACGACAGACGCCCGCGACCGTTACTAGTCTGGCCCCCTACACTATGTGTAGGCCGGCCAGTAATTAGATAACGTTCCTTGTAAGGGTTCCAGACGGGTCCAGACGGAGCTCAACTGCCAGGCGTTTCAAGCCTAAACGCTGTCGTTTATTTGTATTTTGACCAAGACAGAAAGCAGTAAGAAGTCCTGTTGACGAATGGCAGCAGCCTGACTAGCTGATTACGTTATGAGTATATATCCCAGGTAATGTATTGGGGGGACGCTGCCGTCCGAGCTGACACAGTTGCGCAGCTCGGACGTGGTGGTTGTGTGGTTACAGGGCCAGCAAACTCGACGACTGAGACAGTTCCACTACCTCGAGTGGCCTGACAACGGCGTCCCAGACAAACTCACTCTGATCAGCTTCGTTCAACTCGTGCGTGATCAGGTCCCGGCCAGAGGTGGACCAATCGTCACACACTGCAGGTTGGTACACAGACCGCCTTCACTGGCGTCGTTATACCGCACTGGCTGCGTGGCACAGTGCTAGAACGTCGGTCTTCGGTCTTGGACCGGCGAACTTTCCTGTCCCACGCTCGACCTGCAGCTGACGGGTGACCACTTATGTGGGTAAGCCGTCCGCTATAGGTCAGCCAACTAGGCCAACTCAGCCTTTCATCCATCCGAGGTCGATAAATTGAGTAGTATGCTATATCAGATGTGTGCCGCCTCGTTCGGGTGGTGCCATCTGGTGAATGCTTACGGAGTAAAGTCAGGATGGTCGTGTGGGTGGCAGGTAAAAACTGTGTGATCTCGTTAACATGTGCCATTCTGTAGCGCTTCGTGACTGTTTAGGCCGTATGATCGCGCTATATAAGTACCTTATACTTTACTTTTTACTTTACTGACGGGTTTTAGCCCCTTGACACCGCAAGATTATGTTTTAGCTACTCTGCCATACACCAATACTTTATTACTGGCCCGCCTAATGGGCCAGTATTGTTTTGCTCGCTGGCGTCTGTCGTCGTCTATCGTCTGTCGTCTGTCGTCGTCTGTAACACTGCCGACAGGCCGCCGGGCGCGCGGTCGGTCGGGCGGCCGACCATTCACGGCGGGCCAGTAGTGTTACGTCCTATTATGGCGACACCTTGTTTAGTAGGTACTTGAGTGGTCCAGATAGAGCACTGGGTCGCGCCTGTGTGTGTCCAGACAAAAACTTATGAACCAGTTGACCTTTGACCTAGACATTTGGCATGCTGGTGACACTATATAAGTCACGTTTGAAGGTCAGCATCATGGATCAAAGTTCGAGGTCACAGAAGTAAAAAAAGTTACTAAAATGGTTGGTGCGACCTCAAACATTTTTTTGGAAAACGCTGTCTTTGAGGTGATAAGGTCACGTCACGTTGGATGTGTGAAGTAGCAGAACAGCAGACTTGTCAAACACATCATCAAGTGAGACATTAATGTTTCTGTATTTGCTTTTTTGTAACGTTTGGACGGAAGTCAGAAAGCAAGTAGGCCGAAGAAAGCTGTATTTTGTTTTAATATGGGAAAACAACTTAATTGTCGTTTACCAGGTGTCGCCACTTTCTATTAAAAAGGTGGCCAAAGTACAGTTAACGGACACGTTCAATACAAAACGGCTTGATATTTGCCAATAATTGTGCCTTTGGTTCAGGCATTTTAAAAGTGTGGACAGTGAGATGCAGAAGCCCGTTTTGGCCAACCCTGTATATGATTTTTTCGATGGACATGCAAATATTTTTCTCTCAAAAGAACTCAGATGATACGTTGCCATTGTCCTTTAACATACGCTCGCCAGAACAGACTAAGAGGAAAGTCTGCAATGTTTGTAACAGTGTAGATTAAAATTTAAGCTTAGTTTAAAAAACATTTTTCATTCGCAGTCATTGCTTGCTGGAATAATACGGCTTGTGATCGTGACTTGCTTGTGACCGAATAGTAATACTGTGAATGCATCACCGCTGATTGAAGATTTCTCATAGGCCAACTTGGTACGGCGAGGGACAAAGTTTGGGGGGCGTTCAGTTCTTGCTAAAACAAATGCCACACGGTGTACCAATTGTAAAAACGGTGTACCTATGTGTGTACAGTGCGGGTGTTGGAAGGACAGGGACGTTCATCGCTATAGACACGCTACTACTTCACATTGATCAGTCACAGCAGCAGAAGCAGGAGGAGCCAACCGTTGACATCTTTGGAGTCGTCTATAGAATGAGAATGAACCGTGTTATGATGGTCCAGACGGAGGTTCTTTTATTTATCAGTCCTAACGCCAAGTATTTGCTACTATCATCGTTATCGACCCACGCTATTGATCCATGTCAAGCGAATGCTTAGGTGTGCATGACTGGCTGGACAATAACCCTTGAACTAAATGACCTTTGACCTAGACACTTGACACTCTGATTCATCTTGGTGTGGTGTAAGTCATAATCAAAGGTCAGAATTTCACGGAAACAGGATGAAAAACGCTGCTAAAGTGGTCGGTACGACCTCAAGTGAAAGCGTTTTAATTACATCTATATTCAGCCCAGTTGTGCGGAATACGGGACATGATCACGGGACATGGTCCAGCGTAGGACAACAAAAGTTTGCCGGTAACAGACCGACGTTCTTCCACTGTTCTACGCAACCAACTTTGATTTTTTGACCCCAAAATAAATGGGTTTCCAAAACACAGAACACTTCCATGTCAGATTTAGTGATACTAGTAACTGCAGTGGGTTTTGAGACATATTGCGGACAAACAGACAGACAGACAGACAGACAGACAGACAGACAAACAAACGTCGGTGAAAACTCTACCCTTGCGACTTCCGTCAGCGTGGGTATGATAAAGACAGCATGACAGCGGATCTCACTAAAACAAATAAATTAATCCAATAAAATATAGACTGACTAATAACAGTGATGTATCTAACGCAGGCGCAGTACGTTTTTATTCACGACGCCATCAAACACAAACTGGAGTTACTGGGATACGGAGTGACGTCAGCTGCCGATAGCGATGACGCTGATGATGAAGATCTCTGTCAGAGTAAGTTAGCGTCTGAGAAAATTCAAAACAGTTGATTTATCACTCACATGCCAGTTAAACTTGGTAGTTGGTAGTTTATCACAGTACCTCTTGAGTCCCTTCACTGTGACCTTGTTTCACCTACGCCACGACGATTGGGCTATAATATTGCTTTGATACGAAAGCCGGATGAACAGCGATATGATGCGGTAGATTTACGTGCGCTCAAAAGCTGACGAGATAGCCATCTTAATCTAGCGCACGGCACATGAACGGGGAAAATAATTAGGTAAAACTAAAAAACAAAAACCGAGTAGCTCAGAAGAAACGGTCAGGGCAATAGTCCATGAAGGCAGTCCGAGAAGAAAAAAAATGAAACTACGGGAGGAAGGATTGTGAAACAGGTAGGTTTTAAACTAGGAGTGAAAGAGAAAGGGAGTTATGGACGAGCAGAGTGATGAATCAGAAGAGGAAGAAGTGAAGGGTGAAGGAATAGGTGAGTCGGAAATGGAGTAACTGGTACTAGAATGAGGTTGACGAAGAGATGTATGGGAGTTGATTCCAGTAACAAGGTGAAGCATAACGAAAGGTGCGATCAGTTACTTTTAGACAGGATGATGTCTGTGGCCGAGCAAGAGTAACGACGGATGAAGAGCGAGTACTGCGAGGACGTTGAACGGGGGTGAGGTTATGAAGGTATGGAGGTTGTGTAGTTGTGAGAACTTAGGAGGTAAGTGAGAGGAGCTTGTATTCGATGCGTTTCTTGATCCTGAGCCAGTGGAGAGAGCTGAGCATGAAAGTGATATGAGGGGACTTACGAGCTTTAACGACAGTACGAGCAAGAAAGTTCTGGATCTGTTGGAGACGGGATAACTGAGACTTAGGGAGTTTATAGTAGACAGAATTACAGTAATCAAGTTTGGAGTGAACGATAGAGGTATCAATGGTACAGGGAGTTGACGAATCGAGGTAAGGCCGGATACAGCGAAGTTGACCAATGTGATAATAGCAGGCTTTGGAGAGAGATGTAATTTGGTCAGAGAAGGTAAGATGTTCGTCAAAGATGAAGCCGTGATCTCGACCAGAATTGGAGGTGTCAAGTGGAGATTTGTTTAATTTGGCCAGTTTTGACGAGTTGGGTTTTGAGTCCAATGAGCAAGAATTCAGTCTTAGAGGAGTTAAGAGTAAGAAGATTAGCAGTCATCCAGGAAGAGATCTGTTGATATATTTCGTTTGCTCTTATGATCTGCAAAATATTGCAATCATCGTGTCTGTGTGCTAATTTATGTCTGTTTGCTTGCATATTCAAAAACCACAGTCCAAATTTCACCAGATTTCCTGTACATGTCACCTGCATACTTGTGGCCTCCTCTGACGGCAGTGCAATACGTGATGTATTTTCGATTTGTCGATGACGTCATGTTTTCGTATAATGGAGCGAATGGTTCAGAATCAAAGACGCGTATGTTTGTCGAGTGCGCCAGGTGATGGCACCGGGGGCGAAGTCTGCCGTCTCCCACTGAATCTTGGTGTTTGTTGGTTTGTTCGTATTTGATTACTCAAAATTGTAAATGAATTTTCGTGGCATGTTTTGAAGGGATGAAAAACAGTCGATTGTATTCGTCTCTGCAAAAAGAAATGTATTTGTCGGTGTAAAACTTAAGACTACATCATCAAACCACACAGAAAAATTTTTTAAAATAATGTAAACGTAGAATAAGGTTTTGTATGTTTTGGGGATTGCTCGCTGGGTAACCTTCATCACCTATTCAGAACTTTTTGTAGCAGTTTATTTAGGCCTATACCTCGGGATAATTTAATTTTCAAATATAATTAGTTAAATCTTTAAAGTGTTCAACAAGTGGTTTGGACATATGAAAATCGGTCGTGGTGATGTCATTACGTACATATCAATGGACTTTACAATATTATTCTCCTGCAGATCTCCACTCTTCACAGTGTATCTAACGCAAGAATTTGGCTGTGAAAAAGGGAAAATGTATAAGCTACCATAGTGTTTCTTGCGTGAAACACACGTTTGAGGCACTCAAAACGATCTTTGCGACTGAAATATTGAAAACATATTTCTGTTTTTCCATTGCACTTAAAAGATTCCGGCGTATTTGCTGCAGGTAATTCAGAAGTAAATCGAACGTCGGTTGCACCGGAAAGGAAAAATAATTCCTTCTACAACAAAGCATCTTGACTGATCTGGGACCTGACAGGACTGGACTTGTAGGCCTACTGAGTGCATCGGATGCACATGTAAAGACAATAAAACTGGCGTCCTACATGTCACTTGCTTCTCTAACATCTTATTTTATTTAGATATACGATTATTCATCTATACGACCATTATACGTGGGTGGCAGCTTGGTGCAACGGGTCGGGAGTCGGACTTGAGATCAAGAGATCGTGGTTTCCGCTCCCGATCTCGGCACAGCTATTTATTGACGCTAGGCAAGTCGTTCACACCTTTGTCTCCTTGTCACCAAGCAGTCAAGAGGCGGTTACGATTTGCGGCTGGGAAGGTAACCGTAGGTAACCGTCACAGACTTCAGAGGTCGAACCGCCTACGGGCTCGAAGCCTAGTAAAGTGTACAAGATGAGCAGTCCGCCTACATATCAGTGGGAGTTTGGCAGTCAGTGCCGTCATTGTATAGTTAAAGTTTACTATTATTAGAATACTTTTAACATGTTAGATGTCAAGTCTAAAGATTACTCGGTGCCGTCTGCAAGTACGTTGATATATACATGTATGTGGTGGAATAATCGATCAGAATTTGTTAGAACCGTACGTGCTGCAATCTCGCGTGTGTAATACGTGACGTACATTAATCGGCTATATATTTATTAATGTCAACAATAACTAAAACAGCAATAATCAAAAAGGTGATATTACTTAGCAGCACATCGCCATAGAGTCAATGTGCTGACAAGTAATATGACCTTTCTGATTTTTGCTGTTTTAGTTGTGCGATGTAGCTGCTGTCGTTCTTACAAGCCGTTTTAAACTGTGAAGTTTTTGACATTATTACTTGCAGTTTTATAGATTTAGTTATCTAAATTTTGCTAATCTGAAGAGCGTGTAGTTGTTTGCGCATGCACAAAATCACAAGACCGGTGTGTATGTATTAAACTGAAACATTAAACATTAAACATAAATTTTCGTGCTATCACCACACGATGCTGAAGTAAAGTTATATACAGCAGAATTTGTTAACCACATGCGTGTGAGCTAGTGGAATGAAGTGTCGAAGATGTTGACTGGTAGAACAGTGAGTACAAAATGGCTGATATGGTTAAATCAAGTGATGAAGATAGGTTGACTGTTGGCTGGTAAAAGACTTTGGATACGATGCAGAACGTACACGTAGAACGTAGAACCAGTCCTCAGCTTGGCTAGGCTTGCTATGCCGACATCAGCTGCAGATGTATACATCATCCTATTCGTGAACCTCTATGCATGTAACTAGATCGGCTTTTATCGTGGTTTCATCGCCCACGAAATATTCGCGAATGTCGGTGCTATCGCTACCGCTGTGCCGACCAAGACGAATGATTGGCTGTTCTTGTGTAAGGTCAAAGGTCGTGCGTCTGTGTGTGTGCGCGTGGAGGGGTCGCCAGGTAACATTGTATAACTCACTTGCCAGTTGCCGCATGGTTACTTAGTTGGAGTTTAACGTCCCCTTTCAGCACAAATATGGCTATATCCGAGACAAAAGGTCAGGGGTGGAAAGCTACCCCTAGTCCCTACCCAGTGAAGGAAGGCCAGCGATATATTAACCTCAACCCTGGCCGGCCCGTTGCCGCATACGAGCACTTCTAAGATTAGATTACTTCTTCGTTTGGTCTTCCGTGGCAGTGACAGTGACTGAAAGCCCATCCATGGACAACGTTAGCGCAAGTTAGCGCGCGCATAGTGGATTTTGGGCAGGTTTACAAAATACAGCTTTCAGACGCTGCCGTTACAGGCACTGTATACTCCAGCGAGTGAGAAAAATGTACTAGAACCACCAGGACACATAAATCGGAGGCAAAATGTCCAAACATTTCTAATCTTCTTCTTCGGGTACCTTACCTCTTCCAGCAGGCAACAAAAGTGTTCACCTGTCCAGCCTGTCCTGACGAATGTTTCCGTCACGGCCTACCCCGTGGAACGCTTAGGGCCTATTAGACGCGACACATTCGACAGGTAACATTGTATAACATTGTATGTCAGGACAGGCCCCACTTTCACCAACACGTGGTAGCAAATGTTCATATCAGTATTTTGCCTTTTACGTAGACACAGACATTAATACTATCTCGCCACTGATCAGCGGCTTCGTCAGTGATGCTCTACTTGGTTCCAAGAAGCGTGATGCTGCGGCTGTTCTGCACCGGCCCCACTTTCATCAAGACCGTTAGGGCGTTATCAGCTGACTCCAAGCTCAGTTGCGCTGTACTCCTGGGACGAAAATAAATGTGCTAGTACTTGCAGTCAGACATCCGCAACATTACCATCGACTTTTTCACCTTTCTACTACCGTGATGCAGGCCTATTTACTCTCTGACCCTAACCGTAACATTTTCAAATTTGACGAACTCGTCTTTCGTTTTTCTACGTTTTCTCCAAACTTTATGAAAATTTACCCGTAACTTCTTGAGTTGCGCTGTTCACCATTAAGCGGACAGACAGACAAACGGCAGTGAAAACATAATCTCAGCCGACAGCGACGGAGTGATGACGAACACGACTAACAGCACAATAACGAAAGGTCAAATACTGCATGTCATGGCCAGTAAACGTTCAAATGTGTATACTAAGAACATCGTAAAACTAGACGGGTTGCAGTGTATCTGGATACACACTGCAATATAGGCTCAAAGAGAGCGTTTCCCACCGGCGTACTCGACAGGTGACGTAATTGTTTACTTATTTACTGACGCACACGCTGTTTATTTCCTGCATACGACGAGTGTCACGTGCCTGCGACTGAGTGATGCCAGCGTTATCTGCCGCGTTACGTTTATTTCCAATTCAGTTCGCTTTTCATCCATATGGGTCGTCATGCACTGGCAGCACTGCGCCGTATTGGTTTTAATACGCAATAGCGGACTTTGGACGTTGCCAAAAATTTGGGTAGGTACCTTTCTTGTACTGAAAGTATATCTTAGGGATAAGACTTTGAATTAATTTTAACTTTAAAAATGGAAACTAGACATCCCCTAGAGGATCAGTTTTGTAGTCAATTTCCGGCGATCTGTAATCGTTGGGGAGTTATGGCGGCCTGGAGTCGCAAGACCTTAAAATTTTGAGCAATTTTTGCCTTTTTTTGGAAAACGACCCCTTATAAGAAAATTTTGAAAATTCTGTTCCGAAAATTTTTACCGCTTCACCGATCGACGTTGTTGTGTTCAAATGTCGTTAAAATTGTCAGACGGGAAATCGGCGAAATAGTGCGTTATTTACCTGACCAAAAAAACAAAATCTCGGCTCCCTTCTCAAACTGTCGCTACTGCCCGGATCGCGCCAAAGATCTGCCAGGGCCAGCCCCCAACAATATGCTCACAGTGATCCAGATTTCATATTTCATCCAAATCGGTTTACTGCCGGCTGAGTTATAGCCGAACGCGTGAACACCGTTTTTTGCCCCGTAAAGTATTTCCATGATAGGCTCTCCGAGCGTATAAGCTTATAAAACGTGCTTCGTTTGTTGGAAAACAACATTAATACAGTCGCCTTCAGTGCCAACACCGTGCAACGTGAGACCGTCTGTCTGTCCGTCTGCATCTTCGTCTGCATGTATGCCTCTGTGTATTGCTGGTGATGCGTACGTGTGTTCGTGGGAAACCTGAGATGCAATGTTCTACTCGGAGTAACGCACGGTAGTGACGTCAGCAAGCCAGCAGCAGCAGCAGCAACAACAGCGGCGTCTGCTACACCTACACGCATCACTTATCACCAGCTCACTAGTTCTATTGCGGACAATGCAGACGGAAGGCCAACAGAGCTTTCCGTGTGTCCACTTTGCATAACCCGTAGACCTGCGACCAGTTAAAATTAACCGCGTATTTTGTGCGGAAATGTGGGCGACGTCTTGTAACCTGTATTTTGCCATGCCATCAGTTCTCACATTGCAGCTCATGAACAAGTATAGTACTCATGTGGTGCTTTTCTTGACGAACCAGCCATCTCCGCACCCAGCATGCTAGCGATTTTCTGCGCCTAGCCTGAAACAAGACATGGAACTATAGTTGCCAATAAAAGACCTTCTTTTCGTTTCTCCAATAATGCCAATTTTCCATGCATGCTTTGTGCACTGCAAAGTAGAGGGTTGCGTCAATAACGATCTAGTGCTTCCAAAAATAGCATCGCAACAACTTTAAGATTCTACACGACATCCATTCGGCCCGCCTTTACGGGTTGCATACATGAGCAAACCTTTCGACAACCGTATATATACGGTCCGTATACCTTGCTCACTGGTATTACGAATCGAGCTTTATCATAGCTACGAGGCAACAGTGTGGATGGACATCAAAAATGTAACATCACACCCACGCAGGGCAAGTCTATTGACTTCATACTAATTATCAGTGGCACATTAAGGTGGCGGACCGGGAGCTGATCCGTCTTTCTGCGTGGGGATCTGCCAGCCGCCCAGGCTAAAGTGCATAAAATTTCGAAATATGCAAAACTGTTAGGCTTTTGAGGGTTTCGCCCCAGAGCCCCGTTGTGTGGGGTTTTCTAACCCATTTGGAGTGTCGTCCCTGGACCTCGCTAGGGCGTGGCCCCAGCCTTCTCTAATCCACCCGATCCGCCGGTAATTACCGCTTTATTGAAATGGGTTAAAACCTGAAACGGCGCAGGCACAATGCCGACATCTAGCCCATCCGTCCGTACAACCCTTCAGTGGCCACCAGGGCACCATCATAGAGCGCTAGTTAGCTACATCTGGTGGCTCAGTAGTCTAGTGGTTAGGGCGTCGGACTTGCGACTCAATTGTCGTGAGTTCGATCCCCCAGTCGCCGCAGTATCGGTTGGTTGGTACTGGGTTGGGTGACCGTCTTCGGGCGAGAATACCATCTCGATATGTAGGCTAACCAGCCATCTAGGCTAACTCAGCCCCCTACCCTCTGTGGGACGGGAAATGAGTACTGGCCAAAGTGCGGTGATGCGCTGCGGCTGGGGTGTAAAGGCAGGATGGCTCATTCCATTCGTGGATAAACGTGTGGGTCACAGGTGAAACTGTGTGATCCCTCGTAAACACGTGCCATTCTAACCGCTTTAGAGGCGAGTTCTCACGAAAATGCGTTATACAAATGTCATGGCTTCAACTTCGACTTTTTCAACGTGGGTGGGTCGGTACCTCGCCCAGTCTCTTCACTGCTGTTCCAAATGTAACAACCCATCTTCTGAGGGCCAATGGATCAACTTCACGTGAGACTGTTTGTAAGCGTGTTTCTAACAGGAGTAAAGTTACAGCTGTTACTGACCAAGACGGAGTGGCAGTAACGAACGACACAGATATAGCAAATGCATTTAGTGACTATTTTTCATCAGTTGGAGTACAGAGTAATAATATCACACCACAGTTTACTGCTTTAGATGTTCCCCACTTGACCAACATTAATGTTGGCACACAGGACGTATTGGCCGCAGTCAACAAACTGAAAGGAAACCTTTCTTCCGGACCGGACGGACTACCACCCTTATTTT
>Ga0209780_1001681_pt1 | contig 14913 bp, 7 predicted proteins | sample WorMetexBAHAMAS2_FD_187384 | JGI IMG/M metagenome (GOLD analysis project Ga0209780, IMG submission 187384) | Marine gutless worms symbiont microbial communities from Max Planck institute for Marine Microbiology, Germany - Inanidrilus exumae... | ecosystem: Host-associated > Annelida > Digestive... | reverse complement strand
GGGTGACAATACAGCCTATGCAGTCTTTTGCCAAATTATTTCAACTTATTATTTCGTTAAACGTGAATAGAAAGTCGTGTGCACTCTATTGAATGATGATGACTTTGCCGGTGACCTCGAGCGACCCAGTCACACAGAATCATCCCTATGCTTTACGTTCTGGGTCTTCCTTCATCTCTCTGGAACGGTTGAAGCTAGTTTTCAAATTTTCTACATAGGTCAACCATTAGGCTTGGGATAACAAACTACCTCCAAATGGGCGTGGTCAAGAACACGCGACCCACTTTTAAATGTTTGGGTCCCACGATTTATGGAACGGGTAAAACCACATACTTCAAATTTGGTACGCAAGTTAATCGTGGCGAGTACTAACCTAAGTATGATAGATTACTCCCGAATCGGGTGCGTTCAGTGTCAAGTAACCCCTAAATCTCGGTAAATAACTGATAAAAGCTGCGAAACAATACAAGATAATTACGTAATTACAACAAAAGACTAATATCAAAGGCGGCTTATCGAATAGCACTAATACCAATGATTTTGAGTGACCTTGTAAGGTCAGTTCAGTTGTTTGAAACGTTTGCAACTTCTGTACCTTGGGAAATATAGCATGTATTACTACGATATATCTACGCATTAATCGGAAGCGTATGTGACTTGTAATTTGCACTATCTTTTAAAGGATTTCTCAAGGTCACAGGCAGTCTCTCGAAAACGGTGCAAGATAGAGTCGTTGTTACTAGTCATTACTAATAGGAAGAGACATACCTATCGAATAGCGGCTATTCCGATGACCTTGAGTGACCTTCAAGGTCATTCACCCACTGCAATCCTTTTCAAACGTGATTTTTCGTAGAGATGTGCAGCAATTGACAATATTTCAACTGATAGTGCGTCGCGGGGTTTCTCTGCGATATCAAAGCTTCTTGGTTATAGTCGCTGAAATATCTCTGCTTGCATGACGCAGATATTTAGCATAATTATTTACAAATTCATTCACTGCCTACATGTCGAGACAATATTGTCGACGCCAAAGACGCTGAAGTTGATAAGGCGCAAGGCCACTGTCGCGAAAGGTTGCCCGAGGTGAGTCATCGTCAAGACCGACTGAATGTCAGCCGGTTATCGAAGAGATGCGTCGCTCACATATACTTGCCAGCAACTTAGACAACTGTCATCTGTTGATTAGCTGCGGCCGGCGGTAACGAGCGTTATGTGGCACCTGTGATGTCGCGGCTGCTGCTGCTGCTGCTCCTCTAAGCTTGATCACTAGTGACGGGCGATTTGTCAGGAAAAAAACGATTCGATTCGGTATAACCAACTCACAACGTATGTTAACAGAACAGCGACTGAGCCCAACTTAATTGCGAAGCTTGTACTTTGGCAACAGCTGTATTAATTCTGTACAGTATTGTGAGTTTGCATGATCATGCGTGCCGAGTTATTTCGTCGAGAACCGCGAAAATGTGCGCGAAACTTATGAAAAATGGAGTAAGAAACCGAACTGATATGGCAAGTTTAACTAAATTTCGATATTCGCAGATAATCTGTAACCACCGACTGTGTCAAATCCGAAACTATCCATTCAGTTTGGCAATGCGAATCGATTGGGATCAATTCGAGTCGATTTTCACATCTCTGTTGTTCAATCACGTCGTCGCGGACACACAACAACTTATCCTGTGAAGTGAATGCAGTCTTTAAATCTCGGCTCAAGACATTTCTATTCGAACTAGCCTAATTATTTGCTACATACATAAAAGTACTGTTAGCGCCTTCGTAGTTACGCCCTTTTGTTCAGAAACCAGGCTCCAAATAGGCGTCAAGCATGGTCGACTTAGGAGCGAATCTTGAAAGGACAGCATGACCAAAGCTTATCAGCGAACATATGAGCAAAATACAGCGTTTTTATTCATTACGACCGCCACAGGCTGGCGGGGTAATGTTTTTACCGCCGTCTGTCTGTCTGCGTTTTGTTTGTCTGTTTGTGAACAGCATAACTCATCAAGTTGTGGGCGAATTTTCATGAAATTTGGGGAATACGTGGACTATGGGGCAGAGAAGAATAATGATGAAATTTTCTAAGGCTAGGGGCGGGGTTAACTTAAGGTTAGCGCTATATGGTGGAATTGCGCCTTCTAGTTAGTGTCTTCCAGTTGACATAAGTCAAGCGGTTCTCAAAATTTCATACAAATCGATCCACACACTGGGAAAGAATTCCACAAATAAACAAAAATGACTGAGGCAGAAATCGAACCGATCTCATAACGTCGCTTCGTGAAAGCAACAAACAACTTCGTGTCAATAGGCAAATGCGTGGTACAGTGGTAGAACGCCGGTCTGTGACCGGCGAACTTTCCCTGTCCCACGCTCGACCTGTAGCTGATGGGTGACCACTTATGTGGGTAAACCATCCGCATTAAGGTTAGCCAACTGGGCTAACTTAGCCTTTCATCCTTTCGGGGTCGATAGATGAGTAGTAAGCTAATCCAGATGTGTGCCACCTTGCTCGGGCGACGCCATCTGGTGAATGCATACGAAATGCATGCAGAATGGCTCATTTCATTCGTGGATAAACGTGTGGGTAGCAGGTAAAACAGTGTAAACCCCGTGCAATTCAGCCACGTGTCGCGCCGCTGGTCACTGTTAAGTCGAGTTTAAGCGTTGGACGGTGTGCATTTGCATTTACATTTGCATTCAGCTACATGTACACAGCAACTCTGGTCGACGAAGAAGGAACCATAAACCTACTTGCAAATATTGTTCATCCCATTACATTATGCGCTATATAGATTTACGATTGACACTGTCATTGACATTGACAATCGCAGAAGCAGAAGCACTAGTTGGGTGAGTTGGAAAAATTAAGTACCCTTTGACTGCTTACTTTCGTAGCAACATTTCCGCCAAAAATAATATAAAAATCGGTTGATGTACTTCGAAGTCAGAGCAAGCCAAAGCAGTATCGTTTTTTAGACACAGTGCACAGACTATGTTTCGAATCACTTTCAGAATTTAGTCAACTCTTCTGTTGTTCACAGTTTACTTATTTCCTTAATGTAACGAAAACTTACCCATAACGTTTTGAGTTATCCTGCAATCAAACAAAAGACATACAGACAAACGGCAGACATAGCATCTCTGCCTAATGGTCGATGTACATTACCAGTATCCACGGCCTGTTTTCGACAGTCCATCAACACGGCCCATGAACACGGGTACGATATGGTACGATACGATACGGTAGATTATCGTGCGCTCAAAAGCCGACGAGATCGCCAGCCTAATGTAGCGTACGACACAGAAATGAAAAAGTAAGGAAAAACTTTTTAAAAAAACAAAAACCGAGTAGCTTAGAAGAAACGGTCCGGGTACACACTAAAGTGAGTGAGTAGTTTCTTAACGGCACATAAGCACAATTTAGGCCATTTAGTGCCATTACAGGTTAAAAACCAAGAAAGAGGGTACACACTAAAGTGGCGGAGGAAATAAAGGCAACGGATTTCTGATGATTTTTTCCGCCGTTGAGCCGCGAGTAACCTGTAGAACAAGGTGTCGCCCTAACGAGACGTAACACTACTGGCCCGCCGTGCAGTGTTACCGTGGAGCTATAATTAGACTGGAGGCGGCATGACGTAATCGATTTACCTGCTCGGGTGAAACCGCTCGTAGGCCCGTTGTGGAGCGTTACAGACGACGACGACAGACGACGACAGACGTCAGCGACCGTTACTAGTCTGGCCCCTACACTATATGTAGGCGGGCCAGTTATTAACGATTGCGTGTGATTCGGCAATAACTGTGCCCGGCGTAGCGGCCGTTGAACGCGACCGGCGGCGGCCAGTAGGCCTATGCTGCGGCGTCGGCCGGAGCCGAATGGCGCTGCCGTGGAGATGCATGCCGCGTACGTTGTCGACCGGCTTATTCAAGTGCCACTTCAGTCCGATGGACTCGCTTCTAACGGCTAATTCTCATTCCGTCTTCGCTGAGCTACCGCGCGCCGTCACCGCCGTCGTCGCTAGGCTGTGCCGATAAACATTATTGCCTCGTGAATCGTTCGTGTCGCGAGACAAGCCGAGCTCGGCTCAGCAATCGCCGCCTGTTTCGCCCTCACGACGACGCTCTTCTTTCACCGCTGACCCGGACGTCACCGGGAATATGACGTCGTCGATAACGCAGATCACGTGACTCGCGTGACGGCGACGATCACGATGATCCGTTTCCGATTCCGGTTACTAAGCTGCAGCGGCAGGTGGTCGCTCGTCGTTCTGCTCGTCTGCTGTCACGTGACCACCACATCCGGTAACTGTCAACATCGTATTTGCTCTATGTATGCATGCGTCGCTCTATGTGCCTCATTTTTCATCGACAACATTGCGGTGGTCCAAATTCTGCATTCGCTGTGCTATGTATATGTTCGCGCGGTAACTATCGAACAAAATGGCCTGTGACTTAGATATGTGGCACATTGCTTCACCTTGACCCTATCAAGGTCACTTTCGGAGGTCAAGAGAATAGGAAAATATTTATATATTTAAATTTAATATTTAAATTGGAAACTGCAAGTAAGTAACATCAGCAGCAAAGTGGTCGGTGCGACCTCGAGTGAGGCCCTTTTTAATTTGCTCTTGCCGCGGTTTCAGGCTATCCAAATACGAATCAGAAACGTTGAAATTTGTCGTTCAAAGGTCACTCAGACTTGACAGCGATGCGCCGAACTATATAGAATTTATGATTATCTATCGGCAATCTGGGTTATTTATATCGCCATCTTACGCCGTTCGTTTCTAAGAAATCACAAGGCATTTATGAATTACGAGGTGTCGTAAGAGCAAATTACCTTGAGCACTGTATCAGTTCGAACACAACGGTTGACAAGGACTCAGCAACTGCTGGGACGGCCGACCGTGGCTAAAAGCAGAACAGAATTTACTAGTCTTTGCTGCCGCTGACAGACCCGCGCGACGCAGTGCCTCAGGCCCACCATGTTGAACACAGATGTCGACGGTTAGTGTGATAAACTGGTGACCGAGACCGTCACCAGTTTACAACACTGGCCGTCCAACTAAGTTGACAGCACCTGAGACGATCGGCCGTTCAAGAGATATGGTTGGTGCCCACCAAAATTTAAATGGTTCACGTGACCTAACCACGCCCCTTTTAGGTATGGTTTGCCACACTGGGCTAGCACTTGCTACCGTCAACCTACATACCAAATTTGAAGTCTCTGTCTTCACTCATTACGAAGATATGAAAGGCGATGCAAAATGTCGAAAATGGGGTGGTTTAAGGTACTTGGGGTCACTCAAGGTCACTGGAAATAGCACCAATCGACAGCGCACATGCGAGTTCCTGTTAGCGTTCCATGGTAGCTATGTTCCTATCTTGCACCGTTTCTGAGATGTAGCGAGACATTAGTCGAAAATCGCCGTTTGAACTTACCCCATCTATATTTGGCGTCCCTTGGGGGTAACCCCGTTGAAATTTCGCCTAGATTTTTGGCGTCAAAAAACTAGAGTCCCTGGGCGTTGTATGGCGTTGTTTGAGTGATCCTACGTTTAGCCGTTGTGGTACAATACCTGCGTGTGACAGACAGACAGACCGATTGACGGACGGACAGACAGACACACGACGACAGCATGTACCACGCTAGCATAGCGTCGCGCGGTAAAAACTGTAAATAACAGCGGCATAAACATCAGCAACCGTAAATTTTTTGTCTAACATCCACCTTCTATGAGGTCTTATTTACGCTGGTGGATCACAATCCCGTCTGATACAAGGAAGCTATTCTCAGTGGTAGTCCTCCCGCCAAAAACCAACTCACTCTGTTTGGGCGTTTAGCCACAGCATACCAACGTCACACACAGACACACAGACACTTGTCGTAGGATAAACCGAACCGTTATCCCGGTCGGCTAAAAACGACAGCTCAGCCTGACTTCCGGTCGATCTAGCGGTGTCTTGGGTGGCATATGCAATATTTCTAAGATACCGGCTCTGGACAGGTTCATGATTGAAAGAGCACTGAGAGGTCCATTAGCGCCATGAATGGTCGTCATGGCACTATTCGACAAATTATATAATACTTTATGTGTTCCACACAGGGATGTTAGTCATTGGCCTAGGTCTTGGCCTAGGCTTAGCAGCCGTAATTTGGCCTTGGCTTTGACAATAGTGGCCTCGGTAACAATTACGCTGGTTTTACGTGACTGCATCTCGCTACAGCAGTAAATGCTTCCGTCGCTTGAGTCGTTGCGGCGATCGTTTTGAGTGATGATTGCGGCGTGTCTATGCCTCGCGTTACCACGACCGGGAAAATTTGAGTCAATTACAAAATTTCGAAACTGGTATCGCTCTGCCAAAATCACATAAACGCTACAGCGGCGCCAGATGATGCTTGTCGTTGTCGGAAGAGTTGCTTTTTCAGTTTTTCTTTGAAACTGTTAAGTGACAGAATGTGTCGTTAGAAGCGATGACTCGTTTTGATGAAGGCCGTTTAATGCACTGCAGTATTCAATCACAGTAGCTGTTGATGCGGTCGTGTACACCACTGTGGTACAGTTTCTGAGATGAGGAATTTTGTCATGATGTTCACTTCGCCCCGAAAGTTGTGCGAAATATTGCGATCAGCGTGTATGTATGTCTGTCTGTCTGTCCGCTCGCATATCTGAAAAACCACACGTCCAAACTTTGCGACGTTTTCTGTACATGTTATGTTACCTGTGGCCGTGACTCGGTCCTCCTCTGACGGCAGTGCAATACGCTATGCGATTCTGGCTTTGTGGATGACGTCATGTTTTCGCATAATGGGGCCAACAGGACAGAATCAATCACGACGTTATGTTTAGTGTTCGCCAGGTGGCGGCACAAGTCGGCGGCCGCGACGAGCGCACCAACGGTGAAGTTTGCTCTTTCTGACTGTCTCGTTGGATTTAATTTTAGTTTAATCTTACGTACATGCGTTGAGCCATGCGGTCGTTAGCTTTAGACGCGCTAGAAAATTCGTGAGAAAAACCTTATCAGTCGGCAACCTTTCAAAAAGAGTCAGATGATGATAACCACCAAGCGTAAATTATTCATCGTTGGATTCCTTTAAAACTTCTGATCGTGGTGTTGATTTATCAAATTTTGTAAGCTGCACTTAGTATCATAATGCATGGACTATATAGATGTTTATATATCTGTGACGTTTCGGTCTTACTCGATGTTTAGCGATACCGATAAGTCACATGACTGTGAATTTTTGTATTTTACCGATGGTGTCCACTGGCAGTATACATAGGTTGACAATGACGTAATTTCTTCATTCCTATCTATGCCAGCTGTTCTGGCCGTCGTGATGTAGGGCAAGGACATGTAAACATTTTGCAGCACTTATACAGTCAGATCGCCGATCGGTCACTAGCACTAAGCTTTTCTTAAACCTATCCATTCAGTTTTATTTAAATAACATGACAAATTTGTATCACTTAACTTCGCAAAGTATGACCTTATGCTCTACAACATGAAGATCGTATCGTGACCATAGATTACTGTGACGTCATTTCACCCTATGTATGCCACTGGTCGCTGTGACGTGTCCTTGCTTTCAAGTGTATGCGATAGTGCCTGGTAATAATAGCATTGATGTCCTGCTTACTGTAATGCACATTTCAACCGACAAGTAATTGATTATGTCACGTATTTCGTCTGTAGTAAGCACACATTTGCCAACCCTCTCTCGTATACCAGTCTCTGCGGGATATTATTATGTCTGGCGACGACTGAGAAATTCCCACACGCTTCTCACTCGCCGAGTGACAACAATGACGCCTCGCCGCCGCATCAACAACCCTTTATAAGGCAGAAGCCCCCATGAACCCCCAGGCTAGATATTAAAAATGTAACAAAATGGTGGCAAAATACTTGCCACTGCCCGTTTCAGTGGCCGTATCTCGGTGGCAAAATGTTGGCCACCGCCTTATCGCCATTCGCCATAAAATTACTGACTTGACTTTTTACACCGCTAAACGACTGCTAATATTTCTGCCAAATAATCAAGTACCGGGAGCAAATAAAACACCGTGCCACCAAAAAAAATCAACTTAGAGCCAACGTTTTTGATGTCAGTGATACAGCAAAATGCACACGTTCTCTGAAGTTGCACTTTTTAATCTAGCTTATCCCCCAATTAAACAACAATTTCACGACGCTGTTAAACATTTTTATTTCGTAATTAACGTATAGATAAGTATTTTAAGTATGTACGGATGTATATGCCGCATAGATCTCCTACAAATCATAGAAGTGTGCGAAAGGGCCTTACATCTGTGAAAGCAGTATGAAGCGCTGCAGTATAAACGGTAATAGTCATTCGCGCAATGTTACGTGGGTCGTGTGTACAAGCGATACAGTGTCAGTCGACTGTATAGGACTATAGTTGAGTGTTGCAGTGAGATAGCGTGTAGTGTGACTTCCACTGCGTGCTCTTAACTTAATCAGTCCTTCATAGAAAACCACTACTAGCATCGGCTTTCTCCGTAATTGTATTCTTCTTTCTCTCTCTCTTCTGTCTCCTTTCGCCGTCGCCCATCGCACACTCTGGAAGACTGGAATTGATAGCGGGCGAACGATGTAACAAGTTTCCATCGAATACACGAACAAGTAATTTAAATATTGCATTTATATGGCGATGTTTATACTTGTTGTTGTCTTTCTGTAATATGTTTATGTTAAGGTTAAGCATGCACAGAATAGCTCATAGTTGTTCTGAACGTTTGAAACAAAATAAAAATCATTAAAATAGCGATATTCTCCTCAAAGATAAAATTTGTGTGAATCGTGTGGAACAACTATGAGTAGATGTCCTCTGTTTTAATATAATAATAGTCACTTATCTAAATATATGCAGATGATCAAACGTAGATATGAACATTTGAATTTTTCGTAGTGCATGCACCGGAGACACATTCTGTGTGCGCATAAAATTTCATCAGTGTTAACCAGACATTTTGACAGTTTTCCAATCTAACAGAGAACATCATTCTAGGTAGATGTGGTCAGAATATGATTTAAGCCTATAAAAATTTAGAATGGATTTAATAACTATAAAACAACTCTCAACGGCTTGAATTTCACACGTATGTATCCAGTTCTAGATTTTGCGAGTTGAGCTCATACGATACGATACGGTATATCTACGTGCGCTCAAAAGCTGACGAGATGGCCAGCTTAGTCTAGCGCACGGCGCAGAAACGAAAAAAACAAGGAAAAACTAAAAGAAAAACAGAAACCGAGTAGCTCAGGAAACAAAAACCGAGTTACTCAGTAGAATTCATGCTGTGCGTTCACCTCTCGGGGTGTTTATGGTCTCGATTGACTTCCCAGGTTGGCTGTTAGAGCAATTAAACGGACGACCGAAGACGTCGACTTCACAGGAATGTTTTCGTAGGCTGAGTACCCACGCTCTACGTCGGACCGTAGTCTACGACGCCGTATTGTCGAATTCTGCAGTCGGCGTCGGTTGGACTCTTTGACTTAAAACTTCTTCGCGGGGACTGGACGGCAGTTTAGTGCGCGGATCAGATCCGTGCGCGATGCCCACGGTAGCTGTAATGGCGACGAATTTTCGATTGATGTCGGCGGATTGACGACTCGAAACGGAATCAGCGAGGACACATAACGTAGCCTTCTAGATCACTAGCCGTGGCGGGTGTATGCACTCGATCTACAAGTGTGTCCCCAGCCGCAGGCGGCAGTCGAGATGTCATTCTACGGTTGAATGGCGTGCCCCGTAATAGCATTTCGTCTTTCGTCGTCGCTCGATCGGTGCCTGTTGCCGCGTTCGTCGACACTGCCTCAATCTTACGCCGTGAACCCTCACGTCAGCGTCGGGTACATCGCGGGGAGTAGCTTTCGTTCGTGAAATATGGCGCTGCGAGAACCGGGGATATTTTACTGTGCAGTTCCACACAAAATGTGACGGTGAAAGAGCGTAGGCGGGGTGATCATCTCTCTTTCTGAAGCCTTGAGCCTGTAGGTGAAATATGTAACGCAAGGCCAGTGCGATGTCAGGCCTACGGTTGCCTTCCCAACCGCAGAGCATCACAGCCCACTGATCGGTACCCAATTGATTGATGTCAAGGGCACACTGGTATGAACAACTACCGGGAGTCGAACCAACGACCTCTTTGATCGTAAGTCCGACGCCCAAACCGCTGCGCCACTAAGTAACCCTAAGTGTTCAGTTTTAAAAACATTTTGTGTAGTTTTGTATCGACAAGCGATACGCCACCGTTGATGGCCATTTCGGTCCTTTCCGGCGATTATCCGACCGAACGATTACAGTAAGTGACAAGCAGCCCATGACTTCGTATTTATATTAAGTAGTAATCATGACTCTGTAGCGCTTGGCTTTCGAGATATTGGCGATGTAAGTTTTTCGACCCCAAAGGCGTTCTGGCCACGGTCACGATTATCGGTGAGATCGACTTCTAGCATGACATTGTGGTTTGCTATTAGTGTTCTATAGTCACCGTAGCTGTAAAAGGCTCAAGGCTCCGCTTTTGAGCTAGGGCACGGGACAGATGAATGGACAGACAGACGGGCAGCGGCTTCGCTTAATGCCCGCACTTTGGCCGCGAGGGATGCATAAAATGTGTGCGGTTGTGAAATTGAAATATTGAAGTATGGTTTTCAATTAAGCTTATCTTCTTTCTTCATTGTTGCATTTTGTTTGCATATTTCCTTATTTGTTATGCTACCATATTTTTATAATGAAATAAAGGTTTTCATAATTCACACACACTAAGTTTCTAACTTTTGATATACGTTACCTGTGGCCGTGGCTCGGTCCTCTTCTGGCAATTTTGCAATACGTTATGCATTTCCGGTTTTGTGGATGACGTCGTGTGGCATCTAAACACTGACAAAACGCATCAACGTACCTCAGAATTTACTTTGTTCATTACGTTTCGTCGTGTTCGTTGGAGAGGGGTTAACAGGGAGAATGTAGACGGGGCGATGTTGTGTAGGGATCTGAACACATGGGCCCAGAATCTGAACTGAATCCAGTCTACTATGTCCAGTCCCACGGTCAGCGTGTGAGGTCAACCGAGAATGGCAGTGCAAAGCACACTAATAACTCCCAGCATGCATGCGGACAAGACGAAATCTGTACAACTACGTTATACAGACGTGCCAGCGTCGAGGGCGTTGAATTAGTCTGCAGTGACTAAATAATGGCATTCTAAACTTAAATTAAACTAAAGAAATGCGCAGTCGTATCGACATGCAGACCCACGCCGGGCGCTCAAGCCGTTTTCCTTTTAGAGCGCAGACAGACAGACAGACGCGACTGAACGCCCTACCCACGCTGGCGGCTATACAGCCGACGTGGGTAATAACAACGTTCCCACAGCAGCTGTGTGATTTCATATTCATCGTCTTATGCTCATGTTTTTCAATTTCGTTTATAAATCTTATATGATTGCGATATGAGTGGTCATTAGAATGTAGGTTTTTTATCTTTCGGGTTGCTATATGATCAGTAAAGCAAATTGCCTTTTAATCCAATCATGTTATCCTGCAGCTTCATCTGTACATACGTTTCTATTATTTTACCTCGTAACAGAAGCAGACGGAAACAACAGAAAAGATTGACTGATAACGTTATAAAGAACCTAAAGGTTGCAGTACGAAACAGTCAGTTAACAGATGGAGATACAGAGCAAAATGGAAAACACTCACCCAGCCGCATCGTCGGTGCTCTCTATGAGCAGCTGGAATGGATTAAAGAAAAAGAAAGTGTTTCTGTTTGTTTTTCTGACTAACATAGATGACGATGATCTGTTTAGAATCCACTGCAGTAACCAGGACAAGGGGACTTGGGAACTAAGCCCCCGAAATACCACAGATAGCTTCCAAACATGAACGATCCAACCCCCAAAACATAACCTTAATAAATTCGTTTTACCGCTCAATATGTAACATGTGTTTTTGCATTAGCGGCGTAGGTATATATCAAGCAAGCAGTAATAGACGAAATATTTGAAAGCACCTAAAGGTCAAATAGTCAAATCCAGAGCGCGGTATTACTCACTTAGTTTTCAAATTGCTTTCAGCTTCAGGGTCTTTGCCCCCTGACCCCGGACCAGGAGCTTTGCCCGTGGACCCCACTGGGGGCATAGCCCCATACCTCCATGCGCTGCTTATGACTTGGGGCTATATCCTCCAAACAGTATATTCTGGCGTCGCCCCTGATCGCCGGGAAAACTCTGCGCACCCCATTCTGTCACAGCCTGCTATACAGCTGCTAGTCCCCACGTCGTCGTGCGATTTCGTCGTCGGCGTTTGCTCGTCGCGTGCGTGACGATCGCTCGCTCGCTCGCTCGGGCGTCTACGCGTCGCGCAACTCGATTGTGACGCGTTCTCGACGCCGTTCTATGATGAACGACGCGTCCCGCGCGCACGCGGCTGGTAATGAAATAATAATTGGCCAGAATGTGCCGACACGACACGCACTGCGCGGCCGACACGAACGCGTCACCGGACGCAGCGTATCAACGTTGGATGACGTCGTTGTCAGACGTCACTAAAACGAGCCCAACAACTGCTCGAATGGCCGAACGTATCGCAGAGAAAGCCTATAATTTTCTAAGACCAACACCCAACCTCCGGAGAGGTATCCCCTACCATGGCCAGATCCGGGTCCCGTGTATTACAGAGTAGCTGTAACCCTCATACCAAGAACAAGACGCAGTCGGAGATGGCAAACTTCGCCCCCGCCAGCGCGAAGCCTTGACAGCCGTAGCATACACGGTGTTCAACTAGTGCCTGCTCGGGCATGAATGACGACTACGAATATTGGATTCACTCTACGGGGCAATTTGGCGGTGTTCTCGCGTTTGGCTATAACTCCGCCGAAAGTGAACCGATTTGGATGAAATCTGGAGCGCTCTGAGTATATTGTTGGGGGCTGGCCCTGGCTGATTTTAGGCGCGATCCGCGCATTAGCGACAGTTTAAGAGGCAGGCGAAATTTTGTTGTTTTTTGTCTAGTAAATAATGCACGATTTCACCGATTTCCGGTCGGACAAATTTAACGACATTTGAACATAACAACGTCGATCGGTGTCGCGATGAAAGCTTTCGGACAGAATTTTGAAAATTTTAGCTCAAGGGGTCGTTTTCCAGAAAACTCAAACATTTCTCACAAAATTTCAACGTCTTGCGAATTTAGACCGCCATAACTAAGCAATGATTACAGATCGCCTGAAATACACTACTAAATGATCCCTCTACTGGATGTCTACTTTTCATTTTACCGTTAGAATCAATTCAAAATTATTCTCCTGGATTGTACGCTTTGTACAAAAAACCTATCCACATTTTCGGCAACGTCTGATGTCCGATATTGGGTAAACCAAGTACGCCGCTGTGCTTCCTGGCTGACCGACATGGAAGAAAACCAGACTGAATTGGAAACTGAAAACAAGTAACAAGGCAAATAACGTTAACATCACTCAGTCACTTATCATCGTTGAATGCAGTAAGTAAGCAGCTTGTGCACAGATAACGGACCGCTTCCAGCCGAATACTGTACTGTGGGCATTCCATATAATAAAGCCACCAAGTTTACGTATAGAATTGGACTGCAGACTGCTAATGTAATGTCGTCATTGTTCAGTTCAGATGCAAGGTTGTTTCACACGATTAGTGCTGATAAGTGATGACTCTGACGCGAAATATATATTACTAATATCATATTTGTTACGGGTGAGCTGTACAAAAATCAATCATGATACTGTTTGGGAAACCATGTATTAGATGGGGTCCAAATTCTGCCAAGGGAAGGGGCACTTTTGAGGGGACATGCGTCGCACCATTGTAACGTACCTAATGTGCCTGCCCAACGCACGCAGCGGACGAATGCATTAGATGCCACGAGGGGTAACAAGTCGGCGATGCGGCCTCTTGCCAAATTACATTTGATAGTTCTTTTATAAGACTATCATTCTTATTTTGTGTTAGCTTACGTGGTGCTTGACATCTTTGTTCGACAGTTTTGTTGCTCACTACGCCGTCTCAAAAGTGACGCGAGACAAAGACAGTGTAACTTATCGGGTGTTAATGTATTCTCAGGTAGTGTAGCAACATAAGCCGGGTAATGTGGGAAATTATGTTTCCTAGACCCAGCAGAAGTTAGGACACCGTATGCCATATTTCAATCACTGCACTTGATTTTTCACTGTGGAAGACATTAAACTTTGCAGAGAGGGTCAATTTTGAGAATGGTGTTTGCTACTCGGTTTTTGTTTTTACTTTTTCCTTATTTTTCGTTTATGTGCCGTGTGCTAGATTAGGCTGGCCATCTCGTCAGCTTTTTAGCGCACGTTTCGTAGACGGTTTTTTGCCTATCAAGCGAGCATTTAAACGCACGGGAACGCGAAGTAATAACACCGAGATATTGCAGTTCGTCAACCCACGATAGTAAATCGCCAGACACTGTACTCAGCGGAGCACGTGGAATGTTATGTCTGACCAATATGTAGGCAACAACTTTTCTTAGTATTAAGAACCATGTCAAGCTGGTCAATAACACTTTCGTAGATTGCCAACAACTTCTGAAGCTGACATAACGTCGACGTTAGTAGCAAAATGTCGTCTGCATAAAAAACAAGGACAAGGACTATTTTGCGGCCCGCTAGTTTCGAATTTCCCAACGGAGCTATTTCGTAAACAATCGCCGGTTTACGGAGTTTTTTGACCGTTACTTCCACATCCCACTACCGATCGTAACGAAACACGAACTTGGTCTTCCCCTTCCCCTTAGGAACCTTCGCATAAAATATGGTGCAAATCCGTCCACAGTTTGTTAGTTATCGAGGTCACAGACAGACACACACACACACACACACACACACACACACAC
>Ga0209780_1001680_pt1 | contig 14920 bp, 9 predicted proteins | sample WorMetexBAHAMAS2_FD_187384 | JGI IMG/M metagenome (GOLD analysis project Ga0209780, IMG submission 187384) | Marine gutless worms symbiont microbial communities from Max Planck institute for Marine Microbiology, Germany - Inanidrilus exumae... | ecosystem: Host-associated > Annelida > Digestive... | reverse complement strand
CGAAGGAAAAGCCAGCATTGTGTATTTGCAGAAAAAAACTGTGTGATCCATGCCTGAGCGCTTCGAGTTCGAGATATACATAGTATATAATTGGCGCTATATAAATACTCTCTTTCCTTTCCTTTCCTTTCCTTTCCTTTCCTTTCCTTTCCTTTCCTTTCCAGGGAACGTGCATTAGATTTGTTGTAAGTAAGTAAGTAATCTTTATTAGGATGCGAGAAACGCACATCAATATACATAACAATACAATAGAAGTGGAACATAGAGAACACATTTCTCGTCCACATAAATGTGACTCAGTAAAACATCCATTGAAGCAGCTGTGACTGGATGTTGTGAGCAGCGAAGAGAGTGGAGTATCAGTTCGTCAAGAGACTGTCGGATACGGCAGCTGCGCGGCAGAAGAGTGAGCTCATCCTTGAATGTTCGCTGTCCGATGAGAAACCTGGCGTTGTCTGGAGAATCAACGACGACGTCATTGAAGTACGAACAATCGTCGTGCAGCGCAGGCGTCATCGCGGGGGAAATGAAATGAATAGACGCGTCCCCAACATGATATTCCCCCCAACATTTAACCTCCGTTCTCTTCTACGGCAAAGATACACGGTTTGGCGTAGCGGTAACGGCATTAGGCGTATCAACGAAGTTACTCTACGTCGATCCCGGTTAGTACTGGGATTGGTGACCGTATTTGGGCAGGCGTACCACCTCGGTATGCAACCACCCATCCAGGTCAGCCTCCTATACCTTCTGTGGACGAGAAATGTCTATTGGCCAAAGTGCGGTGATGCTCCGCGGCTTGGAGTAAAGGCAGGATGGCTCATTACATTCGTGGATAAACATGTGGGTGGCAGGTAAAACTGTGTGATCCCTCGTTAACAAGCAAAGTTATGTCAAAAATCATAACTCAATACGAGTGTGACTGTAGCATTCAATAAATGGCATTTTAGCAATGTCAGTAGAGCTCAGAGCCATTAACTGCCACATGACTTCGCTGGTAAGGACGTGTTTAACGTTCTGGGCGGAGTACTACCAAAGTGATATTGCCGTTTTAGAGCTATGACTCTGCTGCCCTTACACTTGGTTGTAAACTGGCCAGTTTTTGCCATTTATAAACGTTCTGTGCGACTTTGCTGTAGTACACTCCTGGGCTGTACGAGATATTTCGAAGAGACGAGCGCTGTATACTGAAGATACGCCACGTGCAGAGGGAGATGAACAACGCCGAATTTTCGTGTACAGTTTGCGGCGATGTGACCACTTGTACGCTCACTGTCGACGGTAATTAATTACTTTACTTTACGAAGCATTGCGATCAGCATGTCTGTCTGTTAGTCTGTTTGTTTGTTTGTCTGACCGCTCACATATCTCGAAAACCACATGCTCAAATTCACGATTTTTTGTACGTATTGCCTGTGGCCGTGGCTTGATCCTATTCTGACGGAATTGTAATACGTTGCGTACTTCCGGTTTTGTGAATGACGTCATGTTTTCGCATAAGGGAGGCAGTGAGCCAGAACCAAACACGATCATGTTTCGTCGAGTTCGCCAGGTGGCGGCACCGGGGACAAAGCTGCTGTCTACGATTGCAGGCTTGTTCTTGAAGCAAACGTTTTACAAGAGGAATACAGTAAGTAAGTAAGTAAGTAAGTAAAATGTTTTTAGTCAGCGCACTAAAGCATCAGTCACTTACTAGACGCTGGAGTCTCGACGAAAACTTCGTCTTCAGTGACCAATCTTGTCTTGTCTTGTGCGATAATCGGCAAACCTACTGATGGAACATGACGCCGATGGGACTATAGCTGCGGCTTGCTAGCGCCCGTGGGGCTACGGATGTAGACGATCCTTCATTGTGTCAACCGATGGTGCTTCCACTATTGTAGTATCACTGTTGTTCCAATCAATGATCGTTTTGGTAAAAGTGTCCCAATGCCAAGTTAGGCTGATGTATATGAACGGGAAGACAACAGCCTACTTGTGATATACTGTTTTGTATGCTACGAAGCTTATCTTTAAATATATTATTGATTAATACGTGAAATAATATATGGGACCTCGTTAGTTACAGTAACAGGTGAAACAAGGTCTGTGACGTATTAAGAATTTTATTTGTTTTACAATTCACCTGTCGTAGTTCATCGATGTCTGTCCTGTGAACGCAACTTTTGAATACGAATTTGTCGATTTTACGGTTAATAATTTATCAGAACCGAAACACAGATGTAAGAGTTACTGAATATGCTACTGAACAAGGCTTTTCATTGTTTCAAACAGTTGATGTATTCTTTCTGCTGAATGGCGCCAAATTTATGTTGCAGAGCCGGATTATCGATTTGTGAAACATTTATCCGACGTTGACTGTTACGAGAAAGAAACAGCTGTATTTGAATGTCAATTTAACTACGACGACGCACCCTTAGCGTGGTTTAAAGACGACGAGGCAAGTTTCGTTCAGAATTTCTTGATGTTTGCGGCTTCGATAATTCTATTTTTTCTTCGCTCGTGGGAGCGGTTACGAAGTATTGTAATGAGTTGTGCCTGTGTGTCTGTCTGTCTGTGCGCGGGAATATCTCTGGAACCACAAGCGCGATCTTTACCAGATTTTTTATGCACGTTGCCTATGCTCATGGCTCGGTCCTCCTTCGGTGTCGTCGCAATAAGTTATGTACTTCCGGTTTTGTGAATGACATCATGTTGTTTTTCTCTAATGGGCCGCATAGCGGTATGAATTTCGTTATGAAGGTCAGATTTTGCTTAAATTTACTTATTTACCGTAAAGTTGGACAGAATTTAATTTCCTGTTATTAAAGGACATAATGTTGACTAGCTATTTCAAAATTACTCGCAAACTAAAGTAAAAGAGGAACTGATAATTTGACGATTAATGGGTTGAATTACCGAAACGCACGTCGCGGTAGCTATTGTTATGATGGTAACGGTGAACGTTGGCGGAGAAACAAATATACTTTGATGCATGGACGTAGGAAAGCGAAGTTAATTTAGCGCTGATGGGACTTAGATTAACGAAGCATGTAGAGTTTAGGGAGAATTGAGCCTCTGAGAATATAGTGGTCCAGATAGGGGCAGACGCTTGATTGCAAGCGTTGGACGAGTCTATTATCGGCCGAAAAGGGGGAGTGGTGCGATTGCACACCGCGGGCGACGTCCGATATCTACGACTGCCTTGTTTATTTTTACATTTTGTTAACAAAATATTCCAGCACTTGTTTGCAAACATGGAAAAGTCCTGCTTTCTGCTGCTAGCTTTTAAACTTTTAATACTTGCACATACATTAGCATTTTGTTAGCAAGTTTTTATAGTACGTTTTAATTATTCAACCTCAACCGTTCTAACATCGACTTTGGTTATATTTGACTTTTAAAATATGAAGATAATCAGTACAAAGTAGCGCAAAATGCAAACCAAGAGCACGCAGCTAAAACGGAAAACCGATTCTGAAATTAGCGTGACAAAGATGCTGAAGATCTTACATTGCTGCTGTACATTTGTAGCGAGTGAAAGTGGAAGAACCGAAATACGTTGCTGTGGAGAATGGCAACATACGTCAGCTACAGGTCACAAATGTTTCCGCAGCTGATGAAGGAACATACTCCTGTTCAGTGCAAAACAAACGATCAGTGGCAAAACTACTTGTTGCACGTAGGTGGTTCTAATTCTATGTATATTTGTAAACAGTTATAACGCCACCATCCAGACTCATCTTCTTACTCTAGTTATGAGTAGATTTTCACGAAATTTTGGATTAACCAGCAACTTGGGTCAACTCAGCTTCCTACGCTCAACTGAATGGGAAATGAGTACCAGCCAAAGGGCAAATGGCAGTAAAGTAATCGTAGGTCTGATGTGGCAACGGCCATGCATCACAGACTCTGTGATTCATCCACTTACGGGCTTTGTGACCTAAGGAAGGGAGATAGCACCTGTAAGGTGTACGGCAACAATTAGCGTTACATGCAGAGGTTGACGGTATCTGCTTTTCTTTGTAGCCGACGTCGTTATTCGCGAACGGCTGAAAGACACCGAGAAAGTGGAGAATGAAAACGTGAAATTACAGTGTAAAGTGAAAAATCCCAAAATCTACCCAGTTTCGTGGCTCAAAGATGGCAAAAATTTGCAACAAGATGATCGGTGAGTATTGACGTTTTTTTATTCAGCATTATGAAAGTCTTTATTCACCATGTCTGGTAGAAGCAACAAAGAAAATAGAACAAAAGGAAACAAGCAAAATACCAAAATATAAGCGAGACGACACTTAACTAATTATTTATTTATTATATTGCGTTCTGTTGCTAAGCTAAGTGGTGATATTTTAGTAATAGAAAAAAGTCTGACGAAAATACAAAATGGTCTACTTATTGTTTTAGTCTGTTTTGTGTTATTATAGGCGTAGACAGCGGATCACTGGTGGCATTTGCCATTTAAGGATGCTTAGTTAGCGATGATTTTTGAGTCATGTACGAGTATAGTTAAAAGTCATTTACGGTATTTTAGGCTGCACAATATTGTATTCATTCACCGTAACCAAGAAACAAAATTACTCTATATTGTCATATCTCGGAGAAGGTACATTGAATAAAAAAGAAACTGTTGCGTCACCCCAGAATGACCTCGACGAATGGCACATCTCCATAGATCAACAGGTGGAAGGTTGTTGTCAGAGAAGGTCTGATCCAGCCACTTGCTTCTTGGACAACCGTGGGACGTTTTTAAGTGCGATCAAGAACACGTCAAAGACAGATGCCGATCTGGCGCTGAAAAGCTCGGTGTGCTGGGATGTCCTTCCCAAGCCTGGCTATATGTGACCAAACAGGCTGTTGTGCCTTCTGATAATTAGATCTATGAGTGGCGACAGCCCGGTATGCTCAGCTATCTCGATGTTACGGATACGGTCATACCATGGAATCCGAAGAACGTGCCTCTGGAATTTCACGTGGAAGGATTCCAGACTCTTGGTATTGGAGGCAAATAGAGTCCACGTCGCGGATTCGAGAGCGGTGGTCAACCATTAGAATAGTATGTTTTTCAGGTCCACAGTCGTTTGACGTTACGTCTTCCATAGGCCTGTGTGCATGTTGAAACTGCTACCGATACAGCCTGCTGATTGTGTTGCAGCTATGAGATGGAGAGCAAAGACGGGAAGACACATTCACTGCTGATACGGAGCCTGACAATAAAAGATGCCGGCGTTTACACGTGCAAGATCGGCGACCGACACACCGACGCCACGCTCGTCGTAAAAGAAAGTAAACAGTCTTCGTGTCTTCTCTCGATACAAGTTCAGGATAAGCGCGTGACGCGGCAGCGATGGCGAAGTATCGTAATGAGTGCATCTGTGTGTGTGTCTGTCTGTCTGTCTGTCTGTCTGTCTGCGAGGATATCTCCGAAACCACACGCGCGATCTTTACCAAATTTTTTGTGGATGTTGCCTATGTCCATGGGTCAGTCCTCTTCTGGCGGGGTGACGAAATCCCAAAGGGAAGGGGCAATTTTGGGGGTTTTCTTCTCCATTGACAATTCATTGTACAGCATAGTATTTGGGGCCCATACAAAAACGGCTGAACCTCTCGAGATGCTGTTTGGGTTGATGACTCAGGTGGGCCCTAGGTACCATGTGTTAGATAGAGGACCCGATTCCCCAAGGAGAAGGGGCAATTTTCGGGGGTTGTCCTGGCCATTCAAAAGCATTAACAATCTTTGATACAGCGGTCACTGCAGCGTCGCTGCAAAGGGGATCATTCAATAACGTCGTGCAGCAGAAGGGATCATTCAGTATGCTAGGCAAGCGCAAATAGTATTCTGAAAATTTCTGATCGCAGGCGATGCGGCCATGCGGCCTATCGGCCGCGAAGGAGGTGGTGGGATTGCACAGCGCAAGCGAAGTCTGATATCTACGACTGCATTGTTTCACTTGGAAACGTGAGCCTCTGTCAACTTGCTGTGTCTGTAATAGATAATGATGTGTGCGGAAATGCGTGATAGTTATATGTCAAGTGAAATTTATTTCGTCATCAAACGACGAGAACAAGAATAATTGTCGTCATAAAACACTATTACAGCGATGCATACCATATAGTAATCACAAAGTAACACACACAAACACAAAGGTATTTCCAGTGAACATGGATCAGTCGGTTTTTCCATTTGATTTTCTTCCTGCAGCTAGTAAAACAAGAGTTTTCTAGATCAAACGCACAATTGTTTGATGTTATAACATTGGCATAACGTGCAATATTTACCCACGCCGGCTGTATAGCTCGACGTGGGGTAGGGCGTTCAGTCGAGTCTGTCTGTTTGTCTGTTTGTCCGCGCTCTAAAAGGAAAACGGCTCAAGCTATCAGCACCAAAGTCGGTAGACATATAGTTCATGGCAGAACCTCGGCATGCACTGACCCTGAGGTCAAAGGTCAAAGGTCAAATCTTAACCCTAACCTCGGATTAGACCATACATTATTTTTGCACATTTGTTATATGTAAATATCTACTCTGAGGTCAAGAAGTGAAAGGACAACGTCACAGGGTTATCAAGTGGCAATAAGCGCAATCAAAACTTACATTCGCCCGTCGTGGGTCTGCAGGTCGATGCGACTGCACATTTCTCTAGTTAGCAGTGGTAGTAGTAGTATTAATCACATTTTAAGGATGTGTAATATATCTGAATAGGAGGCGCCGGAAACTGCTAGGTGGTTTGTCTTTTAAACATTTAATTACTTTATGCTTTGTTTCAATGTCTACTAACTACCATGATGCTTGTAACCATTCTGTTGTGTTGCGCAAGGTCACTCACCTCCTGAAGTCAAGGTGGACACAGTTCCCCGTGAGCTGGTTGTGAAATGTGGACAAAATATTTGTATTGAAATCCCATATAAAGGTTAGTATCTCCTACAGCTATGACGATTCTTTCATCTCGTTAAGGGTCGGTTTTTCCACCGCAAATTAATCTTTCATTAACGTTAATGGAATATTAACTCCCATTAATTAGTGGGAGTTAATCCACCATTAACGTTAATGGGAGATTAATTTGCGGTGGAAAAACCGGCCTTAATCTTTTACGTTGATAACAATCACAGAATGTATGGCATCATTAGTATGTTTTATCTTGTTTATACGTGTACTGTAATTAGGCCAACAATTCTTGGCAGTTCTAATCGTATTTATCGTTGTTGAAAGGGATTACTGTGTTTTACTTCGTCCCGGTGTGATCAGCGTATCTGTCTGTTTGTTTGTCTGTCCGTTGGCGTATGTCAAAAACCGCATTTCCAAATTTCACGAAATTTCCACACATGTTATCTGTGGACGTGGCTCGATCCTCCTTTGACGACAGATATCTTATGTACTTCCAGTTTTGTGGATGACGTCGTGTTATTACATAATGGAGCGAATGGGCAGAATCAGAGATGACGCATATGTTTCGTGGAGTTCGCTAGGTGGCGGCACCAGGGGCGAAGTCTGCTGTTTCCGACTGAATCTTGTTTTGTTACAATAAACTGCCGAGAATCCTGTTTATAAGGTATTTAATGAAAAGTCATGTTGTAATTGCATTGCTGAGAAGTACATGTTGTTGACGTGACAATATTGTATTCGATGCCGGTGTAACTATTCTACGATTTTGCGCCGTTGTAAGTGTGTACGGCGTTGCTTGCTTACTTACTTGATAGGCACGCCACGCCCAAAGATGAAATGGACCAAGAACGGTTCCGCGCTCTTCGACGGCGGTTCTCTGGACCTTCACCAGTCGGCAGACGTTTGCGTTCTGCACATCACTAACGTCAAGCGAGCGGACGCCGCTGAGTATGAATTGCAGCTGAGCAACGACAGCGGAACTGAATCCGTTCCAATCACCGTCAAAGTCATCGGCAAGTTACACTGATTACTCTTAACTTTATTCGTGACAGATTGACGCGCTCACCTGTTTCGCCACGTACTCTGATCCGGCGCTAGCTAACTGGGCACATGATGCTGCAACCTGTTATCAGCACGAATAGCCTACGCCGCCGCTGCTGCTGCAACAAATTGTGTGACCCTAGACATACTGGAGAAGCTCTGACTCCGTCGTAAGCTGCGTCTAACGTTGCAGCGTCTGGCACATAAACAGTGGGGCCTATAGATTTACTTATTACCGTTAATTTATGACTGTATACATGTGTCACTAAAACCAAAAAGTTATTAACTTATTACCACTACGAAGTAGGAGGTTATGTCATATAAAAATTTCGTATTTCTGTCTTCCTGTCTAACTCTCTGTGAGCGCGCCTTCTCGTTTCAAATGACTTACCATAAAATTCATGAGGTTTAATTCTAGTACTAAATAATTCGAAGACCTAAAGAGTTCCAGCATATTAAATCATCGCTTGTAAAACAGCTTAAACTGAATGTAGATAATGTAACTAGTGGTAATATTAGTCGAATGAGAAGGGGTATTCGGCTAAAATTGTCACAAGTTCTCAACCTAACCAGAAAGCCCTCACTCGAGCTCGCACCGACCTCTTTACCGCAATGAGCTCGACAGATACAGAAAATGTCAGTTTTCACCGACCGTGTTTTTTCAGCCCGCAGTACGCCCTAACTGTTTTTACGAATCTCACTTTCACTTTAGCCGAAAAAGAAACATTTTCTGCTGTGACTTTTGACCTTGACTTATCACCTTGACCGATGAACTTGACCTAGATAAGGTCAAGATGAACCATGGTGCCAGATGTTTACGTCAAAATCGTTTCGTTCCTATGTCATTGTCTTGACACACAGACACTACACGCACACAATCGACCGATAGCTCTACTCGGCCACTAAAGTGGTTGGCAAAAACGCGTATTTTTGGACGTCAGGCACGCCTTCGGAACCAGAAGGACCGCTGAGAGTGTTCGACGTCTATCAGAACCGTTGCCACTTGACGTGGTCACCGCCGCTCGACGATGGCGGTCTAGAGATCGAGTACTACGTGGTCGAAGTGCAAGACGTCGGCACGGGCACGTGGACCGAAGAAGGCAGAGTGCAGGGAGATACGCAGTGCGGCATTCCAGACCTTCAGCTCGGACACGCGTACAACTTCCGAGTCAGCTGCCACAACGCCTTGGGACAAAGCGAACCACTGACCACCGACAGGGAAATTATTGCCAAAGATCCGTGGGGTTTGTCTTCGTAACACTATATAGTTATACTGTATGTTATAACGTACGTTAAATCGAGTAGATTTCGGTGCTTTCTGAGAGCGGCGTCTTTCTTTGGAGTGTGTTACGAACAGTTTCTGTTTTGCTGTAGCATATGCATTTTCCAAAGGCAGAATTTCGTACGCATTTGTTCGTTATTTTCAGCATACACATAGGCTATGTCCAAGAACGTTTTATATATGCTAGCTAGAGATTACGGCGCATGTTTTGTAACTTTGAAGTGATCTCCGGTTTTTCTTCATGAAGGTTCTCATGAATTTGCGTCTCGAGAAAATTCCGCTTTCGTTCTGGTTTATGATTTCTGGTAGGGGTGCAAAGTATTGTAGTTAGTGTGTCTGTGTGTCTGTTTGTTCGCTTGTTTGTCTATCTATCTGTCTGTACACTCGCATATCTCAAAAATCACCCGTTCAAATTTCATCAAATTTGCTATTACCTGTAGCCATTACTCGGTCCTCATCTGACGGCAATGCAATATGTTATGTACTTCCGGTTTTGTGGATAACGTCCTGTTTTCATATAATGGCGGAAATTTGCCAGAATCAAAGACGACGCGTATGTTTCGTTCAGATCGCTAGATGGCGGCGCAAATCGGACGTCACACAACAACGTTGTTTCGTCGACATCGCCAGGTGGTGTTACCGGGAGCGAAGTCTGCCGTCTCTGGTTGCATCTTCTTTTAGCGACAGAATTTAATTCTTGGGGTACACGTTGTATTGTTGGTTTACGTTTCCGGTAGCTAGAATGTTGGCTGTGTTCACGTGATCATGTGACAGATCCGCCAAGCAAACCGGGACGACCGGAGATTGTCGACTACGACAAAGACTATGCCGCAATCCACTGGTCTCCGTCGCAGCATGACGGCGGCAGTCCGATTCAGAAATACATCGTTGAAAAACGAGAAGTGCCAGACCCGGCGTGGCACACGGTGAAACTTTGCTTGTACTCTAGCTGAATTTTTTTCATCTCACTGGTTGTATATTGTCCCTGTGTTAGCGTTAGTGTTGTTGTTTCGAACAAGCATTGTCTAGTTCGGAGTTTGTGGTAGCTAGCAGTTTCTGGAAACTTTGATTTCTTCTGATCTACTCGCCTTTTGTTTTAAATTTTTCCTTATTTGTTTCGTTTCTGTGCCGTGCGCTAGATTTAGCTGGCCATCTCATCAGCTTTTGAGCGCACGTAAATCTACCTTACCGTATCGTATCGTATCGTTATTGATAGGGCCGGATTTAGAAGTGTCCAGACTGTTCTGCCGAATTGGTATCCAACAAATTTGGGGACCAGATACTGAAAATCATTTTTTGCTGATTCTTCCTGACATTTTTCTTGCATTACTGTTCCTCGCTACACCCATTGAAGGACATCGCTATACAGCCGGAAGCGGAAGAGAACGGAAATAAGGGCCAGACCCCGGCCCCACATTTGCATACGATACGATACGATACGATACGCTATATTTACGTGCGCTTAAAGGCTGATGCGATGGCCTGCTTAATCTAGCACACAGCACAGAAACGGAAAAATGAGAATGCATCGAATGGGGCCCGCCCCACATTTTGTAAATCGGCGTTGATTATTGTGAGCATTTGTAGCATCTTGTCGCATTATTGTATGATAATGATGTAATGCGATTTGCGCGACAAACTGACAACGTGCACGTAGGTTGGGATGGTGCCGCCACAAGAGCAGTATGCATATATCCCTTATCTGGTAGTCGAAAGAATCTACGAGTTTCGAGTACTCGGAGTCAACTTAGCTGGCCGCGGACAGCCTTCCGACACCAGTCCTCCAGTCTGCATTAAACCAACTAGAGGTTATTGTTTTTTGCATTGCACATTTACCGACCACTTTTGTGGTCCAGGTAGACCAATCTGCCTGGTGTGTGTCTGTTTGTACGTATTTTCGCACAATAACGTTTGAACTAGAGGACTTTTGACCTAAATATTGGACTTACTGGTTCATCTTGACACTCGTCGTCGTCGTCGTGATTACGTAGCCAGTAGTATCGCTCTTCCGTGGCCACGGGATGTTACTTGACGCCATAGAATAACTGGAATGGTGGTAGTACCACGCCGGAATTGGTCGATCCAGCGGGACCGTTGGCGGCCTGGACCACATCTCCATTCTTGACACTGTTTAGGTCCTTTCATATATAAAGGTTATAGGTCAAAGTTCAAGGTCACAGGAGGAAAACAACTGCTCTGCAACTTCCGGGATGGCCGACCGCGGTTAAAAAGCAGCCAGAATTGAAAATTTTAAATAAGTAACAACCAACCAAAAATTCACGGTCGAGTGGCACCTTTCTAGTGTAGTAGATTTTTAGCCATCACACAGTTTCAGCTAGAACCGAAAAACCTCAGTTTCGGTATAAAAATCTGTCATACTCACTCGGTTGTCTTGTCGACTATATTTAGTATGAATAGTAAAAACTGGCCAGTTTACAGCCAAGTGTAAGGGCGGCAGAGTCATAGCTCTAAAACGGCAAATATCACTTTGGTAGGACTTCACCTAGAACGTTAAGCACGCCCTTTACCAGGGAAGTCATGTGGCAGTTAATGGCTCTAAGCTGTACTGGTATTGCCACAATGGCCACTTATTCCGTGCTACAGTCACATTCGTAGTGAGTGGTGATTTTTGACATGACTTCGCTGGTAAGACTATGCTTGCTGGGCAGGCTAAATTACGGCACGACATGCGATGCGGCCTTTTGTCAAAGTTTTTTTAACCACTTTTTGTGTTTGTTGCAGTGCCGCCGTGCATCGATCGAAGTAGTTTTAGACCAGAATCAAAGCTGAAGTCTGGACGAGACTTCGGCGTTGAAGTACGTTTCACTGGTATTCCAACACCGACGGCTTCGTGGACGATACTGGACGGCAGGGTGAATAAGTCATCAACTGTCTTTTGTTGTTGTTGCGATTTCAGCGAAGAAATTCTGCGATCACAGTAGGCCTGTGGCAGGAAGCAAGTGCATGTATAACGACTTGAGTGCTGCAAATATGACGGCGTCTTTATATTGCGATAATGCGATATAACGTTTAGAAAGCATTATGATTTTTGCTGTCAGCTAGATTGTTGTCTCGTAGTCCTGTGTGTGAAAGCTGGTTTGTAGCATTACCAACAGCCACTAGTTATTGATTGCATTTAATAAATTGTTAAGATGAAGTCATACAAACGAAAACGAGACACTATTCTTATGTAAGCAACAACAACAACCACAACAACAATCATAACTGCCGTTTTTCATTTGGTTTCTTGTTCCAAGTGCTCTGGAAGAGAACCTTTGGAGATAAGTCAAAGTGGCACGGTCCCCATAGTAAGAAAACTAGAAAACCACTATACTACAATAATCACTCACGTGACCACGCCCACTGACTGGCACTGAGCGGTGATTGGTTCATATTAGCATATAGGCCCCCTTCCTATCAGTCACCAAATCAGCAATGTCAATTCTGTCTGAGGTGGCTCGGTAGTCTAGTGGTTAGGTCAGTACCGTGGACATGTACTGGAAAGTGGAAAGTCGAGAACAACTGCCGTTTGACGGTATTTTACACGGTACAGTTGGGCGTGTAGGAACTCCGCAGCGGTATAGAAGTTTCGACGTCACCGAACGCCAGTCAGCTGATCTGCCGCAGTGCATTACGGGACGACACGGCCGTCTACCGCCTGACTGTTAGTAACGTCTACGGCACGGAGAGTGCCGACGTCAATGTGACTGTCATCGGTCAGTTCAGTCTCCGTCCTAACTGGCAGACAGATTTGGCTGTTGCTTTGTGCTGTTTTACATGATACGATACGATACGATACGATACGGTAGATTAACGTGCGCTCAAAAGCTTACGAGATGGCCTGCTTAATGTAGCGCACGGCTCAGAAACGAAAAATAAGGAAAAAATAAAATCGAAAATGCACTCTACTACTACTACTACTACTTGCAAGGACGACGACGACAACGATGTCAAAAGAAAGTTATCTTATTATGTTGGCCGCGACTATAGCGGAAAGTGTAATGTAACTCTCTGGCGTCCGTCCGTCTGTCCACCTGTCTGTCTGTCCCGTCGGCATACTTACCATGACTCACCAGGGGGCAGCATGCGACGCGGCCAGGCGTACATTTCGGGCCGACAATAAGGAGGACCCACATACTTTTATTGAACGGTGATGGTGCAACAGTGTGGTTGTCGTGTTGAAGTGTTGAATGTGCTATACAGGTGTGCCATCTTGCCCGGTCGGTCCACTCCAGGTAACTGACGTCAGAAAGTCCAGTGCGGTTCTTCACTGGCAACCGCCGACTGACGATGGAGGTCGTCCTCTTGTGTACGCGCATTCATTTCTTATATCACTGCTAAAACACTTTGTCTTGGGAAATTTAAAAATGTGCAACGTCGATTATCAGATAAGCAAAAGGTTTAGCTTCATATGTGATCTGTCGAACAATGCCATTACCGATGGAGTTAACTGGTTCAAACAATTAAAATCCAACGGAAAATAAAGCACATATTAGCGAAGATACTCCTACTAGAGATCATAGTAAAGCTGTGACATATAGCTGTCGTAACTAAACTACAAGACTTTTCTGGGTCTCTCGCAGATAGTCGCGTACCCAAGAAAGTGGTAACTTCTCGGTAACGGTGCAATGTGGTTACTGCAGACCACTAGCAAGATGCAGTCGGGAACGGAAGACTTCGTTCTCGGTGCCGCCACCTGGCGAACTGGACGAAACATACGTGTCATCCTCGATTCTGGCCCATTCGCCCTGTTATGTGAAAACATGACGTCATCTACAAAACCGGAAGTACATAACGTGTTCTAAATCGGAAAATGACAGCAAATTCTCGTTTTCAGCTAGGCGCTGCGCGGTGCCGCACACAGTGTGAACACTCATTGAAATCAGTGTGTTATTATTTTGGCGGCACGACGCCGTGTCCTGTCTGAACGCAACTTTACCCGGACATTGTTCTGTTTTAGTTCTATCGCCATAGTGCACCTTGAAGTTGCATTACTTAGACCACTCTAAATACTTGTAATGTAACGTCAAGTAATGTAATGGCTGAGAAAGCAGTGATAAGAGTAGAAATAAATGTCGGTTTCAGGAACTACGTCATTGAGAAGCGCAATGCGTCGTACAAGCAGTGGGGCAGAGCGTCCGGCTGCGTGTCAAGCGATGCCACGCAGTTTAAAGTATGCCGGCTTGACGAAGGACAAACCTACTTGTTCCGAGTGTGCGCTGAGAACGATCAAGGCTGTGGTCCTGCTCTGACGACGCAGTTTGAAACCCTGACTAAGGATCCGTTCGGTAAACTAAACTTTACCTCTGTTATTTATATTTCCCGTCTTTCGCCTTCTTTTGAGATTTCGCACACGTATAGACATTATTACACTGGCCGCGTTCATAGCGGAAAGCGTAATGTAACGGTCTGGCGTCCGTCCATCTGTCTGTCTGTCCCGTCGGCATACTCACCATAACTCACCACGGGGCAGCACTCGACTCGGCCAGCGTACATTTCGGCCTAACAATAAGGATGACCGACATACTTGTTTATTGGCAATTGGTGTCTAATGGAATAAACTGACAGGACGTGGTAAACCGGCAATCCGGTGGTACCATTTCCTCTATTTCCGACTATTCCTTCGCCCATTACTTCTTCCTCTTTTGATTCACAGCTGCTCATCCATAACTGCCTCTCTCTTTCAATCCCGGCTTAAAACCTACCTGTATAACAAATCCTACCCCCCCCCCCCC
>Ga0209780_1001679_pt1 | contig 14923 bp, 11 predicted proteins | sample WorMetexBAHAMAS2_FD_187384 | JGI IMG/M metagenome (GOLD analysis project Ga0209780, IMG submission 187384) | Marine gutless worms symbiont microbial communities from Max Planck institute for Marine Microbiology, Germany - Inanidrilus exumae... | ecosystem: Host-associated > Annelida > Digestive... | reverse complement strand
GCAAGATCAAAGCTTCTGCCGCCAAAACTGCCGTGTGTCGTGTAGACTTACTTGGAACGACGCACGACCGACCGGAGAAGAAGACGATCATCTTGCTTTATCGACAACTAGGTTAGCTGCCAGGTCACGTGACGTGAATGACCCAGATACTGCTGATCTAAGTACGAACACGGACAAATAGCAGGAATTGTCCCAGAACGCCTTTATATATAACTACTTCACTGTCAAAAAGCGGTAGCCAAGAAAAGAAACAAAAATATGTACATCTGCATTGCTTGCCAAGAAAACGCAAGGAGGTAAAAGCAAGGCGGTAGCCAACATGGGCGAACAATTTAAAACACATTCTAAAGAATTTATGCACGCACTGCATGGCTTGCATTACAGCACGTGTGAATATATTTAAATATAATTTTACTTAGTGCATGCTCAGCTGTACCGATGTGACATGGCAGCTAGCCTGTTTTGTCGAAAAAGCGACGCAGCTATGGTCGCCGGCTGCTCCGAATGACTTTCTGCACGCTGGACGTTACACACACGGCAGTTTTATCGACACATGCACTGATGTTGATAGTCTGCGTGTGTGGAACAGTTTATACCGTCGTTCTTGAAACAGGACGTTAACTTCAAATAGTTTATACGCGGCGACTGGCACGAATTCCATAGTAATTTACACATGAGCGAATATCGTGAAAATGATGTTGTTTCCAACAGTCAAAATGACTGTCAGTGACATTTTAGTTTCCTGTTTTCACGTGAGATGGTTGAAAAGAGAAGTGGTAAATTTGACAACAAATTTGTACATTGTAAAAAACTCGATACGTTTTTTTTCGGTATCTGTGAAATTAGTATACTCACTGTATGATATACACTGTTCACATTGTGCAGAGTTACTGCATATAGGCAATTTTGTTCACATTATAGTCAGTCATATTTGTTAGGTTTTCGCTACCGGATTTTATTCTTCTGAATGCAGATTTTCGAAAGGCAGACAGAGATACAGCGACAAGTGTATAGCGATTTTGGATTTCGCTGCACTCATTCTAATCTAGCCTATACACAAGGTCGATATAATAGGCAGTATTAGAAACGCGTCGATTGACGTCATTTGTTCGCTGTCGGTGCTCTGACGTCACGTGACACCGTTATTGACGTCACCGATGACGTCAGCAGGTGCATGGCGGCTACGTAATTAGTATCGTTACTTTTTACCTGCGCGCTGCCGACTTAACTGCCCTACGCAAGTGCGAGTATAGCAGTCATAGAGAACGCGTGGCAGTATTATTGCTGTAGCAAAACTCCAGTTCATATTTAGCAACTTCTAATTCTGCGTAGGCTTTCCCGATTATTATCCGGCCTGGCGATTTCTGAATTACTGTTCCATACTACGACAGCCAGGATCTCCGCAATTAAAAATTGGCACCAACGCCACGCAGTATCTATACCTATTTTTACATACCAATCTCAATGAGTCTGTCTGGTCAGTTTGCTACTGCAGTTGTAAACCGTAGATTATCATCCTGGCTGAGATGAAGATGCGCGCAACAAAGTTACTGTTGCAACAAGTTAGCAATATTTACAGTCATTGGTGGCCCTGTTAGCAAACATTCTACGTACCGGTACAAGATTATTGGAACTATATAGTAACTCCGCCCAAAGTGAACCGACTTGGATGAAATCTGGAGCACTCTGAGTACATTATCGGGGGCGATCCGCGTAGTAGCGATAGCTGAAGAGCCAGGCGAATTTTTTGTCAGGTAAGTAACGCACGATTTCACCGATTTCCCGTCTGCCAAATTTCACGAAATCTGAACACAACACAATAACGTCGACCTGTGTCGCGATAAAAACTTTCGAAACAGAATTTTGAAAATTTTACCGTAAGCGGTCGTTTTTCCGAAAAACGCAAAAATTTCTCAAAAATGTTTGACGTCTTGCGACTCCAGGCCGACATAACTCCGCAATGATTACAGATCGTCGAAAATTCACTACCAAAATAATCCTCTACGGGATTTCTAGTTTCCATTTCTACCGTTGAAATCAATTCAAAGTCATTCCCCTGGCGTGTATACTCCGTACAAGAACCCCACCCCCGATTTTTAGCGACGTCCGACGCGGGTTGACAACACGGCAGATAACGCTGACATCACTCAGTCGCAGGCAGCCAATCACCATCGACTATTGAGTCACGCGACACTAGGCCTCGTCGAATACAGGATGTAAACAGTTTGTGTACAGATAGCCGAGCGTTTCGAGCCGAATACTGTATTGTGGGCATTCCACACAATTACAGCCATCTAGTAGGCTTAATGTTTAATGTTTCCTTATCGGCTCTCAGCCACAAGCTGACAGTTGAATGAATGTCTTGCAGTATTGTCTATAAGATCGTGAAATTTCGTACAAAAAGTATACTGTTATACTGCTAGTTCTTCGCTTTATCAAATATAACATCGCACCAATCAAGGGCAGTGGTCGAATTATCAGAAAGTTTTCAGGGGGCCTTATATGGCGAGAGCGGAGCGCAAGCCTATAATGGGGGTCTGGGGTAGAGCCTGAACTAAGGGGGCCAGGCCCCCCGAGCTCCCCCCCCCCCGTAATTCGAGCACTGATCAAGGGTCAGTACATGAGTACTCTTCGTTGCTCAGGGCATTTGTATGCCGGTTGGACGGTCAAAGGAGCCTTCGTGTGTGCTTGCAGAGAAATTCGATTTGCGATGTTTTCGCTGCCGGTGCGAGGTTGCGGGTGCCTGCAATGCGAGCGCTTCCGAGATCGCTGCAAGTCTATACAACTGCCGTGTTAACGACTTGACGTTTTTACGAGGCCGTCTCAGTAATGGCGTCAAGTACACTCGGCAGTCTGTACGTCCATCCGTCTGTCACATCCACGCTTGTGACTGAAGAACCAAATCAGTGCCGGATTTACACATCTGGATATCTGTTAGATATGGCGGCGGTATGGCATAGCGGTAACGGCCTTGGGCGCATCAACGAAGTTACTCTACATTGAGTCCGGTTAGTACTCGGATAGGTGACCGTCTTTGTCCTGGTATGTAACCGGCCACTCAGGCCAACTCAGCCTGGCCATCCCTACATGGATAGGCACAATGAGTACTGGCGACGGTTTCGGCCACCGCTAGGAAACACAGCGAGTTATTCGTAACAGTAGGCCCTGTTAGAAAGACTGCTGGCATAGGTTGTGTGTTGGTTTATTTTGGTCTAACAACCCTCGCTGGCTCAAATCTACGCAAAAGGAAATTTGTGATACCAAATATCAAGATATTGTAGATACATGTCGAGATATATTTAACTGTTCACCTGCCGAGTCAGTAATTGCAAATCGCAGACGTACATTTTGGGGTAAATTAGTGTTTCAGAAAATAAGCTATGCAGCATATTTGTCGCTAATGCCGTAAAGGAACTTCCGAGGTATATACGGCAAGAGTAGCTGTTCAGCTCTATTGTGTGTATTTTGTGTAATTGTAATAAAAAATGTAATAAGCAGGTACCTAGCAACTCTCGAGCTGTGGTCCTTGTATGTTTTTTCCATAGGATATTTTTCTCAGTTTGCTGTTTTTTCATTAATTATAGTGTGTAATATAATCGCATTAGAGGCTTTGCGTTTATGCGCTATATAAATCCACGATTGACATTGACATTGACATTACTAAAGAGAGATGAGCGCCCTCGCAAAGGTCCTTAGCAGTCTATGCGAAACCTTCCCCTTTTTCTTCTGTTCGATATAAATGTGGGTCTGCATCCGGGACCCTGGTTTTCACTTTATTTCTTCTTCACTTTCCTCTGTCCAGAAGAACCAGAAAAATGCTTATCAGAAAGTGGCCTCACAATTTTTGAGCCCCACATTTTGTGGCTCCTAAATTTGTGCACCCCTGTTCGACTGAACAGTCTGAGCATTTCTATATAAATCCGGCTCAGAAACGCAATAAGTGAAAAGATCTAATTTTGCGATGAATGACATTGTAGTTGTTTATCAATACCGGTACACGGTATTTTATTGGTTGTGATGTACGTTACGCCGTTTTAAAATATCTCGGTACTTGTCGACAGCCGATATATTGCGCCTCACTAGTCGTTCTGCGTCGCTCTTTACTTCCTCTGCGTTCGGCGATAAATAAATATTCGCGTCGCCGGGAGTATAAATATTCGCGGCACGTGACAACCGGCGCTGTTACGCCGTATGCGGCGTTCTTTTCTGGCAACAGCGCCGGTTACGACGACAGACGTGAATTACGAATGAAGCAGTTCCGACATTTAGTCAGCCCACGGGGCGACCATGGGGCCACCATGGGGCGAAGACCTATCTCACAGAAGCGAGTACAGTTAGATCCGCTTGTTGGTCCACAATTCCGAATAGCACTGTAGCTCGTCATGAAATCGACCGTTATCGCGCCGATCTGCTACAGAAGGTCAGTCACCCAAACGGACAATGACATAAAGAGGCTTATAAGGTTTCGAACTACAACGATCTAAATAACTGCAGCAAAATGGTAAGGCCACTATCGAGGTAGTACTGACAGTATATGATAAAGTTTATTTGCCACATAGGTAGTAGGCCTGTAGCATATAGGACAGTACGACATAACAGATAAGAAAATTCAAAAACAAAGATTAGAAATTAAGCACTATGACAGATAACTTTCTTTCAGTTACAAACCACGTCTTACAGAAACAAACTGCACACCATTAACTCAAGTACGTTCAAGTTGTCCGACAACTTCATGATTGTAAACTTGCTGACTCAAGAGTCGTCCCACATTTGGCTTGCTATAACTTTGTCAGGAATGAGCCGATTTCCATAGTTTTTGAAAGAAATGTTACTGACAAAGCAGGCAATCAAATGATTCTTTATTTTCTCACGTCACCTAAAATTTTGGCCCCGCGGCCCGGCATTCGGGCCAAAATATTGGCTTTAGCCTCGACCTTGACAGTTTAGGCTCGGCCTAGAGCTCTTGGCTTCGTTCAGTTTTATAAAATGAGCCAGAGTGCAAATGTTCACACCACCGCGGGTGATGACGTCAGTAAATAATTCTGTGTTCGACTGGCTGAGAAAGGAAGCTTACCGCCGTGAGCTGTTGTTAATCAATCAACATACGCCGAACTCTAAACACGTTTTTGCAAAGTTATTTTTAAACGATTACTTCTCCTACAAAATCTAATCGGCTACCGATGCTGAATAGGCTATATCCATTCGCAAAATTGCGTACAAGGTTTATAGCATAGCATAGCATAGCATGAGTTTATTTCAGGCATAAAACCCACAGACATAAAACACACACACAGAGACACACAGACACACAAACAAACACGTGTTTATGTAGCAAACGAAACGATTCTGTCCGTTTCGATCCGCGATCACTGTTGTCGTCTGTCAATTTCATGGTATTACTGTTGTGGATCAGAGTGCGAAAGTGATGAATCCGTCGGAAGGTTGAACACCTCCTTCTCCTCCTGTCCGCTTAGCGGTTTAGCGTGATGAATATTCATAGAGCACATGGAGATATCCAGAACTGCACCGCGAAGTCTGAGTAGAACATACTGCCGTAATGATGGCATTGGGGAATGGAATCGTCCCATCCCGTGTTGCACTGTGACGTCGGCTCTATGCGGTATAGCAGTATACAGACCGTAACTAGACATTATAGCTGGCTTGAAAACGCAGGCTTCTTTCTTTTTAAATAACTTCGTTGAAAATGAACAGATTTTTTATAATTTTAGCGAACGTGAATGCTATCGCCGGTCCGTCTGTCGTCTGTCTGTCTGTATGTAACGTTCGTGCACCCTACTTAGCCGGTTGAAATTTTCGGAAATATTTCTACGACGTTTGGTACCTTGGCCATCCGTTGACATTCACGAAGGGTTTAAACGACAGAGGGGTAGTCAGCCAAATATAGCATTTTTGACATTTCGAAGGCTATATCTCGCAAACGGTGCAAGATAGCAGGTAAGTTAGTGTTAAAGACTGATAGGAAGTCGTATATGAGCTTTCGATTGGTACCAAAATCGGTGACTTTGAATGACCTTGAACGGCGAAATGGCCCCTATTTTGCGTTATTTTACCAAATTTGGTAGTTTCCGGGGCGCATTGCATAAAAGTGTTTGACAAAGCCATAACTATGGACAATTTATGATTACTATGTCTAGTGGTAAACGCCTTCACAGAGATCGCGCGACGCCCACGGTATAAATTCCTAGCAGATTCATAAATTCAAGACTTAATACGCAGTACTTGCCTAGCCATCGTCTTGATAGAAACTGTACGACAAACTATTCATTTGATGTTAGACTTTTACGTGCCACTAGATTCCTTGAATTGTGATCGTTTACTTATTTATTTGCGCCTTAGCAATAGTCTTCCTTACTTTAATATTATATAGGTGCAAATGACGGCAAATCTTCCACATCAGTTCATTCGTTCGACATTGTTTTTGCTTGATACTAGTGCATTCAGCGCGTTTGAGGTTCTCGACGATAACTGCGCTATATAAATCTACTTACTTACTTACTTGTTTTCCATGAATTGTCATCTTCCTTAATTACTTACTTAATACTAGCGACTTAACAGCTAGCATATCCTATGTCTTATCCACATACCTTTGTCTCTTAGCTCATTCATATTCGTGTGCATTCGTTCAAGAATTTGCAAAAAAAAATTCGCAACCGATGCACGTTTAAACGTCAAGTAGACCTATAAAACTGAAAGATTTTCGGAACTGCTTATTTTCAAAAGCGTCCAGCTATGACGTCAGTCGTTCCTTGTCCAATCGGATGTCAGCTTGCAAATTTCACAGCTCAATTACTGGACTCCGATGTAACGTCATTACTGTCTCCACTGCTATTAGGCGACTGGACAGAACGCGGCGGCGTTTGGCCTCGTCGATTGACTTCGGGTCATCCATCTTCCCCATCCGCATCCACTCCATCCACGTCCGTGCACACTGTGAAACAAATAGGGGACAAGCGACGATCATGGAATGCGACGTAATGGGGCGAGGCGCGTCTTCCAGCTGTTTGGCATTGCGTTAACGGTGACGCTTTTCCCGGTGACTTTCAACTGTCCTTGGTTCGGCCTCGCAACGTGTACGAGTGACAACAAGATACCAAAGCAAGCTGATGAATGACAAGTGAAAGGATTTCGCAGAGGTCCAGCGAGACCACGGCAGACATGAAACAGACCCAAGCGATTTGGAACTCAGTTGGGAAGATGTAGCCGACGTACCTGATGACAGGCAGTGATGACGTCAGCGACTGGTCCAGTGTGTCGTGGATGCTAAATGAATGAAGGTCAAGGTCAATTTCAGCTATCATAAATGCACTTTTTCATCGAATGTTGGGTAACTACACTCCTGGAATACATGCTGGATAGTGTATATGTGTATGTATATATCGCTTTGTATTTCATGTATGTAACATTGTTTAAATGCATGCCTATGTGTATTTGTGTTTTTCTTTTTCCTTTTCTTTTGGTGTTTTTTGGCTATTTGGCTGCTTTTGGTCATAATTTATTAATAAACGCATTGTCATTGTCAAGGTCAAGGTCAAGGTCAAGGACATTCATTTATTGGCTGTTTACTGGCATATTAAGCTGCACGCAGGCCACGCCTGCAGTCTCGCCGTCCCTTTCTGTCAGTTTCTTAAATAAATTATCATTAAATAATAAATAAATGTTAAACAATAATCGTCACACCTGTTCCAGTGACGTCACATCCGTTGCAATAATTCCCCAGATAGTTGCGACGGACGGAAGTACCTGTCAACCGAGGCGTCTTGCTCTTCCTGCTGGCCCCACCCTAACACCGTAACCATAGGGGGTTCATATAGTTCAGTGAAAGGGGGCCAGCTGCCGGCAACCTCTGAGGCCCAGGCGACATCAAAAAATTCACTCAGTGATAAAGTACGTCAACAGTGTGGATCTGTTTCATGTCGTACACGCCAGACTGTAGACTGTTGTAATTTTACTTACTTAATTCACAACGGCGTACCAGGGGCCCGATCTTGCTGCTGAATCTGGGCCCCTCATGCCTAGCTACGCCACTGGCCCCGCCCTGCCACGGCCGCTTGGCGATTAACGCGCCTTGGTAGGGGCCGGCAGGCGGGCGGGAACCTGTCAGATGCCGACGGCAACGACCAGAGGCAATCGACCGTCGCGTAATTACACGCCGAACCCACCTTTTCTGCTGCGGCCGCCGCTGTGACCTTGGCCGGCGTCGCGGCGACGCTGCTGCTGATGGTGGTGGGCCGGCTTTTATGTCCATCTCGTCGACGAAATCGAATTCCACGTCGGCTGGCAACAGCGTGCGCTGTCGACGGTGAATTATCGACGTCGAGACGTTCCACACTACTAGACGTACGGAGTGACGCAGGCGGTCAAACGCCAGATGTGCTACTGGGCGTGGCGCAAAGTGGGTCGTTACGTCACACGATGTCACGTGACTTGTCATCTTCATCGTCGTCGTTATTGGTTGTCGGTGCAGAGTGCAAGATGTCGACCGCGCCGAATCGATGCTGCATGGCAGACGTCGACACAGACATAGCTCTTCTCCGACTTGCGTGGCGCTTCTTCCCATCAGGTCGCCCGACGATTGAGTTTCTCCTGTTAATGGATCCCACGGCTTAGACAGCGAATCGGATTCAGGTTCAGATTTATTAGCGTGGTAGCCCGAAGGCTAAAAATCACAAAACGTGAAATAGCAGAATTAACATCAAAGTGCAAATACATTACAGTACGAATACGGTGGCACGTGTTTTAAGTTGTAGCAGCGCCGGTTAACTAATAGATTCTATTCAGCGGACTTTCCAGTACAGAAGTACAGCAAAACAAACAACTTAAGCATAATACATGAACGAGAAGTAAAAAGAAAAAGAAAGAGCAAACGGAAACAGAGAGACAGAGAATTCAACTAAAATCGGCGGTGATCGGTTAGTGATGATGGTAGAATACGGAAGTCACTCGAGGCCTATTGGAAATTTAACACAGCATGGCGGATGAACGATTTGTAACAGTTGGTTCGGTTACGAGGTCTAGGACATATGGAAGCACTTTTGCGCCCGGAGGTAAGTTGAGAGTCACGCGGGGTGGCAACAGATGGTGAATGCAACTAGATGGGTCACGCAGTATTGAAACAAATTAGAATGACCAAGTTAGCGGGCTGAACTTGGCTATTTATTGTTCGTTTTTCTTTTCTTCTTCTCATTGTTGTTATTATTATTATTACACGTAAAAAAATTAATAGGTCTATGCTATCGAAAAATCGGGCCTCAAATTTTCCTACACGTTTGAACAGCCGGTGACTGGATAATTTAAAACAGAAATGTTCTTCATAAGCCTGCAGGACAAGAGTAACTTTGAGTTATTTTCTATAACAAACGTGGACGGTTGATACGAAAATTGCCAATAGTGCATGCCGAGAATTTCAGAAAACTCAAAAGGCTCAAAGGCCTCACTATTTTACACATATTTTTTTATAATCCAACGAAGGCCTCGGATACCCTAATTGGGCATCTTGGTGTGCCTTAAACATCTTGTCATATGTTCGCCAAAAAGACGTTAGATTGGATCGCGGCGCTTGAATTACAACACGTCAGAAGAAGTATAAATCATTTATTTCTCTTCGCCAAGTTCTTACAATACAGTATTCGCTGTGAGACGGAAGTGCAGGGCCTTCTGTGCTCCATTATTGTCCGCCATGTGCCGTATGTTATGAATTATTCATATATGGTCCCAACAGCCGGCCACAGACGACGACGGAGGTGGTGGAAATTCGGCGGAAGTATTGAAGCAACATAAGATCGATGACGGGCGCTAAGTGACGCGCCATTACAGATCCTTACGTGGTGGCGGCGGCCCGCCGGCGGCCCGGCGGCGGCGGCGGCGCTCTCTGCTCCGACATCGTCTTCGCTCGCTTGCTTCACTGTCACGCGTCCGAGATTTCTCCGCAGAACGCATGCATAATCCATACGGGAGGCGAGCGCGGATCTCAAAACGCCCCAGTCCGCGAGGTTTTCTGTCGTCAGTCCCCAAATCAACTAGAATTCCAAATGACTCAACCAAGGCTCAACAGGCCTTACGTAACACAGCAGTAGGGATGCGCGCATTTTAATACACGTGCACACGCAGCCTGGGCGACCGATCATTCTCTGTCGCCGCTCCACGGTAATGGAACAGTCTGCCGTCAACCGTACGGGCTGCATCGTCGCTCACCACCTTCCGACGAGAACTGAAAACATTTCTTTTTCACTCGAGTTTTTTGGACCACTAGTCGCCAATTCACTGTTTCCTCCCATGTTATATCCTGGTACCTTACTGACTGTGTAAAGTGCCCTTGCAGCGTTCTGCGTGACAGTGTCACTTAAATAAGTACATTTTTAATAATAATAATAATAATAATATTGTACATGATAACTGTCGTGTAAACGTTTCCGAAACTAAACGACACTACGTAACTCCGTTAACATTAAGACAAACAGTGGTAAATTTACACAGGAAATTCGTCATCAAGATGCATTATTGTCAGCTGTACGATTAAATGCTCCATTACTCACGTCAAACGTTCATTTTACCGATCAGTGAATTCTGTACAGTATTTGAGAAAGTGGGAAGAATAGCCACTGAAGTCGTTCGTGAATTAGTTAAAAGCTTAAACGTGTCACTTTATTATTATTGCATGGTTTAGAACGTCCTCCGTTAAACGTTTTTAGATTGAACTGTAAGTTGTTAATTATCATCGTAACTGTCGGTAATATTTCTGTTTTCAGCTACTGAGTGAAATGTTGCAGAGTAAAATTTAGTTTTATTTTATTTAGTTTATTATTTTATTTTTAAAAGATATCAAGTGCCAGAATATGTTGAATTATTTTTGCTGCACATATAGCCTATTGCTCTCATTTTTTATTACAGATCACATTGGCCTACATTTAGGCCTATACCGCTTAATGTGTACACAGTATTTCGTTTTTGTATTCGATGCTATCATGTTTATAGTAAACACAGACATTCATAATCGTTCCAAGCTGGATGGATGGTCGTCCAGACTCGGCTCAAGTGACCATCTTTATATAGCATAGATATTCATAGTAACTACTGCCAAGCTAAATTTGTATGCGACAATGAAATGCAGTGAGCTATTATGTTGACAACACTGTTTAGTTTGCCTGTATAGGCCTACACTCCGCATTTCTTGTCATCTTCAAATTTAGCTTTCTATGGATACGACACTTGAGGTCTGTCTTATGAAAATAGTCTGTTGATTATGATCTATATTTGAATGTCGAAGACTGCGTAGCCTACGAACCGTATCTGAAGCAAACTAAAATTTTGGCCCGGTGATTTCTCTTCTACTGTTTCTCTTGTACCATTGCATTTTGTTGTCTCTTGCATTTGAACAAATTAACATAATGACGATGATCCTCGAAGACCATCGATTCTCGTTGCGTTCAAATTACGGAGGATCTAAATCCGCTATTAGCGACCACCTCCACAGCGGCGGCCACAGTTTGGAAAAAAGCGTTCGGTAAGCGCAGCGTCTGTTGCGAAAACGAGCGTCTTTATCATGATTTATCTATCAGTTCTGGACCCTGAGGAGTCCTACTCGCCTATATCCAAACACCTTGCATCTGGTCGCTGATGCCGACTAAGTAGTGATGCGCTCCGTCTACATTTTGCACTCTCCACTCGCTTACTTACTTATCTTTGTCCGCTGAATATCGACCCATGCATCGATGAAGCATTAGGCCTACGGGGTGGCGCAAAAAAAAACCATTAGCCTCCGGGAGTTAAAAATGTGTCAAGTGTTTCACAAGGTAGTGTAGAGACACGTCTAAGGAATGAAGGGATCGTTAATGACGACTTTATTACAAATTTACCGCCAAGTCTCGTGGTGAATGAATTTGGAAAATCAATCAGTATTTGGCGAAATTACGGCCAAGAGTAAAAAGAGTATAAGAGCTCAAAACGTCCATCTCTATCATAAACACAAGCTTGCAGACGTTTGTGCCATTCACTTACAGTTTCGTGAATAGCAATCTGCTGTAACCGATGCAACACCTCAATCAGCCACTGTGTTGCGTGGTGGCGCTGTGGTAGGGCGTTGGACTTGCGACTGACAGGTCGCGAGTTTAATTCCCAGCCGGTCCGCTTTCGTGTAACATACATCAACTCAGCCTTGCATCCCTGCAGGGTCGCTAAATCGAGTACCTGCTTAGGCTGGGGGTAAAGGCGGGATTCTCACCTCTGCCGGGTGGCCGGTAACACCTTGTGATCCCATATGGCATGTGAGTTTCTCGTAGCGCTGATGCTAAGTTGTTGCTAACTGCTATAAACTGTTTACTTTACTTTACTTTACTTTACTTTAATTCACTTTGCTGACAACATCGCTGAAGCGTTGCTTTCTAGACACTGCAGTCCTCAGTACGCTTATTCATACAGACTGCCACATAACTGCAGGTAAAATGAATTTCGAGGTCTAATATGCGAAGATGCCACTGACTCGGCAACTGTTGAATTTTTCAAGTTTCACATGCATGGTATAAAACTTGAAAATTACAATGCTGCCGACTTCAGTTAATCGCACGATAGTGTAGAAACGCATTTAAGATGAAGCGGAAAATGTTATAATATATATGTATGTGTACAATGTTTTGCAAATCTAACAGTGAAAAAGTGTGAAAATCGGTCTACATTTGCCGAAGTTTTAATCAAAAATTAAGTATCTTATTTTGGAACACAGTGATACAATACGGTTCGCTAATCGCATTGTCTACTCAGACTAGCCGGCTGTGATAGCATGCAGACATTGTGGACAGAATTTTCGAAAGGAGTTGCGGCCTACCCCTTATAGTCAACTTTATTCACCAAGTTAATTGGCAGCAAACAAGAAAAGAATAAATACAATAAATATAAAAAAGAGGAAAAACAAATAATGTCTAAATTTCCACATGTTATACACTCTCAACATGAGCGAACAGTTATTAACATAATACGCTGTCAGACTGAACGTATTTGGCCATACGTCGATTTTCACTTACTCTGTCCACTGAACCATGGGTGTAAGTCACGAGGGGGCACGGGGGACGAGTCCCCCAGAATTTGGAGCGAGAGGACGCTGATGCAAATTGTCCCCCACCCAGATTTTGCCATGTTTCAAAATTTTAAGCACCAGATTGCTTGCATTAAAAGCCTTAAAAAGCTTAGTAACCGCACGACTCAGAGAATTCACTACTTGCCAAAAGTACATCTTCAACGTCTACCATTACCACTTCAGGCTGAAATTCAACACTTTTCTGGCGACACAGACAAAAATACCGCTCAGAATGTACCCAAACACGCCATTTTAAGTGAACAATCAGTTTTATGGAGAGGGGCTACTCCTCCTCCCCACACCTTCCCCTAGAAGGAGGAGTACAACCTCCCCACACCTAACCCCTCGCCCCCATCAAGCCTTCCTGCGTCTCCCCAGAATTCCAGCCATATTTACACCACTGCACTGAACGTTGCTTGTGGATATGCATTTATCAATTTTAAGTTTTTAATTATTTCATCAGATCTTTCCAAACGGGACACGCAACGGTTGCTCTAAACGTCACCAATTACGGACGTATTATAAACCGAATTGCTGATGCGTGATGCGTCCGATGTATATACTTTTCTGCAATCTGCCGCCTACTTACTGCTTCTGCTCATAGCGACGAACGCAGGAAATAGAACACGGCAGTAGATGCACTCGTGTGCGTAAGATGACCATTAGCCGTATCCAGCTACTGCAGCAGCGCATCCGGTACGACCAAAGTGGATGAATTATAGGTTACAGGTCAGTAAGCCCGAAGGGTCATCAGTCCGATGGTCGCTGGTCATATACCAAAACCCTAACAGTGAGTGACCCACTGGAGCTTATAACGACCCTTGCTACTAGAAGCCATAGTGAACTGCCTCCGATTTTTCTTATAGCCTACACAGAGAAAACCGGGATAAAGGGCGAAGTGTTCTATGTGATATGTGTGGGTGTGGGTATGAAGTAGCAGTATTTTTTGCTCCAGACAATGACAAATGGTTATGTGTTTTCCGTCAGAATTTGAGTCCACTAAAAAGTGAGTAGTGTGTCCTGTCTCGTCCCAAAATTCGAGCACAGGTGCAAACAAACGGGCATTTCTTCAGTTTAGCCACGACACAAAAGTGCAGTGCGTTCGCTTAAAATCTGACGAGTAGTCAGCTTAACATACAGCACGGAACCGTAACGGAAAATTGACGAAAGAAGTTGAATAACAAGGTGACGTCCTAACAGGACGTAATACTACTGGCCCGCCGTGCAGTGTCGGCCACCCGACCGCCCACGCGCCCGGCGGCCGGCCGGCCCGCCCGCCGGCAGCGATACAGACGACGACAGACGACGACGACAGACGACCGATTCCAGCGAGCAAAACAATACTGGTCCATTAGGCGGGCCAGTAATAATAGATTAGTATAGAAAGATTCAGTCCATGTTGTTCAGCTGTTGTGTCAGACCAGTTTAGACGGCATCTGAAATCGCATCTGTAACGCGTGCTATTGGCGTTTTTACTAGCCCGTCGAATGGGCCAGTATTGTTTTGCTCGCTGGCGTCTGTCGGCGTCTGTCGTTGTCTGTAACACGCGATCGGTCAGGCGGCCGACACTCCACGCCGGGTCAGTCGTGTTACGTCCCGTTATGGCGACAGCTTTAATTCTTGGCTCAGTTTTCAGAGACGTCGTCCATTACGGATTTATCGTCATGCTTCTCTACCGTGGCGGCGGTGTGGGGAAGCGGCCCGACAAGTGTACAATTGGCAATAGTGTCCGACGTCGTCGAAAAAACTTCGACTCGTCGTCGAAGTCGAATCCCTTGCGTCGTCGTCGAGAAAATTACGACGCGTCGACGTGAAGGCGTAGGCGTCGTCGTCGAA
>Ga0209780_1001678_pt1 | contig 14924 bp, 9 predicted proteins | sample WorMetexBAHAMAS2_FD_187384 | JGI IMG/M metagenome (GOLD analysis project Ga0209780, IMG submission 187384) | Marine gutless worms symbiont microbial communities from Max Planck institute for Marine Microbiology, Germany - Inanidrilus exumae... | ecosystem: Host-associated > Annelida > Digestive... | reverse complement strand
ATAACAAGCATGCCAATGGCTAAATCAGTTAAAAAATTTCAACTTTTCTGCCCCTGGTAATTGTTAGAACCAAAAAAGCCAATCAAATGGAAGTTATGAAACAATACTTGCTGTGAAATCTCTTGCTTTTTGAACACTACGGCCAAGAAGTTGGGGTGGGCAATGCTTTGTTGGTCCCGCAACCTAAAAGTTGGGGGACCAATCTCCCCGGTCCCTTCGGTTATTTCGCGTGTGCACTGGAATCAAAAATTTATCCGTTCTTCCAAAATTGTTACTTGCTCTTTATGCAATGAAGCTGGTCGAGAGTATATACCCACAGCCATTTAACTAGTATTACTCATTGTGATGATATGCTATTTCTAGACATGTACACTGTAAGCAGTTGCCTATAACAAAAATGCTATCTCATAAATTGAATGTTCTTGGGCCAAGGCTATAATGTGACGATGAAAGACTACATAAGACCTTTCTGTAAACGACAAATTCATAGCACTGCAGGTATATAGGCTAGGCCTGCTGGATATAAACAATACCATATGGTATTAAATATGTATGCCTTGCGGCTTGCTATTACCTGATATGCTATCCGTTATACCTAGTACGTCACCCATTAATCCAGTCCAATGTGAACTAATGTGACGGCCACAGGAAATCCTGTCTGCCCGCATCTTACCACAAGTATGTCGGTTTTCCTTATTGTCAGGTCAAAATGTATGACTGCGTCGCATGCTGCCCTCTGGTGAGTCACGGTGAGTATGCTGATGGAACAGACAGACAGACGGACGCCCGACCGTTACATTATGCTTTCCGCTAGGGTGGACGTTGCCAGCGTAATAACATTGCGTACAAACTGGCAAACCTGGTTAAATTGTCATGTGAATGATTCATATGACCATATGGCGTACGCAGCCGTTGCAACATAGGACGGTCAGCTCGCATACTGAAATTTAAGGCATTAGACTAATAGACTCTCCGTCTGCGGCACTATATTGGTTGTTAAGTTGTCAAAACGTCTAAAATATGCAGTCGTGTCGACATGCAGACCCGCGCCGTGCGAATGTAAGGGTTAGGGTTAGGATTTGACCTTTTGACCTCAGAGTCAGTTCATGCCGAGCCCGAGGTCCTACCATGTACTATGTGTCTGCCGACTTTGATGCTGATAGCTCAAGCCATTTTCCGTTTAGAGCGCGGAAAAACAGACGCGACTGAACGCCCTACCCCACGCTAGCGTAATAAGTAAGTAAGTTGTGTGGTCATATGCGGCATTTAGAGAGACAGCAAATTACATATTCGTTGTAAGTGGTGTGGCCGCTTGATGTCAATAATTAATTGATTCTTGTTACGTTTAACTAATAAATAAAATATTTTTAAAATATTGGTAAGCAGCAGAAGTGCTTAGCAAACTGTAAATGACGTCTGCGGCCGGAAATACTGATTACTCTGAACTCGTTCAACAGTTCTGCTCTGTGACAGGTGAGGGTGATGGTACGCTTCAGCCAGTGGTAATTACCGAAAGCCACCGAAGGCTGCCAAAGGCTACCGACTGCTACATTGAAAAAATGCAAAAACTATATAATGAGTTCGCAGCATACAGAAAATAATATTGTAACGACAATGCTGCCCTCGGATCTGTCTGGAAATGTTTCTGCACGCAAACACGTACAGAAAAATTGTAACAGTTGCATGTATCAAAATCGAAACCATTTTTATAATACAATTATTGCATTGACAGTGTAGCCCTGAAATCCATTTAGAAATGATAACCAATCACAGCATTATGAAACTTTTGTTCCTGTGCAAAAACACACTCAAAAAATGAAATTGCTTTATACTGACAAAAAGTGAAACTGCAGACAGTTCACAATGACAGTGCAACCCTATTATTACTCTAGCAATGAAAACCAATAGAGATCGTACCGGAATCGTTTCTGGTACTGTTCCGGCCCGTAACAACGTCGGTTCGGTGGGCCAAATGTGGGGGCTGTCCCTGGCAGATTTTTGGCATGATCCGCACAGCAGCTACAGTTTGATAAGGATCGTTTTACCGAAAAAACGCAAAAATTGCCCACAAAATTTCTAGGTCTTGTGACGTCAGGCCGTCATAACTCTGCAATGATTAAAGGTCGCCGGAAATTCATACTTTCAAATGGTCCCCCTACGGGATGTCTGCTTTCCATCTTTGCCGTTACTGTTAGAATCAATTCACTGGCAACGTACGATTTCCAATATTGCGTATTAAAACCAATAGTACACCGCAGTGCTGGTGCGGCCTAGCGAGCGATATATTGAAGAAAAGCAGAATGAATTGGGAACTGAAAATAAGTAGCACAGAAGATAACGCTGGCTTCACTCAGTCGCAGGCACGTGACACTAGGTATCGTCGAATGCAGGAACTAAACAGGTTGTGCATCAGTAAATAAGTAAATAGTTGTGTCGCCTGTCGAGTACGCCAACGCTTCGAGCCTGTACTGCAGTGTGTCTCCAGATACACTGCAACCCGTCTAGTCTTCTGCCTGCAAGCCTTCTGTCCAGTAAAAAAACCACTGGGTTGTGGTTAGTCTTAGCTTTAGGATTAAAGTTGGACAAGGCGGCACCACCTGTGAATGTGTACTATTCACATAGTAATTACCATGTGATGCACTTTCTTCTCCTTCCTCTTTCCCTCCTTTCCTTTTCCATACTCTGCAAACATGCAGATGTCATGTACTGAGTGGTTGACAACCATGTATCACCAGCATGCCTCTGGGACAAAGCACGCTTTCCTGTGGCTATGCCATGGCTGGTGCTGTGGCAGATGCTTCACACAGACAGGTATTTTACATAGACAGTCTCACACACAGGGGAATAGCTGCATTAAATAGTAGAGATTTAGGATTCTGCCATGGGCTAAGTGAAAAGTTATCACCTGTCTGTCCAGCCAAATGCAATGTGTATTAATGAATTGTTATATTGTGTACTTCACATGATGAATAAATTTGATTTGATTTGATTTGATTTACTGCCACTTTAGTAAATTTTGGACCATTTGTGCAGTAGCATTTACTGCTATAATAGCACTGACCATAAAGATTATGTCTACGTGTCTAAAAATATAATAGACTGATGTTGTCAGGTAATTGTGACACTGATACAGTTGCTTTGTGTTACTTAAGGTGCTGATGAAATAACTGGCTTGCATCTGATTGAGGCCTGTGGTGGAGATGTTGCAATGGCAATTGGAATGCACATGGATACCATCGGTACTGCAGCAGCGGTCAATGACATGGAACAAAGCAGTCATCAAGGTGCATCAGCATCATCTGCACGTTCATCTTTCTCCGATTCTTCTAACTCATCGGAAGTGTAAGTTGACATTAGCTGCTGAAATTGTAGAGTTTGTGGTGAAACATGCCAGACTTTGATGGTGCTTTTTGATTTGCTTTCATTGCAATGACACAGTTGGTTTGGCATCAGAAAGAGCATTTGGCATATAATTCTGCCTCCAGAGGGTTTTTGGCGTTATGCCTACATCTGTAGGACGTATGCATAACGACCATTCGAGACCGACCATCTGTTACAAAGTTGCTGGACCAAATAAACACCGCATCGGACCCCAGTAATGCATAATGTGTTAGGTGGATAGATACTCAATGCCAGGAATGTTTACTTATGTTAAATGTTTGCTGCTAATTAATTAGTTGTAGTTTAGAATAGAATTTTATGTTATTATATTATTCTAGGAGTACATCTGCAACTATATAAAGACAAAATTACACTGATAAATGTCTGTACTTTATGCCCGTCCAGTTTCAATTTTGTGACTGATTGCCAGTTGCCATTCGGTGACGCCCACCACTGACTAATCGCTCGGTCCGTTGAAACAATGCATCAGACGCACATGTTGATAATGTTGCTGCCGGTTCTTGCTCACAGTTTCACCATCTGTTGACTGTCAAATCACCTCCGCTTTTGATGACTACTCATCAGATGTTGCGCGATCACTGAGCTCATCCACATCCAACTTTTGAGCCATGTTGGCTAAACTGCTCAGTAAGCCTATACGTTATATTGCATCACTGGATGTATCTGAATAGTTCACCACCCTAGGGTTATGGTTAGGGTTAGAATATGGTTAGGGTCTGGGTTACGGATAGGGTTTAAGGTTAAGGTCAGGTTTAAGGTTAGGGTTAGTTTACCGTTACAGTGGTAAACTATTCGGTAGATCCCCGCTTTACCTGCTCGCAATAGTGAAACAGCAGGGCCATTTCTCGAATAGCCTACTCTTTTGTTTTCGTCGTATTGCGTACAGTTAGAAGTATAATAACTTTGATCCTATACTTTGAGTACCACTCGACACGTACTGCAGCTCGACCACTGGTAGCATTCTCATTGCGGTCATAACATGCGCGTCACATAATGCGCGCGTTACATAACGCACGCATTACGTAAGTAACGCGCACGTTACGGACGTCGACGGCGGTCGACCAAGATAGAACGTGGGGGGCCGTTTAAAAAATCTAGCACTGAAGACGTGCTATGGTTGTCGACGGTGTGCATACGCTAGATTTTTTAGACCGTCCCCCTCGATTAACTATTGGCATTTGATGTATTTGTTAGTGAAGATATGCTGTGAGTTAACAGATGCATACATACCGGTAACTGTGTTACTGTAATGTAGATGAGATACATTTATTAGTTTGAACACATCTGTGTTCCATGAAACAGTTTTAAGAGTATTATACAGAATTTTTCTGTTTTGTGTGATTGTGAATAGCCGAAAGTGGTGCGTAAATAAATTGTGAAACTTTTTGTGGTGCTGGATTATGTTGTGCACCAGAATAAGTGATGGTGAAAATAATGTGTTTAATATATTTGCAGAAATTCTGTTCGTGATCCAATACCACAGAAGAATGAAGTTCTTGTTGAACATTCATTTGTTTTTGGTAATTGGTTTCCTGCTTATACATCAAACCTTTTGATGTATGTGAGAAAAAATTGCAGTCAGTGACACACATTTATGTTATAATTTATGTAATAGCCTATCAGTAACTGTTTTTATTTTGGCCATGTCTAGTGGCATCCATCCATCTGTCTGTCCACCTGTCCCATTTTTCTAACCGTAATATAGCACATAGTGCATACTCCATGTTACTTATCAGGGGCCACTGGGGCAGCATGTGACGCGGCCACTGGCCAGCATACATTTCAGCCTGACAGTAAGGAGTACCAACATACCTGTATGTGTTAAATAGTTATTGTGTATTGTAGGTCGTCAAAATCGACGACGGAAAGCAAATTCAATATTCGATGCGTTCCGAGACTTTCCGGCTGAAACTGGTTTGAATATTTATATATATTATATGTTGTCATAAAATTACAATCGTGTTTTCGTTTTTGATGTAACGTGATGTTGTAATGCTTGGACATTTTGCTTGTGGTTAAGAGGTCATAAAATGGGTTCATGACTAATATCTGATTGTTCAGGACAAGACCAGCTCCCAAAGACTAAAACTTTACACGGATGTTGTACCATAAGTGATACTTTTCCTTTATCCAGTGTCTGTGTTAAGATTATATATTTACCTTTATTCATCAGAAAGCTGGTAGCAATAATTGAAAAGCAAAAAAACACAAACACACGAAAAAAATCAATCACAAAAACACAGGAACATGGTGCAAAGAGTACACAAAGTGCTAGAAATTAGCTTGATATTTACAACGTAATGTGCGTGCCAGTTGACTAGCACTACGACTGACGTTAGGTTTGTATTTACCAAATATACCATCAAGCTGCATGACTGCATGCTGTTTGAACAACAAGCATAATGTATTCTTTATGCGCGTAATCATGTAAGCGAAACAGCTAGAAAAAATATCCTGCTATTGTTCGTGTTATGTGTGTAAATGGGTGCCTTCATGTTTTTTGCTGTAACTTAGTATTTCTGTAATGTTCTCTGTATCGCAGCATAGTTATATGACTGTGTTGTTTTCTTTTTAGAGCATGTATCGGTAAATGGCAGAGCAGGAACCAGCAAACACAGAACACTGGAGGACTTGTTTCGGCCACCAGTTGATCTTCTACACAAAGGCTCATTTAAATCTGTGAGTCTGCTGTATTGTTGTAGTGACGTAATCATATTCGTCTGTAGATATAATCAAATAGTTTTGGTTTCAGTTTGTGTTTGACCAGCCCAGTTTTCCAAATTTACTCCAGTTCAGTCTGGGTGTTTCCCAAGCAAATCATGGGAATTTGTAGAGCATGTATTTTACCAGCGAGATTCTTGATGTTCCGGTAGCCCGTTGAATAGAATCAGAGCATTGTCGGGATTGTTGTAATCATGTAGCTTTGTATGATGATTTTTGTTGTTTGTTGTAATGACCTCTGCCATGGCTTGGTGGAGGTGATGCTTTGACGCGTGTTTTTCTGCCTGTTTGTTAGCAGAATAACTTACGGGTTGACTTTCATGAAGTTTGGGGAATGGTTAGATTATGGACCAGAGACTAATAGATTAAATTTTGGAAATGATCAAGCACATATTCTGGATGTGCATGTAGCACATTGTGTAATATGCCCTTTAGCACATGCTGTATTTACTACTTCACAACATGAGACGTTATAATCATCCCAAAAGCATCTTTTGTTTTTAACAATAGTTGATGATACGATGTGATGGTATATTTTTGTGCGCTCAAAGGCTGACGGAAGGGCCAGCTTAATCTAGTGCATGGAACCGAAAACAAAGAAATTAGGAAAAACTAAAACAAAAAACGAGTAGCTCAGAAGAAATGGTCCAGGTGATAGTCTGTGACGGTAGTCCAGATAAGAGGGCAGTCTTGGAGGGATGAATTACTTCTTTTATACTTAAATGTTTATGTCACTTTGTATACGTTTTACTTCCTTATTTTACTGCCTGTAGTCTAAGGTAGTAGTGGCTGGTTGTTTGTGCTGTTGAAGGCCTGTGATGCTGGACGAGCAGCCAATAAGTGGCTAATGGTCAATGTTCAGAACGTGCAGGAATTCTCTTGTCAGGTGCTCAACCGAGATGTCTGGAGTAACCCAACTGTCAAACATGTTGTCCGTGAACATTTTGTTCTCTGGCAGGTCGGAATGTTGTTCTATAGTTCAGTTAGCAGATTTTGTAACCATAGACAACTATTTATGTTAGCAAGAAAGTCTTCTGTTACTATGGCATTAAGACTTGTGTGAAGCAGAGATAAAGTTGTGGTTAACTATCCAAATAGCCAAATCAACATACAAAATTATCCATACTTGCTTCCTGTTAATACCTCTGTTAAGGATGTAATATATCCTTCGTTTTTTTCGGATCATTAGCAAGATTACTGAAAAAGTTGCAGATGCAGTAGTGTAGTTTCATGGAAAGTGGCATGACTTAAGTACTGGCCATTGGAGATCTTGGAGCACAGTTTCTCTCAGCAGCATTAAACTATACGAATGAAAGCAAAACAGACAGAAACTGTGTCATTCTGCATTCCTGTCATTTCTGATGCTCTTGCAATTAAAAGGTTAAAATGTTTTGTTGTGTAATGTATGATAGGTGTACTCAGATAGTGAGGAAGGTCGTAAATATTCACAGTATTACGGCATTGATGGCTGGCCATACGTTGCTGTTCTTGATCCACGTACAGGTTTGAATCGAGTTGAATTGGTCATTACACCCACGTATTTCTTCTATTAGCCCTATATTATCATTATTAGTAGTACTCATATTGATATTATTATATTGGTGGCTTGCGAAAAGTACAGTTCAGTGGGTGATTTACCGTGATTTTAACTGGTTGGAATCAGTGCTTTTACACCATTTGTTCGGTGACAGGAAGAGTATCCGGCCTGTAAAAACCTGCTTCAGTTGTCTCAGATTTTCCTATTTTTGTTCACAGAACCAGGCAGTACCCAGAGAAACTCTAGGAAATAAGATCAGTCAAGTGAAAGCTGAAAGTTGCAGCATTTATATTGTTATGTTTAGTGTTGATACGGTGGCAGGAATTTGCAACTCGGCCGATGGTGTTTTTTTTTGACATGCCACCACTGTGCCAGTGCCAGTGGCGGTGGCGAATATCGGTCGGTGTCAAGGCTAGGGTTGTTAATAGAAAACAGGTGGATGTCACGGCTTGGAGATAGGATCATTCCGGCTGTCCTGAAATGCGCTAATTGCTCACGGCACGTGACAGTAGGAGTGCACTAAGTGAGACCATTGCGACGGTCTCACATAGTACAGTGTCTAGACTGTCCCTGCTGTCCGGCAGTGCTGTCTTTGTTTGTGAGTGAGGAGTGGGGAAGCGGATGTGCGGGGGAAGGCGGGCTTTGTGGCTGGCTGGACTGACTCGCTCTGCGTTCACACAATCAAATGATGCGGCATTTAGATGACTATCACTGCTCTGACTCTGAGCAGCGGAAGTGAGGAAACAGCGCCCAGAGAGACTGCCGAGAACACTGTAAAACACCGCGATGGCGGTGTTGGTTTCACTGCGGTGGCGGTGAAAGTTCGATGGTCGTAACAACAGTAGTTATGTTGTCTGGCTTTGTTGGTCTTTATGTCTTGGTATTTAAAAATAGTTAACTGCTGGGAAGTAGTTGAAAACTAGTTTATTACTACTTTTTAAAAATAGTTAAAACCTAAATGTAGTTATTAACCACAGTTTTGAAAATAGTTACTTTTAAAATAGTTATTCCCATCACAAACCTTAATATGCACACAGTAAGACTGTACAGTGTTGGAATGCACTGTATGCATTGTAATAACGCTGAATGAGTAGTGTGGTAACATGCCGTATTCCTCCGATCACGGCAAAACCACATGCAGCCCCGCCGCTTAACATTCGGTCCATTCCGGTGATTAGGTGATACTGATGAGTAACCAAGGCAAATGTTAGGCAGTTTTGTAATTTTTTATTTGAATTTAGCACTAACCGTGGCTGTATCTCACTTAGTTTTTGAGATATTGTCAACGTAAGCTTTTCAGCCTCAAGGGCATTTAGGCTATCTCTGGTCCAGTTAAGTTCAGGCCAGTTTCATCACTTTTCAACAAGTGTGCTGTCCATCTCGGAATTAGTTGCTACTTTTAGCAATGCATATGACTTGTTGGGAATATACACTCATTCTTTTCAATGAAGGTTTCTTTTTCATCATTTCCAAAAAAAAGTTATTCAGGATTGCTGTTGAAATTTTGGAGTTTAAGAATAAGTTGTTGTAAGTAATGCATTTTAATTATTATCATATCTGTACACTAGAGTGACTCTGTTAATGCTTACTGTTTTCTCTTACAGTCATTAACTCTATATTGCAAAGCTGTATAAGATCACTGTACAAGATCGACATTAGTTTATCACCGATTAATCGTGCATTTTATTGTTGCAGGTGAGAAATGTGTCGATTGGAACAAACTTGATGCTAGTTCATTTTGTGAACTTGGTAAAAATTGCAGTTGCTTATACTCTGTCTTTTATGCTTATGTGGATATGTATTGTCTGAATGCAGTAAGCACGTTTGTAAGAAAGAAGTAGCTGAAAAGTTACTTATTTGCATGTTGACAATTTGACTTGCATATTTAAGTTACATGACTTAGTTTGCACATGTTTAGCTCAACAGTTTACCATTTTTTGAGTTAGCTGTTATGAGTTTGGTCAGTTATGGCAAGTTGGCAACTGATGGTTCTGATGTTATGATTTCCCCAGGTTGGTGTCTGGAAGGGAAGCCAGTAATTTTACACCAATCTGGTTTATCTGGGTTCCCTGGAATGGGCAGCTAAACCAGTGGGTGTGGTATTCTTGACTAGCAAATTAGCGTGACTGAAATCCCTTATTAGATGGCAGTTGTAAACATGAAAATAATTGATAGCATGAATGTAAAAATAGGTAATAATGCACCGTTAAGGTTGAAAGTGTGTAATTCATTAGATTCAGATACTTAAACCACCACCAAAAATGTGCTAATTATTTTTTCTCAGGCCTACACCTTGAAAACTTGGTGAAATTTAATGCATAACTTTTTGAGTAATGCTGCTGACTGATATACTAGCCAACAGACGAAGGCAGAAAATTCCCACTTTGTCTGTGATGTGTTAGTTCAGAAATAGCCTCAGCAAGTTTTCATGGTACTTGATATAAACATTGAGGCACCAGGCGCACTTGCATGTGTACACTTTCCTATTACTAATCATGGTGTCAATTCCATTAATTATGCTGTCACAGTGTGTTGTTAACATTTTCAGCCTCTGAGTTTCTGTCGATTCATCCGGCACCAGAAGAAGAAGTTGGTGAAACTCCTCCTCGAAAGAAAAGAAATAAAGTGCGTTTTAAAATTATTCTTCTGTAAATCATCTTTCGCTTCAGTTCTGTTGGTTTGGAGATGGGAACGATGTAAAAATCTTGCTGCAACTTTGTAAAAAAAGTTTCTGTTTTGGGATTGGACTGAACCTGGATCATATGTAGAAAAGAAGTGTAATTAAACAAAAACTGACAGTAATGGCAGCAGCATCAGAAGTAGTAACAGCAGCAGCAGGAATAGTAGTAAATCATTGTCGCTAGTTTTGTAAGTGGGATCCTTAGAGACAAAAAGTGAAATAAAAAGCAAAACTGGTAGAATGCTACAGCACTTTAAATAGTTACATAGAGAGTTTCCTTGGGAATCTGTCAGTGAAAGAATTTTGAAAATCGGTCTACATTTGCCGAAGTTATGATCAAAAGTCAGGTGTATTGTATTTTTTGAGACACAGTGTATCTGCTACTCATTTATAAGGTGCTTACTGTAAAAATCGTAATGTTTGCATGCCATTACTTTTGCAAATTTCACGACCTAAACTCCGCAGAATTAAAGGGCACGAATGTGTGTTTAATGTTTAGTGATGATTTGAAATAACTCTTGTGTTGGAACTGTGTGAATTTGCCAAAATAAAAGGTGCTAAAATAATTTTGTATGTAAATTTGCCAACTTTTAGGGCAACCAAATTAAAGGGTTTTACAGTTCATGAGGCAATGACACACCTACGTGGATCACACAGTTTTACCTGCCACCCACACATTCAGTCCACATGTGGAATGAGCCATACCTGCCTTTACTGTTTAGTCAAGAAGCATCACCACATTTTAGCTTCAATATTCATTACTCATCTAACTGAGGGTAGAAGGCTGAGTTGGTCTGAGTGGCTGGTTACATACAATACAATATGATATGGTATATTTATGTGCACTCAAAAGCTGATGTGAGGGCCAACTTAATCTAGCACACGGCATCAAAAATGTAAAAATTAGGAAAAAATAAAAACCGAGTAGCTCAGAAGAAGTAGTCCGGGTGATAGTCTGTGAAGGCAGTCCGGGGGGAAGAAGTGAAACTACAGGGGGAAGGATTTGTGAAAGAGATAGGTTTTAGGTTGAGAGTGAAAGAGAGAGGGGGTTATGGATGAGCAGAGTGGAAAAACAAAAGAGTAAGAAGTGATAGATGAAGGAATAGGTGAGTTGGAAACAGAGGAACTGGTACTAGAATGAGGTTGTCGAAGAGATGAAGGGATTTTATTCCAGAGACCAGATGAAGCATAGTGAAAGGAGCGGTTAGTTATTTTTAGAGAGGTTGATGTCGGTGACCGAGCAGGAATGACAACAGATGAAGAACAAGTACCGCGAGGACGTTGAACGGAGATGAAAGTTTGGAGGTTGGATGGCTGTGACAACTTTATAGCTAAGTGAGAGGAGCTTATATTTGATGCATTCAGTTATTTTGAGCCAGTGGGGAGAGCGTAAGATGGGAGTGATATGACAGGACTTAGGAGCTTTGACAACAGTATGAGCAAGAGAGTTCTGAATCTGCTGGAGGTGGGATAATTGAGACTTAATAACCGGGCTTGATGTGGAGTGCCATTAGGCCAAACCAACTGACTGGTTATGGTTGCTTGTTGACAGGAGTTGAGTGAAGACAGCGAGCTTCGAGCAGCACTTGCCGCATCAATCACTGACACTCACTTTAAACCTGTCTGCTACGATCTCTCGGACAGTGACAGTAACGACACCAACGTTTTGGAAATTCCAGATGACGAGGAACCAGCTGACTGCAGCAGCAGTAGAACTGCAGTTGTGCCCAATGAGGCAGACAATCACGAGAAATCGGGCTGTGAAAACAGTCTTGTATCAGACAGTAAGAAATTGAGCGCCGAAACAGCATTGTGTGAGAATTCTGTGGACTGTGGTAATTGTGTCGGCAGTTTACACGAAGCCACTGAAGTTGAATCACTAGTCTCAAATGAAGATGCTATAGTCTCTACTACTGAGCAAACAACTCGCAGCTGGAAAGACTTCTTTGGATCTGAATCTGGTAATTCATAAGTTAAAATGTGTAATTTGTTTTGTTAATACTGTACCGAAGGAGAGCCGGCATAAAGGACCAGTGCCCCTTCGTTAGTGGTCTGGTGGTGGATAAAGAATGAGACCAAGGCCACCATTTTGGGTCATTGCCTTGGTGTTTCCTTCGATACTTTCACCACTCTGTGTCCATGCCAGATATCGTAGGATGCGATCGAACCTGGGTTTAGTTTGTTTTGTTAATTTTGTGTTATCTGTATTACTTAGTTAAGGTTTATTATGGTGATTTGTTGTATTTGGCTTAGTTCAGTCTCGTGGTGCGATAGATATCTTCCCCTGTTGTAGGTACTAGCGCAATAATATAAATGAGCCTCTCGATCCCTTTCCCTTTTTGGTTGGCTGCTGAACAAAAAGGCGGCCAGGGTTGAGGTTTATATATCGCTGGCCTTCATTCGCTGGGTAGGGATAGCTCTCCACCTCTGACCTTTTTTCTCTGATATAGCCATATTTGTGCTGAAAGGGGATGTTAAACTCCAACTAACTAACTTCTTTCGATACTTTGACAGTGTTGACTGGATGACCGGAAGGGCATCAGACTTGTGAAAAAAACCAAAACTGCCACTTATTCCAAGGTTCTCTTACAGAACAATTAATGACCATTAAAAACAGATGGTGTTCTAAATGAAGAGGCAGTGACTTACATAGCTGAGTGGTTAAGTTTCTGCTGAACGCTGATACTCCCTGTACTCCTATGGGTTATTGTTGGTGTCATGAGGAGCTGCAGCCCATCTTAAGATAGACGTATCTGATATCACGAACAGTAGACTATGCAGTGTTGTCTTTATTTGTTGTACTGTAGCTAATCAACTCCAGTCTGTTATGTTATTGATGCAGTAAAAGGCTTAGGATCTTATTAGTACAATTCGCCTGATGCTTGAAGTTCGCAAAGACCATGTTTCTTCTCAAGTATAAAATCTGTCTACGAATATTTTTAGTCTCGACAATTTATGTTACAGTTTGTAACTTTGAACATAGATGTACTCTTAGCAGTTAATTGAATTGCAATATTTATATTAATGTGTAGTCAATTTTAGTTTATTAGCGATTGTTTCTTTTGAACGTAATTGTTTAACAGTGTTGTACATCTAATGTTCATTAGTTTCACCACCATAATACATATAACTGATACTAATAATAATAATAATATACACATTTGTATAGCGCCATATGGTCGTAACTTCAGAGGCGCTACTCATCAGAAGATACATAAGTACGTATGTAATTTATAGATCCGATGTCAAGTATTGTACTGCGGTTACCTGACGGAAGTCGTACAACACTGTCATTGCCGTGTTCCTCCAAACTGCAGGTAAACCAGTTGTGTTTCAGGAGCAAAAGAACTAGCAGTCCATATAATGCAGCTCAGAATTTCATCTGTCGAGCTGTGTAGTGCAAACGTTGTGGAAATGCACTGTTTTAAGTGCTTTAAGAGGCTGTTGTCTTGTCCCTTTTTGTATTATTCTCTTGTCTAGCTCACTTTCTTACCACAGCAAGAACTCAAAAAAATATCAATTTTTCGAAAGGAATGAATGCATAAACAAGGAAATCATAGATATCAGACTTCGCCTGCGGTTTGCAATCGCAACAACGTTGGTCCAAATCCCGTTAATGATAAATTAACTTCACTTTCTTACGTCCATGAATCAAATCATAGTCACTGGTGCATTTGTTTTTCTGCCAGCGTTCACCGTTACCATAGTAACAAAAGCTATGGTGATGCACGTTTTGGTAATTCTTCCCGTTAATCATCAAATTTCTCTGTTCCTCTTTTACTTCAGTTTCGAGTAATTTTGAAATAGTTCCTCAAAATTATGCCCTTTAATAATAGGAAATTGAATTCTGTGTGACTTTGCTATAATTAAGTAAATTTAAGCGAAATCGGTCCTTTGTGGCAAAATCCGTACCGCTATATGATCCATTATAGAAAAAAAGCATGATGTCATCCACAAAACCGGAAGTACACAAAGTATCGCAACGACGCCGGAGAACCAAACCGCGTCCTTAGGCAGCATGCACAACGAATTTGGTAAAGAATGTACATGTGGTTCCGGAGATATCCTTGCAGACAGACAGACAGACAGATACACAGACTTACTCATCACAATACTTTGCAAAAGAAAGTTGCAGCATTCTTGGGAGAAGATGAGTATCATGGCCAGCAGTGAAAATCTCTAGTTGCAATATTCTGGAGGGGAAACACATTGGCTAAACACTAATTTACAGTACTGAAGATGACTACTACTAGTGCTGCGGCCAGGAGGCAAAAAGAGGCTTAAAAAGGGGAGTAACCCCAACACAGGGTAGAACAAAGTACAACCTATATGGTATGATGCAGAATATTGTCAGGATGATGGAAATGATGGTTGTAGTTCGCGAAAATGCGTTTTACTTACCTAAATTGAAGAATTTCTGTCGCAAAGTCACATTTTCTTTGGGGAAAAAAATAAAAAGGGCATTGTGTCCAATAATTGCTACATAAATGTATTAATCCTAACAAAAATGGCCCTAAGCCATGTAGAGTGATTCAACTTAATGTAATATGCCCTTAATATGAATATATTTTACAAGTTTTCTGA
>Ga0209780_1001677_pt1 | contig 14925 bp, 10 predicted proteins | sample WorMetexBAHAMAS2_FD_187384 | JGI IMG/M metagenome (GOLD analysis project Ga0209780, IMG submission 187384) | Marine gutless worms symbiont microbial communities from Max Planck institute for Marine Microbiology, Germany - Inanidrilus exumae... | ecosystem: Host-associated > Annelida > Digestive... | reverse complement strand
CCTATATACTAGTATATAACTAGTATATAGGTGGCCAGGGAGTCCAGGGGTCCGGACCCCCAACCACAACCAGAGTAACCTGTGAGATTTTTACAAAATCAAATTTTTACAGGGAGCTCCCTGGCCAACAATGTCAAAGCAGCGCAATTTCTATAACAAGTATGTCCGTCCTCGTAATACTCGGACGGAAATGAATACGCTGGGTGCGTCGCGTACTGCCCCCTGGTGAGTTACGTTGAGTATGAGCCGCGCGCTCTATTAAGGTTAGAAAAAAGACGGGACAGACAGACGGACAGACCGACGGATGCTAGACAGTTACATAACGCTTTCCACTAGACGCGGCCAGCATATGAGACGATAAAAGGAAGAAATAAAAAATCAAATCAGCGTTAGTCTGAAATCATACTTTTTCGTTCTCGGTCTGGTGATCCAAAAGTGTATCGACGAGTCCTATTAACTTCTTTGCCGTCTTTTCGTTGCCATGGTGACTGAAAGAGATGTTGGTAATTGTACTAGACTTTTTCCTGCACGCCGCATAAAACAGTCGCCTTACAGCCGTGCTCACAACTTTATAGGGTGACAATGACGTAATTTATTCATTCCCATCTATGCCAGCTGTTCTGGCCGCCATGATGTAGGGCAAGAAAATGTAAACATTTTGCAGCACTTAGTCAGATGCAGATCTGGCGCTAGCACGAAGCTTTTCGTAAACCGACCGATTCAGTTTTATTACTGGCCCGCCTACACATAATGTAAGGGGTCAGTATTTTTTGCTCTCTGGCGTCTGTCGTCGTCTGTCGTCTATCGTCGTCTGTTGTCTGTCGTCGTCTATAACACTCTACGACCGGCCTGCAGGCGGCTTCCCTCGCGCAGGATAAAGCGATGACTTCATGCCGCCTGCAGTCTAATTTTAGCTCCATGGTAACAATGCACGGCGGGCCAGTAGTGTTACGTCCAGATAGAACGACATCTTGTTAAATAACGTGACAAATCTTCACCAGTTAACTTCGCAAAGTACGACATCATGCCATACAACATTGAGATCGTATAGTGAGCATAGATTACTGTGACGTCACGGCACCCTGTGTATACAGGGTGGCGTAAAAACGCGAGTCATTGGTCATTGCTAGTCAGCAGGTGTCGCTATAGGTACTCTTTATCGTAACTTCAGAAAATGCTGATCGATTTATAGGCCGCATCGCTAGATGCGACCTATTACTACAGTAACTACAGACGGAGTAGCATGGTCTGTCTGTGTGTCTGTCTATCTGTTGGTCACGTTTGTGAGCCCTGCATAAACGGCTGAACCGATCTGTCTGCGGTAACTGAGACTGTTCGTGCAGCTATGCAGCAGTTGACAAGATTTCAACTGACATAATGCGTCGCGTGGCCCCTCTGCGATAGCTGAGCTTCTTGTTACAATTCTTTCAGTGTGAGACTTGGCGAGATGACCTGACCTTTTGATTCCAGAAATAAGTGGGTTTCCGGGACTGGTCTTGGAACATTTCTGTGTCAAGTTTGGTAATTTGGTAATCCTAGCGTGCGAAACAGCAGACAGACAGACAGACAGACAGACAGACAAATGGAAGTAAAAACTCTATCCCCGCGACTGCTTAATAACGAGAATACTGCCAATAACATACAGACCTAGACGATATTGTACTACTGTCTGCTACATCTTGAAAAAGATCAGCAACGGTAATGGTAGCGTCCGGAAAGCTGTTGATCAACCAGTTGTCTTGCTGAAAAAGATTCCTGTTCTTTTCCACATGTTCTGCGGCATTGGCGCTCATAGAAGTTGGATCTGTATCATAAAACATGCGTGTGCTAAGTATTTTATTTTTCTTAAAAAGTACGTACGTATTTTAAGGCGAGGCGTAGTGGTAACGCGTTGGTCTCCATCAACGAGGTTAACCTACGCTGAGCCCGGTTAGTACTGGGATGAGTGATGGTGTACGAGTTCGACTCCCGGAGGCGGCATTTTATTTCAGTATGTACAACCAACCACCCAGGTCGACTCAGCCTTCTACCGTCCGCGGGACGATAAAATGAGTACCAGCCAAAAAGCGGTGATGCTCTGCGGCTGGGGAGTAAAGGTCCAGCCGACAAAAGTGGGGATGCGGACCTTCCCTTCCCCGCTGAAATTACGCCATATGGCCGGAACAATCAAATTATGTGGAATCCAACGTGAGTGTTCACACCGGACGGACGCGTTGTGGTGAGGTGCGTTGCGGTGCGGCATCGTGCGGCATAATGCGTTGTTTTTGCCACATACCGCAAGACGCAACGCACCGCAACGCAACGCAACGCATCCGTTGTGAACGAACCTGAACTGTGAGTAGTGGCTTGTTTTTGAGTCCTCGCTACCTGCACCTACCGTCGACAGCCGACTGAACGGCAACGATGGAATCGTTCTCGGGTTGATGAAGCTCGTTGTCATCCTTGTATCTAAACGCAGGAGGAGACACCGGCGTACAGACGTGAACTCGCCCTCCGTCAGCCTGAAAAAGCAAAGCCGATCGTTTGTAATCGATCCAGAGCCAATCCAGATTCGTATAGCACCAGGGCACAGCAAGCAAGTATAATACAACAATTATACAAAATAATACAAATACATACCAAATTTGTCAAGCGCCGCTATTCGAAATGGGCCAGGAGCGCTAAAATGTTAACTGTCAGTGTCCGAAAGCTTGTGTAAAAAGTTCAGTTTTAAGTTTACGTTTAAAAACAACAGTACCAGTTATAAAGTGAAGATCCATCCGATGGTAAGCTGTTCCAGGAGTGTTCCAGTCGGGAGGACCGACGAAACAGAAGTCTCGCTCTCCAAACTTTTGATGTTTTTTGTCTTCATACGTTGTACTTATTATTGTGTTGTACGGTATTAGGCCTAGCATTGTATTATTTAGCTATTCAGCCGTTAGCTGCAAGAGTGTTTTATTGAATCAGTTATCAGTTAAACTTCGTATGGTGTGAGGTTTGACATAGGCCGCCGTATCAATAGATCGAAGCCCACGCATTGCACTGCATTGCGCCACCGTAACAACACTGTCCGTCAGATTCTGAGGAGCTTTTTGAGGTGCGCAACTCACAGTAGACTAGACCTATAGTCTAATCATCAAATGCAAGAAAACTAAACAAAAAACAGGTATGCTAAATGTCTAACTTTGACGAAAAAGTAAAATGTGCTATACTCCTCAGAGAAGCGCAGACGGGCGTTCACCTCCCTTCCTTAGGCGCCTGAGCTCGTAGGTGATATATCACACGATCTGTGGCGCATTGACCTTCGGTTACCTTCCCAGCCATAGAGGGCACTACCCGCCACTGTTCCTTGGCAGTTTCGCGTCCCACTGAAGACAAGAGACTGAGTTGGCCAGAGCCTTTATGAGGCCCGCCGCCATAAAAAACATCCGGTATCCGTGCGGAGTACCGGTGGATTTTCGTGGAGTATCCGCCATTCGTTGTGGGCAGATTTCCGTCGAGTACCGGAGACGTCAATGTGTGACCGATAATTGCCATCTTCAGTCACGTTGAGCGGAGTATAGTCGCTGACAGCAGCACGTCGAAGCTGGCCACCCGCTTCGTCGTTGCATGATGAACTGGATTTAATCAGCGACGGAAAATCCGTCCCATCGCTCGGTTGCTGTCAACACGTACTCGCATTATAAATACTAGACTGCCGGATGCAAGGTAGGTACAGTAAACAGGATATTTGTATAGCGCCTTATAATGAGTAATAATAATGTTCATACCTGATTATATTGTTACTGGCCTGCCTAATGAGCCGGCATTGTTTTGCTCGCTGGCGTCTGTTGTCTGTCGTCGTCGTCTGTAACGCCGGCGGGCGTGCGGGCCGGCCGCAGGGCGCGTGGGCGGTCGGGCGGCCGACACTGCACGGCGGGCCAGTACGGTTACGTCCCGTTAGGGCGACACCTCGTTCTGTGCATGAGCAGTCTACGCTCCCGCCGCCGCTGCTGCAGTGTCGTTATTGCGCCAATGGCGGTCGTGGGAGTTTGGTTTACCCCATATGTCTGTGTGTCTGTCTGTTTATCCGTACGATATCTTAAAAACCGATGCAGCCAGGATCACCAAACTTGACAAAAAATCTTCCAAGACGAGTCCCGGTAACCCATTTATTTTGGATCAGAAGGTCAAAGGCAAAGGTCACGAGTCACAAAAAACATTCCCGGGATGGGTCCTTGGACTCTTGTGAGAGCTGGCTTCTTCTAGTTAATGTCTGCATTTTCCCGCACTGCGCTGTAACTGGTTTTCTCAACTTCACTTTCACTTTTCGATAATTCGGTCGGTCAATAGACGAAAAAGAAGAACGGCCTGCTGTAAGCCTACCGCCCACTGCAACAAGTCACGGGACTCTGTAGACCTAGAAGAATAAGAACCGTCTCCGTGGTTAGCTCCGCTTAGCGTCACAGCGTCTGTTAAATTAATAGTAAAGATTTCGTCGCTTGAATTACTGTATTTTACCGCTCGATGCTATGCTATGTTCATTGGTCGATTGACTGAGTTAAGGTTTTACGTCCCACCCGACACAAAATAGGTCATTCCGGAAACGTTCTTCCTAGCCAATATCTTAGATTTGTACTGAAAACTAAATCAAACACAACAAAAGCAAATATGCATTCGTAACGAAATATACTAACACACCAATCAAGGCAATCGTAGATATCAGACTTCGCCCGAGCTGTGCAATCCCAGCGCCCCATTCGCGGCCGATTGCGCTCATAAATTTTGAGAATACTATTTGCGCTTGCCTGGCACACTAAATGATCCCTTCTGCTGCATGACGTTATTGGCGATTGAATGATCCCTTTTGCAGCAAACGCATGCAGCGACGCTGCAGCGAAGACACTGTCTCGCTGTCAATGCTTTTGAATAACCCGGACAATCCCTGAAAATTGCCCCTTTCCCTCGGGGGATCTGCACCCTAGCTAATACATGTTCCTTAGGTCCACCCGAGTCTTCTACCAAAACGGCATCTCGATCGTAGTGTCCCATTTACTTTACAAAAGGCCGCTACGTTTTCCCCCAAAAATTGTCCTTTCCCTTCGGGGAATCGGGTCCGCCATCTAACACATTGTACCTAAGGCCCATTCGAGTCATCGTCCCGAACGGCATCTCGATCGGTGTCGCCGGTTTTGTATGGATCCCAACCCCTATACTGTACAATGCATTGTCAGTGGGGAAGAAACCCCCCAAAATTGCCCTTCCCTTGGTATTTCGTCACCCCGCCGGAAGAGGACGGAGTCACGGCGATAGGCAACATGCACAAAATATGCTCGCGGACAGACAGACACAAACACACACGCAGACGTACTGATTACAATACTTCGCCACCACTCCCGCGAACGAAGTAACGAACGCAAACAACTAAAGCCGGGTATAGTCGCATCCTACGACCTCCGGCCTGGAAACGGAACGGGCCTATTCTGGAAGAAGTAGACAAGTAAGGAAGTATATAAGTAAGGAAGTAAATAAAAAGGAAGAAAGTAATTAAGTAAGGAAGTTAACTGAGCTAGCGCCGAAAAACCAAGGGTGCAATGCAGCCCCGGAGCCCGTACGGATCATAGAGCATGCATGGCCATCAGTCAAATGTTATTTGGTTCAGACGTTATTGTCTGGACCCGGAGCCGATTACAATAGCCGCGTGTGGTCGCGTGCATCAGAGTGAGAGCTGACTGAACGAACCTGTTGCGCCAGCTGCGACGGGACAACTCGGTTCTTCCTAAACCATTTGTACACGTTCATCAGGCTGTCCGATCGACAATGTTGGCTGTTCGGTATACACATGAACATTGCAGTTATTGCAAATACAGGACAAATATGTCGGCCCTCCTTAGTCGGGCCGAAATGTACGCTGGCCGCGTCGCATTTTGCCGACTGGTGAGTTACGGTAAGTACGCCGACGGAGCAGACAGGCGGACGGACGCCGTGCCGTTACATTACGTTTTCCGCTATGGACGCGGCTAGCGTAAAAATCCCAGCGAATGCTTGAATGGCCGACCGTGACTTAACGAGAGAAAGCTCAACCTGTGGTACAGGTCGCCTTTTCCGTGGGTGGAGTCGGACCACATTTATTAAACAGTAGCTGACATCTGTGGCAACGCTCACATCAAAAACCAACTCGAGCTGTCTACGTGTTTAGCCACACTATACCAACATCACACACAAACAGACAGACATACACGCACAACCCGTGAGATGGGCCGAACCGTCACCAAGGTCGGCGAATTAGATAGCGCACGAATGGCTCGAACATCTTAAAACTTAACAGAAATTTGTCAGTCGAAACTTACTTAGTTTACTTCAAGGTAGCAGTGGTTCTGGGTTCAATTCACAGTAATGCAAATTTCCAAGCGGGGAGGAAAGTGAGGCGAAAGATTGAAGAAGAAAAAGGGGAAGACATTTTGGGAGGAAAACTAGAAAGGATTAAAGGTATGAAGAGTGGGGACTTGTGGGACATTTTGGGAGGAAAACTAGAAAGGATTAAAGATATGAAGAGTGGGGACTTGTGGATAAAGGGGTGTTGGCTTGTCTAATCATCATTCTGCTGTGCTAGAAGGTCAACTCACTGACGATACTCACCGCTATCTATATGCTCCCATCCCTAGCGTAGTCTTGATCTGGAGCTGTCCGATCTGTTCTATTTATGTCTAGGCTATGTCAACCTGACGACTGAATTATACTGCTCGGCTCAATGTTCCCGGAATCCAGCTAAACTTGAAAGCCTTAGATGTCTCCAACTTTCAGGGTCGTTCGAAAGTTTCCGCACTTTTCACAACTCGACAAGCCCTGCGAATATCGCTAGAATATCTTTCCACGTTTGACTCTGCTTATGACAGCAAAAGTCCAAAAGCTGGTGCCGAACCCCCAATTTTGGGGAGACCACCTCAAACTCATTTTCCCTGTCCCGAAACAAACGCACGAGCCAGTGACCATAGATCTTGTCAACCAGTCTCGCAACCAAGAGTGTAAAATCACTGAGGGTACACTAAGAACTGTCATAGATCAGGAAAAATCGCCCACTGATTTTATCTTTTCTTGATCCACCACAAGAATATATTGGAGACACGAAAATTGCATGTTGTTTTTTAATGAAAAACAATCATATTGAATGTTTCACCTTTCAACGACCGCCAGTTGACGAATCAGCTGCAAGAAGAAACGATTTTCTTTCCGTATACTCGAACTGCTGTAGACAAAAATTTACCTTTCTAAAATGCATACATTTCAGATGCATTTCTAAATACTAATGCAATTGCACACACAAATATGTCGGTCCTCCTTATTGTCGGGACGTAATGTACGCTGGCCGCGTCGCATGCTGCCTGCTGGTGAGTTACGGTGAGTATGCTGACGGGACAGATGGACAGACGGACGGACGCCAGACCGTTACATTACGCTTTCGACTAGACGTGGCCAGCGCAAAAATTAAGCCTATACAAAAGTAGCTAATAAACTAAACGGCAGTCAGAAGCTTCTCTCACTTACTTACAAAGTTCTCACAACTACCCAACCTTCATATCTTCATAACTTCATCTCTGTTCAACGTCCTCGCAGTACTCGCTCTTCATCTGTTGCCACTCTTGCTCGGCCACCGACATCATCCTCGCCAAGAAAATAACTGATCGATCCTTTTGCTATGCTTCACCGTGTTTCTGGAATCAATGTCTTTTCGTCAACTTCATACCAGTTTCTATAATCCTGACTCACCTATTCCTGCACATATCACTTCTTCCTCTTTTGATTCACCACTCTGCTCATCCACAACTCCCTCTTTCTTTCACTCCCGGCTTAAAACCTACCTGTTTCACAAATCCTTCCCTCCATAGTTTCACTTTTTCCCTCCGGACTGCCTCCATTCGGACCGTTTCTTCCGAGCAACCCGTTTTTTAAAGTTTTTTTCTCTTTTTTGGTACCGTGCGCTGGTTCTTCGTCAGCTTTAAGTTCACGCAAAATTATTATTGTCTCGTATCGTATCGTATCGTATTATCTATAGCCCTATGAATAATGTGACCAACCTGATGAATCGACTGTTCTGCTTTATGAACCGAACGTAATCGTCGAGCGTTAATTTCATTTGTCGAAACTCGGGCGTTTCTCTCAGCTGTTAAACACAAATTCTTAAGTTCACAGCGGTCACGAGTGAAGCTGTGATCACAAATATGTACGATAGTACGAATTCGTGTCGCATTTGTCGCTGTATTTGCATGAGCGGTATTTACATCAGTGATGTTTTACAATCTCCGAAGTAGCGACTAATAATACCAACCGCTTTCGTTTTAGTGGTCCAGGAAAAGCGAACGGTCCGGCGTGTAAGTCTGTATGTCAGTCCATATGCAGAAGAAACTTTTAACTGAAGAATTAAATTATAGACGTCACACAAGTCGAATGTTATTACAATATAAATGTAAAAAAACTGTAGTTTATACACACTGTTGACGGCGACGGATCGAAAAACCGCAAAAATCATAAAAAGGCAATGCTAACCACACCAACATAGCCTGAGTGTTAATTTTATTGTGGCTAACATTGCCTTTTTATGATTTTTTCTATCCGTCACCGTTAAAAGTGTGTAGTACAAAATTGAGTAAAATATTAACAGCGATGTTCAAATATTGGAAATTGTCTGTCGAATGTGTTACAACATTCGACAAGTATGTCGGTTCTCCTTACGGTCGGGCCGAAATGTACGCTGACCGCGTCACATGCTGCCCCCTGGCGAGTCACGTTGAGTATGCCTACGGGAAAGACACAGCTGGACAGACGGACGGACGCCAGACAGTTACATTATGCTTTCTGATAGGCGCGGTCAGCGTAGGCCAAAAATTGCTGGAACGTGGTTGGTGTATAACACCAGTTTATCATCGGTAACGTTGCTATAGAAACCAGCTGTAAAGTTAAGTGTTACAAGCACTGCTATATCTCACACATTGCCGGTTCTCGTGTTAACTGTATTAGCAGCAACTTTTCATCTACCTCAGCATTTATATGACCTTGGCGCTATACATAGTTTTCCTACGAAGTAACTTACAAATCTCTTTAAAAAGCAGATGGTATATCACCTACTGTGAACTGATCAAGGGCAACGGAACTTGTCTCCAAGGCGCTTTGCTCCAGACTGAACATCATTATTTTTTGTTTGGTCTTTTGTGTTTGTTGTTGGGTTTTCAAAATCTTCCGTTTCTGTAGAACGAACACAGATACTGTCAAAACGATTAATACGATTACAGATACATAAACGCGTGTTCATTGGTTTCATACGGGTATTTACATTGTAATGCCTAGCCGTTCCGTTTTAGTTCTAGGCTGGGCACTAAACTAACCATTATTGTATTGTATTGTATTGTATTTTGTGGGATCCAGAAACTGGGATGTTCGAGAATTTCTCTGAGTGAAGTGGAAGAGGGGATATGGCGAGCGCGGAGCTGATCAAAGCTGGAACTTCTTAAAATGCGATTCTGTGGCGTAGCCTCCCCCGGGATCCAGGACAGAACCTCTTATCGGCGATCAGAGGCAAAGCTATTTTGAAGCTAAAAGCGCTTTTTGGCTTTTAGATGCCAACATGAAGGCCAAAAATTTGCCCCTTTTCGGTACTTTCAAGTTCATTTAGTTTCTCGACACCCAAGGAGGGGGTAAAATCTGGACTTGATCGGATGACCATAAAAAAGTGGGGATTAACTCTTAGGGAAGGTAAAATCTCTGGATTTCATGCTGCAGTCCCTCTTGTCAATCTATTCTGTCAACTAGGCCTATCTGTAACCAGAAGCGTTTCGCATACGAAACACCTAGAGTATCCTATTGATTATCATAGTCGTACCTCACTTCGCGTGTTAAATGTCGTTAAACAGTTTAATAAATTTCGTACCCTACGTCGGCTTATGTTGTAGGGTTATTGTACGCGTAAACAGACGAGTTACTTATCATTCTAGGCCTAGCCTACTTAACCAGTGACAAGGTCTATAGCTGCCCTTGTTTAGGCCGTATACCGAATTACCTAAACGCTTAAACTTACAAGGGTCACCACATAGTTATCACGAAACTAAACTAGACATTCGCTGTAGAATTACTGATTTCACTGATTACTGTCCAGGAAAAAACGCGGAAACATTCAACGCAGCATCATATGCCATACGACATTGTCCGATGTTTCTTTGACAGCAATGACGTCATTAAACGCAGCATAATCTGCTGCTGTAGCACGCGATAGATAGATAGGCCTTAGATAAACACGGGATGGAGCGCCGCAGATTGCGAGCGTTGTAGGCTTTGGAGCTAGGTCAAGGCCGGTATAGTATGATTTTTGCCGCCTGAGCCGTGTTGACTGTGATTGGTCAATATTGGTCAATATTACAGGCAATGGTACTGGCCGACAAAATTCATATCGCAATTCGACCATGCCGTAGCTTCACCGTATTGACGTCATTCTATCTATAGGAACTGGAGTGTAAATCGTGCAAACGTTTGTCGTACCGCAGTCGCGTCGAAGTAGCATTGCAGTCATACCACACGCTCTTATGACACCATTTGAGGACCGTTTTCTGGTGTCCCAAATACCGGTGATGGGCAAGTAATATTTTTTAGCGACCGGGTGGGTATACCCGCTCACGGCATTACCGGTCACTTCTTGCAATAGCTTTTCTCTGGTGGCGCAAATCGTCATAAATTAATTACCAGTTTTGCGCAAACTACTTTCGTTACAACTAGTTTTAAAGCCACGCGACCTCAAAAACTGTCGCCCCTAGTAACGACTGGCCTTCTGCGCGTGACTAGGCATTAATGCGTCCTTTGAATTCATTGTAGTTCGACCCGGTCGCTTATCTCAGAAATTTCTGACCTGTTGTTACTTTAACTGAAACTATTTTTATCTAGAAAAAAAAGAGTTTAACTGCAGTTGCTAACTAATAGTGAAAAGTGATTACGAAAACTAATTTGTAGTTAAACATTATCAAGTACTGTCTAACTTCTGGTATTTTCAAAAGTCTCGCAGGCGAATTATGCTTGTTGGAAAATGTTTGTTGGAAGTTAGCGTTTCATCGAGTAAAAATAAATCCGGGATAAATAATCTTTGTTTACTTACACGCCATATAGAGCTCTCTCAGAAGAACCCGTACAGGTCGACGTCTGCGCATGGCCGCCCAAAAAACTGAAAGAATTTCATTTCGTAGATGTAACCCCGGCTTTACTCTTGAGTGGTTTGCACAACGTATTTGTTACGTATTGCCGTCCTGTACTCTATAACGGCTGTATAGCGACAAGTCACATAAATACTGCAGCAGAAGTGTATATGAAATACAGCAAGAGCCGTTCATATAAGTGACACATACAAAACATCCCGCTTACAAGCAACGCGCAATACATTGCTACATGTATATACACGTCTGGACTGTGCGATGCATAGGCCTATATACACCAGCAAGCCATGCGTTCTATGCTAGAACATATTTAATTAAACCAAAAAAACACGTATCTAAGCATTGGACAACGGTGAACCGGTTTGTTTCCGTTTTTTTTCGTTGGGGTGTCTACCAGCATCAGATATTCACCGAATTCAGTGAATCTACCGAGTCGTCGAAAGACGTGCACTGAACTAAAGTCGATAAACGGTGAGTCGAAAAATCAGAAAATCTACAAACACGTCCGCACAACAACAGCAGCGATATCATGAAATAAACTTTAAGACGACGACACTGTAACTCCATTCGCTTCGCGTGTGCCACATTGTTCAAGTTAATTAAACACCGCTGGTCACATTTTGCCGTACATTATAAGCTGATATGATGACATTATCAACGTATCGCTAAAATGTCTCACTGTACAAAACGCGGCCTCATCCCATCTTTGACCGGACCGCTGCTATATATAGAACAACAAAGGACTGCATGACAGACAGTCTTCGTTTCATCCTGCCATCATGTCATTAAGGTCCATGCGTATTTCTTAAACATGTGCTACAGAATCACTCATGGCATATACAAAGCATTTTATCAAGCTATAAACGGAACACGACATTTAACGCGAACTTGCAGTCGTGGCCATGGTTTTTGAACAGCTTTTAGCGGACTGTTTCAGCGAATGTGAAATAAATTCCGTTAGGACGGTGTTCGTTAACGAGAGAAAATTCATTCTGATTCACCGCGAAATAAGAGCAAAAATAAAATTCGTTGTTATAAACAACTTTTGCTGTTTAACTGCGTAGCGCACTGTGACCGCGGATATTAATCGGAGCTACTTTAAACAGCAGAATCTACACTGTATGAGGCAACGAATAACAAAATTATAATAAATTATAATAAATTATGAAGCAGCAATGTTAACCAGCAGGCTACATCGCGATAAAACCTCCATACCGGAACATCTACGAATAACATACGCTGGAGGGAACGCCACAATGATTAGCAATTTTTATATAATTAACAAGAATTCATGGCGAACAGAAGGCAGAATACTTTGACTTTATGATACCACAGAAAAAAATAAATGGCATACAGAAGAGTTGCACGGTATACATCACCAATATTATTATGGGCTACATAATAAACATTACAGTCACGGTTATAGCATTTTTAACTTTGGATTTTAACCTCAATTTATAGACTTTCACTTTCTCTTGCCATTTTTGTAGGCTACATTTTGTTTATACACTATTTACGTCGTTATTTTATAGACAGGATGACGTTCGATATTTTTTTGCAGTTCTTCTCAGCAAAAGTTAACGCTTTTGCAATTTCTCTCAGCTGGTTCGCACTCAACTCTGCTATTGAATTCTACTGATGCTCTGCCTTTAGACCAAACGTTTAGACCTTACCTTACTTAATTTCCCATGGTGCGGACGAAATGTTTAATAATAATTTTTAAAGCTTCTAAAAACGGACAAACAGCTAGAAACAATACCAATGAGAGAGGACGAATTTAACTGACGTAAACTAATTCGCAGCAGTGCAACGCGGAATGATAACAAGTGGTCAAAGAATTTGGATGAAAGGCCGCATCGCAGCAGGGGTGGATTTTTCACAGGGGACAATGTAATGTGACATTGATCAGTAGGGAGCATTGCAGTCGGTTGCAGCAGTCTCGCTTTCGCACCGCTATTAAAGATTGAATGATCTATTTTGCTGCCTAAACCGCAGCAGAGACTCCCAGTGTTTTTCAGTGGTCTGGACAACCCCCAAAGTTGCCCCTTTCCGTGGGGGTCTAGACCCTCATTTAATACGCGGTTCTTGAATACGCGGTTCTTTGGGCCCATCTAGTCAGCCCGTCTCCGACGTCCGTCAGCGCCGTCTCCGGTCATCCGATTCATTCGTAACATGACAGATCGGTTGCTACCTTTTATGCCTGGGTCGGGACGGTGCGGTGGGTAGAGAGAATGGCGCGGTGGTGTGCGTGGTTGTCGTAGAAAGGTATATACACATAGGCCTACAAGATTCGACTTATTCGTACTGCATTATTCGTCTCAAAGCTCACAAAATACGCATGATGTAGTAAAATGGTAAACTATTGCTAGATACAGTTAACGGAAGCTGTACGAAAGTCAAAATCAAACAGTACAAAAGTCAACTTTTCTAACAGCGTTCCTGCCCCGACGCCCGCCCTGTGCCAATTTCAAAGAAACCACCGATCAGTCCCGACCGACGTAGCCTCCTAACCACCGAACTGTCATAATTATAATCGATTCATTGACGTGCGTCGTTCGACGCGCACACAACACACGGTGATCGGTGTTTTGCTGCAGCCGGGCCGCAGGTTTGGAACTCCTTGCGGGCTGAACTGCGACAAAGCGATTCTCTTGGACAATTCAAACGGCGTCTAAAAATTTACTTCTTCCGGAATATGGGACCACGGCGCATTGTGACTCTTTCGTGAAGTAGCGCTGTATAGAAATATCCCTACTTACTTACCCCAGTCAGCCACCCAAACGGCATATCGATCGGTTTAACTTTTTTTTGCAGGGCTCACTAACGTGTCCGGCAGACAGACACACACAGACAGACCACGCTACTCCGTCTGTAGCAATAGGCCACATCTAACTATTGCTGCGATGCGACCTAATAGTTTTAGAACAGTCTTTAAAATCGTAAGCCCAGCGACCTACATTGGAATCGGACAGTCACTGTGTGATCGTACAATAAACGAAGTCGCGGCGACAATACCGTTACGGGAGTCACATATACATGAACACACTTTTGAATGACGTGCAAATATCGTCTTTTAACACGCCACTTGTTACGAATAGGCCTACTTTCGCGCGCATTCCATTCCGACAGTCCGTGTACCGGCCGCCTGCGTAATTACGCGAACGCCAGTGTTCGAATTGTGAGAATACCTGCCCCGTTACCACTCAAAAATCCGATTTTAGTCCAGAAATAGTAGCATCAAACAAATAGCATTTTATACTTCTGCATATCCCAAATTTGCTTCTGGTTGGACAAACATCTAAAATGCACGGGGCGAAAGGTCCAAGCGAGGCCAAGCTCCCTAGCTCCGAGCCTCACCAAAATGGACAAATATGTTCCCAGATTTTTGAAGCTCAAATGGATTTAAATTTACATCCAATTACACCCTCCCAGTGTGGCGTCCCGGTTTGTCCCCAGCTGTTAATTGGGCAGCCTCGCACAAGCGGCTAGGTCTACCATTTACTCGGATTAGGGGCTTGGCCCGTAACGGACTATGCTCATAGCGTATAAGAATATTCCGGGGTGCGACATTTTTCAGTCACCAGGGGATTTTTAATCTCTACAGAATCTACGAATCTCCACATAAAAAATACCAGAAAAAGCCAGCACTCACAAGAATGCAAATGCCCACGCCGGCAATGCTTTTTGAGACTCGTGACCTTGATTAATAATCTTTTGACCCCAATTCGTGGCACCCCGGGACTAACGTCATGCGGCCGCCCCTTCCCTGTCCCCGGTT
>Ga0209780_1001676_pt1 | contig 14927 bp, 7 predicted proteins | sample WorMetexBAHAMAS2_FD_187384 | JGI IMG/M metagenome (GOLD analysis project Ga0209780, IMG submission 187384) | Marine gutless worms symbiont microbial communities from Max Planck institute for Marine Microbiology, Germany - Inanidrilus exumae... | ecosystem: Host-associated > Annelida > Digestive... | reverse complement strand
TCACAATATTTTTTTGAATCACGAGTACATACCTGTATTTAATTATGCACTTTATTTTGAAACTTCAAAAATCGCTATACCCCGCCTTTAGGGGTAACGTACATGATTCATCTATTGCTCGTTGAAAAGCGCGTAGTCGACTTCCTATTACTGCTAATTGAACTTTTCCCGCCAGCTCTCACGGTTGAGACGCTATGAGCGGATATTGGTCGAAATAGTGCTGTTCAAAAGGGGTTGGGTCACTTTGAGCGCAAATTTCAGGGGCATGGGGGTTGCCCACCAACGACTGTTAGCGTCAGAAAACGAGATTTTCTGAGCTATCACGTGGTGTTGTTTGCGTTATGCTACGTTTAGCCGTTTCGATACAATACCGGCGACAGACACACAGACAGAAACACGATGACGGCTAATACCCGCGGAACTAGCGCCGCGCGGGTAAAAGCGGAATATTGCTTCCGGTATATAGGCCTATCCATCTCGTGTCATGCGCGATAGCGCAATACGCAGTGTTAGAAGCCAATGCTAAAGTCAACGGAACAAAATTTCGCATTGTGTTGTTGTACTGCACTTGTTGCGAAATATATTAGTCTTCACGGCGTTTTCATATGATTTGCCCACATGATATTTCATTGGGTATAAAAACCGGGAGCTCGATATGCTGCAGGATCGCCTAATGTACTGATATGCCGTTTATACTTGCTCACTCAGTTTCAACTTGTGACGTGCCGCGTATTGTAATAGTGACACACGACGTCGCAATCAGTTACACTTACTGTAAGCACAGCCGACGTGATTTTGTTTATTTCTCCGCCAATTGCGCCTTAGGTTCTTGTAGAAAAAGACGAACGGAAAAACATTATGAAATAAATATATTTTATTTGTAGTTTGTGCTTTTTTTCTGTTACAGTTCCGTGTGGTAGGCTAAGCGTTTAATGCACGTCAAGTATCGCAAAGCGAACATTTTGTCCTATACATTGCGAACACTCCAGCAGTCACTAAGGAATGGATAAAATGCCACCATGATTTAAATGCCACGTTGCGTGTGCTGACCGAGATATGGAGCCAAGCGTGACCACGTGACCACAGCGATGCAGGTGCCCGCACCTTCCGTGAAGCGCATACGGGACGCTTTGACTAGACGCACGAGCGACATTTGCTGTCAGTCAACGTGGTTAATAAACGGATGTCATAAAACCACACACTCTCAAACCACCACCAACAACAACAATCGGTTTATTGTTCACACATGCCGATAGGCAAGGTGTGGACATATCGGTTACTGTTTGTTTGTTTGTCTGTGATTGTTTGTACGGTTACGGATTTCTCCGGCGATGATAAAGCTAGCGGCTTCAAATTTCGCACGGTGGTTCATCAGCATTCTGGGCAGGCAGGGAATCTCCCAACTTTGGGGAACTTTTGCTCCCCCAGAAGCCCAAAATCGGACGAATTGGCCACCCACTCGAAAGTAAAGTTCAGGGTGGGAAGAGCTCCCGTAATCGCGTGCTTATTAATATCGCGCGGCGTGTGGACGTAGGATCGGCATTTGTGGATATACGGCCGTCCCCGAATACGGACGTACTTGTTAATCATCTCGTCCGTTGCTACAAAACCAAAATTCCGCAACAGTGACAGATAATAATATTACAGAATACTGAGAATAACCTTATTAAAATCATAAGCTGTTGACTAGGTCTATTTTTGGGTAAAATGTTAGGAGCTCTTACTGTAGTCTGTCCTACTCTTTTAATTTGTGTTCACCACGACTGTAGTGAATGTAAATTTTTATAATATATTAAACTAGAAAACACTCAGTGAGAGTAAACCTATGCCATGGCTGTTTTTCTTTCATCGAGATTTTATACCCTAACTTCTCCACTATAATTAATACACCGTAAGCATCAGTATACAATATTTTATTTAGGCTACTGTTTTCTGTATATAGATTCTGATTCTTTGCAATATCTACCGCATGGAAACTTAACAGCAAAAGTAATGAAAAAGAACTAGGAAAATTTAAAGCTGATTAGTACAGAATACCGGTACGCCGTCTATGCTGATGAGGATTTATGTGTAAGTACATTAATTTTTAATAGATGAAATACAGGCATGTGCCTTCTATACTTGTCCTTGATTTTAATGCCGATTGTGATATTTAAAATCGCAGTTTTCTGTATCCAACTGTTTAAAAATTTTGTAGATTATTCGGGTAGCGGTCCGATAGTCAACCCTTTGCTGGATTTTACAGAGGTGAGAATATTATATTTATTTACACTATAACGTACATGGCATTTATCGATGTTGACAGTTGCAGTTTGCATACTTATTTTTGCATTCGTATTTTAGATTACGCCGAAAATGTAATAAGTAGTAATCTTTTGCTAGAGATTTACTTTATCCGAACTTTGGCTCATCCACAAGTTTTTTGAGGAAACAACGCGTTGACATACACGTGGTCAGACATTACGAAATAACAGGACTGAACTATGTTGCTACACTACCTTGCGACATTCAAAAATTTCAAATAATGGCTGCACGTTTACTCATACCATCAAAGTTATTCAGTTTTACTGCGAACTTAACAAAACTGAACAATATTTAGATGAAAAATGCTACAAAAATATCATTCTGATGATTTACTTCATTTGTGTACAACGCATAGACCATAATGCAGATAACGCAAAAAAAGTTCGGAATATAATTTGATGATAAACTTCGTAAAGTTTATGCAACAAACGAGTTCACCATTGTCAGAAGGTAATAATAGTGTTTTTAACTAATACATACTGCAGTCCACCTACCTGATAAACAGTCCAAAAGTTAAAGCAAGCGTTGAAAACGTCCCGCTCTGGACTACAAACGCAAGCTCGAAGACGTTTACGCCATTCACTGGTGTGAGCTTCATCAATGACTGTCTACTGCAGCCCACGTTACACTTCAATCATCCACTTCTTCAATTCGCTGACACCACGGATCCTTTTCACAGCACTGCTGCATTGTTTTTCAAATTTTATAGTCATTGGATTCGGATTCAGACCTGAGGTGTTAAGGTGGCCTTATATCTAGCCAGACGAATTCTGACGTCTCACATACAATGCACCATTGAAATCGGCAGCAATTGCAATTTTCAAGTTTCACAAGGTAGTGTAGTTACAGAGTTAAGGTGTGATGGAAGACCTTGCGATAGTTACATAGATTGTTTCCTTGGAAATCTGTCAGTGAAAGAATTTTGAAAATAAAATATGTCTACGTTTGGCGAAATTATGATCAAATGTCAAGTGTATTGTTTTTTTTTGAGACACGGTGTATATAGGGCCTACGCTCCATTGTGCTACGTTCATGACAATATCGACGCTTTTGACCTGTGTTTGTCAACAGTTTCCTCAAAACGTGGGATAGTACAACGATAGATTGCTGTCACAACAGGCTAGTAGTAGTATCAGTGCGTCTATTGTCGGAAGTTTTCGACACGGCACCTCTCTATTTGTCGACGGTTATACGACGGTCAATCGAACTGCGTTAATCACACGCACCATGTCTCTTCATCGTCCACCTTCCCTGATCGTCATGGCTGAAACACAGACATCATGCTACTGCCGCGTCCGCAGAATTATTAACCATTTTAGTGCATGTAGTGGAATTATACTTCCCATCGTGTATTATTATTATTATTATTATTATTATTATCATTATCATTAGTTAAATTCACGAGCACAAAGCGGCACGCGTAAAGTATTAAGCTAAGCAAAACATCGACTACGACGCTATAGCCAATGCAGTGTCCAATGTAACGAACGTAACTACGACATTACGCATCATCAAACACTGGAAAAATATTTAATGAAAATAACGTCGCATCGCTTGCAAGTTGCCAGATGGCTGAGACTTGAGAGACCACACCCGCACTGCGAGCAAGGTCTTACACAGGCACCACCATCACCAACCAGGCGTATACATCCGCGGAGACTTCATTGGAACGAACTGATGAGTGGTGTGGCGACACCTGAAGGGCTGAAGATTGAGGCTTGAAAGACCGACAGCTGAAGTAGGGTTCTTGAAGAAGGGGCATCAAGAGTCTTCTCCGCTTGATTCTCTGCTATACAAAATGTACAGGGTGATCCAAAATGAACTGCACATCTTCCGATACACCATATCGATGCAACCGACTAAGGTAAAACGAAATGGAATTTATAGAACGTGGGTGTCCAGAAAGTGAGATGTGGGCAAGGTGCCCATCTATTGTGTTGGTTTTATTATACTCTATTAAGGCCAACTCAGTCTTTCATCCTTTCGGGGTCGATAAATTGAGTAGTGAGCAACTTTATCGGATGTGTGCCGGTCGCACCATCTGATGAATGCTCACGAGGTTAAGCCGGTGCGGTTGATTCAATCGCTGTGCGCCTTGTGTGGCAGCAATTTAGCCGGCTTAACCCTTCTGTATATAGTGCTGCCCTGTGTGGCGGCTGTTATGTGTCCCGCCCTGCGTGGCGGATGTTAGTATTGTTAATTGCGCGGTATGTCAGCAATTTAATAAACGAACATTATTATTATTATTATTAGATGCAACAGTCTATCCATCGGCAGCCTGATTTCTCGCTGCATTTGTTTACGTCACCTACGGTTAACTCTCTATCACTGAACAAGTGCTCTTTGTCGCCTCATAGCAAAATTCCGCGTCTATACGATGCAATACGGTAATACATAAGGTATACGCTGAGGACTCATAGGTTGCCAGCTCCGTCTAGCGCTCAGAACTGTAGGTTTCGTTATTGTGCAGCTGAGCAACGTTGGCTAAATAGCAGTACAGTGTTGTCTGAGTGAATATCAGACTAAATACACGTCACGCCCGAGGCAGTTTGAACAAACTAAACACAGAAGAAGCAGCATTCCAAAGGCGTCTGCTGTACGCTGAATTATCGTCGTGTATGAAATTATTTTTATTTAGACGCATGCACCTGCAACTTGCAACGACCATCAGTCGCTATAATTACAGGCAAACAGGTCAATAGAATGTATCCACAAAAAACGACTCCATTTATTTTCTTATATAGCTTCTTTACCTCACCTTACCTTCGGAGTGAGCAGTTTAGTATACTGCAGCGCTGAGGCCGTATTAGGTTAGGCCCAATGCGCATCTCCGATGTAACCAAGGTTATTACTGGCCCGCGTAATGGGCCAGTATTGTTTTGCTCGCTGGCGTCTGTCGTCTGTCGTTGTCGTCGTCTGTAACGCTGCCGGCGGGCAGGCAGGCCGGCCGCCGGGCGCGTGGGCAGTCGAACGGCCGACACTGCACGGCGGGCCAGTAGGGTTAGGTCCCGTTAGGGCAACACCTTGTTAAAACATCGACAATGCTTCAGAAAATCTTAAAAGGTTTGCTGGTGACACCTTACATAGTTCTTGAGACTATAAGGTGTATAGGATCCTAAAATACGATATTGTCATCCATCATCGTAGCACAGCATTCCTAGGAAATGCAGAGCGTTGCTCGATCCTATGCATATTTAACTAAATGTGAGATTATATTGCTAATGAGACGCATTATATCTGTTTTTCTACAATTCTAAAACCTATAACATAAACCTTAACGCTAACGAAAAATTCGGTAATATTAACATGTCTTTTTTGACGATACGTTCAACCATTTTGATGCATTTCGCTACTGTGACAGCACACGGTAGGCCTATGCCGCGCTAGCGTGCAGTGCGTCGCGCGGTAATAAACTGAAAATACTACAGTTAGGCCTAACGTCGGAATTATAGCTCGATTTTAATATATGGAGTTGAAGTCGGGCTATGGAGACGCGACTATGTGGTTAGTGGTGTGTTTTGCGCGCAGATGTTGCCGGGCTTTCTACTCGTCTTCTCGGCTGAGTCTGGTCGCGTTCTCTACGTGTCCAACAGCGTCTCCGACGAACTTGGACATCCTGTTGTAAGTCGCACTTGCTTGCTCAACCCACAGTTGACTAAACTCGCGCGGTAGTAGGCAAAGCCATTGGCAGGGCAGCAAGAAGTAGACTATGCAGATGTGTTCTCAGCGACCAACAGCAAGCCGAGCTGAGCACTCATCCCATCCCTTTATCGTTTTGACGACAGAATACTGTGCATTCGGCGGAAATGAGGAAATAGTACGGCGAGTAAGCGGAAAAACAATAGAAACATATTACGCACAGTCGTCGCTAAAACACTGCCCCTATATACGAGCGAACAAGTGGTATTTTAAGTAACATTATCATCCAGTACATTCACGTAACAAGATGCAGTCGGAGACGGCCGGGCAGACTTCACCCTCGGTGCCGCCCACTGGCTCCATTATGTAAAAACGTGACATCATCCACAAAACTACAGATACATAACATAATTATTGCATTGTCGTCAGAGCAGACCATGATGTAAATTAATACCATTTCCAGTTATCGATATATTTTCGCTATGTTTTTATATTGCGACAGTGACAGAATGGCGTTATCTGCTTGAAAATGCGTCGTTTTTGTTGCAGTTGAGTTCATTTCTCGTGACATGTTACGTTTTTTTCTACGACGACTAAATGTTGTCGCAGTATAGGCCTACATGCGCACTGTGATCGTGCTGTGTGCAGCGATGTAGCAATAAACCGAGCGATACGACACGATACGGTAGATTAACGTGTGCTCAGAAGGTGACGATATGGCCAGCTTAGTCTAGCGCACGGCACAGACACTAAAGATTAGGAAAACTAAAAACAAAAACCGAGTAGCTCAAAAGAAACGTTACAGGCAATAGTCTGTGAAGGCAGTCCTAGAGCAAGAAGTGAAATTACGGGGTGGGGGGTTAGAATTTGTGAAACAAGTAGGTTTTAGGCCGGGAGTGAAAGAGAGAGTGAGTTATGGATGCGCAGAGTGGTGAATCAAAAGAATCAAAAGTTGTGGGTTAAGGAATAGGTGAGTCCGAAATAGAGGAACTGGTACCAGAATGAGGTTGACGAAGAGATAAAAGGAGTTGATTCCAGAGACAAGGTGAAGCAAAATGAAAGGAGCGATCAGTTATTTTTAGAGAAGATGATGTGTAGAGGGTGGCCGAGCAAGAGTACTGACGGATGAAGAGCAAGTACTGCGAGGACGTTGAACAGAGATAAGGTTATGAAGGTACGGAGGTTGAGTAGTTGTGAAAACTTTGTAGGTAAGTGAGAGGAGCTTGTATTCGATGCGTTCAGTGATCCTGAGCCAGTGAAGAGAGCGTAGGATAGGAGTGATATGACATGACTTGGGAGCTTTCATGACAGTACGAGCACGAGAGTTCTGTGTCTGCTGGAGACGGGATAATTGAGACTTAGGGAGTTTACAGTAGAGAGAATTACAGTAATCGAGCTTGGAGTGAACGATAGAGGTAACAGAAAGTTCACGAATCGAGGTAAGGCCGGATACAGCGAAGTTGACGAATGTGATAGTAACAGGCTTTGGAGAGAGATGTAATTTGGTCAGATAAAGTAAGATGTTCTATCAAATATGAAGCCAAGGTTTCGAGCAGAGTGGGAGGTGTCAAATAAAGAGTTGTGTGTTTAGGCTAGTTGGGTTTTGAGTCCGATGAGCAAGAATTCAGTCTTAGAGGAGTTAAGAATAAGGAGATTGGCAGTCATCCAGGAAGACATTTATTGAAGAACTTTTTAAAGGTGAGAAATGCTTGAATCAAAGTTGAGAGGGTGGAAAGAGAAGAAGAGCTCCGATGCAGCAGCAAGGTGTCTGTGTACCATAGGTAGGGCCTACACGACGCAAGTGGCGTCGTACTAAAAATAAATTTATGGGGCGGGGTGTCGACTTGACCATTAAGCTCCCCGGACACCTGTAGCACGACGCCACTGCACACCGTTAAGAGTAAGATCGAAACCATTCACGTAGTTTTTCGTTTAGTGAGTTTTGGCGGATGGCCTCTATTTTAGGCAGCATCGCCTGCACTCAATGCGTAGATGCTGTCGGTTGTAGCACGTAGTTATTAGCATAGGCAGCATCTGTGCGACTGTGTTTCTGTTGTTGTCGCTTTGGTTCAGGGTTTGATGGTGGTTCTTAGGGTCCCCGGTGGTGGTCACTGAATCCCGGCTGCAGCCAGTACATGGCTGTACGTCTGAGCCACAGTGTGGTGTTGGCCGACTGTCGCAGATCGACTTTACGACGCAGTTCGAGACCGTGTATGACCTTCTGTCGGAAGATGGTCACGGCATGTTACGACAAGTGCTGTCGGAGCAGCTGTCCGTCGTTCAAGACACTGTTCATATGTCCGGTGTGGTCGACCACGAGGCGGTGCTGCCACCTACCGAGTGTCCGCTTTTGTTCCTCGTGTGTCGCATGAAAGCCGCAAGTTCTACGCGTCGCATCTCGTCGGTCTCCGTCAAAACTGAGCACCGACTTAAGGTTGACACTTTACTAGGCATAACTAGAACGTAGGCATAATTTTGAACTGCATGAGTATAACTATAAGTTTTTCAGGCAGTCTTTTGTGGTAAATTGTCTTTTTAAATTTTTATAGTTATAGTTGTGGTGTTCTATCATATAATGTTTGTTTTTATTTTTTGTGTTTTCTGTAGCATTGTACTGTTTTAACTTCTGTTTTTAATGTTCATGCATATACGTTTGATATGTGCACTAATAAAGATTACTTACTTACTTACTTACTTACATTGCAGGGCTGGCTTATTTATTTATTCATTATTACACCAAAGCAGTACAGAACGTACAAATTCATACAATGGTAGAAATATTAAAATACTAAAAAATCTGCCATAACGAAAAAAAGTGTCCATTGACCACCGTTCACTGATCCCGGCAAGGTCTAGCAGTAAAGCAAACATAGCCAATGTGGTAGACAATTGTAATTATTTACGTAATATTATCTGGTTAGTAAACGATGACAATCAAGATATATTGCTCGTCTGATGAGCCTGCTATATGCTAGAGCTAATATGATAATGCGAAAGTTTAGTAAATGCCGTATAGAATGTCAAGCTGTGTCAGTTTTGTTCTTGTAGTGCTTAGTTTATTACGGCGCTGAGTTATGGAAGTCTTTTCATACCTCAGTTTTTAAGCAGCCTAAGTGAAATGTGTTAAAATGTTACTTGGCTTTGCGCGACGAGACAGCATCACGGCGTCACGGCTGTTTTACGAGTCAAGGTTGCTCACTTTGAAGACTATCGTACACAGTGCAAAATGGAGAGTTGCTTGAAAGTGATGAACATGAAACATTTTCGTCGGCGCAGCTGTTGACCGAAATTTTGTTTTACTTTTATATCAGTAAAATTTCACTTGAACTGTAATAGATTGCTAAAGCTTCATGTATAACAAGATATCGGGTGGCAAGTTGGCTTAACGGTTGAGCGTTCGTTTTCCATGCAAGCAACTCGGGTTCGATTCCCACATCTGCCGCTGTGTTTGTAATGTCTATTTTTATTTATTATAAATAATTTAAAATAAGCATATTTAAATAAATTTCAAATAATAAGCATGGTTAGTTTTAGCCTATATTGCATTTACGCTGGGGGTGGACGATTAATGTGAAGAATAATACGGAAAAACTTTGTTGGTGGTGTTACTATGACAAGGGCGTAAGTCACCGAAAAAAATATGTATTGGTGGACGTAGGAAAGCGAAGTTAATCTAGCATTCACTGGACTTACCTCAAGTGAGCATAAACTTGAGCATGCGATTCCATACCGCTGGTGAAGCGAAGTCTCCTGTCTACGACTGCCTTGTTCCGGACGACGATACAAGCATGGAAAACAGTCTAAGAGCCTAGATATGCTACAATTATTATTATTAGACTTTATCGCAGTACTGCATAGGTAGATGCCGACAATTGTGAACGACCGAGTAGTGTGGTCTGTCGGTCTGTCTGTCGGTCTGTCACCTAGTGAGCCCTGCAGAAAATTCGGAAGCGATTGAGATACCGTTTGGGTTCAGGACTTGGGTGGGCCCATGGAAAGACTGTTACATATAGCGGACCGTTTCGGGCGAATACTGTATTGCGTTCATTCAACACAATACAGCTTTCTAGTATTCATTCAGCATATTCATTTTTATCGGCGTGACGCTAGCCGCGTAAATGGTTATTGCACAGTCGATGATAGTTCGTGGTCGACTGGTAAAGCCGCGAGTGTCGCCCTCTGGTGAATGTGAATGCGACTGGTTGCGTCACCCGCTCGTAGTGGCGCACTGTCGGTCCCTGGTCGACGTGACGGAGTTCGTCGATGCTGTGCCTGTAGACACTCTGGTCTTCTGCAGTATCCACTCGCTCGACATGAACTTGCTCGACATTGACCACATGTAAGCTCTTTGTGGCATTACGATAGTCCTCGATTATCACGACAGTAGGCCTAACAGTGTCCGAAGTAATTCGTTTTGTCACTCTCCAGGCGGCGAATGGATTCATCCAATCTTGACCGCCATCCAATAAATGGTTTCATGGGCCCATTTTAGTCAGTCTCCCAAACGGAATCTCGATCGGTTCAGCCGTTTTGCACCCAAGATCTAGCCCAACACACATACACACAGAGTCCATGCAGACCACGTTACGTGCGACATCTGTATACAGCAGTAGGCCGCATCTATATGCAACGTATGTTATGCGGCCCCACAATAATAATAATAATAATAATAATAATAATAATAATAGCAATATACACCGGCCGATGAGATGCGGCCGACAGTGTTTTTTTCAGCTGGAGAATTAGAAACGCGAAAGTCTGATTTTAACGAAGGCGTGGCGCACGAAACATTGTAGCGTACATGATTTGCTTGACCGGCCAGTGCAGGAGGCGAGTGGTGGTAGCACTGTTGGCCGCACAGACAGAGCCAGCCACACTTTGACTCATGCAATTTTTCAATGCTTGAATTATTAGATCGCCCGTTCTGCAATCTTATGTTTTGCGCGTATGTTTCTTCTTTTTTATGTCAACTCAGTTTCTCCGACGTCCGTCAACCGACATTCTTGAAACTTTTCCACATGACATGGCTTCAGCCCCCAAAGGAAGCGCTGCTATGCCGATTTCCTGAAAGTGCCCCCAACAAAAAAAAACAAATTTCGCCCAATTTCACGCCTAACCGCAACATATTAAGCTCCATCACTCGTGATGTGAAAGGAAAATAGAAAATCCAAAACAATAGCGTCCATCAGTGATTATTAGCCTATACGTTTAGCAAATTTGGTAGGGGGCGGTTAAACAGTGGCGGAGATCGACATGTTAGATTACACAGTGATGGGAAAATTTTTGCGATTTTTGACATAATATCAAGCTGTTGACGGCCGGTGTTCCTGTTCAGTAAGCCAATTGTGTGCATTTATGTTTGTTGTTTATACATTGAATTGCCACGGTCAAAACTGCCCAAGACGGGCGATCTTCACGTTGTTGCCAACATTCTGGTTGTGAGTCTTTTCAGCTGTTTTGGTTTCGTAATTTCTCTCAGGAAAGATATCCAAATGCAAGCCGCTAAGTGGCATCTCGCGTCGCCTCTTTAAAGCGACGAGTGGCCGCTGATCATTTTGTCCGTTGTGTGGCGGTGTGTCGCAGAGGCCGGCATCATTTCGGGTTCGCGAGACACGAGCAGGTGCGTGGACATTCCTGGTACAATCTCGTTCACCCGGACGACATATTCACTGCTCGTCGTAAACACCGCTCGCGTGAGCTTGCACGATTTTGTGTTGAGTTACACTAAGTGATGCGATACGGCTGATGGTATACTATTGCGTTCTGGCGTCGTTGGCGTATTTGCACCTGCAGTGCCTCGTTTTAGAGAATCTCGAAAAATTATTAGCTAACAAGTGCTCAGCTGACGCAGACAAAAGGCGTCATGCCTCTGTACAATTATTCATTATATCACTTTTGTGGTATAGTTCGGTTCATAATCAGTGCTCGAGCGATCGAGGTGTGGTACCTGTTGAGTTGGTACTCAAAGTATAGGCCCTACGACCAAAGTAACCAAAGTAATTATGCTTCAGACTATGCGCAATACGAAGGAAACAAAAGAGTATAGGCTATTCAAGAAACGGTGCCGCAGTTGCGGTATTGCGAGCACGTAATAGCGGGGGCCTACCGTAATAGTTCACCACTCTAATGCTAACCTAACCCAAATCCTAACTTTAACCTTGACCTTAAGCCCTAACCCTAAGCTTAACTCTAACCCTATCCTTCACCCTGACCTTAACTGTAACCCTAGTGTGGTATTTGCCAGAATAGGACAGCTATATGTAACAGGTGTTTCCCTTCGGCATTTGTAATCATTGCGGAGTTATGACGGCCTGAAGTCGCAAGACCTAGAAAGAAATTTTTGAAGCAATTTTTGCGTTTTTTGAAAAACGGCCCCTTATGGTAATTTTTCTACATTCTGTTCCGAAAGTTTTCACCGCCTCACCGACTGATTTTATTGTGTTGAAATGTCGTAAAATTTGTCCGACGGGAAATCGGCGAAACCGTGCGTTATTTACCTCACAGAAAAAAATTTCGGCTGCATCTCAAACTTTCGCCACTGCGCAGAATACGCCCAAAATCTACCAGGGCCAGCCCCCAACATTTGGCTCACAATGTCCCAAATTTCATCCAAATCGGTTCACTTTCCGCCGAGTAATAGCCGAACGCGTGAAGGCCGTTCTTTTGGCCCATAGAGTATTTGAAATATTCGCCTTCGGGCGAATAATTTAAAGAGCATCACGAAGTCGCCCGAACGTCACGTGTGTCTTGTTTGTCGCGCCACTCGAGGATGCTTCGTGCATGTAGTCCTCTATAAATAGCATATTATATAAGTATATAGGCTACATGCTTCGTGTGCCGTACTGAAAACTCCCGTGCTGACAATGTAGTTCCGCATTCTCTTCCTCCCACTGTTCTATTGTGCTCTGTGTAGTACAATAGCTGTATACACAGGAAGAAAGCGGTTCTGGTCGGTGATTGGCAGTAACAGAATGGGTTGTCGGCGCACTTCCGCCTCCGCTAGTCCAGTTATCAGCTAAACACCGCCCGCATTTTAGTGACGGAGATCAGGAGTATTTAACTGTTTGATGAAATTTTGGCAACTACCTATACCAGAAGTGTAGAGTACTTTTATGAGATTTCTAAACGTGCATCACTATAGATGTCTTTTACGTCAGCGTTCAGCTTTCTATATTGTCACTGCTATATATTGTAGCCTATATATTTACCGCGAGTACAATACACGAACTAGCAATAGGCGAAAACTGGCAGTCTGCTTTTACCACAATGTATAACGGAGACTAGCTGCATGCGGCGACACGAACGAGCATTGGCTGTCTAACCGTGTGTTAGATCTGTGTTATTGTTGTTATTATTGTTTCCTACGCATGACGGGCATTTTAATCAAACTTTCGGCCTAAGCGACAGTTAGCCGGATGTGTCAGTTGCTTGTGTCGCACGGTAAATTACAAGTTTCGTTTCTTTTTCTGCACGCTGTCGACGCGTTGTTGTGCAGTGCTAAAGGAGAGTCGGAACGGTCGCTGCGAGGCACATCGATCACTCTGCATCCGCTTCCTGTCACGTGACGATGACGTCATCTGGTCGCAGGTGGTCATGCGCGTGACGTGTGGCGGTGACGGTCTCGCGACAGTCGTTTGCTGGAACCACGTCGTGGACAGACTCGAGGCGCTGGACCACCTGCTCCAGCAAGACGACGAGTCCGACCCAGAGGACACGGTCGATGGCGGCAGAGGACCACCGCTGCCAATCACCGTCGTCTGGATGAACAAACTGGAAGGACAGGAAAGAAGGCATCAACGAACGACGAGTGGCGAGCAAGGTAGACGGAGTGGCGCTCAACGCAGAGTCGTCACGAATGACGTCATCATCGCGAATGACGTCATCCACTGCGAACCTGCGGAGACTTCTTCATCTGATTCAATTAACAATCGTGATAAGTCGCACGCCGACAGCCCCACTAGCACTGAGAGTGGACGTGGTGGTAAAGAGCTCTCAGATGACCCCAGCTGCTACTCGAGTCCTCAAAACTCCGATTTTGATTCTGCCGGATGTGAGGAGTTTCCCGTCTTCTCGCTACGCTTATCTGAAGAATTTCTGACCACTCCGTCGCCGCCGATAGAGCAGCAGCATCCGTCGTTGAATCAAGGTCAGTGGCCGACGACAACTGCAGCATCGCTGAACAACTGTTGTGGCTGCAAAATGCGATCAGTTCGGGCACCTGTTTCCGGTCCTTCTCCGTCAGAGGTGTGGTGCCAGTCCTACGCGACGGCGCCACATCAGCGATCACCTGCAGCCTCATACAACTTGACGACTCTCAGTGTTCAGGAGGTGGAAGAGGCATTCACAACGATATTCGCAGCGATGAAGTACAGAAACACGACAACTGCACTATACTGAAGTGTTATTACAATCGGCGAAGCTGCACAGAGAATCCATGAAACACGGAGGAATGTTCCCGCGTGTATCCGCAATGCTGCATGTTGCCTGGACCTAAAGGGGCGACTGAAAATGCGAGATGGGGCACAATATTGCAAGGCTCGAGAACGTAAGAACGTTTTTGTCAATCGTGACATTATAAAATGGATCGATATGTGTGTTATAGATCTATCTAAAGGCAGAAGAAAAAGTCATCCAATCGATGAATCGAACAGGTAAACAATAATGGGCGATCGTAAAACTCGCTATGCGACGTGCTCACAAAATTAACTAACAACAGCAAGCTGAAGTAGTTGTTAATTGATATAGCTGAATATGTAAACTGTGCACTGAGTTGTCGATCGCAAAACTAACTAGTGAACCGCGATCGTCTTCACACGTTATATAACTTGACTACAATAGTTCAGACAGCCTAATCGTCCACGGTTAAACTGCTTGTTAAACGTCAACAACAGATTAGTTTGAGTCATGACAGAACCATGGGCGTATTTAGAGGGGGCGGGGGCCGCCCCCCCCCCCAATCGCCCAAGTTTTTGCTCTATTTAAGT
>Ga0209780_1001675_pt1 | contig 14927 bp, 8 predicted proteins | sample WorMetexBAHAMAS2_FD_187384 | JGI IMG/M metagenome (GOLD analysis project Ga0209780, IMG submission 187384) | Marine gutless worms symbiont microbial communities from Max Planck institute for Marine Microbiology, Germany - Inanidrilus exumae... | ecosystem: Host-associated > Annelida > Digestive... | reverse complement strand
GTTGACTCTGTTCTCTGCCTGTCGTCGAGCTCAGCATTCTTATTTTATTTTATTCAAAAGTCTTTGTGCATGCATATATGTAAGACAGTATAAACAGTCATAAAAATAGCAGTCAAAAACAAACACACGAGAGTAACACGCCAAGGCCGAATGGCACTAACAGGCGTTAATGTAGAAAAATGTCGGAAAATATTAGAAGCCACTAAGAACAGTTAGGATCCGAGCGATAAAAACTCTGATAAGTCTGCGCTTTTGATAAAACGACCGGAAACAGAGTGTGCGCCAGCGTGCTCGTGAAAACGGTTGACCGCGAAGCGCTCCAAGAACTTGCCAATAAACGTTAAATTAGACACTGGGTGGTACGACTTCATATCAAATGGATCCATACTCGCCTTTGTGAGAACTGGCTTGACTACTGCTTGCTTCTGGCACGCCGGGAAAGTTGACGTGCTGAATGAGCAGTCCACCTTAAAATCCACCTGGATTAACTTGCTGGCCAAACTTTATAGGAAACAGCTAGCTAAGATCAAAGTAGCGGGAACAGTATCAGCATGGTTGCGTGTTAAGAAAGGAGTCCGACAAGGTTGTTTCATTTCTCCGTAATAGTTTAACATCCTAGCGGAGATGGTGATGAGGGAGACCCTCGATGGATTTCAAGCCTAAAAGGTGGACTGTAAATTGGAGGGTGAGTCACGAACCTTCGCTACGCTGATGACATCATCCTGTTGGCCACTTAAGAGGCAGAACTACAGGAGCTGATGAAACGCCTAGACCGAGTCAGCCGTAAATACGGCCTACTCGTCGACGTCGACAAGACGAAGGTAATGGTAAGTGACGGCATAGTGTGCCGCATACTCATCAGAATGAGCAAATGGAGTAGTTGGATACGTTCCCGTACCTTGGGCCCTGATTACAGAAGATGTTGAGTGTGCTCGTGTGTTCTAGCTAGATCCAACTGCTGACTACGGACAAGTGTTGGTGCATTTGTGTGGAGCTGATTATTTGATACTGTTAGATTTTCTGGCTAAGTATGAGGAGACGTCGACTACAGTTCTGAGTGCCAATCCTACTGTCGCCGTGCCGCTGCTGACCATCAACGACTGGATCCTGATGCAGAGGAAGGTAACCGGAGGTTTGGTGAAGTTCAACCAGAACTGGACGGAATACCGTGATGGGTTTGGATCAGCGACAGACAACGACAACTACTGGCTGGGACTGGACAAGATCTATCGCTTGGTGCAGTTCGGCAACCTCAGACTCAGAATTGAAGTAAAGCTTCATTTATTAACCAGTTAATAGCCTCTTAGCTTGAGTTAGCAGATTAAAGTGTGCACAAATAGTGTAAGGTTCTGGCAAAACAAATACGAGAAGATCCAGATACCGTTAGTGGCAAATGTAAGAGGCACATTTCCGGAGGCCCGGGGATAGAACGTTACCGCCCGCTATAGCAAAGGCCCGCTATAGCGAGGGCTATAGCGACAGTTAGGGTTAGGGTCATGTTTGTAGGGTTAGGGTTAGGCTTAGGGTTACTGGTGGCAGGGTTAGGGTTAGTAGTTAGGGTTAGTAGGGTTAAGGTTATGGTTAGTAGGATTAGCGTTACGGTTAGTGTATAGCCCGTCGCTATAGCGTAGGCCTATCCTCGATATAGCGAGCCTTCGCTATAGCGGGCATAAATCGAGATCTTTCACCCGTTGATCAGACGACCCAACCCGACCAGGTCCATGAGCGATCTGAAAATCACGTACATTGCCTGCAGGAGTTTCGGGCGGTTTACAGTCGTTTCCCGGAAAGTCACTTTCCCGGAATGGACGTTTCCCCGAAAGACGTTTCCCGGTAGAAAGTGCATTATGATATCGGCTTATTCCTGTTCAACGGACGACTTTTCCGTAGTCTTCCTTACCGATCGCTGGCAACACGCTATCGGACGTAAGTAACGCGCACATTTCTTTGAAGATGAGCGAGTTAGCGCTGTGCAGATGAGCGATTTAGCGTTGGACACACTGTGAGCAGACAGGTCGTTCAAACAGCGTCACAACACCCAAAGAAACCCGCGACGTTGTCGCAATGTCGCAATGACACAGAGGACGCGACGCCGCTGGTGTGGACGGGGCTTTACGGCCGTCGACGACCGTAGCACGCCATCGACGGCGGTCGACCGCGATAGAACATATGCGAACGCTAGGAGGTACGGTCTCAAAAATTTATCCTGTGCACATAGATGACGGCAATTCTAGATTTTTGAGACCGTTGGTTGCGTGTGACAGTGGTACAACGTCGGTCTGTGACCGGCGAACTTTTCCTGTCCTACGCACGACCTGCAGCTGATGGGTGACCACTTATGTGGGTAAACCGTTCGGTATAAGGTCAGCCAACTATAGGCCAACTCAGCCTTTCATCCTTTCGAGGTCGATAAATAAGTACTGAGCTGTAATCGGATGTGCGCTACCTCGCTCGGGTAGCGCCATCTGGTGAATGCTTACTGAGTAAAGAATGATTTATTCCATTCGTGGACAAACGTATGGGTGGCAGGTAAAACTGTGTGATCCCTCTAACACGTTCCATTCTGAGCGCATTAGAGGTGGTTTACGACGACGCACTAATCGGCACTATACAAAGCGACGCTTACTTTACTGTACTGTACTTTACTTTACTTTACCATCCCCCCGTTCGCACATGTTCGATTGCGGTCGACGGCGGTCGACGGCGTGCTACGGCTGTGGACGGTCGTAACATGTACTTTACGGCACGTTACGGCCGCAGTGAAAACGCCACGTTACCGGGAAAGTGACTTTCCGGGAAACGACTGTAAACCTTCCAGGCTACGTTTAATAGCCAAATATACAAATACTAAATTACCTGAGAAGAAAAACAGAAGAAAAAACTCTCGGAAGATATGCAGTACTGACGAAAATACATTCTAGATGTAGACCGCCGCCGTAAAATATTAGTGATACTCACTGCAAACATTACTGCAATGAATGAGCGTAATACCGGGTCAAACGGCGGGTGACATAGCCTACATTGACCTGTGACCTAATCTGACCCGGCCCAAATGTTGACCCGGTGACCCGCTAACCTCTGACCAGTAGACGCGGTTCCAAATCTGCTGTGCCGTTCCCCTTTGGAAAGTTCTGAAAATTATTAGTCGAAAAATTGATAATTTCTTATCGAAAAGTCACGCTCACTGGACAGTAAAAAGTGAACCAATGGCGAATTAAGAAATTCCGAAAGAGGGCCGTTCCACCCTGTGAATTTCGATTTATCATAGTTAATTCATGTCTGTCGACTGAACGTGAACTATAGATATGCCTATACGAATCTTCCAAATTTTTACTTACTTAGTAATTTTAACAAGCTGTGGCATCATTACCCATTAATATGCCAGCAGAATTTGAAGTTTGGATGCCGCCCTTTCTCCAATTGTAAAATACGTTGGCTTGGAATAGCAGTAACGGCGTTGCTCACATCAACGCGGCTATTCTACGTCGCGCCCAGTTAGTACTGAGTTGGGTGACCGTTCGCGGGCATACCGTTGTATGTAACCAGCCACTCAGGATGACTCAGCCTCCTACTCTCGGCGGAGTCTGAAATGAGTACCGGCCAATGGGCGGTAATCTACGGCCAGGAAAGTGACCGCAGGTCTGGCGTCGCACCGGCCATGCGACATCGACTCTATGGTGTATTCACTGTGCGCTTAATGGCCTAAGGAAGGGAGATAATCACTCCTCTATGGAATATTGCACCCTTTACTTTTTCACAGTGCACAGACTGCGACGAGCCTCCAAATGAAGTAAATCTATGCATCCAAAACGGAAGTCTTTTGACATTCTGGCGCTTTACAAATCGGATTATTATTATTATTATTATTATTCTGGATTGCTGGTGAGAATACGGTCATGGGTCAGAGTTACAATCATGCGACTCTCGACAGCTGGGGCACCACTTAAGGGAAATTTTTTTAACATTTCGTTTAAAATAGAACAAAAACAAAGGGAGAGAAAGCTATAAACATCAGAGAGCTATTCACGTAAGAAGGGGGTGAAAGGGGGTCTATCAGCTATCCCATGGATCAGTCATTGCATTCGCTGCGGGTTGGACGCGTTTTAGATCCAAAGAGACTCCGGCTTGTGGTACTCGGGCGAATATTCGTCGTTTTCGGTGGAACCGGAGTCCGACAATTTCCGTCTAAACGTGTCGGGGTTCAGCGGAGACGCCGGCGACGCACTCGCCAACCCCGTTAACCCGAACAGAGTTTGCAACGGGATGCAGTTCTCGACTCCGGATCGAGACAACGACCAAAATCCTGGATTATGCTGCAGCTGGGGAAATGGTTGGTGGTTCAACAAGTGTTCGGCTTCATGTATTAATAAAAAACGAATGCCCGCTGGAACGCTGACACCGACAACGAAGAGAGCACCCCGGACATCGTATCTGCCCGCATGTTGGTGAAACTGGAATAACGCTGTAGAGAGCTGCATTGGGACGGGAACAAAGGCGAATTTGCAGTAAACCCTTTCTAAAGTTGCGATAATACCGCGGAATTGGGGACACAGTCTACGGTTAACCGTCGGATGGAGACAGACGGCACGGTAATACCGTGGGTAGGCGGACGATAGATTAGACAAAATGCACAACACTTATACCTCTACGTTAGCGATGCAAAGGAAAAAATCTATAGTAACCAACCGATTACCAACCCAAATAATACGGTTATGTAGTATATTACATTGTAATATTATAATTAGCAGACGTTGGTAATTGCTCATTGTTGGTATCGGTATACAGTCTGTGAATAAAAATTAACCTTACAAATTATTCGGGTAATATGAAGCAGGTAAGGATTTGCATGGAGATTAGGCGGGATGGGGATACATGAGATGGGGTAGAGTATGAATGGGAACAGATGGATGGAGATGGGTTAGAGATGGGGATAATGTGGCGGGTACGAGGGGAAGGACGCGGACAAACTGACAAGAATGGGGTGGATGGGGCGAAATTGTCCCCTTGCAGCTCTCTAGTGCTTAGTGCCGGAGGTAAACGACCGTCACCATCAAGAATATCATTATCAAACATTTTGTGGTCCGGTTAGTGCAGTCCGTCCGCTGTGTGTGTATGTGTGTGTGTGTTTGTATATATCCGCACAATAACGTTCGAACAAAACGACTTTAGACCTAAATATCTGGCGTATCTGAACATATCTAGATCAAGTTTGAAATTGGGAAAACCAGTTCCGGAAATGTAGCTGAAAAAGCAAACCTAAACTGGAAACTGTAAATAAGTAACACCGGCCGCTAAGTGGTCGGTGCGACCTCGAGTGGGGGCTTTTCTAGTTTGTAATATTTTACGACAAGATTTTTGTGACAGGCCCACTCCTTGTTATAGGCCTATTTACATGCGCTCAAAAACTGATGAAGAACCAGCTTAATCTAGCGCACGGCACCAAAAACGAAAAATAAGGAAGACACTAAGAACAATAACCGCGTAGTTCAGAAGAAACGGTCCTGGTGATAGTAGTCAATGAAAGCAGTCCAGGGGGCAGAAGTCAAACTATGGGAGTAGGATGGGTAAAATTGGTAAAACATGTAGGTTTTGAGCCGTTGTGAAATAGTGAGGGAGTAGGCCTAATATGTCATTGTTATTGATAGCTTAGTATTGTGTTTGGACTTGGACCACTAGCACGTGCGTATTTATTACAAGCACTGCAGTCTTATAGTAAAACGAACTGACACAAGTCTCGCAAAGTTGAATAAATCATGGCCATTCATTAACAGGCCGATTGTTGCGGGCAGTGAGGATTTACACGCGTCCGTCAAAATCACATTGTATTGGATTGAATTTCGAATTTTAATGTATAAATTACTGTTTCGATTTTAATGTGGTTTATGTGAGGACACATTACGAGGAATCGTTAGTTTTTTTATAACCAATTGTTTCGTGTTTAGTTATGTTTATTCAAGTTGTTCTTTCTTCTACATTTTTCTGCTTATTTCTTGTCGTTTGTACCGCGCGACGCTATGCTAGCGCGGTATATGCTGTCGTCGTGTGTCTGTCCGTCCGTCTGCCTGTCTGTCTGACAAACTACTCTCTAATGGGCGTGGTCAGAAATAAACCTTTCTAACTCCTATACCTCGGGAAATATAGCGTGTGTTATCTATGAAAAGCGCCTGTGGCGTGTAATTTCAGCTGTGTTCTCGAAAATGAAAGACTTCTCAAGGTCACAGGCAGTCGCGTACAGTTCCTACGATTCGTACAGTTGTGCAGTAATTAATATGATTTCAAGTGACTCAGAGCGTCGCGCGGTTTCTCTGCGATAGCTGAGTCTCTTGTTTACCGCGCAACGCTATGCTAGCGCGTTATATGCCGTTTTCGTGTGTCCGTCCGTCCGTCCGTCCGTCCGTCCGTCTGTCTGTCTGTCTGTCTGTCTGTCCGTCTGAAGTAGCGTTCTCACTGACGCCGTCGACGGCGATATATCGAAGCAGTGAGAACGCTACTTGACACATGCCGGTAATCTAAAACAGTTAAACTTAGAATCATGCAGACAACGCCACACAATAGTCCAGATCTCTAGTTATTCAGCTGGAAGCTAGGCTTCGGCCGAATATTGAATTTACCTTACGGGGCAATTTGGCGGTGTTCGCGCGTTCGGTTCGGCTATAACTCCGCCGAAAGTGAACCGATTTGGTGAAATCTGGAGCACTCTGAGTACATTGTTGGGGGCTGGCCCTGGCAGATTTTGGGCGCGATCCGCGCAATAGCGAGAGTTTAAGAGGTAGGCGAAATTTTGCTTTTTTTGTCTGGTAAATAATGCACGATTTCGCCGATTTCCCGTCAGCAACATTTCAGGAAATTTGAACACAACAACGTCGATCGGTATCGCGGTGAAAACGTTCGGAACAGAATTTTGAAAATTTTACACTAAAGGGTCGTTTTTTAAAAAACGCGAAAATTCCTCAATAAATTTCCAGGTCTTGCGACTTCCATAACTAGGCAATGGTTACAGATCGCCCGAAACTCGCTACCAAAATAGCCTTGTACCGGATGTCTATAGTTTCCATTTTTACCGTTAGAATCAATTCAAAATCATTCCCCTGGACTGTACGCCGCGTACAAGAAGGTACCTACCCAAATTTTCGGCAACTTCCGATGTCCGATATTGCGTAAACCAATACGCCGATGTATGGCCTGGGGGACCGACATGGAAGGACTGACATGGAAGAAATGCAGACCTGAATTGGAAACTGAAAATAAGCGACACGGCAGATAACGCCGACATCACTCAGTCGCAGGCACGTGACACTATAGGCATCGTCGAATGCAGGAAGTATACAGCTTGTGCACATGTATAGCGGACCGCTTCGAGCCGAATACTGTATTGTGGCAGTCCACACAATACTGTTATCTAGTTATCGCTTGATTAACATTATTCAGTATCAATTATCAAATTATCTAGGTAAGCCTTGGTTTCTTGAAGATTTTGTATTTTTAAAAATCAACGTTCATGTCCCAGCAATAAAATATGTATGCCTAGCATTTGAAATCAGAGTTAGTACGTGATCCATTTTTCGGGACTGATATGGGGTGCTGTTTAGTCTCAAGGCAGTCTTACCCGGTCGTAAACTCTCTGCGGAGGAATGACGCTTTGCTTGTACCAGCAGTCGTCGGAGTCCTCCTGCAGCCTGATCTGCTCCGCCTCGCCGTAGATGCCCATGTTCAGCAACAACATGCTCTGCGGAAAGGTGAAGTCGAACTTGAACCCGGCGGCGTCCGTCGGTGCGGTCGTTGTGCGCGACGCGTTGCCGATGACGTACCACGTCTCGGTGATGTTGATGTCTCCTTCGACGACGCAGCTCGTCGTCAACTCGGCGACGTCCGCTGCAGCGGCGGCGGCGGCGTCAACGACGGCCGCATCGGGCTTGGCGAGGTCGTCGTCAGGAGCAGCTAGGACCGGTCGCGGCGACGGCGCTCCTCTGAACGACGACTCACCCGGACGGGAGTAGTCGAAATGTGCCGGCATTCCCGTTCGACACTCTCCCACGTGACCGTACACCTGCAACCAGCGTTCGTTCTCAAGTGTCGGACACATTAACGGCCAACGTAAAAAGACTATTTCGCTAACGTGCGGCATTTATTAGCCCGCACAGCTACGCCGGCGGGCTTATGTTTTACTTGCGTCTTACTTTTCTTTTAAATGTCGCCCCTTCGACAAGGAATGAACGGATCGCAACGCGGATTGCTGCTTTAACACCGTCGATGTATTTTTTATAAATTTGGTGAACTTTGGTTCAGTGACTCCGGAGACCTTGAGGCTCATTTGCATGGGTGATGACTGCACGTAGGCAAAAATAGGTTCTGCGCTGTTTTTAAAGGTTATTCGCTAGCTGGTAGTAACACAGCCAGTCTGTAGGTACGCTAGAAATGCACAGTTGAGTTTGCGCATGCTGGGCGGGCTACACGTTGAGCTCTACTCCGCTATAGTCTTTGAAACTACTTGGGTGATAACGTCTCAAAAGTTTACATGACTGCAACTTTTTGGCTACGCTGACGTCAGTGTCACGGTTAAAAGTGTTAATCGTATATTTATATAGTGCATAACTGCAAAGCCTCTAATGCGCTGTGTAGATTTAGAAAAAATGTTTTTAGATACACTGGTAACGGTCAAAGGAAAGTTTCGGATATCGAAGACTGTCCAACAGTGAGTTTCAGTGGTCGTACCAGCTGCGAAGCAGGCATCACACGGCGAAATATCAAATGCCAGTGATGTGGTACGAACAGCTGCTGGCAGCTGGTAGATTGCAGTAGCTCAAAGTTTTAACATTCTGAGCCTGCATCCGTCATGCAAATTGGTTTGAGAAATATTTCAGCAAATATACGGCTACGGCAATCTGCAAAGCAATTAAATTTATTCCTATCAGAATTCAGTCCGGTGTATGAAATACTATAGAGAAATAACACTGTGCTTATGCCAAGAGTTACACTGTGACTGAAACGCAACGGGAAATTACGATATAATCTTTTTTATGACAAAAGCATGTCGAATGGAAGTGGATATTTACGCCGTCGGACACCTACCTCCATTCGGTAGCGTAATTCGAGTCCAAAAAGTGAGCCGCAGTTGCTCAGCGCTATGTACCAGGTCGTTGGTCGATTGTGGCCGTGTGCTGGACGGGTGCCCCACGTCCCGTGGCCGTGACCAACGCCGTCACCGCCACGACGACCCTGTCGCCAGCCCTGCTGCTGCTGCTGCTGCTCGTGTTGGCCGCGATGCTGATACGGCTGCCCGCTCTGATGTCGGTGGTGATCGACGGTGAAGCTGCGGCCGCCTTTGCAGACGTACATGGCGATGTTGTTGGGATAGGTCTTGTGACAGCCGGACCACGAGAAACGCGGAGTCAGACGCAGTATCTGGTCGTCCTCCGGGCGCAGCGGGTACTCCTTCTGCCAGCAGTTCATCCGCGCGTTGATGACGGCCATCTGGTCCTCGGAGTAGAAGAGCACGTTCTGGCAGCACTTGTCGGCCGGGTAGACGAACTCGAAGGTGAGTCTGCCGGTCGTCATGACGGTGATGTTGGCCAGGTAGCCGTACCAGTTCTTGTCGGTGAGGAGATGACCCTCGTAGACGCACGCATGCGACGTCGCCCCGACCGACCCAGACGATGCCGCCGACGCCGCGACGCCTTGCCACGTCGAGCCGACACCGACGAACGGTGTCGCCAGCAGCACGGCAGCGACGACCGGAAACGCCGAGTACAGACCGCACATGCGCGTGGATGACGACTTCTGCTGCCGATTACAACCTCCGATCGACTTATGAAACGGCATATTTCGATTTGTTCGGACGCCGAGCGATTTTAATTAGCACTTACACGCGTTACGTCAGGAAAGAGAAATCTTTGTAAGGATATCAGAAATACGGCAACGGCTGTCCGTTAATTTTACGACGAAAAACTGCTGCAATAATAACCGTTACTCGCGTAATAAACAACCTATCTGACTGAGACGTGATCGACGTTGTTGTAGAAGTCGAGAGAGTAACAGCAGACCGTATAACTCAGAGACTGCAGGTGCCGTCACGCTGCATGTACTAGCTGGCGGTGCCACACCTGCCGGCTGTTTATTGACACGCGGTACTCGGTTTCGTTCGATTCGGTTCTCACGAGACAGCAGTCCACCTTGTCTGCAGTGCAGAGTTTAATGCTACATGATTAAGCTCGATGATAAACGTCTGGTCCAGCAGCAGCTCTGCTCGTCAACCCCGGCAAACGACCGTGTCAATGCACCGTACCGGCATCCGACGTCTGACGATGACGTTGCAGCGCGAGGCGTGATGCTGCCGCGCTGCCGCATCATTGCGTCCCAGCGGCCGCAGCAGCAGCAGCCGTTCCCTGGCGTATAAATCTTGTCGCTTTGCTCTGCGCGACGTTCGCACTAAATGACGTACAACTTTACGTAATACCGTAATAGCGCCGACGAATATCTTCTACATCGGCTGATTTACTCAGTTCGCCACGGCCGAAAACTCACCCGTTTTCACAGTTCGTATTAATGTCAGTGCTGCGCAGCTCAGCTATAAGATTCAATCGTAATTCATCGATGCTGCTTGCCTTTTAAATATTTGCCGACCAAGTTAGTGGTTCGTGTAAAGGAATCGGTCTGTATGTGTGTGTGTGTGTGTGTGTGTGTGTGTGTTTCCGCGCAATAACTTCTGAACTAGATATTTGACGTGCTGGTTAATCTCGACACTGTCTACGTTAACTTTGAACATGAAGGTCGTATATGTCACACTCACAGCCACAGCAGGAAGCGAGAGCTTAGTAACTGCTGCAATGGCCGACCGTGGAGTCAAGAATATAGAAACTGGATCTGAATTTTAGAAGTTTAGAATCCGAAAAATTGATAACTTTTTGTTTTTTGAATAAGTCAAAACTGAACCGAGTTCAACAATTATTGGTACTTAAAATCCTTGAGAAATTTCACACCAGAAGATTATAAATTGATCCAGTTCATTGTATAATCGTGAGAAATTCAAAAAAGTAATTCTTCCATGTAACCGAAGTGACAGTATTATGAAAACGTGTTACATGATAGTTCATGTCTGACTGTACGCAGTAATTAGAAATTTTAATCGGATTTCACACAGGTTTCTTTTTTCTGCGTGAAACCTTTCTAGCTCCCGTATCTCGGGGAATGTAGTATGTAATAACTACGAAAAGCAAACGTGGGTTGTAATTTTCGGTGTTTTCGAAACTGTAGGATTGCTTAGGTCACAGGCAGTCAGGTACAGTGTAAATGCGGTACCATGTCGGAAACGGTGCAAAATAGAATCGTTGTTGCTATAGACCACTAATAGGAGACGATATACAGCCTATCGAATAACAGCAATTCCGATGACCTTGAGTGACCAAGTTCGTTTACCTACTGCAAGCTTTTTCAAATGAGATTTATCTTACAGCTGTGCAGCAGTTGGGAAGATGTCAGCTGTCATAGTGCGTCGCGCGGTCCCTCTGCGATAGCTGAGCTTCTTGTTATCCCCGCTAAAGCGAGGGAATATGTTTTCACTGGCGTTGGTTTGTGTGTGTGTGTGTGGTGTGTATGTGTGCGTGTGTGTCTGCATTGTCTGTCTGTGACCATAATAACTAAAAGATTGTGGACGGATTTGTACCAAATTGTATGGGAAGGTTTCTAGGGGGAAAGGGAAGACCAAGTTCGTGTTTCGTTATAATCGGTAGAGGGATGTGGAAGTAACGGTTAAAAAATTCCGTAAACCGGCGATTGTTTAGATTTTACACTTGCACGCTGAATCATATTCGCGAACGGTAACGTAACGTAACGGTCAAAAAATCGTTGATTGCTTTCGCGGGGATTTGTACTCTCTCAGAGTACTTTCCATCTAGTTATTATTATTGGGCTGCATCGCCTGCACGTAGTTCATGAGTGAATTTTTATGAAATTTGACGAACAGCTGGATTACGGACCACGGGAGAGTTTATTAATACGCGCATCAGATTCGGCCTCGGCTGACCATGCGCGCGTATTACAAATGTTTTTATTGTATTGTATTTTATTGCATTGTACTGTATTAAATTTTGGAATTATGGAACATATTACACAACAACCCTAATTGCAACAACCAGAAGCTACCGCTACAGCAGGAATAGAATCGGTGGTACTTTTTCTTAGGCAGAATGTGACATTTAGCTACAGTACGAAAAATACAACACGAAAAAACCCTGAACGCTTCTTTGGTTGAGTATATGAGAACAGTATATTAGGCCTATAATTAGCAGATGCATTTTGTTTAGATTTCATTGTATTGCTACGTCATGAGAACAGAGATGAAATGACCAACCTTTTGCTCTTTCCGAGTCGACAAAAATAACTGCATTTATTTAAGGAGTGATATGTTACTACACTAACCGCATCCCCATGGCTTCATTCGTCTGTCGCTGAATGCAACAATAGCAAACAATTTTAGTTAGCTACGTTATTTTTCTTTTTAATTCTTTCCCCTTCAGTGCTGCGACGTCAGCCGTACTTGCAGTTGCTGACTTGTAGCGCTGCTGCTCGATTTGTTTCCGGCTCAGTGCATTATTTTCTCCAAGGCTAGAAAGTCTGCTTTGTAGATGTTGCTCGATCGTCTTAATTGGGCCTAATTATAGGATTGCATAATTAGACGGTGTTTGTATGTAGTATGCAAGCCTGCGAGGTAATGCAGACTCATGCGGGCATATGAGTAGCATTGTCGCACTATTTTGGGAATCCTTATACAGAATAAAATATCTTAGACGAAGCTGTGTGATGGTTTGTCTGCACGGATGCCCACATTACTACGCGATTATCCCAACCACCCTGATATCCCTTGCCCAATACAGGAGCTTTCTCAAATTATTCTGGCGTACTTAAGGGCGGCCAAATTCTATTAGACCACTTCCCCGTAGCTTCCCCGTCATCATGCCGTTAACTTGTTGGCGACTTGTCTGTCGTTCGACGTAGAACGTTCGTCCTTTAAATAGCTGAAAAATGGGAATTTCCCGTGCATGTTTCGGTATTGCGGGCGGAAAATTAACAATGGTAAGTTAATTTAATTAACATTAAACGTGGACGAGTGAACGACGAAGAAGTTGCAGTCGCTGCCTACTGCTGACCCTTACCCAGCCTCCTTCGGTAAGCCATCGCCCTATAGTTACTTACAATATGTGAAATAAGCGAAAATAACTCCACAATGTACAATACTAAAGTCTAAATCATTGTGAATGTACATTGAATTCCAACATGTGAGTTGCCAAGTACTTGTCACGAAAGGCCTGCTTACTTACCTACTTATTTTCTTGCAGTTATTATTGCTGCTGTAGCGAAAATGACTCGAAATTGAAAGACTGGATTAATTTTGATATTTACTGGAAAATTTACTTTCGCTTCTCGGCCTTTGCCTTGGCCTTGTTACCTCTGGCCTTGTTAACATCTCTGGTTACGTCCAGTTAGGGCGACACCTAGTTCTATCCGGTTCCGGCGTTCAGCCTCATAAACAAAAGCTCTTATTGTCGTATGTTTGCGGTTGTGGTAGGCCTAGCTACATCTATCTCGTCATGTCAATTGCCGTCGCGCGCCAGTCCCCGCGTAGGTGGAGGAACGAAGAGACAACAGTGGCGTAACTAGGACTTTCGGCGCCCGGAGGCAAAAGCAATGAAGTCCGCTCCCACCGAAAGTGTACCCCCGAAAGTCGTCACGTGGGTCTGACGCCATCAGTGCGATTTTCGGTTAAATATACCACCACGGTTGTGCCGAGCCGCCAACTCTGCCTGAGTTTAGATATCGAAGATCGGCATACAATTCGAAATTTACGTCTACGTCGCGTAATGCAATGTAAAATGCTGTGCAATGGAGACTGGAGTAACTAATGCTTAAACAAGTTGGCAACCAAAATAGCAAATTTAAAGTTTGTTGCAATAGGCTTCTGTTGACTCATTCAGCAAACTTTATCAAACTCACTTTTATGGTCGGTTAGTCATAAAATATTTCTGTTGAGGCTGTTTTGCGCTTCCTCGCATGCCGTGCCATCTTCGTTACGTCACTTCAAAAAAACAGCGCGTAGAGTGACGTCATGGCGTGATTGACACTGAGGTTCGCAGACAGTCCGCCAGACGGCGACTTACGACGGCTGACGGTATCGACCAAAGAGGTATCGACTGCGCTATCTCACGAAGTACGGACGATCGAGCAGCGAAATGCGTGAGAATCGTCTCAATTACGTCGGCCCTGTGACAGCGACTCTTACGCCATCTGGTGATTCTTGTCGTGTCAATCCGGCCTCTTAGCAGTGATCTACCCAGTTCAACCAGCTGTCTTGACAGCTGAGCTGATACAAATCTTCCATCTTGTGACTCAACTACGGACGATAAATTAGACGAGCACTTTCGACGAAAAATTGCAGACAGTAATCAAAAATGACAGAGTTAATTACTTACTGACTTGCAGTTTACAATAAAAATAGGATATGATACAGGAGCTTAGCAAGTGCTGAGATAAGCGACCTGGTCGAATTATATTGAATGTTCATTTACTTTTTATATTGCCTATTCATGTACTTTTGAAAATACATGATTGATTGATTGATTGATTGATTGATTACAGCCAGTGGTCGAATAGTGGGGGAATGCGGGAAAACGGCGTTCCCCTTCCGTTTTAGGCGACCGCTGTGGGTGGATTCGGGGAAAAACTGTAATTTAAAGTGGCTTTGGCTCGTTGGAATGTTTTGTAATCATAAAATGCGTAAAATTTGGTCAGTTACTTCTTAGGAAAATTATTAAAATTGTTGCCACCAGATGTCAGATTTTAAGGATAAAATGCACCAAATCGTTTGTCGGCGGGGTCTCCGCCTCAGACCCCGCTAGGGGAGCTTACAGCGCTCCCCCAGACCCATAGCTGGATTT
>Ga0209780_1001674_pt1 | contig 14933 bp, 7 predicted proteins | sample WorMetexBAHAMAS2_FD_187384 | JGI IMG/M metagenome (GOLD analysis project Ga0209780, IMG submission 187384) | Marine gutless worms symbiont microbial communities from Max Planck institute for Marine Microbiology, Germany - Inanidrilus exumae... | ecosystem: Host-associated > Annelida > Digestive... | reverse complement strand
CAGATATACATATAGACTGCGTACGTCACTCAGCTGTGACGTCATTAACATTATCGTTGCTATCGATGCTACAGCGCTGTGGCGAAGCTACGCTGGTTCAAAAACGGCGTTCTCTCAATAACAAAATATTCATCGTATTTGGTAAATATTTCAAATCTAAGTAGCCTATAGCAATCAGCGTAAAATGCGCTATTTGCTGGTATAATTTTTATGCAAATCGGTTCAGTGGTTTGGGAGGAGTTTGATCACATACATACATACATACATACACACATACATACACACGGAATCTGGCCAATGTGGCTTTAAGTATACGCGTAACGCTCAACACCAAACCTGCTTCGCAGGTTTTGATAAGACTCGCCATGACAGAAGCAAACTGGCTTTAAGAAACAAACGTAGACAAACTCACTAAAACCTTAAGTAATAGACAGCTGTTAGAAATGCTTATATGAGTATGCATATTATTGTGCATAATAATTGTAATACACAATACGGTTCAGAAGAGTTCCAGTTATCTTCTCTCTTATCCTCCAGACACATATCATTACCGAGATGTTGTCAACTGCAGGGGAGGCAGTCGTACCACTGATAGGGTGTCAAGAAGGACATCTGACATTTGAAAGATCCCAATCTAGCAGCAGTCTGGTTAGAGATTACTCAATGACCAAGCCAAAAGTGTGTTAAACACAAAATAATTTTGTTGTTATTTGTAAAACGACATCAAATGGTCCGCATATAACAAAGTTTAAAAATCTGCCAGATACATAGGTACACTATGCTGATAGGAAACTCACCAGCTGAGTGTAAAGAGCTCTCACTTCCACATTGGATACCAACAACTCCGATATGTTGCCTTTAGAATTCTCTACGTTAAAACTGGACAGCCACTCGCGGTAGCTGTCGGCCGGTGATGGCTCTGTGGTGTACGTTGTAGGGTCTGTCTGAATAGCATGCAGTCGTGCCTACGTACAAACAACACTCTCAAGTTATGAAATTACTGACTTTACTGCTGTCAAATATTACTCTTTGATAGTCTTGTCCCAAGGCTAGCCGAGTAGCCTTTTATTGCATGCCGTAGCCATGAAGTGGCTAGAGGCATGGCTAAAGTGGCATGTTGTAATATAATAAATATATATTGCGGACAAACTGCAGCGAACTACTTCTTGGGCATGATTTGTGGGCATGTCTATTTACAAGTGCACAGTGCCGCATTAAGGGGGGTGCTGCAGCACCCGGGCCCGCAGTTTTGGGGGCCCACAATTGGTGGGAGTGTTAGGTGGTTACAGGTCTGTAAGGGGCCCGCATTTGGCACAGCACCCGGGCCCGCACTAGCCTTAATGCGGCCCTGCAAGTGCATGCCGATCATCTGCCGGCAAGACGATCTGTTGAATATTCATGTCGCATAAAAAACCAAATCACGCGAGCACACCGGAACACACCAGTAAAACCGCGAAGAAAACAGTTCACAGCAGCACTAAGTTTGTATGTTTGTAACAAGATGTTATAGTAGCATAAATGTTGGAATATTTTTATCGAATTTAGTATATTTCTTATTCTCATTTTGTATTGCTAGACCTTGTTGTCTCACTGATAAAATACGAAATAATGGCTTCTTCCGTATTGCAGAACTAAGGGACCAGTATCATCTGTTGTTGAAATAGGCCGGTCAGCACTCCGGAATTTATATATTCTATTCTCCTAGTCTTGTTCACGTTTCCCACTCTAAACCCGATTCCACGCCATCCTAAGTGATGTGGTATGAAATCTCCGAAAACTTTACCTTCATATCACCCATCGAACAGTGTAAAACTTAGTAAAAGTGCTGAAGGAATTACCGTACAGCAAACAGTGACGAATTTAATTCTGTATAAAAGTTGTGTGTTAACTGTCAGAGAATGCCAAGAAAATCTCTCCAGCATACAACACCGTGACGTAATCATTTAACGACCAACCACGTAATAATCAGTGACACGTCTCTCACAGTGCTGCTGGATGCAGAAACGATCAACCAGCAACTTGTACTCCTTACAGTTTGTTCAACCAGCCTTCTTCACTTGAGTCACTCGTACGGTCGTACCTCAGGTCAGGCTGGGCCGTGCTCCCCAAATGATAACCTTGGGAGCAGGACTTGGCAGAATGGACGCCTTTCATGTTACTCAGACAACAGAGATAGAAAAAGTAAAGACGGAAGAAAGTAAAAAAGGAAGTTATGTAAACAAACAAACAAACAAACAATTTGTATGGCACCAAAATCAACACATGAATCATGGCGCAATTCAATTTAAAGTGCTCACTCAAACCAGTGACAATCACTCCCTGTCCTCATCTGTCTTAATCCACTACCTAACTCCTGTGTTGCATGCTAGCGCTGTGGTAGGGCGATGGACTTGCGACTGACAGGTTGCTGGTTCAAATCCCAGCCGGTCCGTCCGCTTTTACGTAAAATAGGCAAACTTAGCCTTGCATCCCTCCGGGGTTGGTAGGTAAATCGAATACCTGCTTCGGCTGGGGGGTAAAGGCGGGATTCACACCTCTGCCGGGTGGCAGGTAACATTGTATGATCCCATATGGCATGCGAGTTTCCCATAGTGGTGAAAAGCCAAGTTGATGCTAACTGCTATACACTGTTTACTTTACTTTACTAACTGTGAAGGAATGCCACACCCTCTATGCTGGCTGTCCTGATCAAAGACTTGTAGCAATCCAACTTAATATTACAACACATTGACAATGACAACAATACAATTGCCACATGTACCTTGTATCTGTCAAAGACGACTGCCTCTCCTCCGACAATCTGTGCCAGCTGATAGTCATCATCTGGTGCAACAACCAGAGCCTTCGAGATCCCACCAAGAAGAGAGCTGACCCCTTCCTTCACCTTCTGTGTAGCGGCACTTGCATTCTCTTGCTGCACTCGGTTATAAACAATTTTTAAACATTACATGTCAATTATGGTACGTCACCATTGTTGAGGCTTGAAGCTGGTGTTGATGAACCAACTAGGGCTGGTACCGATTAAAAGCTTTATCCAAAAATTAACTTGGATTAATTGCTGAATTTCGGACAATTTTGTAGTCAGTCAGAAAGTCCACAAAAACTGCAGAATTCAACGACTTGTTGCTATCTTCCATAAAGCATAACAAAAGTGACAATGTTGCAGTCCATATTTCCGAGGGCTTACAAATTGGCAACAATGAAGCAATACAAAAAGTACAAAAGCACAAATGATAATAATGTAAAAAATTGTTAAAATTGTCAAATCACTAATTTCAGCCAATGACACAAGAAATGGGCATTCGATTGACGTAAAAAGTCAAAAATTTCAACTGAAATTTTAATCGATCAAAGGAATAATAAAACAGTTATGTTAACGATTAATCGATTAATTAATAGTTAATTTCGCACTAGAACCAGCAAATCGCCATCCTATTACTTACTGTTTTGACACTGTTGGTTAGGCATCAGGAAGAGCATCTGGCGTGTATATGAGGTGCTGACAAGGTTATCTGTCTGGAAGGAGGTGCAAATAATTTGCATATGGTCCAGCTAAAGCCACTGCTACCCCATCATGGCTGCAGTAAGTCAGAGAGTGCTTTCGAAAACCACTTAAGAAAACCGCTTAGCTGTCACTTAACAGAAATTAGCAAAGAAAGCGCTTGCATAATAAACATTCGATGACCTCGTCAGTAAACGTTTTGTAAACAAATACGTTAACTACCCGCAAGTGTACGTTTACTGTTCTTATACAACATATGCAGCATAAAAGTAACACACAAATTATACTTTACAAATAGAACATATGCCGGCTTCACCGAATCAACTATGCAAGCTCACATTCTTCGAAAGTCAACAAAGCGAAAAATTTTTTCTGCTTACTTTGCTGGCTAAGCGCTTACGGACTTAACGGTAGAAAGCGCTAAGTGCTTAGTTCGCTTCGCTAAGTGCTCGCGTACTTAATGCAACCCATCTCTTGCCTCATTAAAATCCAGAATAGTTCTGCCATCACGGTGCCAGCTTACCAAAGCCGTCCTGCAGAAGAGGCCGTTAAATGAGTGCTTTCTATGGCATGCACTTGCAAGTGCAATGGCTAAGGCATCCCAACATGTAACTTACGTACTTACTGACATTCAAGACATAATGGTCACATCAAATAGCACCGCATTAACACGCAACATGGTACACACTGTGAGCTTTTCTTTGACTGTGGCGGCCATTTTGCTGCTGTCTTCCTGTATTGTTGACGTGAACTCAGCAAGATCATGTTTCATAACATCGAGCACCGACGACGACTGTCAAGCATCAGGACACATACACACAGCCTCACAACACACCTAAAACAAATAGCTAGAGTACAAACCAATCTTCGTACTGACACTGAACACATTACCGATCCACTGTGGACCGATTCAGGTGCCGATCTGTTTTGTAGACCGGCGCCGATCCAGGCAAGACAATCAACGATCGTTAGCAGTGATTTGGGGTCATGCGACTGCTCCTAATCACGCTCACTGTATAATCCCCCATGTATGAGGCGGGCGTCTCAATAAATAGTAATTAATTACTGAACAATCACGGTCCATCTCCCCTGATACGGTAATCTGGGAAACCAGTCACTGATGGCCGCAGACGTCGTGCTTTGGAATCTCCCACGGCCGCTTACACCCGTCAGCCGCACACCGTAAAAATTTGATTACAATGCACAGTATGAGTATGTCTGTTAACACGATTCTGTTATATCCGCGACGTTAGACTTGCATAGTATCCTCCTTGACAGTGCTTCACTCTTCATGGGAACATCATGTGGTCATAAAACTCAAAAATATTAATCACACAGAAGTTTTCCACTGAAACAAAACCTCAATGTAGGCGAAAGCAGAGTTTATGGTGAAACTGTAAATAAGAAATGTAATGTTCATCCACATTAGGGTTAGGACAATAGTGACTATCGGACTATCATTTTGACCGATTGTTTCACTATCGGATGACTATCGGTCCAGATATTTTTTCACCGACTGTTGTACCGATAGTTCTATGAACAGTTACGGAGACATGAACAGACATTCTGAAGTAGTTTTGATGGCTATGCTTCTATTTTCTGAATTATTGAACCGTGACAGCATGCTAGCATAAATATAACCAACTTCTGATTTAAGCAGATCATTTAATGAGTTAATTTTTACTAATAATGAATTAATATTCGTTATAGTCCAATGCGACGGCGATCCGATACTCTTAGAGCAAATCTCTCTCAGGAACAGCAGCGCGATCACAAAACTATCGCTCCGCTATCGCATCGGCCGATAGTTTTGACCGATTCTATCAACCATCAAACTATCGGTTTTTGCACTATTGTCCTAACCCTAATCCACATCTGTACAATATTACACACTATACGTTAGGTCCTTTGTACTGGCATTGGGTCAACATCCAGACTGCACACCATCCTTCTACTTGACATAAGTAATTGGTAGAATAATAAACCTTTTCCTTGGCAGACTGAATCCATCCACTCCACCAGCCAGTGACAGAGTCTCCAGTACTATCACTGTGCACACAACAAATCCACATGCAGTTATCACAATCTAATGTCTGTCTGACTTCAACAGATAAAATGTAAAATACAGGGTTATACCAGTGTAATTTTTGGCAGCAATTAATCTTACTGGTGTACTGGGCTTGAGGCTGTCTTCAACATCTGGGCGGCCGGATCTGTGAGTTATTTGTCAAGCCACTGGGTACACAGGACAGCTCATTCCATTTGTAGATGAATGTGTGGACGGCAGGTAAAACTGATCCCTCATTATTGCATTCTACACCTGAGAGCTTTTGAGATGAGTATCACGCTCCAAGGTGCTACATGTCCTGTTTACTTACTTTTATTTTACACGCCGGACCTAGCATCTGGAACAATCTACCGAGGACATCACATCTGCTGAAACTTTATATACATTCTGTCACCGGGTGAAGACGCACTTGTTTCAGTGCTATTCTTGACATTTATTTGCTAGTCTAAAGTTAATGTTACCTGCTCTTATAGTGGTCCTCGCAGTGGTTACTGCCACTTAGGCCACTTTAAATATTTTATTTACATTTTACAATCAGCAAGTTCAATGCCAAGCTGCATTTGCATGTGACAATGTGACACAGCCCCTATGCAGGCATGAACACACTAACTAAAGGGGCCACTTTCTAGGTAAATCTGGCTTTGACAGTTCATCACTGAGTCGCTTCATTCATTCATTCTGAAAGAGAATCATAGACATAACTGGTACAGGTTTTTACGACGCGATGCTACGGTATGCTAGCGTGGTATATGCTGTCATTATGTGTCCATCCATCTGTCCATGGCAAGCTTGCACTGTACAAAAGTAGCTAAACATAGGATCGTGCAAATAACGCCGTACTATAGCCCAGGGACTCAAGTTAGTTTTCTTATGTCAAAAATCCAAGCAAAATTCCAACAGGGTCACCAATGTTCAAATACAAGTAGGGCAGGTTACAATCGGCGATTTTCGACCAATTTTGCTATATCTCAGCAATGGTGCAAGCAAGACAGACACAGTTACTATGAAACGCTAATATCTCTAAAAACTCTTTATGTGCTCTATCAACTAATGCTATTTCCAGTGACTTTGAACGACCCTAGCTAGTCCCTGCAGAAAATCACGGAAAAGAGAAATAAAAAAATTGCAGCAATTTTGCGCGAAAAATTGCAATTGCCCTAAAATTGTGGCTAAATGCAACAAAATTGAGCAGAATATACGTGAAAACTGTGTGTATGTTATAACAATTTACAAAAAAACGTATTTAAGGATATTTGCATAGGAAATACCATACAGAATAAAAACGTCGTCGGCATAGCAATGTTTTGGAACAAAATTAAAGCACAATGTTTTGTTCTGTGTGTACTAGGTGAAGTTAGTGCTTGAAACACACTGGTGTTGTATAATTACATGTCCCTTCATAGTCAAAAATTCACTCACCCACCAACCCCCGTTGCTGTAGGTTAGCTGGAATCACAGATTTGCCCGACAGCCCAAAGTGCAACATGAGGTCTGTGCGATCATGCGACGAACGGACTGCCGAAAAATAATGATAAAAGTAGCCCACTTTCAGCGTAATTTGCGGCAAATTGTGCGCCATGGCAAAGAATTGCGGAAACTTACAAAAATTGCGGCACTTTGCGGGGCACAGCCAAAATTGCAAACTGGCGGCAAAACGTGAATATCGCATAAAAAACTGCGGCCCGCAAGATCACGATTTTCTGCAAGGACTAACCCTAGCTACCCTAAACCACCCTATTTTCGACATTTTCTATCGCCTTTTATATCTTCGCAGTGGGTGGAGATAGAGACTTCAAATTTGGTGAATAGGTTAATCATAGCATGTGCTAGTTCAAGGATGGCAAATCAACCCTGAAAGGGATGTGGTTAGGTCACGTGAACCATTTAAATTTTGGTGGGCACCAACAATATCTCTGGAATAGCTGATCGTCTCAGGTGCTGTCAACATAGGTAGATAGTCAGTGTGGTAAAGTGGTGATGGTCTTGGTCACCAGTTTATCACACTGACCGTCGACATCTGTGTACAACACGGTGGGCATGAGTCACTGTCATGTGGGTCTGTCAGTTGCAGTGGAGACTTGTTTACGTGCAGAAGCCCTTCCTAAACCAAATGAACTGCATCACAGCAGTGCACTGGCAGTGGCTGTGCTACACCAGGGCGAGCCAGGTCAAATGACATGGTGCTACACCAGAGCGTGCCAGGTCAAATGACTGAACTTTAGTCTTCCGGCGATTGTCACAAAACACTATCTCTGCATGTTTAGATCGGTCTGCCTAAATATCGAAATCCACCGACGAAGTACGAAATCCACTGCCTAAAAATCAAAATCCACAAAGGCCACGAAATCCACTCAAAAGCGACGTTGGCTAAATATTGAAATCCACAAACTATGAAATCCACATTGGCAGTCCACAAACCAGCAGGCCTAGGTCCAATTGTTTTGTTACTGACATAATGTATGTTCAATAAAAGCGTTAATATAAGTCTGTCTGTCATCTGTCTCTACCCGTGTGTTAGATTTCTGCAGTAATGGAAATAAGCACATGAATGTGTTACACGTAGGAAGCGAGTAGGCTTATAGAAAGTCAGCCTGTAGTTGTACAGTAGCCTAGTTACGTTTCTTGCAAGTCTACTTGTGCGGCAGCTCTGCACACATGTAATGAGAAACAAGCGCCAACTCTACAGTTTTTGGACGTTGTCTCAATGGAGTCGATCGCTCGCGTTCGCGACTTGAAAGTGCTGCCGGTGTCGTTTGCCGCTAATTGCCATACTAGCGGCGTGACGGTGTCTACACAGCATACGCAGAACCGCTACACGTGCTGAAGTGCGTAATTGCTGAAATGTCCCACCCAGAACACTGAATCACCGTCCACAGCTATAGGTGTAACCTTAGTAACCTGTATGTGGTCAGTCTATAAATTGACGCATTCAACGAAACCACTCATAGTTACGTATCGTTCCATGCAGCACAAACATGACAGATGAGCAGTAAAATCAGTACTATTCTTGGAACGAGCAACAAATTGCAAGTCCATTACACCAAACACAATTTTCTAGCTCCACATAAGGTCAGTGTAGATTTCGAATTTTACACAGTGGATTTCGTGCAGGCCTGTGCTGTGGATTTCGATGTTTAGGCAGGTGGATTTCGTACAGTTTGTGCATTTCGTGGATATCGATTTTTAGGCAGACCCTGCTTAGATGGGTTTACTTTGAGATTAATGGTTCTGGCCCACTGCTCACTGCTCAACCCCATCAATCTCTTCCTGACGAGTATGGATGCTGCTTAGCCCACGTACGTATAGGCCTTAAGCTTCCAGCACAGTAGTGTTGTGCGATACTTGAAATTGGAGCGACGATAACGATACCATCTCGGTTATCGAGTATCGCGATACTACCACGATACCGGAAATGCAAATTGCGGAATAAGTAAGTAAGTATGTAATCTTCATTTCATTGTCGTTCACAATTCACCAGTGTCAGAGCAGACTCTCGATCAGTAGTAGTAGGCCTACTGGCAGCCTGTAGAAGTCAGAATCATGTGTATACGCGTACGCGTCTGTACTGCATTGACATCCAGCTACTACATATACTGCATCGGTGCACGGGTGCAGCCTGTTTCGTCCTGTGGCGTTGTGTCAGATGTCAATGTTTCTTCCGAAAACTCAGTTGGACACTCAGACGACTCGAATTCAAAATAATTATGGTCGCACGACATTACAATCTAATCTATCTCTTGCAGTTGAAATTTGAAAATCACAATCATCACGCGTCAAAAGTCAAAAGTCAAAACATGACGTCATATGTCACGCAATAGAATATCGCAGTCAGATTTAGAGATGCACGATTTTGTGCATGTAGTGATGCGCAGGACTGTACTTGTTGACTGCTGCTCGCACTCGCAGTCATGCACTCATTGTTGTACTGTGATTTTCTGCGACTTCAATAAACTATTCGTTTGCATTACGGGCTTGCAGTGTGCACATTGCTAAATGTTAAGTGATACGAGCTGCACAGTAGCGACGATACTCGCGATACTTTTGCCGTTTCAAGGTATTTTTTACTGCTACGATATACCGCGGTATATCGTGACCTTGGCGATACTGGTATCGTCGTTTAGGTATCGACGATAAGTATCGAGGTATCGTGGGTATCGCACAACACTACAGCACAGCAGTTCTGAAATGAATGTAGCAGTACTTGTATGGCTAGATGTTGCTGGCCTACGCTTATTTTCTATTTCACTATTACGTGCATAAAACAAACACCATACCCTTGGGACACGTCCATTACTTGCGTATGCTAATGCTACTAATTGACAACCATCTACATATGAATCGATATCAATTCTTTCTTCGTGATTATTATTGTTTACGTTTTAACAACATAGATAAATTAAATAAATAAAATATATTGTTCCTTTCATTGACCGCTAACATTTACTCTATGGCAATTCTTCGTTTTCTTACCTGTATTATCTATTCTATGATATGATATAGGTGTTTCGCTTGATTGGTTTTATTAAGGTGTGCGGAATTTGATGAATTATCATGATTGGATGATAGTTTATGAGTTATAGCCGTCTTTATCGCACTGAAAACAAAGAGTGAGAGTTACGGTTAATGGTGTATTTTCAGGTTGAACAAAGGTTTATGATTGTAGGCTAAACTTTTCAAGCAACCTTGTCCTTTAAATACCGGTAGTAGGAAGTATTTTTAGTCAAACGAATTATTGATGATTAGAATAAATTAATTGAGTCCAACAACAACAATAAATTACTAGCAGATGTCGTCAATAGCTGCTCAGTAAGCACTTTCAAAAAACAGGTTAGATTGTGTCATTAGGTATAATCGGGATTTTAACAAGCTCACCATTTCCCCTGTATTAGCTAGCTACATGCTTTTTTGTTCCTTCATTTTTCACGCAGCTAGTTAAGTTAAATTAATTAGCAGAAGACGTAAAGGTAACAAGTACAAACTTGCTGAACATCACTGTCACTAAGATTTAAGAAAATATAATTCTACCAGTTTACTAATGGGGTAATCCCCATATGAAACAGGTTATCTAATCATGTAGTTTCTACAGAAACTGCGGGTAATTTATTCCAATGATTAATAATTCGTTGACTAAAAATACTTCCTAATATTTAAACGACAAGGAAGTCAAAATGACGAACACATATCCGATGGCATGTGAATCTGAGATAATCTGTTAATAATAGGTTCGATAAATTCTATGAATTGAATCTATCCTAGACACAGTTCTGTTTATAATATTTACAAACAGTTTGGTAGACAGTTGTGATGGTAATATTAAACTGTCTTTTTGCGGATTATGTGAAGATGTATATAGACACATTAATGATGATGCAGATGATCTTCAAACAGAAACTGAAAATTTTGTAACTGGACAGACAAATGTTAAGTTACATTAAATATAGATAAAAGTAAACTTATTTCTATACATTGTTGATGATATTCAAATAAAGCAGTTAAATCTAATTATGCTGTGAATAATACAGTGTCAGCAGAAGCAGAAGGAGGAGATTAAGGATCTGGGAGTCTGTTATGAGAACTTACGACCCATTGTTGTTATTTGATAAACATATTATTGAAAAAGTAAACAAAGCTTACACAATGTTGGGTATAATTGCAAAAAATTTTGTTCACATGTCCAGAAGGTGCTTTGTAATATGCTAATAGTGGTAACTGAACACTTCGCCTACGGGACACTGTCTACAGGACAGTTCGCCTACTGTTTGGTCATTTCGCCTACTGGGCAGTTCGCCTACTGGTCATTTCGCCTACTAAACAGTAGGCGAACTGTCCAGTAGGCAAAGTTTCCATAATTCCTTATAGTGTATGGTATACAAAAAATTGGGTTGCAGGCATTTGATGTACGAGGACATGCTTACAAAGTTGGGTTTGTCAACATTACAGCTAAGGCAGTACAGCCATCCTTACTGTGTGAAGTTGCAGTTACTCAGAGAATAAGAAGAAGGTGATTAAGAGAGGACTATCTTAAAGACTTCAATTAAGTCTTTAAGATTGCAAAGAAGTTTAAGAATGTAAATTACCAGAATTGTTTCTGGTTTGCACATGATATGACAGAGTGGAATGCATGTAAATTATTTAATCAGATGTTTTACGTGATATTGGTAAATGTAGTCCTTCAGATTGTATTACTGATGATTGATGACGGGATACAGTACGGAGACTGTTTAGTGTGTAGATAGCGCCACTGCAAACATTAGTATCTTTTGCTTATTGTGAGTGCACTGTATACTGGTCAGCTCACAGAATGCCAACTCAACTGGACAGTTTGCACACTGGACAGCTTACGGACTAGTAAAGTGACAGACTACTCAACTTGTAAATATTGTAGGATGCTATTATGGGTTAAAACGTCATCAGCATCATTCACTTCATGCACACTAGGCAGGTGAGCAAAACAGCATTAAAAATAAGAAAAAACGTCATAAAAGATTACTTATTTTCAAGATATCCACAGAAGCATTTATTAGATTGCTGCAACTTCTACAAGTTGACCAGTCCGGGATCACCTCGTGACTGGACATGTCATGGACTGACATCTTGCAGTCCATTCAAGTCCCGGACCTTGATCTAGTCCGTGAATTTGTGATCTGTGAGTTGGCATATCTGTGAGTCGTCCAGATACCAATTACTGGTTACCATCATCAAGGACATGCGACAGTAAAACTTTGCTCCATTAAAATCCTCCAGTTCTTAACTGGGGGTGCGAGCTAACACGGTTTGAACCGTGTATTTTGATATAAAAAAGTTGTGTCTTATTGATAAATGGAATAAATTGCCTGGTGTTATTGTATTGTACACACATCGGTAAATAATTAAAAAAATAAACTGGATCATGTACACAAGTCTGCAAAGGTTATCTTCTTTTATCAAATCCTGTGAAATTATGAAGGCTTAGCAGTTGTTGCTTAACAACTCTTTCAACATAGTCTTATGTAGTGTGATTACAATTTATTAATTAGAGATGTGTTTGTTTACAGTGTATTTGAATGTTTACAGTAAGTACTTCGTTTAACATCACATTTGTTGATCAGGACCGGTATTTCTGTACTGAATTGACAAGGCCATTGGCTTTGTGTGGTTTTAGCAGTAATTTTCATTTTCGTCGATGGCTTCCACTGAGTTATCAACGGCAAATGGTCCAGCAGAAATGTCTGTACAAGGCATTGAAGTTGTCATTAGTCCGAGTGAATCCACTGAATCGCCCAGCAGCAAACAGCGCGACATGTGGGGAGGCAAACTGGACTTCATTCTGTCAGCAGTCGGATTTGCTGTCGGTCTCGGAAATGTTTGGCGGTTTCCATATCTGTGTTTCAGTAATGGTGGTGGTACGTTGGAATCGTTATTACCTTGTTGGTGTGACACCGCTGCTGTTATTTTTCTAAACAAGTGATTGTTGTTTAACTGACAGGCGAGAACTGAATGAATGAATGGTTTGTTTCGTATTGCAGCTATAAGGTGGATTGAAACAGAGATACAAGATAGTACAAAATGTCCAATATAAAGTACATGAAACATTAGAAAATTAAAACAAAGACATACGATTAAAACAGCGATATGCAATACAGAATCATAGTCATAATGTACCTGTCAATCACAATATACAGTCATTTAGTTGAATACTTTTGCTAACAGCTTCTGACATGCGTCAGCATAGCATTGGTATGCACAGCACAATACTGATATCGGAATTCTGTCTATTTGTCTCTCACGAGCTGGTGTTAAATTCCGTTAATATATCTGAGAAATGGTACAAGATAAGAACGATAACATAGTTACTATATAAGGCTAATGCGAAGTTATTATGTGATCTATAGAATCATTTGAATGGTAGCTTGAATGACCCATAATTACCCCATCCACTCAGTTTTCGAATGTTGCCTTCCTGTGTTTGGAACGTGTGAAGTTAGAAACTTCAAATCTAAATTAGAGACTCCAAATTCGGAATGTGACTCACTTTTAAATTTGAAGTCATTGGTCTCTTTGTAGCAGGTGACGCTAGGTTTTTACAGTGCAACGCTATGCTAGCGCAACCTGCCCATGTGGTCGAGTGGTTAACGCACTCGGCGGCCATGTGCAATAGAGCGTGACGCGCTCAGTGGCCATGGTTCACGCCTCAGCCCGGGCGTGTCCACCTACCAAAGAATTATTTCTAATAATACCTATGCACATGATGAACAGAGATTTAATCCCGAAGAGGTAAGAGCTAGGGTTCGACGGTGTCCTGTATAAGCTGTGACCGTTGCTGATGCCTTAATTAGCAGCGTAAATGTGTCAGCCGCGCTGACGTAAGAGCCGAAGCAGATAGATGTGGCTAAGTCCACTGGCTAGGCGCTATAATAGTCTCAGTCAGGTGGAAAGGCGCTGAATAAGTGCCAGTCCGGGTTTAGCCAGACAGTAGGCCACGCATAGAGGGGGCGTGGTTAGAAATACCCAACAAACTGCTCATGCCTACTTAAGCCTACCTCCACCCTACACAACGCGCACATACACTGCACACACCTACCAATTCCCCTTATCTCCCTGGCGCATTGGACTGTCATAAAGGTCTCAGCGTTGGTGTCCAGAGTAGGCTGAACGGCTGGACCCCTGCCCGCAATAACGAACGAATGCTATGCTAGCACGGTATATGCTGCCATAATGTGTCCGTACGTCTCACGCCAGTATTTTATCAAAATGGCTAAAGTAGAATCATGCAAACAATGCCATACTTCGTTAGCAAAAGTAGGCTCCTTTGTCAGTTAAACAATAATTGCATGTTGAGAAAAGTAAATGTATTTATTTGCAAAATATCCACAGAAGCATGTACTAGATTGCTGCCACATGTGCCACCGACAACCCAGAGATTCTAGTTTTGTACTGCCAAAAATCTCGGCGAAATTGCAACGGTATCACCCCCAATGGGGCGCCAAACAGACGTGGGTTAGGTTCAAATCTGCAATTTTTGACCAGTATCTTGCTATATCTCAGAAACGGTGCAAGATAGGGACATAGTGGAAAGCTAGTAGGAACTTCTATGCGTTGTATTGAATCGTGCTAATTTTAGTGATTTTGAATGACTCGTAAGTCGTAACTACCCCAAACCACCCCATTTTCAACATAATAATAATAATAATATACACATTTGTATAGCGCCATATGGTCGTAACTTCAGAGGCGCTGGCCAGGCAGTGTGCTAGTAGCAGTGAGAAGAGGAAAGAGAGTAAGCTTGGGAGAAGAGAAATGCCTTTAGCTTAGATTTAAAAACCGCGATGGAGTCACTATCAACAACTGTCTTAGGAAGCGAGTTCCACACAGCAGGTGCTGAGC
>Ga0209780_1001673_pt1 | contig 14944 bp, 9 predicted proteins | sample WorMetexBAHAMAS2_FD_187384 | JGI IMG/M metagenome (GOLD analysis project Ga0209780, IMG submission 187384) | Marine gutless worms symbiont microbial communities from Max Planck institute for Marine Microbiology, Germany - Inanidrilus exumae... | ecosystem: Host-associated > Annelida > Digestive... | reverse complement strand
CCCCTGCACTTGTAACACAACACAGAGGAAATCAGCATTAAAACTGCGATTAACACAGTGCCGCATGTTGCACCACCCGAGACCACAGTTTTGGGGTCCCGAAATTGGTGGGAGTGGTTAGCTGATTATATGTCTGTAAGGATCCCAAATTTGGCACAGCACCCGGGCCCGCACTAGCTTTAATGCAGCCCTGGATTAAAGCACAATTAAAATAATTAATTACTTGATTAACACAATTAAAAAATTAATGACTCATCAGCCCTGCTAAAAAGGATTAGCAGAAATAACTTTTGAGAAGTCACTCTTGTGTTTAAATTAATGATTATTTGATGGTTGAACTGTAATGTTTATATTGCTTGTTGCCATCTGTCGCCGGTACTAGGGGCTGCTGCGACCAGCTATTGACATAGCTGATACTGTCAGGAGGCGTTCATTGCTGGCTCATGCTGCCAACAAAGACTTGGTTTGTTCTTTCATCTACTGGTTTTGGTCACGTCATGTTTGTTGTGTGCTCGCACTGTGGTGTGAAAAATAGAACTCTCACTGTTTGGACCACTTGCACAGTCTTGCTGACAACATTGTCTATACTACAAAATCACTGTCACAGGTGGGTGGTCGGGTGGTGTCACGCCACAGCCACGCCATTGGTCCGTCGCCGTGGGCAGCGGCCGCACAGCAGTGGAGTGAGGGGTCGAGGAGTGGCAGCTGCCTATGCAACGGGCTCATGCATGCAGGCTAAATGCGTCTCACATCCAGGACGCCAGCTGGGGCTTTCAATTTTCAGCATCCAGTGACGCCAAGGCATTAAAATATGGGCGTCCACGACCAATGACTATTTTATGCCAACATCTGTACAGACGACTATATAATTATGTAACTTAATAATTATAGTGCACAAATGGCACAAGTTTGCAAGCGGTCATGACTCAGAGCGATTCAGAGACGCAAAGGCCTACAGGCGTGTAACATTCTGACACAAACCATGCTCACAATGAACATCAAGTGTTGCTCTGTGTGTGACATGCGTGTGTTAATTAGCCAAGACGCCAAGATAACACTTTTTTCAGCGTCCAGTGACGCTGGACTACTAATTTTATGATGTCCAGTGGACGTCGGGCATGCCAAAATTTAGTGTCTCCGCGCGATTTTCAGGCGTCAGAGACGCCGGGACGCCCACTAACGGGAACAGTGCATGAACAGACGTCCAAATTGACCGCTGCCGCATTCATCACTGTCTGCATTGGCGGCGGCGGGTATGGGCTAAGAAGCTCAAGCCATCACACCACATAGCGGCGTGATGTCTTGTTATATTTAAGGCTATCGTTTCTTTAACACAGTGTTTGCATATGATTCTTGGTATTGACTGTTGTGAGTCTATCTAATAAAACAGTATCTTAGTATGTGACGTGTGATTTGTGATTTAGTATTTTTGGTGGTCTTTTGTATTCTTTTTTTTTCATGTACCTGAGTGACAGTTCATCATGTGAATGCTTTTGACATTTCACTGTATTGTTGTCAACATGGTGAAATTGGATGGGCCGTCATTGACAGCTTTACTTTTTTTTGGTCGACTCTTCGACAGAGCCGACCTAATAAAGCCGGTCTCAAATGTCCGTCCATCCATCCGCGCGTACTTACGTACGTCCGTCCATCCACAAAAAGTTCCTTTGATTTCAATGAAATTTGGCTTGTACGTAGAGGTCGATGAGGTCAATGAGTGATGCACGATGGTATGAAGTATGACCCGATCCAAGGTCAAGGTTATGAGCCCTTCACAGTTAGAAATCCGGCCGTTTTCAAAGGCTATCTTTTCCGCCATCTATAATGGGAGCTGGCAACTGACCATGGATTCTTAAACTAGGGCACAATATCTAAATTTGATCAGGCTGGATTTTTGATATCTGGCCTAGTTTTTGTGTCATGTGACTTTGAATTTGGCACATACGTCATTTGTGAAGAGTCAACTGTCAGTCCCCGTGCGGGGCTAATTTTTAATGTGCATGATTCTATGATTTGCTGCATTTTTTTATTATCTTAGTGCCACTTCTCATCCACCTCATTCTTTGTGGTGGTGATTAAGTGAGGATTGTAGCATTAAGGGAGATCAAAGTCAGGTTATTAGATAGCTGGTTCTACTGTGAGAGTACGAAGCAGAAGCAAAGCAAACTGCCATACCAATCCCGCTGCATTGTTGTCATTGTGGTACAAGGGTTCAAACATTGAACTAGATTTAAGTATTCTACTCGATACGATACGATTTCATACGGTAGATTAAGGTGCGCTCAAAAGCTGACAAGATGGCCAGCTTAATCTAGCGCACGACCCAGAAACGAAAAAATAAGGAAAAAATAAAAACAAAAACCGATGCTCACGGGCCTTAAAACGGTAGTTATTGCTTACTACTTTTGCTTTGGGGCAGAAAGTGCTGGAGCACACTTAGCTAATGGTGACACTGCAGGCTACAACATATGTGGGTTAAGGGCACTGCAGCTATTTATGAAAACACCTCAGCACTGTTGCGTGGTGGCTCAGCGGTAGGGCGTTGGACTTGCGATTTACAGGTCGCGGGTTCAATTCCCGGCCGGTGGCTTTCACATAACATAAGTCAACTCAGCCTTGCATCCCTCCGGTGTCGCTAAATCGAGTACCTGCTTCGGCTGAGGGTAAAGGCAGGATTCTCACCTCTGTCGGGTGGCAGGTAATACTGTGTGATCCCATATGGCATGCGAGTTTCCCGTAGCGGTGAAGAGCTAAGTTGATGCTAAACTGCTATACACTGTTTACTTTACTTACTTACTTTACTTTACTTTACTTAATGTCTGACCCGAAGAACTATGCACAACTTGCTGCCAGAGATCGGATGATTTTTATTGAAGGATTCTTCTAGTAAATATTTAAATCTAGTTCTATGGTTCAAGCCATATGGATTCTCTGGAAAGAAGATGTACATAAATTTTGAGTATTATGTTAGATGTGCAAAACAGACTAATATGAATTTTTTCTTTAGCTGTTGTCTGTGACACATGGCAGTATTTTGTGCACAGGAGCAAGGAACAAATGACTACCGCGTTGTTACAGTTGGGCATTCTCTATCTGCTGGAGTTGCTGCTCTTGTTGCCATCCTGTTACATCATGAATATCCAACCATTCACTGTTATGCATACAGCCCACCTGGCTGTCTTGTTAGGTTTGTTTGTCTTTCAAGTTAATAATAACAATAATGTGCAGCTTTTACAGCGCCATGTGTCGGTCGGTTACAATGACAAACTGCAGGCTCATTGTATATTCGTCTTAATCAGTACCACTGATGTAGATTTTTTGCAAGTGATCGTTGCCTGTCTCTTACCATCATGAAGTCCTATAGTGACGTGAAGAAACTAAACGTGGGAGAGGCACCAGCTTCATGTAGAGGCATCTACACCAAATATATTCAACATTGTGTGAGAGATGCATTACATGCTGAGTAGTAGCTTGTGTTTGGAAGGATGATATTATTCCAGAAATGTGTCGGCAAGACAAAATAATTTTTCTGTATTATTAAGAGGAATGTCGTTGTTCTCAGTTGCAGACAAGATGCTACACGTAAAATGAGTATCAGCTCTTGGGCTGAGTAATAATAAATGGTGATGGTGGATGTGGATGGTAGCTGCCATTTCTTTCTGGCGGACTTGCAGTCCAAGTTGGTTGGCTTGGTCTGAGGGTTGGCAGCCACCTCGGCACTGAGTCTGCATTCATCAGGTGAACCGGGTGAACTCTCGCAATGGCTTTGCCAAGATGACACCACTATAAATATCATCCTGGTTAAGTTAAAGTGCGACTCTTTAACAATACTGTGCAACACTCGCATCAGCATGGTAAACAGTTATGAAAATATGGATCTCAATTCTCAACATAAGTAAAGCGACATTGTGTGTGCTGCCGATATTTTGTATGAATCAGAATGTTGGGCAGTCATCAAATTTGATGCATACAAGATTGATGCCGTCAGTCATTGGTGCTTGTGAAGGCTGTTAGGCATCAAAGGGCATCTGTTTGTGTTTAATGTAGAAGAGCAGCTGATAACTGATCCACCTCTGCACACATTGGCCTCTGCACACATTAACAGTTCAAGCATGGTGTCTTTCTCTGTTTAGACACGTCACACAAATGGATGACAATGTCCGCACCAAGAAGATTTTATCTGTATCTGCACTGGAAGATTGGCAGAGACCATCTGGACGTCCGTGAATTACGTGGTTGAAGACAGTCCAAGACGGCCTCACGTTTAACAGTATCCCACTGAGAGAATCAGTCAACATGGCTGAAAATTGACAACTATTGTCTGTCTACACTTTGTATTGCTTGGTCAGTTATGGTGATTAGTCACTGATGACATATAATGTACATTTTTTGCTTCCTAAATAGTTACTTGGTTATATCAGTTGACTAGTTCTTGGATTCCGTTAAGTAATCTGATTGGCTGTATCTGTTCATATGTTGACAGTGCTGCTTGTCATGAAGACACAAAAAGCTTCATCACGTCAGTCGTCATTGGCAAAGACTGTGTTCCTAGGTATGACAAGCATTGTGCATCTGTCAGTCAAAACAGACTTATACTGTGCTGTATTTTGCAGCTGATGACTGTGGGTTGCTGTTGGAACAACACTCGTTTAATGTCATTTTTGCATGACAGCCTGGATAAGTTGGCACCAGAAAGGTATAAAAACCTTCTGGATTTTAAGGAAGCAAGAGACGATGGGATGGCAGTGGCATCAGCTGGATCATATATTCAAATTGTAACCAAATAACCATGTCAGCACTTCATCACTCAATTTTTTATGGGCCGGATGCTCTTCTGGACGCCCAACCAACAGTGTGAGAGCACTGAAGGCAATGAGGTGTTGATCTGTTGTTTTGTTAATCAGCTTCCTGCTTCAAGGATGGGGACATTCATCGACAAATTGTAGCTGTTTATCCACCGCCTTCATCAGGGTGTTATGTTAACCTCAAGCAACAGTCAACTGTAAAAGCTGCTTATGTGTGTCTGCATATCATGGTGTAAAACTGTCATACGCAATACAGTACAGAACAGTTATGATTATCTTCCCTCTTATCCTACAGACAGTCATCATTGCTCAGATGATGTCTACTGAAGGGTTGGGAAATCTTGGTAGTATTTATGAAACAGTTTTAGTTTTCAGTCTATAATTCTAGAAGTACTGATAAGTTTGGCCCGTTTACTGTTATCAGAAAGTGAGCTGCAGACTGTCGATGTGCTAATGCAGAGAGCGTTTACTAGTAGAGTTAATAAAAAAAGTCGCGGTGCAATCAGCAGGTTCAGTTCCTCATGAGAAGATTGCAGTGACCACGCCGGACTGTACCTTTGAAGCAGAGATGCTAGGTGCAGAAGTTGCCATCATCTTATCTTGTATTTAATCATTGCCAGTCTAATTGTAATGTCAAAGCATCTCCACTGTGTGTCATACACCTTTATTGACACTTGTACGTGTTCAGGTTGGGCTGTCAACAAATGACGTTACTACAGCAACAGATGCTGAAGTTGCTGCATCTCTGCAAATGCTCTAAGGTTGGCTTTCTAAAGTGAAATGGCGTTATCAGAGTGCTGCTGTTTGGTGATTCTGGTTATATGTTTTTAGGTGCGGCCATAGCACAGTGTTTTTTAGATGATGCAGTGCAGCTGCACTTAGTGCATTTGTGTTCAATACTTATTTTAAGTCGCTGATGGCATTAAGATGGTGATTGTTGCCAGAAAGGTCTTACTTTGTATGCATGCGCATCCAAGTCCTTTAGTGAGGCATGGCACAATGTTAAATCTCCGATAAGTATATTTTTAGTTCGATGAAGTAATTCTCTGCTTATCAGTTTGCTGTTGTCCTTGTACATGTAGTGTGTTTGTAAATTGTCCATGTGTGTAAAACGTCGTCCCAATGGCACTGTTGAGTGATGTCTGTTGTCACTGCTCATGCATTTGGTTTGCTGGTCTGGTTTGTAGTGGAGAATCGTTAGTCCTTTGGCACTGTGCAAAGGTCAGATGTTAGAGCGGTTAATGACCAAAGCCGCCTCCGAAACATTGAGTACCAGTGGATTGGGTGACTGGCCATCTGCGTCTACTGGTGATCACCGGCAGCTGTATCCGCCTGGCAAGATCGTCCACGTCATACACAGTCGTCCTAAGAAACAGACAAAGTTAGTGACTTGACTTAGTTTTTCTCTGTTTGAGTGACTCTTCTGGCCTGGAAGCAAGTTGAAGGGTCTGTTTAGCTGTTTTTTTCTCACACAGAGCAAAAGTATGACAGATGGACAAACACAATTACCTTAACATACTTTGATGCTGTAATTTGGGTGACAGAAAGGACGTGTGGTCTATAAATAACTGGTGCCATTTATCCCCAGAGATTCTCGCACAGAATAAGTGAATGAAGAAACTTGAGGTGAAACTGGGTGACCTCAGCTCACCGGCAAAGCAGCCATTAAAAAAGAAGGTGGTGGATGTACTTCACTTGCAAGAGCTGTGTGTGGTAAACTTTTATAGTGTATTTTTGAATTTCTAGAAATTAATGACACTTCAGTGAAAGACCAAGAAGTTTTTTTTAGGATTGATCTCGAAAGAATGCAGTGTGTGCAGCATGTTGCTGTTGATTCACACATATATCTGTGTATATACAATTCTCATGTTTTTCATTCACATTATGTGTGCTTATTGTTGGATATCGTTTATCTTATTATAATCTCGTTTTTAGCTAATGTAATTATTTTACTGTCTCATTGCGGTTTGTCAACGTGCATTAAAGTCTTGATTGACTGACTAGTGGTGTAGCTGTGGCATGATGATGCAATAGGTAGGGCATTAGACTAGCAGTCTAGAGCTCACAGGTTCAGTCTCCAGTCAATCTGCTATCACACAGCAAACTCAGGCTAGTCATTCACATGCATGTGCCTCTGTTCACCAAGCATTATATAATTGTTACCAGCCAAGGGCAGTGATGCTCTGAAGCTGGGAAGGTAACAGTCGGCCTGGCAGCAGGTAGCAGCAGCCTACTGCTAAGTTTATGACTAATGTCACCTGTGGGTTGTCTGCCTCAGAGACCAGCACGAGAGACCTGTGCAAGAAGAGAAACCAGTTCACTCTGTAGTCCCACAGCCACAAATCGATTGCCTCACCCACATTTACCTTCACAAAAGTATTCCCATTCCTGTATTCATCCCTCAACACAAAAATCAGAGGTAAATGGTGTAGGCCTACGTGCTGATTGTCATACATGTAGTTCAGATCCAACTATTTAACGCGTCTGCCGGACCACAGAGCTGTCTAGTCACCAGTGGCCATCTAGTCACCAGTGGCCAGTCTGATCCACATCAGAAGCACATGAGGATTCCTTGTGTAAACGCAGCGATTTATAGAGCCTGCGAACTGCAATTTTTACTGGGCATTCTCACAAAAGCATCAGCCCTTCTCGCGGGTTTCTCACCATTATTATTCCCTTTCCGCAGTTAACCTGCACAAGTTATTCCTACTTCCATGGTTTTTCCTATAAATACCCACATTTTTCGCTTACAGATCTCTAGTCAGTACTAGCCCCTACAGTCTTTGGGACTATGGCTGTACCTTCATCTTTCTTATTTTTCTGTAGATTGTGCAATACTGAGAGCATGGTATACCAGGCAATCTGGGCACCAACTACTGACTTTGATGAAGTTTTGATCTCAAGAAAGATGTTGCACGATCATTCACCATACATCATGCTTGATGCCCTGAACAAGGTAATTCTGATGGCTTGTCACTAATCAGTGATTTTATGTGCAAATGTCTCTGGAGAGGGTTAAATTTTCTGGCAAATTGTGAATAAGTTTCTTGTGTGATCTTTCACTAGTGACAAACATTTGTTGTTAGTTTTGTTCTTCACTGCCTTTATACATTATTGTCTGTATTCTGGTTCAACATTAGCGTCAGTGAACTGCTTAGTTACTCAACATTATACTCAACATTATAGACTATGAAAAATGTGATAAGTTACAATGAGATAGATCTCGTATAACCTGAGTTGTGTTCAGATTGATCCTGACCAACCAACCAACCAACCTGCATATTCTGTTCTAGATTCAAACTATCTCAAGTGTTTGGTAGGTAGGTAAGTGGTATATGCCTTGTTTTGTTGTCTCATTTTCAGTTGGCAACACGTGTATGCCCTGCAAAACCATGTCGACGGAATCCAAAACCAACCAGAGCAAACCATGCTATGTCGTCTGCCGCTACAAATGCATGTACCAGTGTTGATGCTGGCTGCTATACTGGTAACAATTCTTCATTTCCTGCGATGCATGGAATTGCGACTGCTGTGGAACACTCTGCCAGTGATCTCCCTCATGATCCGACGATCACCGCACTGAAACGAAACCTCCAGCTTGACGTGAATTGGCGTAGTCATGGTGCCGACACACTGGCCACTCAGGCTCCACTTGCATCTCCTGAACCACTGTCAGAAACGTCGTCTCTTGCCAGCTACGGTTCTGATAGTTTCCGTCGACAGCTGAGTGGCGACCGACGTTGGGTTTACCGTTCAGCCATGCGAATGGATCCTATCAGACAGTCACCTCTTTGTCGGCCTTCTCCGCCGAGCACTCGACTTATACTGAGCAACACACAGGCTAGTGCTGGTGTGGCGACTGGACTTTGCTTTCCAGCGGAGGAAATGCAACACACTGGTGAACGTGTGTCCGACCACGACAATACTTTATGTTCAGTCATGCAGACACAGCCTGCAACAGTACAGCCTTCCTCCACGTGCCAGACAGTCGTTGAAGTACATCATCATCAAGATAGTCCAACGCAGAACGAGGCATCAAAGAGCATCTCTGACTTTGTGTCGGAACAGACAGATGACAACATATCAGCGGAGTTACTGTCTGTTGATACACCGTCTGTACAAGCTGTCTGTTCAGTCGTATCTGTGGATGGACATCAAGTGTTGCATGATGCACAAGCCGATGGCTGCTCATTTGCTGATAATCATTGTTCACATGGAGTGTCTGAATGCTCTAGTAAATGCAAATGTTCCACAACTACTGATGTTTCTGATTCAGCGAAAGCTGATGGCAGTGGACAGTTATGCCATTTGCCAAGCTCCACTGAGTGCGTGTCACATGTTGATTGCGATACCAGTGAGCATGCATCTGTTGTTGATCCAGAACTCTATTGTTAATTGTTGATCGGCTGTAGCATATGGCTTTTGACAGTTTGTTGTGTAATATTCCACTGTAGTGGTGAGACTGGAACAGCTTTGCTGTAGTGTTGTTTGTGACAAAGATCTAATGTGGTTCTAGTCTCAAATTTTTTATATGTCATTTATCAGTTTTACTACATGCTTTATTTGGTTTTAGTTAAACTTTCTGCTACAAAGATTGTGTAGCTGGGGCTTCCAGAATTCTTTAATTCCTTGATTACTGCATTCATTGCAAAATTGGCCGATGTTTGGAATCGGCCATCTTTCACTGAATTTTTTTTTGCCAAAAATTGTGTGGAATTTTCATTTTAAGACGTGCTGCCTGGTAATTTTTAACAACATTATCCAACGTATTTTGCTGTTAAAATGTCAAAGAATACTAATGGTAATATGTAAAAGTGAAACAAACTAGACATTTTACAGTAACAAAAACAAAAGCATCCACAGATGGTTTGGGATTTAAAATCACTGTTACTTACTTGCTTGTTTTGAGTTTATTTTTGTGACATCATCATTCTTTAGCATTATGACGAGCGATAAAGAAATTTTTGGGGTTATAAATTTTATAAATGAATTGCCACATTATCACAAATATTGCAAAAATCTACACGTTGAATTTACAAAGTGGCCTGTTGTAATATGATTTTATCGTGGAATTCTGAAGCTCTGTGTATGACAACTTTCCATGTTTAAAGTATTTATGTTGTACCTTTGAGGATTAGAATGTTATTAGATTGCAGTTTTTAGATTGCAAATATTAAAATACTTGTCTAGTCAGTAATGTGGTTTGCATATGAACAAGTCATAGTCTATGTATTAATGTAGCATGTGTAATATTATATATGATGAGTAAATATTTTTATGTAGATTTTCCAGTCGAATAGGAATCAACTGTCTTGGAGTTATGTAGAGTTGTTCTAAGTATTGTACCTGACAGCTGAAGGAGCCATAGTACATTTGTATGAACTTTTTATCACTTATATTGTTGTTGCTCATAATATTTTGAATGAAGCTTGCAGTGTGATTTAGTGTCTTAACACAGCTCATATATTAGACTGTTTTACCTTTTTTGTTGTGGTGGTAATATATTATTCGTTAGTGTCTTTTTGCATTCCCAACATGATTCAGGCTGTTGTGTTTGATTTTGAGTCAAGTGATCATTATGCAAGAACGTGTAGCCATCTTCACAACTGTGCGATATTGCGTGTCTCGTGATTGTTGTTATATTTGCTGGTCCCGGCTGTTAAATAGTGATATATTTATTGTAATGCTTTCATGATAATGTGAATTAAGTAAGTGAGAGGCAGCATATAGTAGCTTTTATAGTTTTTTTTATTTTCTGTTGGACAGATAATAATTTTTACATCACTAACATTAAATTATTACTTGTCCCTGCATGGTTAAGTATGTTTTGTACAGAGTACTGTCCGTCTTTGTCTGCTGCTTTGACGGTTTTTAACTTGAAGACTCTCGAACAGAATTTATCTTTGTTGTTTCTGCCACTGGTTTTGAACAAAAAATATTTTTCCTGCTCAGTTTCCTCATAGTTTAGAAGATGCCAGATTTCAGGAAAAACAGTGCCAGAATGTTTTTGCAGGTCACACACATGTTGCATTCTGTCAGTTCGGTCCACTTGTCTTATCTGATTCATATGAAATGGAAAGTTAATGAAGTATTGATACAGCAGCAAGGTCACTCATCTCAGCGAAAGTGAGGGAATGTGTTTTCACCGGCGTTGGTTTGTGTGTGTGTCTGTCTGTGAGCACGATAACTAAAAAAATTGTGGACGAATTTGCACCAAATTTTACGCAAAGGTTTCTAGGGGGAAAGGGAAGACCAAATTCGTGTTTCGTTACGATCGGTAGAGGGATGTGGAAGTAACGGTCAAAAAACTCCGTAAACCGGCGATTGTTTACAAAATAGCTTCGTCGGGAAATTCGAAACTTAGTAGCGGGACGCAAAATAGTAAGTGTGGCAAGTGTTGCCAAGTGTTGGCGACAAAAATGCCTTCGCGGGGATTTGTACTCTCTCAGAGTACTTTTCATCTAGTTTAATATGCAGTCTAAGCTGAATTGTTTTGATCTGATAATCTTTTCCTGGTCACCAGCCGGTCAAGCAGGTTACTTTTTACACTGCAGTTGTTGTTTGGTGAGCTTCTACTTGCCTTTGCACTGTGGACCAGATGTATATGTGCACTGTGAAAATGCATCTACAGAGTGGCAGCAAACTTGGAACTCACAAACACAAAATAAACGACCAAATTTATCCAACTATACCTTCCTAAGCCACTCTTCCTACTACATATCAAGGAAAGGACCAAATCTTATATAACCGATTACGCATTGGACATACTCGTTTAACACATTCTTATCTTATTGAACACACAGATCCTCCAAAATATGAAAACTGGCAAACACGTTCTCTTTCTTGTTGTAGGAGGCATTTATTCTTATTGTACAGTTTGCTGGTTTTATGTCTCTAATACTTTTTGTTTTTTACTCGGCTCGAAGCTAGGCTTCGGCCAAATGTTTGATTTACTTTGCAGGGCAATTTGGTGATGTTCACGCATTCGATATAACTCTGTTGAATTGAACCGATTTGGATGTAATCTGCAGCACTCTGAGGACATTGTTGGGAGCTGGCCCTGGCAGATTTTGGGCGCGATCCGCACTGTAGCGAAAGTTTGATAGGCAGGCGAAATTTAGTTTTTTTGGTGAGGTAAATAACGCATGATTTTATCGATTTCCCATCGGCCAAATTTTACGAAATTTGCACACAAAATCGATCGTTGTTGCGATGAGAAAATTCGGAACAGAATTTAAGAAGTTTTACTGTAAGGGGTCGTTTAAAAAATGCAGAAAATTCTGACAAGATTTCAACGTCTAGCAACTTTAGGCCGCCATAACTATGCAGTGCTTACAGATCGCCGGAAATTCACTATCAAATGACATCTCCACGGGATGTCTAGTTTCCGTTTTTACCATTAGAATCCGAAATCATTCCTTTGGGCTGTACGCTCCGTGAAAGAAACCTACCCCATTTTTTGCCACAGTCCAATATTGGGTAAACCAAGTACGCCTCTGTTCCACCTGGCTGACCGACATGGAAGAAAAGCAGGCCTGTACTGTAAATAAGTAACACGCAAGATAATGCTGACATCACTCACTTGCAGGCACGTGACACTTAGGCATCTTCGAATGCAGGAAGTAAACAGCTTGTGCATAGATAGCCGACTGATTCAAGCCGAATATTGTATTGTAGGCATTCCACACAATACAGCCATCTAGTTTTACATATTTATATAATTTTCAGGCCTCGGTCTCTATCTGCTTTTCCTTGACCTGTGATTGGCTGCCTCTGCCTCGGTTTTGCCTAGCCTTATTACTAGCTTTCACTGCCTCGGCCTCACCTAGGCCTCGGCAGTTCTGCCTCAGCCCCTGCCTCGAAAACATGCCTTGACTACATCACGGCCCTATACAGATGAGATGGGTTGGCTGGTTGATTTATGTGGAATTTGACATGACCTAACTATGGAGCTGCAGACGTCCACAGGGCAGGGAACGAGGTTATGCCAAATGTGGACAAAAGCGGACAAGGTGTAGAAATTACGTTCTTGCAGACGTCCTTTATGGTATAGCTGGGTCATTGTGCAGTTTATTAATAATCAATCACTTTATTTGTCAGTTGTTGTCTTTCTCCAGCTGGCACCACTTAGTGTTACAAAATCGATAAAAATAGAGTTAATCGATATGTTCAGGTCAGTGAAATTAACTCCTGTTTTACCGGCTTATAATATCAGGACATGCGATAATTAAGTTGTCGAAAATTGACACAAATTTATTCAAGCGTTTTAAAGATTTGGACAATCAAGTGCAGTGGCCCAGCATTTGTGACCCACCGTGTATGTAAACACTATGTCCTGTCATAGCATTTTCAAGTTTTGTTACTATATAGAACGTACTTTTGTAACATTGCTGCTTCCCACATTGCTGTTTCCATGTATGTCAATGCAGAGTAGTTGATGTTCATTGCTGAGTTTTCAGGAATTGATCTCATGGAGCTTTTTAATGTATATATTACAGTTGCATTATGCATGTAGTGCGGTATCATATTAAATGTTTCAATGCTTTTTGTGGTAAAAAAATTAGATATTACAAGGCATTAGTGGCACATCTTCCCGCCTATGGCGCTCGGTTATTCCTCGCGCCTGTGGTGCTCGATTTTCGCTCCTGCAGCAATCGGTTCGCTGCGCCTGCCGCCCGCTAGTTCAGAATTCCCTACACCCATTTGCAGCGGCATATACAGACGGCGCACGGAGCGCGAGCCTGCGGGCGCTCGTGGTGCTCGCTAACTGGCCCATGACTGTCCATCCAGAGGGTATAAGGATGCCACTTGCCAAATCGGGTCCAGATCCGCTCAACACGGTGGCTATGCATAATGAACAAAGAAACAAACTGACAGATTCAGTTTGTTATATACCAGATGGTGTGTGGTCCTAGGTTTAACAACAGATAAACATCCTGATAGATGCTACTAGCAACCAACCAACCAAAAACGTTACTGTCAGTACGCCAAGACCGTCTAAATATGAGTCCAGGCAGCAGTCCAAAGCAGCTGCCTCTCAGTTTTCCCTCCTCCAGAGGGAGCAAGTGCCTCCCTTGCCCACGCCTATGGGTGTCAACTCAACTCAACTTTATTAAAACATATTTGCAGCTGAATAGCTGAATTGATAAATATACAAGCTATTGGCTTAAACATGCACAAATAAAGATACATATAAAAGTAAAAGATACAATGAATAATGCTAATACAATACAATAAAAAATACAATGAATAATGCAATAAGTCGAGTCAAACGTGAACAGTCTATGAGTTGTATATTCTATCCTGATAGTGGCTCAGTGGTGCCCATTTTAGCACTCGGTTTTGCTTGTGGTGTAGAACCAATCTGTCAGTCTTGACACTGTTCAGTAGTGGACATGTAGACAGCTGTTAACCACTGTTTTATCATTGGCATGCCGTTGCATATTGTCATGTGTTAGTCTGTGTATATATGTAATACAGCAGCCTATATGCAACATTGTTGTTTATGGTGTTTCCATACCATACATTCTGAATAAAGGCCCCTGGCTTCTATTGGTGCAATTGCATCAGACTTCCAGCTTGTATATGAGGCCCAGTTCTATGTCAGGCCTGGCTTCTAGGAGTTCATCCACATTACAGTGAATTGACGGCCACATTTTACTCAGTTGACAGTGCACAAAAAAGAAATCACTGCTGTATTATTATGCTTACTACTATACAGATTCATATAATCTTACCGTTAAAACTCTAACCAACCAACCATCTACCAGGGCATCCAACCGATTAGTGATATTTCTTGGGTACAGCACTACATGCAAGCGAACCGCAGTGCGACATACATTCAAGAATCGACTTCTAATAGTACAAAATGCTTGGACCCCGCAACCGGCTTTTATTTGAGGCCTGGCTTCTATTTCCGGTAGATTAGGCCTACTCGTGTGATATTAAATCTCGCGTCAGATTTGACTGGGATGCGGTCACGATGGCTATCGCAATGATGGGTTGTTGCTGTGACGGTTGCTAGAGTCACTTTCTGATTCTGTTTTTCTTATTATTCCCCTAAAGTGAAGCATAGCTTCGGGCGAATTATGGAAGTACTCTATGGGGCAAAAAACGGTGTTAACGCTTTCGGCTAGAAC
>Ga0209780_1001672_pt1 | contig 14945 bp, 9 predicted proteins | sample WorMetexBAHAMAS2_FD_187384 | JGI IMG/M metagenome (GOLD analysis project Ga0209780, IMG submission 187384) | Marine gutless worms symbiont microbial communities from Max Planck institute for Marine Microbiology, Germany - Inanidrilus exumae... | ecosystem: Host-associated > Annelida > Digestive... | reverse complement strand
TGGTAAGCAATGTTCGGACAAACGATAGCCTGTGATCGCTCAATCATCAGTCGCGTTTGCCAGTCAGCTTCACAAGTGAAATCTGACGGCTTGTAGCAGCTCCGCTGGTAGACAATCGCCACCTCTATGTCATCACTGCACAAATGTCATTCATCAATACTGAATCAAAATACTGCCCAGACATATAATGGCTCTATGTTCATGAAGATTTGTAATTCATTTTATTCATATTTATAGCACTGATTTAACATAGAGCTGCGAGTGAAGCGGTTAGTTCATAACGTTGTCTTTGTATCACATTGAGGTAAAGTACACACAAACTAAGAAAGTCAGTATCAGAATTGTTCAGGTAAGTGACTTTGATAGAATGTGAAGAATTTATGGACGGTTTACACATACTAACAAAGCAACTGTAGATATCAGACTTTGCCTCTGGGGCCGCCACCTGCCAAACTCAGCTAAACATGAGGTGTTTGACTCTGCTCCAATGGTGCCGTTATGAGAAAATATGATGTCATCTACAAAGGGGAACTGCATAACATATTGCAATGTCCTCAGAGCAAGACCGAGCCACAGCCATGGTTAACATCTACTGAAAATTTTGTAAACTTTGGACATGCGGTTTTTACCATGCTATGCTATGCCAGCACAATATATGCTGTCGTCATGTGTCTATCTGTCCGACCAACGGTGACACGCCAGTATTGTACCGAAACGGCTAACACAGGTTCACACAAACAACGCCGTATGATAGCCAAAGGACCCTACTTTTTTCTGATGCCAAAAATCTCAGTAAAATTCCCACAGGGGTGCCAAATAGAAGTGATTTTCAACAAATATCTCACTATATCTCAGAAACAGTGCAAGAGAGGGATATAGTTACTATGGAATGCTAATGGGAACTCATAGGCATTCTAAAGAACTGTGCTATTTCCAGCGACCTTGAGTCACTTTCAACTATCCGGAACTACACCATTTCGAAATTGTATATCACCTTTCATATCTTTGTAGTGGGTGAAGATAGAGACTTGAAATTTGGTAGATACGTTAATCGTAGCAAATGCTAGTCCACATATGGAAAACCATCCTTGAAAGGGGTGTGGTCAGATCACGTCAAGCATTTAAATTTTGGTGGGCACCAACCATATCTCTGAAATGGCTGCAGCTACAGTCGTCAAATTTTGTACACAGATTATTAAGTCCCAGCATAAGAATAAACTATCACCCTTAAAAGGGGCGTGGTTAGGGTCATGTGACCCACTTTACATTCTGGGGACCCAATAATATCCCAGGAACGGCTTTAAGCTAAAATCGTCAAATTTTGCACACATGCGACTGTATCAAATCCTAGCTGTTCGATGACACACCACCCCTAAAAGGGGTGTGGTAAGGGTCACATGACCAATTTTCAATTGCAATGCCCGCAATCATATCTCCAGAATGGCTGAAGTGATAGTCGTCAAATTTTGTATGCAGACTACCCCCCAAGTGGGCGTGGTCAGGGTCACGTGACCCATTAAAATATTTTCCCCAATCATATCTTTGGAATTGGTGAAGCTAGGCACTTAAAATTTCGTGAGCTGATTGATACACAAGAGTACGCATCCATACATGATATATTACGCCCAAAAGGGATGTGCTCAGAGTCATGTGACCTCTTTAAATTTAGTGATATTATTTCAGAAGCAGTGCAAGATAGAGACGTAGTTGCAATGAAAGACTAATAGGAAAATGTGCATGGCCCATCGAATGGCACCACTGCCAATGCGCTTGAATGACCTCGAAGGTCACTTTCGCTGTTTTAAACCTTTCTAGCTATCATACCTCGTAAATCACAGCAGAAATTTACTAACACAGCACGCCGTGCAGTGCCTCTGTAGTAGCCGAGCTTCTTGTTGAGATATGTGAGTGGACAGACAGACATTCATACACACTGATTGCAATATTTCACACTCCTACCAAAGGCAAAGTAATAATAGTTACTAACACAGCTGATCACAGTGCACTCCTGCTGTCCATTAATATCATGAACACCTACTACTGGTGTGGGTAAACCAGGTGAAGTTACCACTAACCATCTTACGGCCACTCACCAAAAGGACTGCATTCACGACAAAGCAATGTAATGCAGCTACCCAAAACCAATACTTTGTCTCAGACGATTATGAATAAGCCAAAACAAAAATTCTATAAAACAGTACGAAGACGCTCACTCCATATCATTGGAAAATCCTAGTAAGTTAATTTTAGGTTAGATGACAGTCTTAACTACAATCTGCAAAATCCTCATTTCCGTCTGTCACAGTAACACCTAAGAGCTGTAAACAAAACTGAGCATTAAGTGTCATCTTCCTCACATCCCAACTGACAACCTCTGTACAAACTCTATAAAATGCTTTCCAAGGGCCTAAGAAGTAGTAGTAGTAGAAGGCAACTTTGTTAAGACGCGTCTTCATACAAAAGTATTTCAGATGTGCCTCCTGCCATATGCACACTCAAACAGCAGCTCTTTAGGATACGTTTGAACTGCTCCCGGGTGCTCGCACTACAAATGTTCGAGGGAAGACCGTTGCAAATTGAGGGTCCGGCAATGCAGAAGCTGCGGCCGGCTGCCGAAGCGAGTTGTAAGTGCATGGGGTACGACAAGGTCGCCGTGATCAGCAGACCGCAGTCATGGTCGTGCCGCCACCATGTGGACTGGTGTGCACACATCACGCAGATACTTCGTACATCTGCCATGGTAACAGTCGAATGCCATCAGTGCAATTTTGAAGGTGACCAGCTGTTTTATCGGCAGCCAGTGCAATGTGTCTCGGAGTGTTGGCGTGATGTGGTCGCTTCGACAAATTCAGGAGGTCAGCCATGCAGCGGCGTGCACGACGACTGCAGTCGTCGGTGGACGACAGCACAGTGGAGTTTTGTTCCTCTACATATGTGCTTCTAATGATTTCTTATGTGTTTCTAATTAAAAATTGCATCATTAGTTCCTTTACCTGAACTAAATCCAATGTACATCACAAACTACTACTTTCTCCCAAATCATTCTCTCAAGCATATCTTCTGAAAGTACTCAAAGCACTCATTACATTACATTACATTGAAGTTGTGGCCAAAGTACATGACTGCTAAATTACTGATGCCAACCAGGAAACATGACACAGTGGCTCATCTAATCCTTTCTCGATGGACCAACTGCTTGCTAAGGCAAGGGACATGGCATCCTTTACAGCACACCAGTTTTCCAGTGCTAGTAATCAATAGCATCAAATAAAAACAGCAAAAGTGCAACACAACACTAACACAATCAGCTTTTTACTGGGTGACAGAGAGCCTCCAGTGCGGATCTGTTGCAGTGTCCGGCGAATGACCTTGATATGGTGCTGATGTTCATAGATGTGATACTCCACGCCACGTTGATCATAGACATTTCGCTCGACCTCCGAGACCAAGAACAGCACTACTGCTCTAACAATCACAACGTTTCAGTTAATTAAAGTCGCCAGCGTCTGTTACATAAAAAAACTATACTTTTGATTATACTTAATCATACTTTTGATTAGCTTGAAAAGAAAGATTCTTCATTATTTTTTTGGCCAACTGTAGCATAAGAACACAACTGTGATACAACAAAACAATGTCTCTGAATGACAAGCTCTCCACACTCCAGAACTCTGACGTGCTCACCTGCAAGGTGGGAACAGTTTTTAGCCAACTGCCATCCTGGAACCTAAAGCTACCAGTGACAGCGAGAATCAAACCCCGGTCACTCAGACGCAACTCGGACTTCATCACTCAACCACTGCTGCTTCTTTTACAGATATATTGGTAATTATTACTTACTTTCTGTATAACTAATTAATCAATAACAGCAGTAATGACAAAGTACGTTTCCATTTCGTTTAATTGTGTGTAAATTATAAAAAAATGTTAAACAGTTACAATGACATTTGCTGAACATTTTTATTAAGTAACCATTACAAATGTATCACTAACTTAATCACATTACTGTATGGCATGTAGTGAACTTGCAATTACAGGGTTGCACTATACTCTCAGCCATTTCATTCTGAACAGCGACTCTAGACACATATGCCTCTGTTACCAAGCAATATAACTGGGTACTGGCTAAACAGCACTGAACTTTTGTAGCCAGGAAGCTTATCCCACTTGCAGCTAAACGTGTAAGTGGCAAGTAACGTTCCTTAACACGTACACTACCTCCGAACATTACAGAGAACATATCATTACAAAGTGCTACACAAATCCATATCTACTTTAGTTTTATCACTTTACTTAAGGAACCGGTTAACAAAGTAGGTTTTTAAAATAATATTAGTTAATAGACTAACTTGGGATTGTCATACAGCAACCAAGCCTCAACAATAGCATTCGCCAGTGCACTTGCTGCAAAGTTTACAGGCACCTGTAAATAGTCAATGGACCATGTTCAACCACCAAGAACATCAGTTTACAGCGAACGCCACTGAAACAGTTTTTTATGGTTCTAATTCCAAGGCAACTCAGATGAGCGAGTAACAGATTCATTGAGACGATACGCTCCGCTATCGCCAATAGACCCACGCAATGCTCTGTATCAGTTGAAATACTGTCCTACTGTTGTACAAATAATGCACACAGATCCCCCCATGTCAGCCTGAGAAGCATGTTCAGCAACTGCCACGTTTTATTCGACTGCCGGCAAAGTTCATTGCAGCAAACTCAACTATCGCATAGCGAGCATTCAATGCCATGCGTGTCATCAACAGACTTCCAAACAACCAACCTTGTTGATGTCAACTGGACTGTAACCATGATCATCAAACATTCACTACCACCAAAGTTGTTGATGACACTGCGCATTCCTCCGCCACCGCATCATCATGGTCGCGGATCACTGTTGGATGGACACAAATTTTCGGTGGTAAGGCATATGAATCGGAGACTTGTTGACCGGTCAAAAAACGCAATTTTACCCACCCCACCTGCATTTGGCACCCCCGTTGGGGGTGATCCATCTCAACTTAGAGATCTTTTGCATTATAAAGCTAGAGTGCCTGGGCTATCGTGCAACATTGTTTCTTGAAATCCAACGTACAGCTGTTTTGATACAATACCAGCTTGTGATGAACGGATGGACAGACGGATGTGCGATGACAGCACATAGCATGGGTAAAAATCAATCACTTACTTAATGTCACCATTATCAGTCCATTTACCACCTACCATTTCTACAAATGACCACCTGCTTCTTGTTCAAATGCATACGTGTCTAACCTCTTTCAAGTACCAGAGCAGTACCACGCAACAATCATTTCTGCGAGTATTTTCACATGTAATAAGTTACACTAAAAGCCCAGTTTTAACTTTGGTGCTTTCATCTTCATACTTTTTTAATTTAGTAATGAAGTACCTTGCATACACATCAACACACACCCCATACTCGCAGAGTATTAATGACCTTTTTCAACATGAATTTGGGTTAGCCAACTGTCCATTCATTTTATTTCTCAATTTGCTCCACGGTCCACCACTTTAACAACAATCACCATGTCTTCCTCAGACAACAGCTGTATAATTCTTTCTCCTTCCATTGTTGTACAATGTTTGGTTCAATTGCTTATTTTCCAAATCATCTCAATCTACCCTTCCTAGTCACCAAGTACTTTGGTCAAAAGTATTTTAACTTATCTTTTTACACTGGTTCTCCAACATCAGTAGCACTGTATGCCTTTATCATGACATGTGCAGTACGTTATAAATGTGTATCATACACAATTCCTAAGTCACTAAATACTTGTGACAGACAGACAGGCATACACACATACTTTACACTGCTATCAGCGGCAAAACAATAACATACAACAGCAAACAGTATTTATAATCAGTCACATACTTTGAATATTTGATCTTCACAACCCTCCACAATATCATGCCGATCAAGAAAATACCTACAATCCGGTAGTGATAATACAATTCAACTGCAATCAAGCACAGCTGCAAAATAAACATCTAAACACAGAACATCTAACTTATTCCCATTAGGTAACCTTAAATTTTGTAATGTGATAAATACACATCAGTAAGCATCCAATGCTGTCATAATGAGTGTACATACCTGTTATATTATCTAATGAGTGAGCAAATTTGTAACAGCATGTCAGCACAATTTAACCTATTTAATGCCATTACTGGTTTTTAGAAACAATAAAGGAAACAGTTATAAGACCAATGAACTAAATGCAAATATAAACAAACATTAACAAATAATGTATGTAAGCAAGGCTTATAATTATGAATATTGAAACAAAGCCACTTAATAATAGCTAGACCATTTACCTTTAACCCTATAATGACCTATAAACTCTCTACACCATATAATTGGTTCTTCTTCAGCCCACCATTAAGTGCAAGTTTAACTGAATCTTACCCTAAGTTTCTGATATGTATATTGATAAGGGAAATCATGACAGTGAAAGTCAAAAGTTGGAACTGGCCAAACATGCCAATCAACATGCTGAATAACAAATTACTATGCTGGCTGCATCTAGCGGAAAGCGTCACGTAATAGTCTGGGGTCTGTCTGTCTGTCCCATCGGCACACTCACAGTGACTCACCACAGGGAAGCATGTGATGCAGCCAGCGTACATTTTGGCCTGATCAAAAAGAGCAACAACATACTTGTTAACACACAGATACAAACTACACAACACAGCAAAGCAGTTAAAACATCTGCCAGTAATATGTTTTATTTCGAATTTAGCCCTTGTCACAACACTCGTGGACACAAATATAAACTCTTTAAGCACCAAACTACTGCATGTGTGCGTTCAAATTTTTTCTGAGAACGTGTTGTCAACGTCTGGAACTCCTTGCCTGATGATGTCAGTTTTGACTCTTTTTATCGGTTTCGAAGTAGTATCATGCGTATTAATTTGTCTAGCCACCTTAGGTATTGTGGTACTGGTAGGCTTGGTTGATTCGCATTTTCATTTATCTATTTTACACTTGCTATTAACACTGTCAAGGTTATTTAGGGCGACTATCAGTGTATTATTCGTACCTTGTTGTCCTGTTTTACTGTCATTTTATTTGGTTTTATCATACATGTTTTAACGAAATAAATGAAGATTTCACAGTATAGTCACTCCATCAGCAATAGCCTCCCTGAATTACTAAATAAGTGGACTATCTATCCACATCACGGATATTATGTTGGTATATCATTTACACATAGGTACTGGTGTTGGAGAGCCGACATAAAGTGTGTGGCATCCCTTGCTTCAGGAGTCGCTTGGTGATCAACAAAGGATAAGGCACAGTGGACGATTATTTCTGGTTGTTATCAATGCTCTGGCTTAGCTTTGGTGCTTGATGCCATTGACTGGGTGACAGCAAGAGCAAAGTACTGTTCCCATTATCACCATATACTTCACATACATTGCACAAATAAATCAGCAAAATTTCCTTGATTCAGAATCCCCAAAATGTAATCGAACTTTCTCTTCCCAAATAATTTACTCATTGCCAAAACAAGGAAAAAACAGAAACTCCTTGCAGCTATCTTCTAACTCATGATAGTTTTACTTTAAACATCACATTGGCACTTACCGATGATAAGATGTCAGATTCTGACTTAGAGCAGCAAAGCTGGCAGCCATAGTGTTGAACTCAATCTGACACAGTTTAATGTCTGGCGGAGCATCAGAAACAGAAGTAATAGTATATGAACTGCTCAAGACATCAGTTTGTTCGGCTGGCCTCAGACCGTCAGGTGCATATTCTTCTGAGCCGATCATGTAATCAGAACGATTCAGTGCCAGAGTTATTGGCTACAGCAGCGTCACATATTACTGTCACATACAGCAACATTTAGCATAAAGTTTGAACTGCAAAACCTAACTAAATCTGCTGCCGATAATGTCCCAATCAAAATATGACACATTATTTCAGAACTAGAAGATGAACTTCGACGCCTCAGCGTCCATGTGGATGCCTTTGCCATGCACGGCCTGCTGTGACCTTCACCTTTGACCTCCAGAATATAAGAAAATCATCAATAGGGGCTAGTGAATATTCCCATAAGTTTCATGTAGACTGCTCAAGCCATTCATGAGACATTGTGGTAACAAGATCTGTCCATATGAACGAACAGATAAACGAACAAGCTAACATGGCGGATGGATAACCTGAAAGAAAACCTAATCCCCTCGCCGACAGTTGGGTGGATAGCACACAATCATTCGTAACATTAAGGTGGTCATCATCAATATCATCATAATCATCAACAAAATGCAACTGTACACAGTAAGCAACTGACTACATTTTGAGTATCAGTTTTGGGAGACGACGAGGTGCTTAGCCGGTGAGATGTAAGACTGTACAGATGGTTCGTGATATCCAGGACAAATTGGTTAAGGACGTGCTGATTGTTAGACAGTATTCTTCTGACTAAAGTGTCATCTATAAGCTGCAATGTGTAAGGTTGCAAGCACAGTACAAGCCAGGCAAACACACTGCTTCAATGCATTGTTTATCTGAAGTCAATGACCACAAAACATAAGATGTATGTAGCAGCTTGGTGTGTCTTACCAACTTGTAGATGATAAATGTCACACAACAGCAGTGACAGCGCCAGCTATACGCCTTCCTAACTCTCCTTAGACGCACCATTAGCTCTGCATGATACTTACTGAGTCAGAAGCACATCATATACACATAATTCTTCAAGTTAAAGTTAAAGTTAAAAACTAATTTATATAGCGCCATAAAGTCCAGAGATTCAGAGGGGCTCGACAACGGAACTAGTCAGCGGGGCAGCCAGAGAAGGTGTGGTGAAATAAAAATGTTTTGAGGCGGTTTCTAAAAACAGTTAATGAAGGAGAGTTAGTGATGTCAGCGGGCAGGATGTCAGTGTTGTTGGTTTGAAGACAGGAGTATCATATCCACTCCAGCCAGTGAAAACTTCCACTCATGCAAGCCTAAGCCCCTGGTAGCCTTTTAGAGACACAGCCAAACTGGAAATTTAATCAGGTCATCAGTAGCAGCTAGTTAATAGTCCCTGTAAGTTACATCAAGATTGCTCGAGCCGTTCACCGAGGTAACAACTCTGTCCGGACTTGTAAATGAACAGATGAACGAACGCAGTGGGCGAACAGCCCGAAAACACAATGCCTATGACGACTCTGTCAAGTGGCAAAGGTAAAATAATGGAACTGGAACATCACTGACTAGAACCAGACCTGAGCAATGCCTTCCTGTCGTACAGTTTCATAGATTTTCCACAACTGACCAGTAAATTCATCAACTTTTATTACGCTAAACAGCAAACCACAACAATATGACGAAATACCTCTATATTTAACATAACATTTTCTAATATACATGAATTTGAACATATGCATAACAGAGCAAACTAGAATGTTGACAGTCGACAAGTCATTTCCCAATCTGACCCAACTACACTTAAGACAACTTACATACAGCAAAGGTGAAAACATTTACTACTACATTTCTGACTAGAAACCTACACTACCAATGTACTCTACCACTAAATGTAATGTACTCTACCAATGTACTCTACCACACGTACTCGTCTTGCACACACTGCTCATTTTCTTATTTCATCGATATAACACAGCTTCTATTATGCCTAAAGCTGTACCATGTAGGAAATTTTCAAGACAGATGTTACCGAAAATGACTTAAACATGACATACAGAAGTTAAAAAGAAACATGTGCATAACATAACGGTCCGAGTCTGACACTCTTGCTTCAGGTACATTGGGCAACCATATTAAAATAGCACTACAAGAAGCTTAGCTATCACAGAGGGACCATGCAACACGTTATGTCACTTGAAATCTTGTCAACTGCTGCACAGCTGTACAAAACAAGAAGCTCAGCTACTGCAGAGGGACTGCCCGATGCACTATGTTAGTAAATTCGTACCGTGTTTCACAAGGTATAAGAGTTAGAAAGGTATCAAACAGCAAAAGTGACCTTCAAGGTCACTCAATGGCATTTGCAATGGTGCTATTTGATAGGATTTCCTATTAGTGTTCCACTGTATTTTTCGTTTCTGTGCTATGCAATAGATTAAGCTGGTCATCTCATTAGCTTTTGAGAGTACGTTAATCTACCGTATCGCATGCCTCTATCTTGCACTATTAACCAGATATTATCACTTATTTTCCAAAATTCAAAGAAGTCATGTGACTCTGAACACATCCCTTTTGGGGTAATCAATCATGCATGCACTAATACTCCTGTATGTCAATCAGCACAAAAAAATTTTAAATGCCTAGCTTCACCAATTCCAAAGATATGATTGGGGAACAATTTTCACAAGTGCCGCTGACAGATCCGCGCGATGCAGTGCCTCAGGCTCACCGCGTTGTACACAAATGTTGAAGGTATGTGATAAACTGGTGACCAAGACCGTCACCAGTTTACCATACTGACCATCCACCTGAAACAGTCAGCCGTTCCAGAGATATGGTTGGTGCCCATAAAATTCACGTGACCTAACCACGCCCCATTCAGGGATAGTTTTGCCATCTGTGGGCTAGGACTTGCCACTGTCAACCTATGTAAAAAAATTTAAAGTCGCTATCTCCACTCACTACAAAAATATGAAAGACGAAACAAAATGTCGAAATGGGGTGGTTTGGGGTAGTTAGGTCACTCAAGGTCACTGAAAATAGCACCAATCGACAGAGCACACATGAGTTCCTATTAGTGTTCTATAGTAACTATGTCCCTATCTTGCACCACTCTAGCTCCAGATATTCCAGAGATATCACTGAGGCCCCAAAATTTACAAGAAGCTCAGCTATCGCAGAGGGAATGCATTACGTGCTATGCTAGTAAATTCATGCTACGTTTCACGAGGTATGGGAATTAGAAAGGTTTCAACAGCAAAAGTGACCTTCAAGGTCATTAAAGGGCATTGGCAATGGTGCCATTCGATAGGCCACATATTATTTCGTATTAAACTTTCCTTGCAACCATGTATCTATCTCGCACCGTTTCCAAGATATTATCACTTATTTCTGTCAACCGGCCATGCGCCCGGCGGCGGCCGAGCGCTCACGAGCGTTACAGACGACGCCAACAGACGACAGCGTGCAAAACAATACTGGCCCATCAGGCGGGCCGGTATTAACCAAAAAACTTTTAAATTCACAGAAGAAAACTTTGACAAATACCAACATTAGTGTTAATACGGATTCATCATGTCTAATGTGAAATAAAGAAATATTTTCATGACCAACAAGCTTGAGAGGTTGATACATCAGCAGTGCATAGCAGCATCTATCTCTGCTTGCTACTAGCTGCACTCACTAAGTGAAGAAAGATGCAGATTTATCAACATCAACTGATGTCATACCAGAATTAGCAAGTATCTACACTGCAGTCAGCTTTGCTGAGATGAAGTGAACGCTGCACAACGTCAAGCAGTGAATTGAATCCGGTCTTGGTCTTAATCTCAAGCCAAGACCTTTGCCTCGAGACCAAGACCGATATCTTGACACGCGATCTTCAAACCAAGACCAAGAGCTTTAAGAACTGGGCTTGAGTGCTCCCAAGACCCAAGACGTTGGTCTTGAGATCATAAAAAACGTTTAGCCTTGTATAGTAACTATGTCCCTATCCTGCACCATTTCGGTGACAGATCAACATACTGGTAGAAAATCACTGGTTTATTAACCTACCCCACCTTATTTTGTGCCCCGTTGGAAGCAATCCAATTGCAATTTGCCAAGACATTTGGATTCAGAAAATTACAGTCCTATCGTATGACATTGTTTACGTGACCCTATGTGTAGCAGTTTTGGTAGAACTTTGACTTGTGGCATTTTTGCACTGCGTGGTAGAAAGCAATCATAATACCTCTCAAGGCAGTGTTCAAGGAATTCCGGATCATTCGCAACACGGTGCATCAGTAAATTGAAGTCTGTTTGAACCTTGCATGCTTTCTCAAAGCAGGATCGCACAACAGGGCTAGGAAACAATGTAAATGGAACATGAACTACTGCATCAGGCGACGTAGGGTTCTTTGGACATCGAACATGATTACCTATACAAATACAATTATTATTATTATTATTATTGTTGTTAAAAATTTGTGTAGCACACAAATTCAAGCATGCTCGAGTCGGAGGCGCTGGTGTCGCTGGGTGGGAAAATGGACTAGCCGGGGAGGGTAAATAAATGAGTTTTGAGATGACGTTTGAAGGAACCAATAGATGGTGATTGTCTGATACTAAGTGGGATGAAATTCCAAACTGTTGTAGCTGCAAAACTGAAGGCTTTACGACCAATGGCCGTGGTGGTGAAAGAAACATGTAGTAGATTGTGTGAAGAAGAGCAGAGAAGTCTTGAAGGAGCGTTGAGATTGATGAGGGATGAGAGATATGAGGGGAAACCAGATTGGAGTACGGCAAGTTAAGGTAGCGATTTTGAAGTGAATGCGTTGCTTAACAGAGAGCCAATGAAGTTGTCGGAGAGCGGTAGTGGGTAATAGTGATGAGTTGTTAAGTACTATTTTAGCAAGAGTGTTTTGGACTTGATGGACTTTGTGGAGGTTAGAGACAGAGGTACCAAATAAAATTGAGTTAGAGTAGTCCAGGCGAGAGGAAACTAGACTAACGGCGATTGACTTAGCGATATCCTCAGAGAGTACAGAACGGATGTGGCGCAAGGCGCGCAGATGGAAAAAGGCAGATTTAAATACTGATGAAACGTGTTGGTCAAGTGAGAGATGATTGTCAAGGGTTACGCCGAGAGTCTTGACAGTGCTGGATGTAGTAATGATGCAGCCTGCGATGTTAACTGAGGAAACAGGAGTTGAAGATGCAGAGCGCTGTCTAGTGGAGAACCAGATGGCTTCTGACTTGTCTGGGTGAGTTAAAGGTCGGATTCTTATATAGCGCAGCTTACGCGATGACCGGACCAGCGCGCTTTACAGTCTATGAAGTGGCAGTTAATTGGCAAAAGCCAATGGTGCTGCAGCGCAAACTGCGGCCATCCAATTGCACGCATTAACGTACAATTGGACCCGCGTTATGCAGCTAGCAAACACACCACCGCTCCAATCAACCACACCAGGCCTTCACCCCGTAAGCATTCGCCAGACGTCGCAAGTCGTGCGAGGAAGCAAACATCCGATTACAGCTTACTACTGAGTGCAAGCCCGTTAACACAAAACCAGTGGTGGAGTTGAATGAGACGCTGTTCAATGAGCTGTACAGTGGATCAATAAGCATACTTTAAAAATACGAGCTCAGCAAGTACTGGAATGGCTGACCATGTCTAAAATCTGATGTGAATTTGAAAGTGTAAATAAGTAAGCCATCTGAATATTTTCTAAAGTCTAACATCCCACATCTCTAGGAAAGCTCTGTCTTTCCTCAGGTGGATCTAGAAGATCTAATACAAAATAGCTGCTCTCAATGGCATCTCTCAAATGAAAACAATGCTCAATCTGTTTAGGTGTTTAGCCAGAATATCAGATATAGAAATAAACAACATAATGAGTACCATATAATCATTATGTAGACCACTATCAATATGTTTTCAATCTCCTTACCTAATGCATACACAAAGTCCTTAGCTTCAGCAACAAGCTCTTGCAGTTTAAATTCAGAAATTGGCAAGGTCAAGTAACAATCCATACTTCTAAAAAATACAATAAGGCACAATCGTTAGAGAAGTCATCTCGATGTGACGGTGAATGATTGAAAAACAATGACATTTACTAATGAATAACAGTGTTGCATGTTAGTTGTAAGATAACAGCTGCTATTCTGAAGTCAATGAAGAAAATAACTTTTGTTAATTTTGGGTCTCTGAAACTATTGAATGTATCATATTATGTCTGTCATGTGATCCCACGTGCTAAAGGGGTATGGAGTTGGAGCATGAGCAAAACTGTGAACTTGTGTGCTTTTCCATTTCTTGAACACAAGCACTGCAAACCATGGCTTGGCATATTTTTTTCTTTTAATGGCTTAGCAGCTTTAAGGTGATAATGTCACAATCTTTACCCCAAAAACACCTAACAGGGGCATAAATAGACTGTATCACACAAATTAACAATATATTAATATAGCATACAAGCAGTAATAGTATATACCGTATATACTCGCATATAAGCCGTCCCGCGTATAAGCTGACTCCCATTCCCACGGCCGAAAATCTAGCAATAATAAGTGACCCGCATATAAGCCGGTAACAACAATCAGCGATGGACGTGTGCCCTTGATCTAGGCCATGACAATGCGTGAGTGTCAGCGAGTTCACAACAACGGCGACGGGAACATGCATGCTATCGCACGTGATAGATTTTATTGTAAGCAGAAGTCATATGCCTAGTACTGCAAGCTACATCACGTGACGTTATGTCTGTTACTTCACAGGTTCAAAGCCACCAAAGTCGTCATCAGATGCGTCCAAGTCGGCGCTAAACAAGGCAGAAAACTGTTCACGCGTTAGTTCAGCAGTTCAGTTCAGTCGTCGTACACATCGACACCTTTGTAGTCTGTGATATGGGTCAGTATAGGACTAATTTGATGGGTGCTGTCGTGGTCGTCTTTAATCTCATGATCACTGAACGATGGCCTTGCACAGTCGGAGTGTTGGAATGGTGTCAAGCTACAGCAGCAGCAGCAGCAGTATAAGTCTGTGCGTGGTCATTCATAACCCTGCCGACGTGCTCTCCCCCACGCATACACGTAGCCCTGGTGAACTACTAATGGTCCACGCCCTGTGCAGCACACACACATAAAGTGAGCGTCGCTGACAGATAGCCGTCATGTTGACTGTCGACTCTGGCTGTGTGGCATGACCCGCGTATAAGCCAACCCCCACAACTTGAACGTCGAAATTGAGCCAAAAATTGTCGGCTTATACGCGAGTATATACGGTACATATGTATTATTA
>Ga0209780_1001671_pt1 | contig 14951 bp, 9 predicted proteins | sample WorMetexBAHAMAS2_FD_187384 | JGI IMG/M metagenome (GOLD analysis project Ga0209780, IMG submission 187384) | Marine gutless worms symbiont microbial communities from Max Planck institute for Marine Microbiology, Germany - Inanidrilus exumae... | ecosystem: Host-associated > Annelida > Digestive... | reverse complement strand
ATATATATATATATATGAAGAACTTAGTAAGTCTTAAGATTGCTTTAGTAAATTACATGTAAAAATCTATGAAAATCTTAACTTTATAACTTAGGATAAACTTAAGATAAACTTAGGAAAAACGTATGCTAAACTAAGGATTTTTCCTAAGATTTTTTTATAAATTGGGCCCCTGACTTCTTGTTACGTAGTTTGATTGCTAGATAACGTTATGTAACTATGGATGTGCATAAATGTAGCATATCATGTACTGGTGTAATAATTTCTTTTAAAACAGGAATTTCTTCTGCACATTATATGCTCTATGATTAGGGTTTCCAGTTAATTCATTTATTAATGCGACATATAAACCTTCATGATGTAATGAGTGACAATGTAACTGTGTTTATTAGATGCTAAATGTTAGTTTGCTAGATCTTCTTTTTGTTGCGTTTTGGAGTCTTAGGAAATAACTGACGACTTTTGTCTTTTTTGTGACTGTCTGGACTGCTGTAATACAATGTAGGCTGCTTTTAAGAACATGATTTGATTGCTAGGCATGTTTTTGATGACTCTAATGTACATGAACAGCATACTGAGCAGTTTCTTTCGCATTTGTCTTCTTTCTTTGTTGCTGCTGTGCAATTCTGCTACTTCTATCATTCTGGCATATATTCAGAACTTATATGCATATTTCAGTAACACTCAACTCAAACTTCTTACAGTTTGGATTAGAAAAAACTAGAAAAAAAGAAAAACTGTCAAAGTAAGCTATCTTAAATAAGAATTAAGGAATAACTGTGCAGAGCCTTGCTGTTAGTTATCATTAATTGGTTTTTTGTTGGTTTGAAACTTACTGAGCAGATTGTTATTTGCTAGTACTGTGTATCAGTGGAGTGAAGATGATGTTTCAGTAGAACAAGAGTGAGGGTTGCAGTTAATAAGCAATTAATTCACATTGCTGTATTGTGGGAATTAAGTCACAGATGTTATTAAGCTCTTTGTTTTCCACTTTATTTCGTGTTCTTGGTCTCTTTGAATGCAGACTCATCACGTGACTCAAATGTGTTCCGCAAGGTGGGTGGTCGCCATGGCATGATCTTTGGCTATGTGTCACCAAAAGCCATCCATCTTCCACCCCTGGTGCCAGGTACAGTGCCGAGGCTTGGGTTAGTGTGCTTGCTAGATGTGACTGAGGTTGGTTGTTGCCCGTCAGTTGTTCATGACCTGAGTGTGTGATGCTGCATGTTACCAGTCGTTTCGGTGTCTAGTGTTTTGCTGCGATGGTATTGCCGATGAATATGCCACGTGTGTGGTTTTATTTATTTTCTGTGTGTTACTAGATTAGCACTTCTTTCCACTTATAAAAGGAGTTGAATGTTGAATTTAGATTTACATTTTTATTTTTTCCATTTGTTGATCTAAAACCTTTTATCTGTTTGCCTTATTCTAGTCTTACTGATCATCAAGACCCTCCAAAATGTACAAATTGTAACAAGTTACTATTAAATTTATGCTGACACAGTGCATGACTTAAGGTCATTTTCAACATAATTGCTATTTCACACTAATGTAGATGAAACACTCAGTTTGCTAAAATATCATAGACTTCATCCAAAATGTAAATTTGAACAATAAATAAATTATAACCCTATGGGCGCGATGTAACTTAAATTGAGTTGACAATGACATTATACACTAACCATCCTGCCAGCCAACCTGATTCCTCAATGAACACGTTGTTCAGTTTCTGTCCAAGCATTTCAAGAAATAAGGAAATGATGAAACTCACTGAAGTCATTTGGTGCTGTTTCGACTCCACATTCTATGAGTATCCATTACTGTGTCTGCTGTTATCTTCTGGCAAAATGTTGTTTTGTTCTTGATTCTAATATTATGAGCAGCATATTGTCATTTACACAGTATGAAAAAATTTGGTTTCCCATTGAAGTTGGTCATTGTTGTCAAGAACATAATCCCTATTGTTCTAACAGAACTACATCATAATCATTTTGTTGAAATGTGGTTATTTTTATCGTGTGGTGTTTAATAGTCCATTTTTTCCGTGCCCAGTTTTTATGTATAGCATGCCTGTGTATGCTGCATTTGAGTGTTTACTTGAGTTGGGTTTTCGAGATGTCATTTGGTTGTGACTTCAGAATATACTACAGACTGCAATTCTGTGGTGTAATTTGTCGAAATTTTCAATCACTGTGATCTGATCTGATCAGATCACAAAGTGATTTGTAGCACACCATCATCAAACAAGAAGATCAGATGTCGCAGATGGACCACACAGTGCACTATGTCGGTTGAAATCTTGTCATCTGCAGCACAGTTGTATGAAAAAAATGACATTTGAACAGGCTTGCAGTAAGTGAATGACATGGAAGGTCACTTGATGTCATCAGAATTGCCGTTCCCAGGTCATTCAAGGTCACCAGTAATTTTGCCGTTTGATAGGCTACGTACCATATCCTATATAGTCTTTCATTGCAACCATATCTCTGTTTTGCACTGTTTCCGAGATATTGTCACTTAATTCCCAAAATTTAAAGAGGTCACGTGACCATGAACGTATCCCATTTGAGGGTAATCTATCACGCATGCACTAGTAATGCTCAGTATCGATCAGCACACAAAATTAGAAGTACCTGGCTTCACTGATTCCAAAAATATGATCGGGAGACAAAATAGCGTTGCACGATAAGTCAGCAGCTCTGCTGTGTAAGGCATGTGTAGGAGTCTGAGGAGGGACAGCATCGTTTTGCTTCCTGAAGTGTGTGCATTATATATACTGTTAAACTGTTTGATGTCATGGCAGCTTGAGCACTCGTTTATTGAGCATGTTTGCTAGTGTGTAGTATTAGTAAAGCATTTTAATGTGTCTGTTGTCCATTACTGGGGAACATACGAGCATTTCATCGCGGCACATTGAGTGTGACAGAGATGACTTTGCAGCTGTGACTGTGTAGGTGGAATGCCTCTGAGTCCCACGGCTGCCAGCACTACTGTTGGCTCTCCCACGCCATTCACATTCAGCTGTTCAGTTGCTTCGTCGGCAACCCTAAGTGCTGGTGATACGGCGTCTGTGTTTGATCTGAACAAGCCTGCCAATGGCCAGCACAGTGATGACTGCAGTCTGCCTTCTGCACATTACTCTCATTCGTCTCTTTTTCCAAGGTCTTTTTATTTGTTTTTAGTGGCTTCTCTCTTGTTGTAAATCGTCGGCAGTGCTTTTGCTGTCTATATGAAATGTTGTTACTCTGATGAAATAACGTAATTGCTTGTATTACGGTTACTCTCGGCACGTTTTCCAGGGATTCATGTCACTTTGTGATTTCAACAACACGAAAATGTATGAAAATATTGAAAAAGTGATGCAGAGGTAGTTTGTTTACATGGAGGGTGGAGGGGGCTGGTCTGGTACCGTCAGCGGGAGGTCCCCCCGATGCTGCTTTTGGGTTTTACGTAAGTCTTCCAAAGCCAGACCCACACAGAAAAAATATTATACAACGAGAGTCGTTAGGCACTGATATGTTATAGGAACTGAAGAACAGCAATTACACAAGATACCACATTGAACTGCTAAATAGGTTTGTGCCGGTTGGTTAGTTTCCACCATGTTGTAGGTGCTAGCATAATAACTTAAATGAGCCTCTCCTATCCTTTCTCATTTTGGGTCATCGTTCAACAATAAGGCAACGAGGTCAGGAGGTTACTATATAGTTGTACATCCTTAACCTGGCTGAACTAAATCTCCACCCAAGACCTTGTCCCTGTTATAGCCTATTTTTGTGCTGAAAGATGATCTCCCAAACAGTCAACCAACCTTGTTTACATGGGAGGCGTTGATGTTGCTTTAAATATGAATAATAATGTTGTATGAACTACTCATAGTTACAGTAGCTATATGGTGTGCCAATCAAAACCGTACCTTTTAAATAGACCATGTCAATGCAGCTGTTTGAAGTAAAATAAAACAATTCATAAGAGTTGAAATTCAGAAGCTGTTTTATGTGGTTATTAAATATTCTTCACGAATTAGCTCACTCTATTTACCCCCACAATATGCTGTTTGCAACAGTGCAGTTGATGTGGCTGAGTCTAAAACAACAAACTGTTAACAATGTGAAAGTTTTACCGCCATTCTGACTTAGTTGTTGTTTATCACAATGATGATGCAGTTGCGGTGTGGTGTGGGTGCCCCATACAGGCTCTGGGGCTGTAATATGCCCTGATTCATTCGTTGATTCTGGTGCTCTATAAATCTACTTGCTTACTTAACTTTCTTAATTGCTTACTTTCTTCCTTACTTATTTACTTCCTTAAACATAGGCCCATTCGGTTTCCAGGCTGGAGGTTGTAAGAGGCAACAGAATGAACCTGTCTCTAGATTTTTTTTGTTTTTATTTTGATGTTGTAGTATATTTTGTTATAGATGCATGTTTGTTGTCCGAGATTTAGTTTTTTAGTACTAAGCCAAAAGATTGGCTGGGAAGAAGGTCTGAAATGGCCTATTTCGTATCAGGTGGTACATAAACCTAAACTCAATCAATCAGTTGTCACGTGGGTGTGTCAGACAATTGACTTGCTGTTACTGTTGTCTTCCCCTGTTGTAGGTGCTAGCTTAATAATTTAAATGAGCCTGTCGATCCCTTTTTCTTTTTGGGTGGCCGCTGAACAAAAAGGCGGCCAGGTTTGAGGTTAATATATTGCTGGCCTTCCTTCACTGGGTAGGGATAGCTCTCCACCCCTGACCTTTTTGTCTCTGATATAGCCATATTTGTGCTGAAAGGGGACGTTAAACTGCAGCTAACTAACTAACTGCTGTTACTGTTGCAGTGTGTCATCATCTGGTGGAAGTGTGACTTGTTCTGTAATAACAACGTGCGTAACGCCAACGGCTGCACTTGAGACATCATCACATCTGCTGTCAGCATCAGTCGGCACAGCAGCCACTACTGTTGTCAGCAGCTCCAGTAGCAGTTGCATCTCATCTTCACATGATGCTCTGGTAGAACAAGCCAGGCAGGTGAGGCTATCAGTCCCCACCTGTACTTAACTTGAGTCACTTGGCTCTGTTAGGCCGATTGCTTGTGATGCAAAATTGTCAAAACTTACCAACAGTTGCTTGGCCGTTAAACTTTAACCAACCAACTGTTAACAGTTGAAGTCTTACATGGCAGTGAGGCAGGCCAAACATTAGTTATTGCAGTGTGTAAAGTGGTTTTTATGCAGACTGTATAATGTATATGTCATTTTGTTTTTAACGCGCGATGCTATGCTAGCGTGGTATAGGCTGTCATTGTGTGTCCATCAGTCGGTTTGTCTGTCACAAGCCGGCACTGTACAGCACTGTACCAAAAATGGTACACACAAATAACATCAGATGATAGTCCCGGGATTCTAGTTCTCTGATGCCAACGATCTCGGCGAAATTCCAACATGGTCACCCCAGTGCGGGTGCCAAATAGAGGTGGGGTAGGTTCAAATCTACGAGTTTTAAACAATATCTCGCTATATCTCAAAAAGGGTGCAAGATGGGAACATAGTTACTATCCAACGGTAATATGAACTCGTATGCGCTCTATTGAATGGCGCTATTTTCAGTGACCTTGAATGACCCCTAAATACCCCCAAACGACGCCATTTTTTGTATTTTGTATCACCTTTCATATCTTTATAGTGGATGGAGATATAGATTCAAATGTGGTAGATGGGTTGATCATAGGAAGTGCTAGCCCATGGATGGCAAACCATACCTGAAAGGGGTGTGGTCAGGTGAGGTGAACCATTTAAATTTTGGTGGGCACAAACCATATCTCTGGAACAGCTGAAGCTACAGTGGTCAAATTTTGTACCAAGATAGATCATATGTCCCAGCATACGGATGTCAAATCACTTTTAAAAGGGGCATTATCAGGGTCACGTGACCCATTTTAAATTTTAGGCCCCCAATGTTATCTCTGGAATGGCTAGAGCTAGAGTCGTCAAATTTTATACACAAGTAGACTATGTCATATCCTAGCTTACGGATAACATACCACCCCATATAAGGGGCATAGTCAGGATCATATGGCCCATTTTCATATTTGATGCTTGCAGTCATATCTCTAGACGGCTGAAGCCAAAGTCACCAAATTTTGTATGCCGGTAGTATGTATCAAGTGCTAGCCTTGGGACCACTGACTACCCCATAATTGGCATGGTCAGTGTCACTTCTCACGTTTGTAAAAATTGTGCCCCAATCATATCTTTGGAACTGCTGAAGCTAGGCACATTGAATTGTGTGTGCTGATTGACACACAGAAGTACTACCCGATATATAATGGGATGTGTTCGGAGTCACGTGACCTCTAAGTTTTGGGAAATAAGTGATAATGTCTTGTTAATGATGCAAGATTGTACATTGCATAGTTGCAATGAAATACTAATGTAAAATCGTATGTGGCCTATCGAATGGCACCAGTGCCAGTGCCCTTGAATGACCCTTAAAGGTGATATGCAACGATTTTTTTACAAAACTGATTAAAAATAGTTTCTAGCTGCTTACTGCAATATAAACCCGTCTGTGTGACAAATTTGGATAAATTATGCCGTAAAATGCTGTACAAGTTTATTGGTCTTTTTGGTATAGTTATTCTTTGGCTGTTTTGCGTCATGTGTGACGTCATACCAGGATACGCTTGTTTTGTTTTGCGTTGTTATGCATTATTGAGATTAGATAAGAAGTTATTTATTTTACCAGTTTATGTTTTAAGAACATTTTTCTCCGTCGTTATGCCTATATGTTGTGTAATGCCTCACTCAACACTCCAGTACTCCTTGTTTTCCTGGTATGACGTCATCACTTTCAAAAGTAAACAAATCATCAGGTGCGCACTTTCTGGTGCTTTTTCTAAAATTTCCTAATTTTTTGATGTTCCTTAGTATTCAAATAGATTTGCTTATATTAAAGACATACTATGGGCAATTTACTTTAATGACCAAAAAATCATTGCATGTCATCTTTAAGATTAGTTTTGTTGTTTAAACCCTTTCTAACTCTCATACCTCCAGAAACATAGCACGAATTTACTAACATAGTAGCGCGTCGCATGGTCCCTCTGCAGTAGCTGAGCTTTTTGTTGTATTAGTGGAAATAGGAATGAATACAGAGGAGTTACAAATTTTAGAGCTTCACGTTAACTGTGTCTGCTGACTACCTGGTAAAATTTAAAACAACATAAGTTGACCATGGCTGACTGCTTCCTGCAGTGCATTCGATCAAACTGGCTATGCATGCCTTTCACAGAAATTGGCCAATGTTTGTCTTATACCATCATTAGAAAATTTTTTATATTACCATACTCATCTGGCAAAAAATCTTTTAGATTCCCACAGAATGGCAACATTTTTTTCTTCAAAATGCAACATATTTCATTTCATTGTATTATTGTTCTTCTTGTTGTTGTTGTTCTTTTTACTGTCGTTCTTATTCTTGTTCTTGTTATTACACACGAAGCTACTCCATGAAAGAAACATTACAGTTATGACTTTATCATGCCATTAAAGAAGTAATTTGTAGAGTACTCTTTCCTGTTTCCGCTGGTACATATTGTGTAAAATTCTCTAAGATATACAGATGTTATAGTCTAAAATAAATGCCAAGCACATTTTTTGTGGCCAATGATGTATTCATATCTGTCTGTCTGATATTTTTGCTATCAGTTTTTGTCGAAACAGCCTAGTTTTCTAGAGTTACACTCCAGGTTAGGCTTGGTTTCTTAATAGTGAATTTTTGGGATTTTTGAAACAGATATTTTACAGGTCGTATGCTCTTCTGTTGCCTAACTAATAGAATCAAAGCACTGAGGTTTGTGGTTGTCTGCATATTGGTGAGTCGTGGTGCATGTAATGATGAAGGAGGCGCAGGTACTGCAGCGAGTCGGTGAGTTGCGACGGACTGGCTTGTGGTCGGCACGTCGTCTGCCGAAGGTGCAGGAGACACCACGCAGCAAGGCACAATGGGACTATGTGCTTGATGAAATGCAGTGGCTGGCTGTGGACTTCGCTCAGGAACGCCGCTGGAAGATGGCTGCTGCAAAAAAGGTAAGATACTTGATACAAGATGCAACTATTTTTATGTCTTTGCCACCTAACGGTGTCGGCGAATGCATTATGTTTTAAGCAGTCCCGTTGTTCTTTTTGTCCGTTCATTCTCTCGTCCATTCGTCTAGTCAGATATTGTTACCTTGATATCTCACGAACGGCTTGAACAATTTTGATAAAACTGACAGGGAATATTAACTAGTCCCTACTAATAGATTCTGGAGGTCAAAGGTCATAGTAACACCTTGGTTCAAGTATGTGGTAACAAAGGCATCCATGTCAACGCTGGTGTGTCGTCCGTTTTGTAGTATTGATTTGTATTAGTTTCAGCCAGAAGCATAACATCTAAGCTGCTGCTGCTGTGTGTGTGTGTGTGTGTGTGTGTGTCTGTGCAGACCGATTTCCATGAAACTTTCATGGTTCACAGAGGTCATAGGTAAACGTGAATGGATAGAAAACATCTGGAAAATTTCGACCCTTACTGTATAAAAATTGGGAAAACGGTGCAAAATGGACCATTTTTAGAAAGTCCGCACGGGTCGTGAGCGCTGGGCTGCACAATGGCCTGCAAGTTCGCGAGCTCGTCTATGTGCTGGCTGGTGGTACGACAGCGGCATGGGCCAATCGCGTGCGGGCCTGGGGGCGTGGCCCGTAGCCTTTGATGCGGGAATGTCTCAAATGCTTTTTGTGCTCCTGAGTCCAGTTTAGTGGTCCCACTTCCCGACCGGCCTTTGGCCATGTAAACGCTAGTATATGACTAAAGCAAACAACCCAATGAACATATATTGCCAGGAGCTGATACTAGAAAATCATTGACTCAAGTTCGCTGTCTTTGTTGGTATTTTAGTAATTATAGCTGCTGTTCTGTGCTGACATATCGTCTATATTTTGAACTTCACTGTGAATTTTGACATATTGTACTCTCAAACTTATAACAGTTTGTCGTGCAGTCTGTTATAAGGATGATGTGTGTTGATTGATGTTTGCTGATGTAGCTTGCCCATGAAGTCATGAAGTACCATGAGCGCCAGCATGAGCTGCAGCGTCTGAAAACTGTACGCATTGCTAGCGCTATAGCCAGTCTGATCCGCGACTTCTGGACACGAATGACTGAGGCAAATTGCACTTGATTGCTTAGTGTTATTGATTTGTTGACTCTGAAAAAGCTGTTGATAGGATTACCTGGATTAAGCTCAACAGTAACCTGGGCCCCTGTGACTTTGTAGCACAACATCATAAACACTGCTTTAATAGAAATAATTTCTTATACAAGTAATGCATAGGTCTAGTTAGTTCTTGGCATAATACTGAAGTTGCACATAAGTGTATAGCAGACTACCAGCAAACATAATGTTACTGTCGGCACACTTACGCCATCTGTCATGCATCATTAGTAAATTGCTGTGTTGACGAAAATAATGGAACATTTAGATTATTTGAAACAATGTGTCCAAGCATCACACAGTAGGCTACAGCCAATCACCGCAAGTGTTCAAAGTATTCTCCTTCGGCCTTTACACAGGCTCGGAGTCTTTTCCACAGGTCGATGGCGTTATCAACAATCGCCTGTTCAAAGTCAGCCCACACCACCACCAGTCGTCTGCTATGGTTGCCATGGAAACAGCAGATGGTTCTCAACAGCAATAAACTTGTTACTTGCAATCGCAGATGAACTGATGAAGTGCAGTTGTTTGTGTCAAAAATTGACGACATCTGTGCTCTTTTTTGATGAAGCCTTGGCAGAATGTCATAGTAGGGGTCCGGTTTTTCTGACTCATAGTGTAGAACAGACTGCATTTGTCAGTGTCTGGAGAATGAGCAAGGTAGACAAAGAGGTAGAAGAGGAGGTAGACAAGAATGCTTTGTACAACGTCTATGATGTAGCTGTGGTTAAGGTTATTAATCGGTAATTAACTCAGTGAGCAACTATGTCAGCAAGTTGGATATCTGAAGTTCGGTATGGTGCAAGTGTTATAAAGACAGGATTGCTATGGGAAGGAAAGCCTTTATTGATAAGAAGAGCTTAATGACAGGCAAACTTGATCTGTACCTAACGAAAAGAATTATAACTACAAAACGTAGGTAGTCATATTAACATGTGACTGTGACGGTTTTCATAACGCGTGACCTTGATCTTTGACCTTTTAACCTTAGAGTCAGTGCATGCCGAGCGACTGCTATAGAGTATACGTGTACCAAGTTTGGTGTTGATGGCTCAAGCCGTTTTTCTTCTAGAGTGCGGACAAACAGACATACAAACAGACGCGACTATCCTATGATGGTGACAGAAGGTAAAAGAACAAAAGCCATCACACGATGCATTGACCTGAACAGTGGTGTTATCTGTTATTAGATGAGTCGAATGTTGTCAGTCAGATACGCTTGACATTTGAGCTGTTACTGTGCTGCGTAATTAGATGGCATTCTACAGACGTCAACAGAACGCAGAAGAGAAGCACAGTCGGCTTGTACAGTTCATTCTCAAAGATCTCACTCGCGGTAAGTTTTCTGCTAAGAGTTATACTGTCTGTTTATCAGAGTAAAGTTAAACGTGTGCTGTCAGTGTATAAAATTTCGCATGTGTTGTGCATGACTTTAGCAATTTATATAAAAGTGGGCTTTTTAATGTTCAGTTAAACTATATACTATGCCAAATTGCAGATCAGTCGTTTGTTACTGCTGTTATTCCATTATACCATCAGCAGGATTACTTCAGAAGTTGGGGGCGGGGGGGGGGTAATTTTTCTTGACATTTTGAGATAGTTAGGCTTGGGAACAGGAACAGTTTGTTAGATTTTCTGTGTGATTTCTGTGTGACTCAGATCAAGGATCTAGATCCCGTCTGAATCTTAATTAGTTGCTTTAAAAATTTCATATACATTATCGCAGTTTGTATGATGTGTATTATTTGTTATTATTGTATTGTTCTTTAATGTGTTATATTTTGATAAAGTTTAGTTATTTACGGCAGATTTTTGCTGCACATTAGCAGTAAGTTGTAAAATGCTTGCCGTTGTAGATGGTCCCACAATGGATGATGAGGTATGTCACAGTTGGTTATTCTTTACTGATGTTCATGACAAGTGGTTTTGGTTTTGTTTATGTCAGCAGTGCAAATTTAGGCTCTGTTAATAAACATAGTGGAATTCTCGAGTGGTGATATAGTTGGATTGTGTGTGATATGCAGACGGAATGAATTGCCAGTGTGATTGTATTGAGTCTATTTACTTTGCTGGTACTTTCATTGTATTGGTTTTAATAATTGCCCTGCAAGGGCCTGCATTACTTTGATACGTGTTAATTGCTTTTGATCTAAGTCCAAATACTTCTGTCACATTGTCATTTGGACTGTCTGAATATAAGACTGAAGTCAAGTTAGATCTTAACAGTTATTTAGTTATTATTTTTTACTGTATCTCAAATTTTAACTTGAGTCTTTCCACCTTTATGCAAACATTAGTTGCTTCTTATTGTGCTCTAGCATATGTGTCATATTTCAATATTACAAGCAAGCCGTCATGCAGCTCGGCGGCGGGATGACTTATACCCGCTTGTCCATCCATCCGCCCCCGTAAGCCACGCCCTTGGCGTGACATCGTGATTTTGGCTTGCCCGCCGCCGCCCTCGCCCCCTACCCCGCCCGCAGCTGGTATGCGCTTGTCGTCCATCTGCGCCTGCCGCCTGCGCCCGGCCCTCGCCTGTCCGACCACCCATGTAAGCCACGCCTTTGGCCAGATTCCCAATCCGATTATTACACTGTGTACCTACCTATGGTACGATTTATATAATAAATAATAATAATAATAGATTTGTCTGCAAGATTGCTGCTGCATTAATTGCGTGTTGGAATATCATGGACTATAGCTAACACAAACGTTTTAGCCACATCTGAGGACAGTGCTTAAAAATTCAGTTGAGGGTTGGGTCTTGGAGCCTTTTTGGCTAAGATTTTCATTTCATCATAGATCATTGTTCAAGTGTAGAAAAGACCCGCTAAGTAACTTCTTTAAGTGCCAGTGCCACTGTAGCCACAGCCTTTTTCTAGCAGGCAAGTGTCACCCAAGGCAGGTATGTGGTTTTAAACTGTATATGTGGACGTGGCCGGTGTTGTGATGTAACTAGTTAATGATGTAACTGTGCTGAGTAGTGTGAAGGGAGTAAAGCACATGAAGTTATTGATGTACAGCAAGAAATCGATGAGCTCATCAGAGAAGGTATATTATTATATATACAGAACTTTTATTTCACACAGTCAGAGTAGCAGTTATACAATAGCAAGCAATACAATAGCAAACACGCATACACAACAAAATCTCACAAACATACAGCACAAATACATAGCACACACACAAGCAAACACACACCAGAGATTACACACAGAGAAAATGAAAACGTCAGACAGCGCAAGTCTTGTTTGAAGTATTATCTTTTTTGTCTGCTAGTATTGTTTTTTACCTGTGTGGCTTAACGGTAGAGTGTTCGCTTGCAATACAAAAGGTCGCGGGTTCGAATTTTGGCCCCAATCCGCTTCCAGGTAACAGCCTTGGGCAAGCTGCTCACACGCATGTGCCTCTGTCACCAAGCAGTATAATTTGGTACCGGCCGATGGGCAGTGACACTCTTTGGCTGAGAAGGTAACCGCAGGCTTGGCGGAAAGTAATGGCAGCCTACCGCCGGAAGGATGGCTTCAAGTCACCTGCGGGCTGACTGCCTGTACACCGGGATCAGCTTTGGGACCCAACGCTCGGTAACGAGTATGGGAGAACTTTACTTTACCTTTTAGTATTGTTTTTTACTCTGATGAAAAAAATGTGGATATTGATAAATATGCATCCGTTACAGTTAGATGTTTTTGTGTTGCACTATACCCACAAACTATAAAACTTGATGTGCACATATTTCACATTGTGGCTGAACGCTCATCTTCCCAGTTTTAGTGAGTTGGTAATTTTTGCTTTCTGTGGGTAGCAAGCACAAGGGATATCATACTCTAATGTAATGTGTATTTATGTGAGTAAATTAACTCTGTTATCATTTATGTGTAATGGTCTATGTGAAGTGCTGTTGAGAGAGGTTTTGATCATTGGAATGAACAGGAGAGATGCCACTGGATGAGCTGCTGGCAAAATACCAGTGGACTGGAGGTGAGGACGATGATGATGGTGATGCTGGGCTTTTCCTGTACAGTCCAGTGAGCTTGTCAGATGCTTCTGACACTAGTGAAGGTAAGCTTTGTAGGTGAACAGCCTACAGATGTTTTGGCATGATGCGGTTGGTTGAATGTTACTATGCTGTAGCAGCATTTTGCTGTCTGATGTCTGAGGCTTCGTATGGGTTCCAACTCCCAGGGCTGTAAGTAAGTGGATAAGTGTCTAAGTAAGTAAGTGACAAATTTATGAAGTGCCAAAACCAGAATAGGCCATCTCCGTTTCCAGGCCGAAGGTCGTAGGAGGCGACCAAACCTGGCTTTACACTAAGCCACGATATTGGCTGGGAAGAACGTCTCTGAAATGACGTATTTTGTGTCGAGTGGGATGTGAAACCACAACTCAGTCTTGTGTCTGAGAGCATTCATCAACAGCTTGGTCTTTCACCTTGCCACTGTAGGTTTCATTTCTTCTGTGACGTTTGGCGGTGTAATGATGGGTATCAGGCATGTTTCCTTCAGTGGTTCATACAGTTGCACATTATCAGTGGCCACGTCCTGTCTCATAAACGTTGGTGTCAGATGGTGTTTTCTTATGTTTGAGTGTACATGTTACACAGTGCGTTTGGGTTGGTTTGAGTATATACGTTGCACAGTGGTAGAACGCCGGTTTTTGACCGGCGAACTTTCCCTGTCCCGCGCTTGACCTGCAGCTGACGTGTGACCACTGATGTGGGTAAGCCGTCTGCTCAATGTCAGCCAACTTAGGCCAACTCAGCCTTTTATCCTTTTGGGTCGATAAATTGAGTAGTGAGCTACTTTATTGGATGTATGCTGGTCGTGCCATTTGGTGAATATTTACGAGATTAAGTTGATTCGGTTATCATTGCTGTGCGCCGTGTGTGGCAGCAATTTAGCCGTGCTTAACCCTTCTGTATATAGTGCTGCTCTGCATGGCGGCTGTTTTGTCCCACCCTGCATGGCGGATGTTACTACTGTTAATTGCGAGTTGTGTCAGCAATTAAATAAATGAACATTATTATTATTATTATTATTATTATTACAATATGTTACTGTTTCCATTGGTGTTGTGTTTGTGGTTAAATAAGTCGGTCCTCCCCAAGCGCTTTAGTTACATGGAACTCCAGTTTACATAGCTGTAGCTCAGCATAGTATATGCTGTTGCTGTCATTTTATGACTGACCTGTTCAATATGCATGTAAAGCTGTAGAGCATCAGACATTTTGTCTCGCATCTCCGCTTTGCATCTCTTTTGAATGATGAGTGATTAGGTTTTACATTATTCATAGTTATGATTTTCCAGTAATGATAAATGTGTAGGTCAAAGAATTTTGACAGAGGCCACATTTCGTTATTTATGATTGAATAATCTCTTTCACTGCATGTTGCAGCAGAGACTCTCAATGCTTTTTCATTGGCCAGACGACCCCCAAAAATTGCCAATTCCTGTGCAACTCAGCCTCCACACTCCATCTTGATTGGTCAACCGTTTTTGCTGGGCTCAGCAATGTGACCAACAGACAGACCACATTATCTGTAGCAATATGCCGCATTTAGCTATTGCTGTAATGCATTCTAATGGTAATAATGATGATAATAATGTTAATGGTAATAATGATAATGATAAAATAATAGCACTGGCTGTCTTTGTGTATAGTATTGTTACTGGCCCACCTAATGGGCCAGTATTGTTTTGCTCACTGATTTCTGT
>Ga0209780_1001670_pt1 | contig 14952 bp, 10 predicted proteins | sample WorMetexBAHAMAS2_FD_187384 | JGI IMG/M metagenome (GOLD analysis project Ga0209780, IMG submission 187384) | Marine gutless worms symbiont microbial communities from Max Planck institute for Marine Microbiology, Germany - Inanidrilus exumae... | ecosystem: Host-associated > Annelida > Digestive... | reverse complement strand
CGAGTGCTGGACATTCACGCGCCGCTGCGGACAGGTCGCCGGCGCTGCGGCCAGCACGACAGCCGCCACCTATCAGACGATGCGCGACTAGCCAAGCAACAGCGTCGACGCCTTGAACGTCGGTACAGTCGAACCGGCTTGCAGTCTGACAGTCTGACCTAAATAATAATACTTAACCTATCCTGCCGATATATCCCGGTGCGGTCTTATCAATTTATCATTTAAGGCGTCGAACCGATCACCACGCCCTTCCCGGATACGGACTGCTAAGTTGACGAATGCGATAGTAACAGGCTCTGGAGAGAGATGTAGTTATTATTATTATTATTATATGACTGGTCGTGGTATATAGTCTGCAGTGATGTGTGTACGTGGTTTGATGGTTCAGGATGAGTCTTGGAAGATCTACTTTGAAGGCGTCGCGCAGGAAACTGTTGATGAGTTTGCTATGCGCTACGGCATCGAACACATCTACCAGGCCATGACGTACGTAGCATCAGCGTCAGCAACATTTGCATCTAGTTCTAAAACAAGGTGCCGTCCTAACGGGACGTAACACTACTGGCCCGCCTCGCAGCCGTGGAGCAATAATTAGACTGGAGGCGGCATGACGTCATCGACTGGCCTGCGCGGGTGAAGCCGCCTGTAGGCGCACCGTGGAGTGCTACAGACGACGACAGACGAAAGGCGACAACAGACACCAGCTACCGTGACTAGTCTGACCCCCTACACTATGTGTAGGCGGGCCAGTAGTAATGCTATGACGCATGCGTCTATAATCACAGTGTAGCACGGTAGTTGTCGAGGCGACCAGCTAAGCCAACGGAGAATGCCAACATTGAAGCTATCAGAACCTCGAATCCTCTTCAGTACACTGCGCACGTAGCGTGGTGTGTGTGTCTGTGTCTGTTGATCACACGGATGTACTATGCACATATGGATGAATTTATCGCGATGCCGTATGGGGGCTGGGTCGAATGAACCATCTATTAGACGGGAGTCGAGATTCCCCACGGAAAGGGGCAATGTTGGGGGTGGTCAGATCCAGTGCAAAGCAGTTATAAATCTCTGCTGCAGTGTACGCAGCAAAATATATCATTCAGTCTTTGAGAACGGCATGAGACGCGATGCGGCTTTTTATCAAAATTATTTGACCATTTGTTATTATTATTTATTACTTTATTTTTTTCTTTTCCTTCTTCCTCTCATTATTATTATTACTGGCCCGCCTGCACATAGTGTAGGGGCCACACTAGTAACGGTCGCTGATGTCTGTCGTCGTCTGTAACACTCCACGGCGGGCCTGCAGGCGGCTTCACGCGCGCAGGCCAGACCCAATGACGCCATGCCGCCTGCAGTCTAATATAGCTCACCGGTAACACTACAAGGCGGGCCAGTAGTGTTATGTCCCGTTACCTTGCTGTTATTTGTGCTTGTATCTGTGCGTTGCAGCCATTTTTCGTGCCTGACTACGAAGTACATGTGTCCTAACGTGCCTGGAGTGATGAGCAACTTGCTAGCGAACATCAACGCGTATTTCGCTCACACGTCGGCGGCGACTGTAGCCTCCGCCAGCGACCGATTTGCGGCGTCCAACTTCGGAGTAACTATCGATCAATCACTCTATCTATTTACCTACCTGTCTATCTATCTATTTATCTATCATACTTATCGTGCCTCCGCCACCGACAATGGCGGAGAAGGCGCTATGTTTTCGGGTCGTCCGTTCGTTCGTCCGTTCATTCGTCCGGACAGATCTTGTTACCACGATATCTCACGAACGGCTTCAGCAATCTCGATGAAACTTACCAGGAATATTCACTATCTCCTACTGATGACCTGGCTGGACGGTGGGGTCACAGGTCAAAGGTCAATGTCACAGCAGTTGTCGAGGTGGCGAAGACATCCACGTCGACGCTGGGGCGTCGAAATTTGTTTTAGTTTACTTCCTTATTTTTTCATTGTTTTGGTTTCATGCGCTGGATTAAGTTTGCTGTGGTCAGTTGTTCAGCCGTGTACATTTCGTATCGTATCAATTAATGAATTAAAACAAAAATACGGAAACGTCGTAAAATTGGGAAAACGTATTTTAAAGGCGATTTACGTAGCCTAAACGATATGCTTACGCTAACCAAATATTGCACAATGTTCTTTCAACTAGACTGGACAAACTTTACTGTCTATATCAGACTCTTTGGACGAGTCCTAAATTTTCTTTTCGAGTTTTCCCCGGTTTGTATCATGCGGTAGACTAATCTATAGCTGTCCGTCAGCTGTAGGGCATATGTTATGCGTTTTGCACCTTATCGTGTTAGAAGATTAGCCATGTAAGACTATCCAGTGTGCGTTAGACGTTTTTGTGCATGGTTATTTTGGAAAAAAATAGAAAACAAACCGCTAAAAGGCGTTGCGTCGGTGACTGTTTTGCAGAAGGAGAAGTTTGTGAAGATACTCGATCAGCTGCATAACTCAATTCGTATCGATCTCTCGAGCTATCGGGCAAGTGTCATCGCTGTCTATATTATAGCACTGGATGGAAAGTACTCTCAGAGAGTACAACTCCCCACAAAAGTTTGCCCAATGGTGCTGCTTACATGGGGCCATTTCGGCATTTAGGTACATCGCGTTCGCCGATTGTGGGTACGATTAATCATCACCATGCTTGTGATGCATAAAATGTAAACAATCGCCGGTTTACGGAGTTTTTTGACCGTTACTTCCAGATCCCTCTACCTATCGTAACGAAACACGAACTTGGTCTTCCATTTCCCGCTAGGAAACTTCCCATAAAATTTGGTACAAATCCGTCCACAATCTGTTTAATTATCGTGGTCACAGACAGACACACACACAAACCAACGCCGGTAAAACATATTCCATCGCTTTCGCGGGGATGATTACAGTCTCGTTTATAGTCTCATACGCATTGTAAACTTTTAGCCTACCTGAAAGATATTTACTCAATGCGTTCCCTCAGATTTATACTTAACGAGCATTTTTTACAATAGTTGGAGTAAATTATGGTTGATAACCGTTAAAACTTAGTCAACTGATTAGCGAGGTCATCATTTTTGTAATGTAGGTGGCGTCACCACATGCTGCCATGACCGTAAACTTTGCCATGCATCACCGCATTCTATGAAATGTTTTAAATCACATAAAATAAAATCGATTTTTCTGCCGACGGTGCGGTTGATTGGACCGGTGGTGTGTTTGCTAGCTGCATAACGCGGGTCCAATTGTACGTTAATTGGATGGCCGCAGTTTGCGCTGCAGCACCATTGGCTCTTGCAAATCAACTGCCACTTCCGAGATTGTAAAGCGCGCAGGTCCGGTCATCGCGTAAGCTGCGCTATATAAGAATCCGACCTTTACTTTTTTACCTTTGATAATGAGTTACGGAGGAGACAAGAATACTGCCAGTCCTGCTATGGTTATGCTTCACCAACTCACACTGTCGGCGAAGCCATTATGTTTTCGGGCTGACAGTCCGCCGCCTTCGTTGATTCGTTCGTCCGGACAGATCTTGTTACCACGATATCTCATGAACGGCTTGAGCAATCTCGATTAAACTTACAAGGAATATTCGCTAGCCCCTAGTGATGGCCCGATTAAGTTCTGGAGGTCAAGGGTCAAAGGTCAAGGTCACAGCAAATCGTCTGTGGCGAAGGCATCCGCGTCTAGGCTGGGGCGTCGAAACCAATCTTCTCGTTATTTGCGTTAATGTTCATTATTTCTGTTTTTTCCCTTTCTCTCGTTGTTTATTGCCGGGAACTGCTGTTCTCTGTCCTGACGGGTCACTGGTTAGATGATGGTTAGGGCTGTCGAACTTTTGGACTAATCATAAGTGGGCTTAAAGACCCTTCACTGTAATCATGTTGTCTGTTATTTGCAGAACACGTTCCCGGCGTCCGAAAGTAAGCGACTACTCGACCTCAAATCGACCGTTGATCTTCTTACCAGTATCACGTTCTTCCGACTGAAGGTTGCTCACCAGCTTGTGATTTAACTGCAATTATTTGTTTATTCATTACTTGCACTATTTACTCTGGCCGCGTTTACAGCGGAAAGCGTAATGTAACGGTCTGGCGTCCGTCCGTCTGCACGTCTGTCTGTCCCGACAACATACCTTGCTTCACCAGGGGGCAGTATGCGACGCGGCCAGCGTACATTTTGGCCCGACTAAGGAGAGGACCAACATACTTGTATGATTATTGTAGGTCCAGGATTTGGCATGTCCGCCTCGCACGAGCGAAGTGGTAAAAGACTGCGTCACGGCGTGTGCCAAGACGACCTACCAGTTCCTCTTCAACAACTGCTACGAACTCTACCAGAGAGAGTTCCAGTCGGAGTGCGACAGTGACGTCACCGATGACAGCGCGGACCAGGGTCCAAGCAGCCTTTCCAGTCTCGAGTTTTGGCATCAACTCATTGCTCTGGTGGCGTCGATCGTTGATGAAGATCAGACTAGCTACACCCCAGTGTTCAACCAGTTAGTTACTTTGATCATCTTTATTCACCGGTATGTGAAACCAGTAGCGAATGTGAAAAAAAGAATAAGGTAAGAAAACTTAACTAGCTTAACTAAAGAAATGCACATTAAACAGTAATAAAAACATTATAAATCATAACATTATCATCACTACGAGGATTCCTCTACGTCCGTTAAATATTTTGTGAACTTTGGCCCAGTAACTCCTGAGATTTTGTTGCTCCATTGCATCGGTGGGTAAGTGCACATACGGCCAAAATACGCTGTCGCGCTGGTTTTTACCGGTCATTCGGTAGGTGGCGGTAGCATAGCCAGTCTGTAAGTAAGTAACAAATGCACAGTCGCATTTGTGCCGTGCGGGCCACACGCTGGGCTTTGCCAGACTTTCTGTTTGATTGATGCCTTGAAGGCGCGTGTTGATTGTCCTTGGTGTTGTTTGTGTACAGATTTCCTCAGGATTTGAACGTTGGACAGGTCAGCGCATCAATACTTTGGTCCCAGTTCTCACAAGACTTAAAGTACGCACTGGAAGGTACTTATTACTCACCGTCTTAGCATGCTAGTAGTAGCAGTAGTTGTAGAAGCAGCAGTAGCAGCAGTAGCGTAATAGTGAGCAATGAGTTATAATATAAATATAATGCAACGTAATGCAGTGCAATTCAACGCAACGCAACGCAATTGCGTTATACTGCATTGCTGCATTGCACTGCGTTGCATTGAACTGCATTGCGTTGCATTGCAGGTCTTTAAGCTAGTCATCTTTTTGTTCTTTTTCATTGGATATCTGTCAACATTTTAACGTACACTATGCATCTCCATATCATATTAGGTCATCCATTTGTATAGTATCGTTGTAATAGTTATTTTTAGAACTTAATGAGTTTACCGTGAATGCTTTTAGAAGCTGCTTTTTGCTGTTCTACTTTCTTTCTGCTATCATTACCCACGCCGACCGCAGTCGCGGGGTAAGGTTTCATCGCAGTTTGTCTGTCTGTTTATCCGCACGATATCTCAAAAACCGATGCAGCTAGGATCACCAAACTTGGCATGGAAATGTTCCACGGTGAGTCATGGAAACCAGTTTATTTTGGGGTTCAAAGGTCAAAGTTAAAGGCCAGTCTCAGAAACGTTGCCGGCGTGGGTCTTTGCACTCTTGTGAGTGCTGGCTTTTTCTAGTTACGTTGATGATTAGGCCGAAATTGTGACACGTTTGTTTGACGTTGCTTTACAGAACACGAGAAACATCGACTGTGCAAGAGTTTGGATTACATGAACTTGCATTTCAAAGTGAAATGGTTATATAACAAGTATGCGGCTGACGTTCGGCCTTACCGTGGCGAGATTCCCAAGTATCCCGCGTGAGTACTTCGTGCTTCAACGATCGCAGTACTAACCAGATAATACTTAACAATCTGCAACTATACTTTTCTAGTTTTTAAAGGCCGATTTAAATCAACTGTTTGTTACCAATTAACCACATTAATGATGCAGGTACAGCCATCGATACGCTGTACCACCAAGAAGATGCAGGTGATGTAAAGTATAAGTCGATTTGTATAGCGCATCGTCGTAACTACCTCTAAGGCTCTCAGACGTGAATCACACAGTTTTACCTGCAAATTACACCATGCCTGCCTTTACTCCCCAGCCGCAGAGCATCACCGCCCTTTGGCTGGTACTCATTTTACCTCCCACGGAGGGTAGAAGGCTGAGTCGACCTGCATGGGTGGTTGGTTACATACTGAAATAAAGTGCCGCCCCCGGGAGTCGAACCCGGACACGGTCACCCATCCCAGTACTAACCGGGCTCAGCGTAGGTTAACCTAGTTGATCTAGACCAACGACGCTACCACTACGCCAAACTGCCACCCTGATGATGGTGAAGATAATGATGATGATTTTTTATTATTTATTTTTAGGCCACATCGCACAGGTAGTATGCGATAGCGGCCTGTTACTACACACGGAGTAGCGTGGTCTGTCTGTCTGTCTGCGTGTGTCTGTATGTCTGTTGGTCACGTTCGTCAGTCCTACATAAACGGCTGACCCGATCGAGCTGACTCGGGTGCATGAGCCCAAGAACTCTGTATTAGGCATGGGTTCAGATCCCCTGTGAATGGCAATTTTTAGGTCGACTCTTCTGAGTCGAATTAATAAAGTAGGTCTCAAATGTCCGTCCATCCTTCCACAAAAGTTTCTTCGATGTCAGTGAAATTTGGCACGTAGGTAACGATCGATGAGTGATGCACGATGGTATGCAGTATGACCCGATCTAAGGTCAAGGTCAAGATCAAGGTCACGAGCCCTTGGAAATTGGAAATCCTTCCATTTTTAAAAGCTATCTCTTCCGCCATTTACAACCGCAGGTGGCAACTGACCACTGATTCGTAAACTATGGCACAATATCTAAATTTGATCGGGCCGGATTTTCGATATTTGTCCCAGTTTTTGTGTTACATGACTTTGAACTTGGCAGAAACGTATGTTGTGAAGAGTCGACCGTCAGTTTCGCACGAGACTAATTTATTTGGGTTGCCAGGACACGGAATAGCATTGACAGTCTTCGCAAGATGTTTGACTGCGAAAGAGATCATTCAATGCGCCACGTAGGCTCCCGCCGGTCCGGTGTCACGTTAAATATTCCCCGCCGTGAAAAATCTACCCCCTGCGATGCGGCCTTTTGTCAAAATTCTTTGACCACTAATTAAGTTACGTTAGTTAAGTTATTTTGTTTTATTACTCATTAGTTGTCTACCGTGTTGGTGAACAACGATGATAATAAAAAATCTCCCCCTGCGATGCGGCCTTTTGTAAAATTGTTTGACCATTTATTACTGTGATGATGATGATGATGATGGTGTCTGGTGCAGATGGTTCGAGCCGTTCGTGATGCAGTGGTTGACTGAGAACGATGACGTATCAACAGAGTATTTACAAGGCGCCTACGAACGAGACAAGAAAGACGGCGTACGCACCCAAGCCGCTGTTGCTCATTTGCATAACTCTTGCTAAAAACATCGCATCTATATGTACAAAGTTGCCGCGTCTGTCTGTGTGTGTCTGTCTTCCGGATTTCTCAAAAACGTGCGGACCGATTTCCATGAAACTTTCATGGTTCATAAGGGTCATAGGTAGACGTGAACGGATAAAAAACATAGGGAAAATTTCGACCCTTAATGTGTAAAAATTCGGAAAAAGGTGCGAAATTGCCCACTTCGAGAAAGTCCCCACGGGCGACGCACGCTGGCCTGCGCAATGGCCTGCGAGTTCGCCAGCTCGCCTGCACGTTGGCCGGTTGTATGACAGCGGCACGGGCCAATCGCGCGCGGGCCTGGGGCGTGGCCCGTAGCCGTCGATGCGGGACCGTATCAAACGCTTTTGTGCTTTTGAGTCCAGTTTAGTGCTCCCACTTCCCGTCCGGCCTTTGGCCGGGTAAACGCTAGTAACTGCATCAGCTACGTGTTGCGTGGTGTCGCTGCGGTAGGGCGTTGGAATTGCGATTGACAGGTCGCGGTTCCGCGCTAGCATAGCGTCTCGCGGTAAAAATTCAACTTTAAAATGCTCGTACTTCAGTTATTGTGAGATACTGCTATGCTACAGACGGAGTAGCGTGGTTGGTGTGTATGTCTGTCTCTGTGTTGATGACGTTTGAAGATCTGCAAAAACGGCTGAACCGATCGAGATGCCGTTTGGGGAAGACCGACACATGTGGGCCCAAGAAACTGCATTAGATGGGGTCAAGGTCAGACGATTCCATTCGCCTAAGCGAGGGGTGACAATACAGTGAGTTCGCCTTTTGTCAACATTTTATGACCACTTATTACTGGCCCGACTACACATAATGTTGGGGCCAGACTAGTAACGGTCGCTGTTGTCTGTCGTCTGTTGTCTGTCGTATGTAACACTCCACGGTGTGCAATGTAACTCACCAGGGGGCAGCACGCGGCTGGACAGTAGTGTTACGTCCCGTTCGGGCGACACCTTGTTGTGATTATCAGCATTGTGCGCTGTCAGTTTCAGAACGCGTCAAAACACGCTCTCTTTTCCTGTTCAGTGACCGACATGTTCACTCAGCTGAACCAGTGCTTCGTTGTCATCAAAAAACTCGACTGTCCCAACCCGGACGTCAGCAGAAACTACATGAGACGATTCGCCAAGGTTCGCTTTTATCTTGCTGTGTCTGTCTGTTTGTCTGTCTGTACACTCAGCGTGATCGGAGTCGGTGTGTCGGCCGTTTGTGACTACTTCCGGTTTTGGAAATCCACTTCCGTTCTGAACTACGAGTCACCTAATCGACCACTAATGCCCTACTCGATCCATGTGTGAACTAATTTTGATGTAAATAGCCACGCGACGTCAAAAAAGATACTACTTCCGGTTTGACCGGACCGGAAGTAGAATTCTGCAGACGACCTTGACCTCTTGAACCCATCGTCTGGCCATCACGGGCCATACGGTGGCCACATTGTCCCCCAATAGCGAGTGACTCAATTTCATATTAATATAAAACGGACTACAACGGAGTCGACTCAGGTAAATCCTCTACACAGCCACCGGCCTTATAAGCAGAGGCGTGCGACAGAACGGAGCCGCCAAATTTGAGGCTTTTCCAAAATATTAAAGGGATATTTTTGCATGGCTTCACGGTACTGTCTTGATATATTTAATTTATAGGAGCAGCAGTACTCAAAGATTTGTGTCGTTAATTTAGGTGATTATGCCGGTGACATTGTCGGCGAGGGAGGGCGTTATATTTTCGGGCTGTCTGTCCGCCGCGTTTGTGCGTCCGTCCGTTAGTTCGTTCGTCCAGACAGCTCTTGTTACCACGATACCTCATGAACGGCTTGAACAATCTCGATCAAACTTACAAGGTTTATTCAAAAGCACTTGAAGATGACCTGATTAGATTCTGGAGGTCGGGGGTTAAATGTCAAGGTCATAGCAGGTCGTCGAGGTGGCGAAGGCATCCACGTCGACGCTGAAGTACATCTAGTTTTAATAGTCTATGTGAACCGTTTTGCATTGTTTTGTATTATTCGAGAACATAAATAACTAGTATATCTTGAATCAGAATACATTTGAACTCGGCAATTTATCCGGCAGAATAATTGATAAAAAAATTAAAAACGTCGTAATATTTGCTTAGTCAGTTAAATAAGTCAAGATTTTGTTGCTTAGCGTTATTTTCAAACATTTTTTTATCTAGGTAGACCGTTTCTTCTGAGCTACTCGGTTTTTGTTTTTATTTTTTCTTTATGTTTCGTTTTTGTGCCGTGCATTATATTAAGCTTTTGAACGCACGTTAATCTGCCGTATCGCATCGTATTGTGGCACCGCGGATTCACGAATGAGCAAGTAAAATGAGAAATGCATGCGTGACTGCATGTGTTGGCAGACGATACAGAAGGTGCTGTTGGAGTACGCTTCACGCATTAAGGCCGACTTCGGCAGCCATGCTTCCGCCCATAAAGTGGTTTGTTGACTGCGGTTTTGCTTTATTAGATTGTGTTTTGTCGTTTAATAGTGAAATTGTACTTTTTACGTCATTTTTACCGACAAGCGTGGCGCGTTAAAATCTGCATAATAGAAATAATAACAATAATATTATTAATCATCACATTTTCGAAGATGGAAGATATGCTCTTATGATGCTTTAACAGGTTAATGGACTTACTCGGAAATGCACTTATGTACGTGTATATTTCAAGCGTAAAGTGCCTTAACTATAATAGCCTAAAGTCCTATCCACACCAGCAACAATGTCGAAGCAATATGGTCGAATGCTACAAGTCGAACGATTCTTTCGACAAAGTCGAATGTTGCTTCGACATTGTTGCCGTTTTCGGCAACAATGTTGACGATGTTTTTCGTGAAATTTCGTTCTTTCGACAAAGTTGAAGCAAATTGTACATACAATGTCGAAGCAACGTTCGACTTTGTCGAAATAATCGTTCGACTTGTAGCAGTCGACACTCGACAGTGTTGCTGGTGTGGACGGGGCTTTAGGAAAAGTAGCAAATATCGAAAGAGTCGTCCTAAAGAAATGAAAAATCACTTCAATTACTTTTTATAGTTGTTGCTGTTACTGAGAGGTAGCCGGTGGATATCTGTTGTCAGGCGTGTATACTCGTCAACAATGTACAACAGCTGCGCATTCAGTTGGCGAAAATGTTCGAAGCGATGGGCGGAGAATCGGTAACATTTAATCATTTTTAATTCACTGAGAACAATAACACTAGAAAACATAGGCGGTCGTATCGACATGCAGACCCAAGCCGGCAACGGCCGCATGCAGGTAGCACAAGATTACGCAATACCACATGGTCACTAGCAACCGTGCGACCGTGGCGGCTTTTGTACCGTGTGACCTCGACCTTTTGACCTCTGAGTCAATGCACACCGAGCGACTGCTATAGAGTATACGTGTACCAAGTTTGGTGTTGATAGCCCAAGCCGTTTTCTTGTTAGAGCGCGAACAGACAGACAGACAAACAGACAAACAAACAGACGCGACTGAACGCCCTACCCACGCCGATGGCTATTCCGGCGCATGGGTAAATATCATAACGAATAGTACATGTATGTAGCTGATACAGTGACCCTTACTGGATGCGGGACGCCAACCCCTTTGGTTGGGCATACAATACGCCAGTCCCCCTTGCCCTTGCGTAGACGTAAAGTCAACATCGGGTACAGTCGAAGTACCAAGAGCGAGGGTGGGCTTCTTAGATATGGAAAACAAGTCTCCTCACATGCAGTTCGGGTATGATGAGCGCTGTAAGTTCCATAGTTGGGTCCGGCGCTGTGTTCTGACTGTCTGAGATTTCTCCTGAATATCTTTTGCTCAGGATGGTCACTCATGATACTTATATATTGCTGATATGTGTGCAATAATGTGGCAAAATACCTTTTCTAATGTCCGAAAAATGTTCTGCCTCCTACTGGAGAATTCTTATGGATACTGAACGTAGGCACTCTTTGTGGGTGGGATGTTGCATTCAGTACATCGAGGGGTGACAGGGTAGGATGCCCACCCAAGAATATTAAAATTACGATATCAGGTTTCTTGTTGTCTGATCTAGACAGACCGCTTTGTACTTTGGTGACTGGTATATCGGCCAATGAGAACGCTCGGGCGATTAGCTCATTCAGCGCCCTATCTCATTTCTGCCGATTATTATTATTATTTTTATTATTATTATTATTAGGCCGCATCGCAGCATTAGCGTGGTCAGTCTGTCTGTCTGTGTCTCTGCTTGTCTGTTGGTCACGTTCGTGATTCCTGCAAAAACGGCTGAACCGATCGAGATGCCGTTAGGGGGGGCTGACTCTGGTGGGCCCAGGGAACCAAGTACTAGATAGGGGCCCTCAATCTCCCAAGGGGAAGGGGCAATCTTGGGGGTTGTCCACTGCACGGAAAAGCATTGAAAGGCTTTGTAGCGGTGTTTGCATAAACGGCCGAACCGATCGAGATGCCGTTTGAAGGACTGACTCGTGTGGACGCAAGGAAGCATGTGTCAGATGGGGTCAAGGTCGGCGGACGAATCCATTCTCCGCCGCGACGGGTGACAAGACGGCGATGCGGCCTTTTGTCGAAATGCTTTGACTGCTTGTTAGTATTAAAGTTGATGTATGCTATTGTGAGTACAGTTAGATGCAGAGGCGGCGTCACTGTTGACTGAGCTACAGCAGCAGCTGAATGTCGTTCTTGACGACCTGTGTAGTGCCTTCGCCATCAGGTGAGCAATCGCACCTGTCTCTTTACACCTGTAGTGTTATGTTAATTTACCTGCGCTTGAGACGTGACAATTTATGTGTATTGGATTGTACAAACTAACGATATTTATTCTTACAAACAAGCATGTCCGTCCTCTTTATTGTCTGGCCGAAATGTATGCCGGCCGCGTCGCGTGCTGCCACCTGGTGAGTCACGTTGAGTAAGCGCCGCGCGCCCTATTGATGTTAGAAAAATGACGGGGCAGACAGACGGACGGACGGACGGACCGATGCGTTACGCTAATCGCTAGACTTGGTCAGCGTAATATGGCTGTTAACGGCATTTCTCGTGCTGACAACTATAATTAAGCTGGCAACGGTTGAAAATATTTCCTTTAAAAACTTGTCGGTGACTAACGACCTATACATGTATACTCGAACTTTCAGACATGGACACGCTAAACAGGCAATATTGAATGAACTTTCAGTTAGAAAAACGGAATGTTGGCACCTAACGTTCCGATTTCCATCATGATGGTTGCCCGACCTTGCAGTGTGCAGTTTGACCAAAGGCAACTCTGCTTTCAACGATTTCGTTATCTTATCTTAACGAAAACTTTTCTGGTTACTTACTTACTTACTGACTTACTTACTTACTAACAAACTTGCATCTGTATACTGTATTATCTAAGCATTGTGTAGCATGTTAGTGGCCCTTTGCTGCTTATTCAATACATTCATTTAAACTTGGAAACCATTCGAAGGGAACCCATTATATATTTAGTTATTTTAAAATGAATAATTGCATATATTTGCAGCCTTACACCGGAAATCCGTCGTAACGTGATAGAACTGGGTCGACTACTGGGCAAGGTTTCAAGTTCCGGCGGCTCAAGACTACAGTCCTCACAACGGAGCGCCATTACCAAGGACTCCGACACCGTTCTTAAACCTCTCATCGAGTCACTGGAGCACAAGTTAGATTCGTTCTGCTACTAAGTAAAACTAAAGTAAAGTATGAGGTACTTATATAGCGCGTTCTTACGGCCTAAACAGTCACGAAGCGCTACAGAATGGCACGTGTTAATGGGATCACACAGTTTTTACCTGCCACCCACACGACCATCCTGACTTTATTCCGTAAGCATTCACCAGATGGCACCACCCGAACGAGGCAGAACACATCCGATATAGCTTACTACTCAAGTTATCGACCTCGGAAGGATGAAAGGCTGAGTTGGCCTAGTTGGCTGACCTGTAGCGGACGGTTTAGCCACATAAGTGGTCACCTGTCAGCTACAGGTCGAGCGTGGGACAAAGAAAGTTCGTCGGTCAAAGATAAAACGTTCTAACCACTGTGCCACGCAACCAACTCAGTATGACTTGGTAGAATAAATAGCGTGCAAAGTTTGGTATGATTAGATGGCAAATGTGCATGTTATTACCTAGTCGCGTTTAACGGAAAGGCTAATGTAACGGTCTGTTGTCCGTCCGTCTGTCTGTCTGTCCGTCTATCTGTTCTGTTTGCGTATACTCAACGCGATTCACAAGGGGGGCAGCATACGATGCGGCCAGCGTATGTGCATACGGTAAGTTTTGTCGCTGTTGTTTTGCAACTTGGTTCGGCTACTTTCAGGACGTTTCTAAAAATAGAACTAGAAATGGACATCGACGCCTCAGCGTTCACTTCACCTACTTAGGCCTGCTGTGACCTTGACCTTTGACCTCCAGAATATAATCAGGCTTTATGTGGGCTACTGAGTATATCCGGACAGTTTTATTAAATTGTTAAAGTTGTTCATGAGATATCATGTTAACAATATCTAACCTGACGAACGGACAAACGAACGAACGGACAAATGGGACAACGGAACAGCCTTAAATATAATGCATTCGGCGACTCCATTGGGTAAAAACGTTAGCGAAATAAAAAGATTTAAAACGTGAGAAGGTCACGTAACTAGAAACATGGTAAACGTTTATAACGACTTCCATGATAGCGATTCCATGCTAAGAGTAGACGTGGTTATCACGTAAACCACACGTTAGCTTTTTCAATTCCTATTAGTATTGTTTTTAATTTTCATTTTTATATATTTTACTTTGTGTACCTTTTGTACGAATTTCATTTCAAATAAAAAATACGAGCTACAGACAGACTGACTGAGCTGATGATGTCAGCTGCAGTTTTTACAGTTATTGGTACATGTATAGTATTATGTTACTGCTGTGTTATTTTCAGCCTGAAACTGTTTTCAACTCTCTGTGAAAAGACTGTGCTTAAGCGCCTATTAAAGGTACTCACCTCAAATCATAATTTTCAATTTAATTATTTAACGTATTAATTATTAAACTACGTAGCGATTTAGAGAAATTTGAAATAGCGAGGTTGAGGGGACTTTTGAATACAGTTACCTGCTTCAGTGCAATTAAATCATAATTATCAAGTAAACATTTTAAACGTTGGCACTGCAAAAGTATTAACTGCGAGTCTACATCACTTGTGGTTTTTTAATACTTACCATTTTTAGGTGGTGGCGTGGCGTAGTGGTAGCGTCGTTGGTTTAGATCAACGAAGTTAACCTACGCTGAGCCCGGTTAGTACTGGGATGGGTGATCGTGTCCGGGTTCGACTCCCGGAGGCGGCACTTTATTTCGGTATGTAACCAACCACCCAGGTCGACTCAGCCTTCTACCCTCCGTGGGACGGTAAAATGAGTACCAGCCAAAGGGCGGTGATGTTC
>Ga0209780_1001669_pt1 | contig 14956 bp, 8 predicted proteins | sample WorMetexBAHAMAS2_FD_187384 | JGI IMG/M metagenome (GOLD analysis project Ga0209780, IMG submission 187384) | Marine gutless worms symbiont microbial communities from Max Planck institute for Marine Microbiology, Germany - Inanidrilus exumae... | ecosystem: Host-associated > Annelida > Digestive... | reverse complement strand
CCACCGGGGAAAGGGGTTTGGGGAGGAAGCTAGGTACCCTCCCAGAAAAAAATTGAATAATTGATTTGAAATGGCGTTTTTGGTGCATTCTGAGCAGTTTTTTTGTCCGCGTCCTCGCCAGAAAAATGAATTTTCCGCCTGAATTAGTGATTTGGTGGACGCTGAACATGTGCTTTTGGGAAATAGTGAACACTCTGTTAGACTCATGGGGTTGGTAAGCTCTAAATTCTGGGCTCATCCCACCCCGTCCCCCCATGGTCGCTGTATCTGTCATCCGTCATCGTCACTAGTTCGCTAACACCTTGCCTCCTTACATCAAGCCTAGCGTGCAGCTAGCGTGTTCAGTCGTTTTCGTTGTACATCGTCGTCGTCGTCGTTGCATTGTCGTGTGCGGCAGACAACTGACGCGACTCATCGAGCACAGCTCAGTCACGCTCCAGTCGACGTCCGCTACAGCAGCATCTCATCGGCCGAACGGCTCGCAGTCGCCGCATCACACGACCAGATGCTGGCCGCTCTACGTCGCATCGTCTCGCGCTACGACAGCGACGACGTCGCCGCACAGCTGCTGCACGAGTGGCGCCTTCTCGCCGTCGTCGTCGACCAAATCCTCTTCTGGGTGTTCCTCGTCGCCACCGTCAGCTCCACATTTCTCACACTCGTTGTCATTCCATTCGCCAGGTGGCTCTGATGTCGCACGTGCAGCACAGTCGTCGTTCGTCGCGTCGGGAATTTTCGTGTCGGGGTCCAAACTCAGGATCTTGGGGACAACATTTCCCCGCGACTTATAAATTTAAATATGTATAGCGCAATACACCCGTAACGCGACATGCAGGAAACCAGAGCAAACGCGAAGGAGTTACTCACTACCTCAGAGCTTTCTCGTCGCATTTGTGAAAAATCTTTGTCACTCTAATCATGGCTGGGGGTGCGGATCCCGTCTCCCCTGCAAGCTATGCCCCAGGTAGGCGTGTGTGGTAGAATTGTGTAGTTCGCCGTGTCCTGTAAAATGGCTGCGAATGTCTGTGTGAATAACGCACTTCTTACAAAATGCAAACTTTAATACACGAATAACAGAGACATTGCAATTCTATCTGCACGTGTCTAGTCAAAACGCAGCGGGCCTAACACCAACTTTCACTGCACTTATGCTCCGTACTTCGTATTTCGTGAATCATACCTGCAAATGATAAGCACAACACTGATTTGTGCTAAGAACAAAAATCAACAGAACGTCGGAAATTCATACACTCAGCCATCGCTATATCAACCGAGACGACTAGCCTACAATCACACATTCTAGACATAAAATCAACACATGTAGACGTGCTTGACAAATTCGCAAGTTGCTGTTGGTTGATGCAGTATTCATGAAATTTCACTAAAACTAACAGAACACACTTCTGCTGCAAACGTCACTGTCAGCGGTAGGCTAACAACATTTCAAAAACGTGTTGAAGCTTATGAACCGAGAAATGCAGTAAACAACGCCGAGTCGCTGCAAAACCGGAAGGATATCAATAAGTCCAAAATTTTGAATTTTTGGGGCTCCGATATCCACAACCCTTCGGCAATGAGAAGGAAAGTTGACATCAAAGATTGTGTTTGCTCTTCCCTGCCAAATTTTTTATCTTGATCGCTGCATCTTGTTGCCTCTGTGGGGCCAGAAACTGTTAATTTGACCGAAATTAATTTGTTGGGAGCTCCCATACCGTCCCTCGTCACCCATCAGGGAGAAATCTGGTGGCGTAAGAGAATGAACCTACGGTATGTTCTTCCATACCAAATTTCACCTGCATCGGTCGCCTCGTGTCGCCCTCGCGGAGCTAGAACCTCAAATTTGACCGATTATGAAACGTTTGCGGCTCACAATCCTATACCCACCCTCCTTCACCGATCGGGAGAAAATGTGCACGCGACAGTGAATCTATGGCATGCCATTCCATGCTAAATTTCATACTGATCGCAATGATAGATACATCTTGACGCCCCACAGGCCAGAAACTGCAAATTTGACCAATTTTGAATTTTTGGGACTCTTATGCCCACCATATTCACCACGGTCAGGGTGAAATATGGCATGCGATAGTTAACATACCGTATGCTCTTCTGTACAAAATTTCGTGTTGATTGGTGCATCATGTCGCCCCCGAGAAGCGAAAAACCCCAAATTCGATCGCATTTTCAAATTCAGCACTCTGTGATGGCGCCATCACTTAATAGTTGCACAGAGATAAAGTCGAGTGCGCCTGCACAACTACAAACCTTCCCTATAGAACGACATCAAAACAGTTTCTCAATTCAAACGGCTAATAGTAGCGATATTGCAACGACAACGATACTGTAATAAATTGCATCCACAAACTCGACCGTTCAAAACGCATGACGGGCAAACTAAAACCGGCACAACTTCTTTCTTCCCCCGGCGACTTCCACAGTCCGAGCCTCGCCATATTCGCCGTGGTGATACAGAAAGTCGTATCATTCAACATCTCTCTTAACTTTTCTGGATCCTATGCATAGTTTCGCCGTATAGGGGGAAACCCCAAAATGGAACTCTTGAGTAACGTTAATATGCCGGCCGAGCGTTTACCTTGCCGGCAACGCTGCCCTAATAACAAAAAGGACCATCTCGACAGCAAGGAACGACAGATAGCCTAAAACTGGAACTGCGACTACCACAGATGTGTCAGAAAGTGATGGCTTAAACTTCTACGTCAGTCTTCCTTAAAGGAAAGGAAAGGAAAGGAAGCGTATTTATATAGCGCCTTTTATATACTATGTATATCTCAAAGCGCTCAGGCATGGATCACACAGTTTTACCTGCAAATACATCATGCCTGCCTTTCCTTCGTATGCGTTCACCAGACGGCGCCACCTCTAACTGAGGTAAGAGACGTCTAATTGCAGCTTACTACTCATCTATCGACCCCGAAGGGATGAAAGGCTGAGTTGGCCTGGTTGGTTGACCCATAGCGGACGGTTTACCCACATAAGTGGTTACCTGTCAGCTACAGGTCGAGCGCAGGACAGAGAAAGTACGCCGGCCGAAGACCGACGTTCTACCACTGAGCCACGCGAACAACCAACCAACATTAGTCCTTAGCGGCAGTGCCGTATTTAGAACTACAGAAAGGGGCAACTCCACTTAAATTCACATGTCGTAGTTCTCTCATATCTATCCACTCTTTGAAGAGGAATAGGCCTATTTGATCTATTTCTCACTTAAAAGACTCATAATTCATCGACCTCCTTACATACGCCAGTGGTTAAAACTAACGGTAAACGTCGACACCAACATATTAGATTTTAAATATTAGTCATATGCGTTTATAAAGACGGAAATTAATGGAAGGCCAGAATAGATTAACTGTCCCTGAAAGTTAGTGCTGACACGAGATTGTATCATTGTGAGTTATACTTCGTGGCAATCGATGCAGGATAACCACGGGCTGTGCGGTAGGGCCAATCCGAATGGAAAAGGCAAATTTGACTCCCTACAGAATCGACATCCCTCAAAATCGACACCCTCGATCGATCGCCAAAAACTGTCACAGGTGATTATGTTGATAACTCCTATCCTATCCATCTGCCAAATTTGGTGCAAATCCGTTTACGGGGGCTTCTGTGCAAATGGATGAAATATAACGAATTTTAAAATTTATTCATACACCTTTTTCGGGACTTCACATACCCACAGAACTCACCCCTTGACGGATTTACACTTGTAATAGGTCAACGACGCGAAATCACGCAAGATTGTGCCTTTTTGGCGTCAGAACACGATGTTCAGCAATCGCATCGAGACCGCGCGATGCGCTGTATCAGTTAAAATCTTGTCAACTGCAGCGTGACTGTACGAAAAACGCATTTGAAAAATGGCTTGCAATAGGCGAATGACCTTGAAGCTCATTTGAGGTCATCGGAAAAGGCGCGATTCGCTAGGCCGTAGGCCTATATAACCTCCTCTTTGTGATTTTAGTTAACAACATTTCTGTCTCACATCATTTGCGATATATTACGACATTTACCGTGTACGTATGTGACTGCCTGACACCTTGAGAAGTCCTTAAGTTTCGATAAGTCAGTTGAAATTACAGGCTGTGTACGCTGTCCGATTCACGTGTGAACACACTGCAGTTAATAGATGCTATATTTTCCAACATGTGGCAGCTAGAAAGGTTTCGAAATGCTAAAGTGGCCTTCAGGGTCATTCAAGATCACTGGAACTGGTGCCACATCCTATTAGTTATCCGCTGCTACTATGTCTGTTTTGTACAGTTTCCGAGATATTATCACCTATTTCCCAAAATTTAAAGAGATCACGTGATCCTGAACACACCACATTTCGGGGTAATCTATCATTCATACATAAAACCATAGGCTAGTCAATCTGCACACCAAATGTGAACTGTCAGTGTCTAGTTTTTTCACCCGTTCGAAAGATATGACTGGGGCCCCAAAATTAACAATGGTCACTCACGTGACCCTGACCACACCCATTTGGGGTAGTTTGCTATCCAACGACTAATCACTTGATATGGCTCACCAGTGCATGTACAAAATTTGAAGACTATAGCTTTAGCCATTCCAGAGATACAAAGGCAGATCCACAAACTAAAACAGGGGTGATATCGGGTAATTGGGGTCACTCAAGGTCATTAGCAATGTCACTGTTCGATAGAGCTCATGCAACTTCCTATTCACCTGTCTAACTATGCGATGCATCTATTTTATGCCGTTTTCGAGATATGGCGAGTTCTTTGTTGAAAGTCGCAAATTTTTCCTACCCCACTTGTATTTGGCGTAAACAATTGGAATTTCGTCAAGGCATTTGATGTCAGATAACTAGAGTTCATGAACTATCATGTGGCTTTGTTTGCGGGATGTTTAGGCGTTTTCATATAAAGACTGACTTGTGGCGGGCAGACGGATACAGGATCAGTTGGATCACAGCATAGCATAGGTAATTTCGGAGACGTTTTTCCCAGTCAATCTCTTGGCTTAGTACTGAAAACTAAATCAGACACAACAAAAGCAAACATGCATCCGTAACAAAATATACTACAACATAAAATTAACAGAAAAAAACTAAAGCCAGGTTCGGTCGCCTCCTGTCTGGAAACGGAACAGATCTATTCTGGAACGAGTAGATAAGTCAGGAAGTAAATGAGTAAGGAAGAAAGTATAAGGAAGAAAGTAAGGAAGGAAGAAAGTAAGGAAGAAAGTTAAGTAAACAAACAAACAAAAAAACAATTTATATAGCGCCGAAGTCAGCAAGTGAATCATGGCGCATTACCGCCCAGGAGCCCGTACGGGGCACTCAAATCTGGTAAAAAAAACCTGCAAACATTAGGCCTAAAGTGTTACAAACTGCACTTTATGCACAATATTAACGGCGACAGTTCAAAAACAATAAAAAAATCATTAAAAGGTAACAGTTGTCATCGTCACATTGACATTCAGATGTTGTGATTGTGGGTAGTATCATCTTTTCATGATTTCTGCAGTTTTTGCTCTGATGCCGTTAACCTTATGCACACACTGGAGTTTTTAGGCAGCATCGAATGCATTGCATACAAATTACAATGCAATACAACACAACAGTTATTCGTATTGCGCTCCGTACAAATTGACCGACGGCGCATAGCACAGTTCAAGATGTGTTGTTTTAAGACATTTCGTATGATAAAGTAAACAGAAAAGTTTTCTATTTGCGCTTGAACAGTGCGGTTGATCGACACAGTTTCAACTCTGTCGGTCGTTGATTCCATATTTTCGGAGCAGCGACAGAAAACGCGATTTTAAGTCTTGGTCTCCGAACCGCGAAGTCGCCGTGCGTAGACGCTCGAAGTGCAGACCGAGCGGGGATTTCAGCGACCGGCATCAGTAAGTCAGCTGGGTAACTGGATGCGTGACCAACCACTGCTTTGTGAGCCAGTAGGCAGAGTTTGCACTTGATACTTGCAATGACTGGAAGCCAGTGTAATTCCCGACGAGCGGCAGTCACGTGGTCACCTGGTTGAATATCAAGTACAGTTCTTGCTGCCGCGTTGAGAACTCTCTGTCTCTGGAGTGGCGCCATGATCGTCATTGTAGACCGGCCAGATACGGCCTATTGCAACAGATGTCTCATACACGTATAGCGTGTGCCTGTCCGTCTGTTGGGCATATGGGTTAGGTTAGCTGTGCGCAAACGGGTGAACCGATCGGGATGCCGTTTGGTGGCTGACTCATGTTGGCACATGGCCGTCGAGATCTCAACGGCAAGAGGCAATTTTGAGGGTTGTCCGGCCCACTGAAAAGCACTGGAGTCTCTGCTGTGATATATGCAGCAAAAGGGATCATTCAATCCTCAATAATTCCATGACAACGGTATTGCTGCATTGATTGATTGATTTTACATCCCGCACGACACAAAATAGGTCATTTTGGAGACGTTCTTCCGAGCCAATCTCTTGGCTTGGTACTGAAAAACTAAATCTAACAAAACAAAAGCAACTATCCATCCGTAACCAAATATACCGTCACCCAAAATGAACAACAAATCTAAAGCCAGGTTTTGTGGCCTCTTACGACCTCCGGCCTGGAAATAAAACGGGCCTATTCTTAAGCAAGTAATTAAGTAAGGAAGTAAATAAACGATTTATAGACCCTATAGCACCAGAATCAACAAATGAATCAGGTCGCACTACAACCCTGGAACGTCCCGTACGGGGCCGGGACTGTTCTGCTGCAGCCGACTGCAATGCTCCCGACTGGTCGGTGTCACATTAAATTGTCCCCCGCGAAAAACCCGCCCCTTGCGATGTGACCTTTCGTCGAAATTCTGACCACTTGTTTATATTTATTTCAGTAAAATGTCATTTTCTTTTAACATTTCGATGACAGTTGTCATAACACATATGTGTATGGCGTTAGCCAGATTGTAGCGTGACACGTGATAATACATCATCACACCATGTATATTATGTTATCAGCGAACAAAACAAAATGACGACTACAACGCTGCGCAGTTCAGCGCCATGTGTTAGACCAATGACAGACAAGATGCTGCTGGAATCCTTATTTCACATAACAGTTTCGAGTTGCAAGTACGCGACTATCCATTAACGCCAAAAATTCCAGTCGTCTGTCACATTCCTGACTGGTCACGTGAAAGCTCCATTAACACCTTGTCGCCGCCGGCCACGTAACTTTTCCCCTCCCTTGCTGTTTCTGCAACATTCATCATCATCCGCATTATCATCAACATCAACAACATAATCAATATCACAGCATTTGTTGCGTGAGTATTCGGTAGTCGGTATACGCAGCGTGAACAGCTAGAAACCGTAAGCATCGCCCAGCGGCTGCAACAAGGGCAAAATAGACCAGCTACACACCTTATTACCCGCGCGACGCTACGCTAGCGCGGTACTTGCTGTCGTCGCGTGTCTGTCCGTCCGTCCGTCTGTCTGTCTGTCACAAGCCGGCACTGTACCACAACCCCTTTATAGGCTGACACGCGATCTGTTTGCGTTATTCGAACAACAGCAGGCCAACATTTCAACTGATACAGAGCGTCGCGCGGTTCTCTCGGTGATAGCTCAGCTTTTTTACTTCGCTCCCGGTAAAGTTGCGAAGTATTGTGATCAGCATTTCTGTCTGTCTGTCCGCATATCTCGACAAGTAGCTCAGCTGTCGCTGACGAACACGCGCGAAGTGCTGTATCACGACAAACAGCAAAATTTTAAAACAGTCCCGTGACCATAAGCTCGCCCCTTTTGTGGGTGATATATGTCATCCTGTTGCTAGAATTGATATAGCCTACTCGTGTACAACATTTGACGACTTTAGGCTCAGCCGTTCCAGTGATATGATTGGAGCTCCCAAAAATTTTTACTGGGTCACATGACTTGACCACACCCCTGTCAGAGACGGTTTGTCATCCGCAGGCTGTGCTTGCACATTCATCCTGTACATCAAATTTGAAATCTTTGCGATCACAAATTACGAAGATGCATAAGGCAATGCAAAAAGTAGAAATTGAAGTGGTTTAAGGTAGTTACGGGTCACCCAAGGTCATCGGCAACATAAACCATTCGATAGAGCGCATACGACTTCCTATTCAAATTTAATAGAAACTATAAAGCTATTTTGTACCATTTTCGAGATATTATCGCTTATTTTCCAAAAATTAAAGAGGTCACGTGACACTGACCACGCCCCTTTCAGAGACAGTGTGTCGTCTGTAGGTCGGGACTTGCTATTTTCAATAGCAGACTCGAAGCCTATGGATACAATGGTAAATGAGCCTATCTCCATTACATAAACGCATAGACAGGGTGGCCCAACTAAAGTGGTACCAACTGACGTTTTTGCTTGTAACTTTTGAATGCCCTGACGTAATTCAATGATTTTTGCTGAGTGCAACAACAGTTTACTCACGCACGTTGCCAAGCATAGCAGTTTAATATTGTTTGTCGGAGGGCGCCAAAAAAGCTAGTATTTTTCCCCTGTTGCATCTCTTGTTTTACTTACTCGTAATTTTACCTATTCATGAACAGAAAATAAGACCTGCTCTCGTGGCCGAGTGGCTAACGCACTCGGCCGCCATGTGCAGTAGAGCGTGACGCGCTCAGTGACCGGGGTTCGACTCGGCCCGGGCGCGTCCGCCTACCAAAGAATTATTTCGAATAATTCCTACGTACATGATGAACAGGGAGATAATCCCGGGCAGGAAAAAAGAGGGTTCGACGGTGTCCTCTATAAACTGTGACCGTTGCAGGCAACATGATCTAGCAGTGTCAAGTTTGCCTGCCGCGCCGGCGTGAGTCGAATCTAATAGACTTGGCTGGCCGCTGGTTGGCGTAATACACAGCGCCAGTCAGGGCTAAGCCAGACAGTAGGCCACGTCTAGAAGGGCGCGCTATAGAAATACCCGACAAGCTGCTCACTCCTACTCAATCCCTCCTTCACCCTACACTCGCTAACATACACCGCACACACCTACCAATTCCCTTCCTCTCCCTGGGCAAGCGCACTGGACCGCTATATGGTCTCAGCGCTGGGGTCCAGAGTAGGCTGGACCCCTGCCCGCAAAGAACGAACAAGAACGAACGAACATAAAATAAAATAAAATTCTACGACAAAATCGTCTGGTTTTCTTCGTATCCCTTACTATTGTTTATAATATTTTTTAATATTTTTATTAAAATATCACTGTTGCAAATTAGCTGCGTCAGTGCATTTCGATGGAGTGGCCGGTGCGCTCTGTCGCAGCGGTTCATTGATGACAGTATGCCTATCGACCATTGCAAACGCCGGCTGCAGTGTGTTATACAAGAGAAATGATGGACATATTGAAAACAATTTCAAGTAGCCTGGACGTCTTTACTGTAGCACTGTTGTTCAGTTACAGACATTAAGAGTTTAACTATTTGCAGGCGTGCAACACATGACTTTTTCCAAGTTATCTGTCTGCGACAGTCATGTTGATCGTACGTGGCACCTTCTAGCGTGTTAAGTGCTTAATGATATAAAAAATGCATAAAATTTGCACCAAACCACTTGTTGTTTTATGCAGTTTACATATGCCAAAAATCATCGAATTACGTCAGGGCATTCAAATATTACAAGCAAAAACGTCCGTTGGTACCACTTTAGTTGGGCCACCCTGTACATAAAACATACTGAAAAATACTAGTGCACCAACTCTTAAAAAGTGGCGATAGCATGCATATGTCAGACAATACAAAAGTCTGCACAAGAATATTATCACAGTTCTTAAGATTACACCAAAGAGAGTAAATACTTTTACGAATTACAGCCGAGAATGAAAAAATATTATGAAGTAGAAATAGGCGTGAAGCACTGCAAGAATCTAAATGCGTCGTTATTGCCTAGGCTACACGTAATTTATTAAGTGAATATTGAAACATACAGCACCATAGATCGGTGTACATAACGCAATTTAAACAACAAAAGCTTTGTGCATAAAAAACTTGAAGAAAATTTACGTACTACACTATTACTATAAATGATCAACATGCACACCAAATTTGAAGTCTCTAGCTTAAGCCGTTCCAGATATATCTTAGGGGGATTAAAAAGTTAAAATGGGTCACGTGACGTGACAACGCCAATTTCAGGGACGCTTTGTCATCTATAGGCTGAGACTTGCTATGTTCAACCCACTGCTGTTTTATGAAAACGCATTAATTGATGATGAAAACGCATTTGAGTAATGTATGAAAACGACAAAAGTGTATAAAAACGCATGGAAGAAGTCACATCAGAATAATAGGGGCCTATCAACTCTAAGAGCTCTGTCACAGTTCGGTTCTCGGTCTAAAGATAATACACTTTCTTTAGAAATTCCTTTCTTGTAATATACGCTGTGTGCAGTAATCGTAGTAGGCAGACACCACAAACGCTGTTTTCTCTCGCTCGTATTCGGACTTCCGTGCCTGTTGTGACATGCTGCGCATGGAAACATACGCTGTCTGCTGAATCTTTTTCAGTACATCAACAAACACGTAAACCAAATACCAGATTTGAAGTGGCGCATTATCGACTTTCTATTAGCGATAATTGAACTTTTTTCGCTAGCTCTCACGGCTGAGGGACTATTAAGCGAAATCTGTCGAAATCGGCGTTTTCTGAAGGGGTGGGTCACTTTGAGCGCAAATGTTAGGTAAATGGGGAACGTCGCCCGCAATCCATCTATGGACTGTTAGATAGATGAATGATATAGCTACAACTGTGCCGCTGGAAGTTTTCACATAAAGAAACTTTGTAGCAGCCTTTTTTCAGATGTTGACTTTTACTTGCAAAAACATCAAAATCGCGTTTTGTGCCACCCTTTGGGGGACTTAAGGGTAACGTACGCAGTTCATCTATGGCTCGTTGGAAAGCGCGTGGTCGACTAATTGAACTTTTTTCGCCAGCTCTCACGGTTGAGGCACTATGAGCGGATATTGGTCGTGGTCGAAATTGTGTTGGAAGGGGGTGGGTCACTTTGAGCGCAAATTTAAGAGGAATGGGGGGTCGTCCACCAACTATTGTTAACTTCAGAAAACTAGAGTCTCTAGGCTATCACGTGGCGTTGTTTGCGTGATCATACGTTTAGCTGTTTTGATACAAAATAGGCGTGTGACAGACAAACAGACAGACACACAGACACACGACGACGGCTAATACCCGCGCTAGCATAGCATAGCGCGGGTAGAAACCACAATTTCATATTTCACGAAATTTTATGTATACGTTAGCCTACGCGTGGCCATGGCTCGGTCCTCCTCAGACGATAGTGCAATATGTTGTTGTTTCTGGTTTTGTGGATAACATCATATTTTACCGCGCGACGCTATGGTAGCGCGGTATATGCTGTCGTCGTGTGTCCGTCCGTCTGTCCGTCCGTCACATGCCGGTATTGTATCAAAACGGCTAAATGTAGAATCACGCAAACAACGCCACACACAACGGGACTCTAGTATTCTGACGCCAAAAATCTAAGCAAAATTCCAACGGGGGCGCCAAACAAAGGTGGGGTAAGTTCAAACGGCGATTTTCGACCAACATCTCGCTATATCTCCGAAACGGTGCAAGATAGGGACGTAGTTACTACGGAACGCTATAACTCGTATGTGCTCTATCGACTGATGCTATGTCCAGTGACACTGCGTGACCCTAACTACCCCAAACCACTCCACGTCGACATTTTGTATCGCCTTTCATATCTTCGTAGTGAGTGGAGGTAAAGACTTCAAATTTGGTAGGTAGGTTTATGGTAGCAAATGCTAGCTCATGGATGGCAAACCTTTCCTGAAGGGGGCGTAATGAGGTGACGTGAATTATTTAAATTTTGGTGGGCACTAACCATATATCTGGGACGGCTGATCGTCTCAGGTGCTGTCAACTTAGTTGGACGGTCAGTGTGGTAAACTGATGACGTCTCGGTCACCAGTTTATCACACCGACCGTCGACATCTGTGTACAACACGCTGGGCAGTAGAGACTTGTCATTACAGGTCTGAAAGGAATAGGATATCCCAACCCGTCCCATACCAGTTTCTTTCCGATCCACTCCAACCCGTTACCGTCTATGTTATTTTCGGTCTCTGCCTTACAGAACTTTACTGACAACATTATACAGTTAACGTACGTCGTATCATCGTCAACAAGACCAAAACACCCTAGCATCGTCTAAGCTACAACTACCATATTTAGCGCCTACATAAGACTTACTGTAGCTAGATTAGTGCTATTAGTCATTTCTTATTTAAACCGTATAAAACAACAGTCTGTCTACCGAGTTAGCAGACACCCGACAGCTTACAGCTTAGCGAGCTTTCACTGCGCTGTGGCCTTGCATGACCAGTATGCCAACATATCGAGGTCGACTCTTCCACGCCAAATTTCAATCACCTCCATCGGTACAATGTGACGCCCCTGTGGGGCGAAAACCTCACAGTGGACACATGGGTAATCTAAATACTGACGTACGTCCTGTGGCACCCTGCCGCTAATAAAATCCTACAGAATTTTGCAGTGAAAGTGACGGAAGTGTACTCGGGTCACGGTAAGACGTAACGCATACACAGTACTTACACTTGGCGGCTTCGACGACTTTTCCACTAATAGCGAGAATTGTTCGTCGCACTATCGGCGAGTCGACGCGAACGACGATGTCTGTGCACTTGGCTCGTCGGTACAACTACAACGCACGCATTCAAAAGAACGCTGAGAATGTGCACGCGAACCGCAGTGGAAAACGCAGCCGATGACGTGACAATACAATAGCTCAGTTCTCGCAGAGAAAAGGCGTTATGCCTCCGTAAGATTATTCGTTGTATGCATCACTGTTATGGTATAATTCGGTTCATATCTATAACATGAGATGTTAATAAACGTAAATGTGAGGAAAGATAAGTTTATAAAACTGGCACCGGCAGAATTCGCACTCGAGACTTACGGTCCTATAATTCGACTGTGGAATCAACATTCAAATTTTCCGGAACATGGTGATACTTGCTCTCCAAACGTGTACTGTATATTACGGCAAAATTCAATGAAATATTGCCCAAACGGAACCCAAAGGAAATGAGTACGATATTGCAGAGATATGGCCGCTTTTCGACTTTCTGTCTTGCAACATCGGTAGCCAGTCTTTAACGTCATTAATCGGTATATAAGTTGATAACTGCATTCTGGCTATAGTCTACGAGAGCTTCATACAAGACCAGACGACAAAAGTGACGCTGAAAAATGCGGGAACGGAAATTACGAGACTACAAAATGCGGGACCAAACAAAGTAAGGGTACAGTAAAGCTGCATGCGGGATTTCAGAAATGAGACCGAATGAACTGCGAAATGTGGGCCATTTTACGCGACGTAGTTAGCAACTGTAGAAGAAGTCTAACCAACTAAACGCGTAGGTATCAACACACCTGCGAGGTATAGTAATGATAACCAGCTCTCCTGCAACTTCAGGATTATGCGGACGCCCATCCGTTGGTCAATATACACGGTGCACATCAGGTGTGACGTAAGTGAAGGTAAGGTCTGATAACCTTGACTTCTTGACCTTTAAGTGGCATCATCACCCGGTCAACAGCTACGTTGTGATCATCGGCATCATGACTTTAACATGGCATAAGAAATATATTTGGCATGGAGAACCTGTGTATAAAGGTTAACAAAGTTGCCTATGAGCCTTGTACATGTCCGGACGGGTCAGACGGACGAACTGCACTGCATAGTATACGGCGTCAAGTGCGAGAGCCGCGTCTGGTGGCTGATTAATCACGACTTGACAGCACCTGCAGTCTGTTAATTAGCCCGCTTAGCTGCCGACTCTGAATGTCGATCGACATTTAAGACTGCGACCAGTACCGGCGAGTAACATGGAAACATTGCACAGCCGGGCACAGCGCGTTCAGCTGGCTGCTGCTGCTGCGGCTGCTGCTCATTTATCTCGTCTAGTTGGTCTTTGATCAAACCATCGGACGAATCTGCCACGGAAGTACCACCAGTTTATTCATCAATTCCGAACTGTGACAAAATTGCAGTGAATAAAACAAACATAGGCCCTATACAAGATAAGTCATCTCTTCACTTTCCTTTGACCATCATCTTTATGCAGATGACACTGAGCTAATCTTCTCTTTCCACCCACCCAAATTTGACTCAAGCATTGCTCACCTTCAAAAACGCTCTTCAACAGATCTCTTCCTGGATGACTGCGAATCTTCTAACTCTTAACTCCTCTAAGACTGAATGCTTGCTTATCGGACGCAATAACCAACTGCTACCTCCATTGTTCACCCCGAACTTCATCATCATCATCATCATCATTTATTTGCCATAAGAAGCATGACTAATAAAACACTAGACATAAGCAGCATGGCCGGACACCAAGGCATTAAATGCACCAACAGTTGCCCACCAACTTGATTACTGTAATTCTCTCTACAGGTTCCCCTAGTTTCAATTGTCCCATCTCCAGTAGATTCAAAACTATCTTGCTCATACTGTCGATAAAGCTCGGAAGTCCTGTCATATCACTCTCATCCTACGCTCTCTCCACTGGCTCAGGATCACTGAACGCATCGAATACAAACTCCTCACACTTACCCATAAAGTTCTCACAACCACCCAACCTCCATACCTTCATAAGCTTATCTCCGTTCAACGTCCTCGCAGTACTCGCTTTTCATCTGTTGTTGCTCTGTTCGCCCACTAAAATCACACTCTCTAAAAAACAAGGTGTCGCCATTTAACGAGACGTAACACGACTGATCGGCCGTGCAGCCAGCCGTGGAGCTATAATTAGACTGGAGGCGGCATGACGTCATCGCCTGGCCTGCGCTGCTAAAGCCGCCTGCAGGCCGGCCGTGGAGTGTTACAGACGACGACGCCGACAGACACCACCGACCGTTACTAGTCTGGCCCCTACACTATGTGTAGGCA
>Ga0209780_1001668_pt1 | contig 14959 bp, 8 predicted proteins | sample WorMetexBAHAMAS2_FD_187384 | JGI IMG/M metagenome (GOLD analysis project Ga0209780, IMG submission 187384) | Marine gutless worms symbiont microbial communities from Max Planck institute for Marine Microbiology, Germany - Inanidrilus exumae... | ecosystem: Host-associated > Annelida > Digestive... | reverse complement strand
CCAGTACGGCTACGTCCCGTTAGGGCGACACCTTGTTCTACTGCCATGCGCTCCTGAACGTCGGGTGGGGGCGCCATGGCAAATTATTGATTGATTGATGGACTGATGAAGTGGCGGCTGGTGGTGTGTGCCAGTGTTCGACGACGTGTGGTCACGGGGTCCAGCAGCGAGCGGTCAGTTGTCGCCTGTCGTCTGGAGTGCTGGTGGACGACAGCTCATGTGATCCAGACACTCGTCCTCATCACCAGGCCGTGTGCCACCTCACCGCCTGTCCACGCACCACCGACCCGACCACGACCACGACCACGACCTCCACCTGCACGTCGACGACAGACTCTTCAACCACGTCGACCACGGCCGCCGTCACCACGCCGACCAGCACCATGCCGTCGACAACGCCGACGACCACCACGCTGCACCGACCCGCCACTTGGAGAACTGGAGGATGGACTCAGGTACTCATTTCAGTCTCCAACGTCGCCCCGGTGTCGCCACCTGGCGAACTCAAACGAAACATATGCCTCGTCTTTGATTTTGGCACTTTCGCTCCGTTATGTGAAAACGTGACGTCATTCACAAAACCCTGAAGTACATAACTTATTGTATTGATGTCAGAGAAGCAGCAAGCCGCGGTCACAGATGACATGTACAGTGGACATGTGGTTTGTGATATGTTAGCGGACAAATAGACAGACAGACAGACAAAAATGCAACCCGCGTCGGACGTTGCAGAAAATTTGGGGAGTTTTTTTGTACGGATTGTACAGTCTAGGGGAATGACTTTGAATTGATTCCAACGGTAAAAATGGAAACTAGACATCCTGTAGAGGATCATTTGGTAGAGAATTTCCGGCGATCTGTAATAATTGCGGAGTTATGGCAGCCGGAAGTCTAAAAACGCCAAAACGCGCCGTAAAGTGAAGCTAATATTAGTATTAAGCCTAGCTTCGAGTCGAATAATCATTAGTACAGTAGTAAATTAGTAATAGTTTCGTACTTTAGTCGCACGTATTTATTTACTTCGTTCAGTTAATTATTGACAGTTTAAAATATTATTAGACATTCGACGCCCGACAATGTCATGTTTTCGGCTTGTCCGTCGTCTGTTCTTGGTCCCATCGTCCGTTCATATCTCATTAACAGCTTGAGCAACCTCGATAAAACTTACGGAAAATAAGCCATAGCCCTGCAGATGACCTGTTTACATTTTGGAGGTGATAGATCAAAGGTCAAGGTCACAGCAGGTTGTCGACGTGGTGAAGGCATCCACTTCTGTCCATCTTCTCGTTATTACTGGCCCGCCTACACATAATGTAGGGGGCAGGACTAGTAACGGTCGATGGCGTCTGTCGTCGTCGTCTGTAACACTCCACGGCGGGCCTGCAGGCGGCTTCACCCACGCAGGCCAGGCGACGACGTCATGCCGTCTCCAGTCTAATTATAGCTCTACGGCTGCCCGGCGGGCCAGTAGTGTTACGTCCCGTTAGGGCGACACTTTGTTTATGTTGTTGTTCTTTCTGTCTACTGCGTCACGTAGTGGTTGATTGGGACGCAGTGCTCGGTGACTTGCGGCGCGGGTGTGAGACGACGCTACGTCAGTTGTCGGTTCGACGACGCCGGCGGCGGAGAAGCTGATGCCGCCGAGTGTGGAGGACTTGCCGAACAACCGGCCGGTACCGAACGCTGCCGAGAACGATACTGCGGACACTGGAGGACCGGAGAATGGACGCCGGTACGTCAGCCGCAGCCGATTAACTCATTCTAGCTCTGGGGCCCGATTTACAACAAAAAATCATAGGAAAAATCCTAAGCTTGGCATAAGTTTTTCCTAAGTTTATCTTAAGTTTATCCTAAGTTATAAAGTTAATATTTTCATAGATTTTTACATGTATTTTACTAAAGCAATCTTAAGACTTACTAAATTCTTCCAATATGTATGCAGACATTTCTGTGAAGAAATGTTAAGTTATGTTTGAGAAATTGCAGTTTTCTTGTTAAGTTGATCTTACGTTTTTCGTAAGTTCAGCCTAAGATTTTCTTCAGATTTTCCTAAGTCACACTTTATTTTTAGTTTTTTTCCTAAGTTTATCCTAAGATATTTTATAAATCGGGCCCTAGATTCCCAGAATAGCTACATTAATTCAGGATTTGACGCCGTGCTAACCGACCATTTGTAGTTTTTAACTTTCGGGCACTCTGGCGCTCAACCCTGAGCGCCAGAGTGCCAGAAAGTCAAAAACTAATAATGGTCGGTTAGCCAGCCTGGCATCGAATCCCTTAGTCACTGTCCACATTTTGGAACTCTGGGCAAAAATGGGTTAATTAACTTGCCGGTAGTGTTAGATGGGTGACGTGCTGGCGCGTCGGACATGTGATGCACAGGTCCCGGGTTCGACTCCCGGCTGCGTGAATACTCTGGGCAAGTTGTTTTCACCCTGTCACCAAGCTGTATAATTTGGTACCGCTTAACAGACGGTGACGCCGTGTGGCTGGGAAGGTAACCGCATCTCGCTCATCTCCGATACAGGCTGTCATGCTTGGACAGGTGGGCGCTAAAGCCCCGACTCCGCGTGTTCGATTTGTTGTGGATTTTTGTTCAGCAAGCTCTAGAACAAGTCCACAGCAAATCGAACAAGTGGAGTTTGCACTTATAAGCTCATGTGTACGTATGTATGTATGTATGTATGTATGTATGTCAGTGTGTCATGCTCGGTTCTCAGTTCTCGGTTCTGCCGTGTGGACTCCCATGTGACAACTTGTGGAGCGGCCGGTGACGAGGATGTGGTTGTTGTCTGTCCAGTGTTCGTCGACGTGTGGCGAAACTGGTGTGGAGACGCGGTACGTGGCCTGTGTCCTCGAGCTGGAAGACGACGAGCAGATCGTGGAAGATGGATACTGCGACGTGGATGGTATGCCGGACTCGGAGAGACCATGCTGGCCAGCAGACTGTCCCCAACACAATCCGGTCGTGCCTATCGCTGACGTTGTCATCACTGATGACGCTCGACCAACGCACAGCACTGCGTACTGGCGTAGTGGCACCTGGGGATCGGTAAAGTCGCCGTTTGATTCTACACACATCCGCTGTAATGTCATCGATCTTGCAAGCTACACGCCGTTGATGCAATGACGCACGTTTTGTCGGCTTTTCAAAAGAGTTTTGTCTTTGTTCTGCTTTTAATTTGGTTTTATGTGTTTAAATTTGTTTTTTTTCCCCTGTTTTTTGGGGGTTACCGATTCATTGTCACTATCGTCCTGTTCGCTGCATGTACGTTTGTTACGTGCTTCAATAAACATCAATCAATCAATCAAGTAGAGCAGAATTGCGCAGTGAAAATGCGTTTCAGGTGTAATGCTGCTGTGTGCGTTGCAGTGTTCAACAACTTGTGAGGTCGGCACCCAGATGCGTCGCGTTGTCTGCCAGGACGATCTCGGCGCCAGTTCAACGGACTGTGACGCTCATGACAGACCTGCTGACAATCAGACGTGTGACATGGGGCCTTGTCCACGCTGGAACCATGGCCACTGGGCGCAGGTGAAGCACTGCTGTCACGCTATGCTGTCGTTGTCATACACTGTGATGTCTTTAGTGACAGTCACGCAGACCATTCTTATGTCAAAAGCCATTGAACCATGAAATGAAAATAAAATAGTGAAACTAGCGAGCCGCAGTCGCTTGCAGAGAGGGAGAGAGAGGGGGAGAGAGGGAGAGAGTTCAAAGTAGCGAATATCTGATTCAGGTTGTGCCGACATCGTGTAACGGCAACAGACGAACGGACGATCTTAGTAAGACTGTTTCGAACTTTGGGACCATCAACAGAAAATGCTGCCTGCCTCTGTCATATGTTCATTTGTGAATTGTCAGGATATCGGCCTCTTCATCTTGACTCGCCATCTACTGTTGACCGTCCAGTAGACTTACAGTTTCCAGAATATTCAGATTACGTTCTGGATCACTTCCAAAATTTAATCAACTATTTTCTTGTCCGTGATATATCTGCCTATTCCCCAAATTCGTGAAAATCCACCCAGAACGTTTTGAGTTATCCTGCTAAGAGACAGACAGACAGACAGACGGGGTGGATACAGAACCCCGGCCGACTGTGATGGAGGTGATGTTGACACTGTGGTTGCGGATGACGTAGTGTGACGTCACGTGTGGCGGAGGGACACAGCGTCGTATCGTTCACTGTCAGCTGGCGAGCGGTGACGTCCTTCCAGACACCAGCTGTGCCGACGTAGTTCCTCCAAGGTCTCGACGCTGCGCTGTTAATCCGTGCCCTCAGACCACTGCAGCTCTGCCGTCAACCACGTCGACCACCTCGTCGTCAGCCATCTCCGCACGCTGGAAGAAGTCACGTTGGTCTGCCGTAAGTCCGTCTCATTGTTTGTTTACTCAGAGTCACGATATTGGTTCGCTAGTTAAATATATTGACTTAGGGTCTTTGGACTTTACATTTTCATTATTACTGACCCGCATAGTGTAGGGGGTCAGACTAGTAACGGTCGCTGTCTTCTGTCGTCGTCTGTCGTCGTACTTGTCGTCTGTCGTAGTTATAACACTCCTCGGCGGGCCTGCAGGCTGCTTCACCCACGCAGTCCAGGCGATGACGTCATGCCACCTGCAGTTTAATTATAGCTCCACGGTAAAACTGCACGGCGGGCCAGTAGTGTTACGTCCCGCTAGGGCGACACCTTGTTTTAATGCATTTGTTTAAGTGTTTGTGTACTGAACTTATGAATGTATAAGCAAAAGTTTGGCTTTTGGCTGCCGAGTGACATGTTGCAGATTAGAAAGGATTACTTTATTAAGAAGACCGTAAACTGTCAGAATTTGTTGAATTATTTTTGATTGTGTGAACTAATGTAAACTGTTATTACAACTTTTTGTCTGTCCTTCCTTGTAGTCTTTGTTTTGTTTAATTTGTATTTTTTGAATTTCTGTGGCCACTTGTTTATGGTGAATAAAGTTTTGTTAAACTGGAAAAGAAAAAAACAGAGACGGTGATATATTTTTGGAATCTGTTCTACGGTTCGACGTTAGTGTTTTTTCCTTTGGCAGTCCAGTTGTTTTTTTTTGTTTTTTTTCACCTAGAATTGTATTCCTCAGTAGAGCTGGGTGTTCAGCAGTTTTGCAGTGTGGTCGAATGTTAGAGTGAGTACTGTTACATCACTGATAACTTATGTTAATCAGACTTATATTTCGGATTGAAACGAAAGTAGGCAGGTAAGTAAATATAAGTAAGTAAGTAAGTAAGTAAGTAAGTCTTGATAGTTGCAAAATCACTAAATGACAAATTCTGTTCATTTCTGTCAGAAGACAGATTTTTGGTTGTTAGTCCTTCCAGTTTTTGAAAATAATTGGGATATTATTTTCTGACTACAGCATTGTCAGACACACTCCATAGACCTGGAGTGATGATTAATTTATTATAGAGTTGGTGCGGAATTACGTTTAGAGTGCATAACAAAAGAAGACCTCTCCTGAAAAATCTGAAAATTTGTTGCTTTGAAACTATGATTAATGATTCTACTGTTGATTAATACAATGAAATTTTAACTATGCCCTAAAGTAAGTAAGTAAGTAAAGTAAACAGTGTGTAGCAGTTAGCATCAACTTAGCTTATCACCGCTACGGGAAACTCACATGCCATACAATATAACTTCATTGTAGCTTATAACGGGACATAGGTAGTAGACAGAATGCTGCTGTGCATGACGAGCATTGAACGGCGCTGAGAAGTCTTTAGTGAAATGGTTGTTGTCCTTGTAGTCACGTGATGCTGAGTCAGTGCCAAATGAGCAGTCTAATGCGAACCCGCTGATGCCGGTATAACGCAGTGCGTGCTGTGCAGATAGAGCAGACTGTTGCTTGACACACTCGTTAAACTACCCCGTGTTTCAAAAAATACCCTTCGATTTTGTTAATACCTTTGGCAAATGTCGACAGATATTCAAAATGCTTTCACTGTCAGATTCCCAAGGAAATTCTCGATGTAACTATTACAGAGTCTTCATTCTTACCTTAACTGTGTTGCTACACTACCTTGCGAAATTCAACAATCTAAAATAAAGACTGAACTCCTAGTCATACCGTCAAAATTAATCGGTTTTTCTTGAAACTAACAACACTTAGAGAACAAACGCTACAAACATATAACAGTGATGATTTAGGCCCTACTTAATTTTGTGCAATATACGAAGCACGGAATGCAGATAACGAAAAAATGTTGGGAATATAATTTGACCACAAACTCTGTGAAGTTTATGCAACAAACGACTTCGTCATTGTCAGAAGCTGACAGCAGTGTTTGTAACTAATATCTACTGCAGTCCACCTACCTGATAAAATGTCCGAAAGTTAAAGCAAGTGACGAGAACGTCATCTGTGATACAAACACAAACTCGCAGACGTTTACTTCATTTGCGCCATTCTCTGTGCGAGCTTTATCATTGATTGACCATCTGCTGCTGCAGCCCATGTTACACGTCAATCATCCACTGCTTCAGTTGGCTGACATGATGGATCTTTTTCTTAGCACTACTGCATTGTTTTTCAGATTTTATAATCATAAGATTTAGACCCGAGCTAGTAAGGGAGCCTCATATCTGCAAGGTGAATTCTGGGGTCTCACGTGCAATATGTCATTAAATTGGCAGCAGTTGTAATCTTCAAGTTTCACAAGGTAGTGTAGATGGAGAATCTTTATGATATATGTGTAGAAAATTTCCTCAGGAATCTGACAGTAAAAGAATTTTGAAAATCGGTTTACATTGCCAGAGTTATTAACCGAAACCAAAGGGGTCGTTTTTAAAACACGGTGTAGATATTGTTAATAGCACTGAATTGTGTTTTGATGCACACGTAGCATATCTAGCCAATCTGCTCAGAACCTCAAACTACCTTCACAGACCAGATACTTGACTCTTAGTTCCTTTATTAACTTTCGGTTGCGGTTCCATACTTTAGATTAAGTTGGCACCGTCAGTTTTTGAGTCTCCACTATGCATTTTTTATATCGTTTTGTACTATATCTCATGGTATGATGACTGAATTTGTCTCGTTATGTCTGCCTTCCTTTATGAACTTGCAAAACTCGGGCAGCAAGCTCACAAATGCACCTACTTCCTCCAGGGCACTGCAGTGCTTTATCTCTTCCATCTCATCTCTCAATCTTGGTGCCTCCGATTCATTCTGATAAAGACGCCGCACGTTGCTACTTTACCCACCTCCTTTTCAACCCCCAGTCGGTTTCCAGGTGAACATGGGTCAGCCAGTCCCACACAGTTTTCTTTATCTCGTTGTTCCCGAAGAGAATCTTTGAAGGTAAATGACGTGGTATTTTTACGGGCGGGATGCAGTACCGGCGCCATAGTCTAGCAAGTAGGGAGGGGGCAAAGAAAGTTTTAGGGGGCACATAGCGAGCGATACGTTAGGAAAAAACCCTGTTCACAGCCCCGTCCTGAAGGGCCAATTTTCATGTTGGGGCCAGGCGCTGGCGGGATGTGCTTCCTGTTAACCAACTAGCAGTATCAAAGCACAGAAGGAAACACAAAGCGCCGACCCCAAATCAGTGGCCTATCTGGCCTTATCCGTTTTTCATCCGCCACCGGACACTTGACGGACGGGCTTTGCTGCCTTGGCGCCCGCTCTCCAACGCCGCTACCAGTATTACCACAGTGGGAGGTTAGAAAGGTTTCCAAGAGTGCGTTGGTGTTTTGCTAGGTGTTCTTATTGACAGCTGTGTTGTCTTTTGTTTCGGTATGTCGCGTGCACTTGCACAGAACACTGTAGATGTGTGTTTGCAAAGTTTAGTTTTTTGCTTCTTTAAAACAGTCTAGCGAGTAGACGCCTAACGTGCACTCAAACGAACGATGCATGTCTCGGATTACTTCGTTTCGCGCGTGTAAAATTTTACGTTCGATTGCCTGCAATAACTCATGGTTAAGTAGATTTATGTGCTCTAGAATTCTAAATACATTTCAAGTGTTTGTTATTGTTAATACTCGTGGCACGGTGGTTGTTGTAAAATTTATTTAGTTGATTTTACAACCATTCACAAAATGCCACGTATCTCACGACCGGTTTGTCATGGAGTAAAGTAACCTACTAAATTTAACTATTTCGGTTAAATTCTAGTTATTTTCTAACATTAGGCCTATATTTTTGTTATTTACACCTTAAAAGTTAAAATTAGTTGTTTTCAATAAATGTTTGCAACAATTTGCTCATAATCTTATTGTATAATGTCTGTTTTACTCCGGTGATAGATGCTTTACTGGTATTTGTAATTTTGTATTGATATTTGACGGTTTTGCAATGATTGTAATTGGATGACGATTCAGCCTATAGGTAACGGAGTTGCTAGGATTGTCAATAAAGTTTTTCTACATCGAGCCCGTTAAACATACTGAAATGGGTCACCAGTCGCAATGAACCGATCGAGATGAAGTTTGTCGTGTAAGCAATACCACGGCAACAAAGTGATTGGCTGTAAGCTGCCCTACTCGTCATTCAGTGGTACAGTAGCCAGCAAAGTAAACTACTAAAGTAAACGTCGATTTGTATAGCGCATCGTCGTAACCACCTCTAATGTGCCCAGGAATGGCACGTGTTAGAGGGATCACACAGTTTTACCTGCCACCCACACGTTTATCCACGAATGGAACGAACCATCCTGCCTTTACTCCGTAAGCATTCACCAGATGGCGCCACGCGAGCGAGGTAGTGCACATCCGATTACAGCTCACTACTCATTTATCGACCTCGAAAAGATGAAAGGCTGAGTTGGCCAAGTTGTCTGACCTTGTAGCGGACGGTTCACCCACATAAGTGATCACTCATCAGCTGCAGGTCGAGCGCAGGACAGGGAAAGTTCGCCGGTCACAGACCGACGTTCTACCACTGTGCCAGGCAACCAACCAGCCACCCCGGGCCAACTCAACCTCCTGCCCTCAGCGGGATGGCAAATAGTATCGGCCAAGTGCTGTTTGGCTGGGAACGTAACCGTATCGCACTGGCATACATCCAAAATCAGTGACAGATCCATCTACGAGTTTATTGGTCAGCGAGTACGCCGCCTGCGCTATTCCATGGGTATGGTATTGTGTTGTCAACGAAACCGAAAATTGAATTTAGATTTTAGAGAGATGCAATTTCCGTTTCGGTATCGACCGGTTTTCACAAAATGTTGAGTGTGGATCGGAAGTGTGGTCGGTTCGACACTTGTTGTTTCTGAGACTGTCGCACTGAATAGACCGGAGTTCGATAGAACACAGTAGTGCTGGATTGATAATTTATTCACAGCAGTGTAATATTAGCGTCGTGGGTGGTCGCAGTGCTCGGTGACGTGTTCGCGCGGTGTCAAGACAAGACTGGTTGCGTGCGTCGACGACGAAGGTCACGTGGTCAACGACTATCATTGTGACGCCAAGAAACCTCGCGACCAGGTCGCATGTAGACGAGGTCGTTGTCCACACTGGATCACATCTCGCTGGTCCAAGGTGCTCTACTTCCGCTGAGTTCTAACGTCCTAAATATTACCAGTCGAATCAGAGTTTCTTTTAAAATCATCTGTATTATTTTTGTACTGATATTTAGTATTGTAATGGTATTGGTCATCAGTTCATATTCTTTTTTTGTACAATTTGCTACACGTTATGCCCGTATTAGGGGCCTACAACTGAGATAAAATGTTTTAGCTAAAACATTTTAGCTAAAATGTTTTAGCTAAAACATTTGGTCTCAGTTATAATACGGGCATTAGTCAGTAGTCATGTGTATACTATGTTGATCTTTTAACTTCACTTTCTTTTAATTTTCTGTATTGTATTTTTAAGTGTGTGTGTCGTTGTATTTTATTTGCTGTACGGTATCTGTATCCGTATTTTGTTTGTGTTGCTGCCTCTATGTCGAATAAACTGTATCAGTACATGACTGTATAAACAGTAGGCCTATTGTAGACTTGAAGATGTCATGCCCACATCCACACTCAACAATGGACTTCATTTAACCTTCATTCTTATTCTGCTCTGGACTCGGTCTTTCGAGAACGACTGGGATTGTTGTGGTTGCAGTGTTCGGCAAGTTGTGGAGAGGGTCGAAGGTCAAGGACGGTGAGCTGTGTGATGAGGAAGCGTCGAGTTGTCGATGAACAGCGGTGTCTTAGTGAAGGTCTGCGTCGACCTGTCACTGTTCAGACATGCCACGGCAAGCACTGCTCGCGGTTTCACTGGGTCATCTCCTCCGACTGGTCACAGGTCGGCCGTCATTCGATCCGGTAACGTTTGTTAAAACAGAACAAGCAAATAGTCACGGTGCGCCGCGGTCAACTAACTCCCAAATAAAAACGTTGTCGGAAGTCGCTTAAGCTGTTCGTAGCTGATGTCCTGACGCCAGTAGGATGGCAGACTGTTCCATACCCGCACGTGGGTCCGCAGCACCGGAGCTGCTGTCTCGCCGACTGTTGTGTGTTCGTGGGACGACGCATGTCCTGATGGAAGCTGATCAGAACAAACGACGACCACTGTCGGCGATGAGGTTGATGTCGTTCGACACGTATACAGGTGCCACAATCTACTAGAATGTACCAAATTGTTAAATGGCCGTGAACAATATTTCACGGCAAATTCTCTTAAATAGTTGTTTGAAAGCGTCGACAATTATGCTATTATTGGTTTTGTTAACGAAAACCAATTTTATACCCAACTGTAGTGTTTAATAGGCATATGTCAGTTCTATATTACCTCTATCGACTTCGTTTTGCGTTTACTTTTTTCAGTTGTTAGTGATCATTTGATTTTATTATTGTTATCAAACTTTTCGTGGCACTAATGTGTCTTTAGGAGATTACTCGTTCAATCACGCCAGAACGAGCTGCTAAAAGCTTTCCATATTTCTTACCTGACATTATTACTCTAGTACCAGCAGATAGAAGCAGCAGCAGTAGTAGATTATTTACTGATAAACCTCTCACAGTCGCAAAGTTCATTACAATTTGCTGTAAAATAGACCTACGTATATATGTAGTAAAACATACGTGTATAGTAAAATAACTGTGTGATGAAAGACGGTAATAAGGCATCAACTCAGTGAACAAAGTGTCGAAGTATGTACGTGGAGTAACTTTGTTTATTACTGTGTGCCATAGAGCGCCACCTACTGGAAATATCAGTGTACTGTTGTGGTGTATAGTGTTCGCAGTCGTGTGGCGTCGGTGTCCAGTACCGGACTGTGTCCTGTGTGGAACGCTCGTCCAATAGGTCCGTCGTGGATGTGAGATGCTCCAGCAGCAGCAGCAGCAGTCAGCCATCTCGTCAACGCAACTGCAGCGTCGACACGTGTCCGACAATGTGGATCACCAGCGACTGGACTCGAGTACGTTTTATTTTTATCTCTCTCTCTCTCGCTTTCTTTCCATTCAGCGACTCATCTAGCCACTGGCGTATTCAGCGGATGGTGCCGTGGCCTTCTTGTAAAGTTTTTAATTTAAAATATGCAACTGAGAAATTCATATATTCCAATTTAAAAGTTACATTCTGTGATTGAATTGTGACGTCTGAATTTTTACTTTGCCCCTGGTAGGTGGGCGAAGTATTGCGATCATCATGTCTGTCTGTCTGTCTGTCTGTCTATTGTTTGTTTGTCTGTCTGTCTCTCAGCTCGCGTATCTGAAAAAGCACATGTTTAAATTTCACCAACTTTTCTGTACATATTATATGTGGCCGTTACTCGGTCCTGTTCAGATGATTGTGCAATACGTTATGTACTTCCGGTTTTGTGGATGACGTCATTTTTTATCACATAATGGGACCAGTAGGCCAGAATCAAGTATGACGTTACGTTTTGTCGTGTTCGCCAGGTGGCGGCACCGAGGGCGAAGTCTGATGTCTACGATTGCTTTGTAGATAGGAGTGGTTTCTTTGGTCCCCTTTCTAAAATTCTAATTACGCTACAGGATCTAGCCCTTTTGAGGCAGGCAGTATGAAATATATGGGAATACGTGGCAAGGGCATCTTAAGTGCCATAGAGTGTCCAGAGGAAAGTTTTGTGTATATGAATTATTAATCTGCGAAACACTTTCGGCAATTTGAGGGAAACTTGAGGCACATGCTGTCTGTATGTCGTGCATCCATGGCTGCTGTATGTATGGATAGAGATGAATGTTAGTTGTTTCAGTCACGTGACAGCGACGAAACTTTGCACTTATGTGACTTTGAATTTCAAAAACGTTAATAGCAGTTGTTAGTGAACAGCATCCGCATCCATTAATCGTAGGTGGTAGACGGTTTTATGACAACATTGTCAGTTGTTATTGTTGTTGATTGGCGCGCAGTGCTCGGTAACGTGCGGTATCGGAATTGAGAAGCGAGTGGTCAGCTGTCGGGCAGTCGCCCGCGAAGGCTGGCTACTTCCTGGTCAGCTGAGCGATGACGCCTGCAGTGAACACGATCGTCCCGAGTCGGACCGCATCTGCAGCTCGGTCGACTGTACGTGGTCCTACCGATGGGAAACGTCCGCCTGGTCCATGGTCTGTCGTAGCTCCGCCTCTTCATCCTCAACCATTAGCAACGTGTCTTGTGAACAGCCCAAGGATGTATTCTTCACGATGACGTCACGGCAACCATGCAGGGAGTCCTAACTAATTGACCATCCGGATGATCCTGGTTGACGATAAAAAGCGCGGGTTATTACTTATCGTAATAAGTAAGTAAGTAAGTACAATTTATAGGGCGCTAATCTAACGGCCTAAGCAGTCACGAAAGCGCCTAGTCATGCCCCATAGGCCAAACGAAACACTATTGTCTTTAGTCCACTCTGAAACTGTCCGAGTGTAGTGGTCGATGCACGTAGGGTCGATGGCAAAGTGTTCCAGATAGTAGGACCAGAAACAGCAAAACTTCGTGGTCCATAGGTCACCGTTCTCGTCCTAGGCACCAGCAGGTTTTCATGTGTACATCACGTACATAACAGAGTGCGGCTGAGACACCGAGACACTGTAGTAACGCTGTACAACCGGTGCCGTTGGCCATGTATCCCTGTGGAACACAGCTAGCTCCCCACTGTGGGATCTCTCAGGTTTCTCATGCCACCGAGACCTTCATATTTGGTTCTCACGTGATTTTCTTAACGTTTGGTGTCTTGACCATGCTCACGGCCGATGTGATGTCGATATCGCGACGTCACACAAGGCTGCGGCGTGGAGTTGGAATATGGCGCCAGAGATTTCGCGGTCTCCTGCGCTGTCATCTGGAACTCGCTACCTACAGATCTGCAAGTCTCGTCACTGTCTGCGGCGACGTTTGCCAGACACCTGAAAGCTTGCTTGTTTCGTCACCCGAGTTAGCGCATCTGAGGACTATTTATTTTGCGCTGTATAAATGCACTCATTATTGTTATTTGTTATTATACAAAAATAACAGCTGATCAATCAATCAATCCATCAATAGTTTCTTTGATAAAAGTTGATGACATCAAATATACGAGCATTCTTGTACAGAGATAATTGTCTGGCGCTGGACCGGAGGTCACGAAACATTTCGCGAGTTTTTAACGTTTTCGTCAGTCCAAAGTCAAGAAGCTGTTCAAATGATGTTTTCACCCACGCCGATGCCAGTCGCGGGGGGTGCGGTTTTCAACTCTGTTTGTCGGTTTGTCTGTCTGTTTTTCCGCACGATATCTCAAAAACCGATGCAGCTAGGATCACCAAACATAACATGGAAATGTTCCAAGATGAGTGAGTCCTGGAAACTCATTTATTTTAGGGGTCAAAGGTCAAGGTCACGAGTCACAAAAACATTGAAGGCGTCGGTCTTTGCACTCGTGTGGTTGCTGGCTTCGTCTAGTTTGTAGAGCGTTTATAAATGACCACATTCTCCGCTTCAGTCGGTTTCAGACAGGTTGGGGAAGAGTTTGTCAGCGTCGTGCTGGCAGGATGCATGCTGTATTGCAGTGCTCCAAGACGTGCGGATTCGGTCGAGCCCATCGCGAGCTGTACTGTGTCGACCACGGCGGTCATCGTCATCCGGCACACAACTGTCACGTCCTTGCGAAACCGGAAACTCACCGGCACTGCTACGTCGGTCCATGTCAGTCAGCTGTCAATCATCTCTCGTCTGTCAATCTACACGGCAATGCCCGTGACCGAAGTACCGCGGAATTCGCGGAAATCCCACAAAATGGAACGCGATGTTTCGCGGTTCCCGTGGGGATGGAATTACGGCGAGAATGTAATAATGTAAAAAAACAAGGTGTCGCCTTAACGGGACGTGACACTACTGGCCCGCCGCGTGCTGCCCCCTGGTGAGTTACGTTGCATATGCGAGTGTTACAGACGACGACAGACGCCAGCGACCGTTACTAGTTTGGTCCCTCCTACACTATGTGTAGGCGGGCCATTAATAATAGTAGTTATAATAATACATCCATTTCTGTACGGTCATAAGGTCGTAACTTCAGAGGAGGTGACAGACAGGTCAAGTAATCACTGTCAGTTACTATTGGCCAGATCAAACACGTGAGTCTTAAGTCTAGATTTGAACATTGCAAGTGTTTGGCTTTCGAGAACTGTCTTAGAGAGTGAGTTCCAGACGGCAGGTGCTGAATAACGGAAACCACGTTTGACGAAGTCTTTGGCGAATGGTGGAGATGATCGCAGGTTTCGTTCACAGTTGTGGGTGACGACTGAGAGAATGTACTTCTATTTGTGTTTTGTCGCGCACCTCCAGCAACGAACAGTGAATCCGTCAGCAGTTTCTTTCAAGTGCAAAACTCGGAAGCATCAGTGGCGTTTCTAGCGCTCGAAAAATGGGGGCTATTTGGGGGCCAACATAAATGTGGGGCAAAGACTCAAGGTGTATGTAAGGAGCAGTTTTAATGTACCGGTAGTTAATTTGCACAGCTTGTGGGGCAACTACTCCCGTAATATATGGCACGTTATAGGACTTGTGTATATAAAAC
>Ga0209780_1001667_pt1 | contig 14964 bp, 6 predicted proteins | sample WorMetexBAHAMAS2_FD_187384 | JGI IMG/M metagenome (GOLD analysis project Ga0209780, IMG submission 187384) | Marine gutless worms symbiont microbial communities from Max Planck institute for Marine Microbiology, Germany - Inanidrilus exumae... | ecosystem: Host-associated > Annelida > Digestive... | reverse complement strand
ACGACGCTACTTGTCATATGAAAGTGAAATTACCTTGAAGGTCATTCACGGTCGTGGCGCCATTCCAGGCAGCCATATATCACTTCCTATAATCTTTGCATCGGAATACCAGATTTCAGCATAGATGGGGTAGTAATGAGTTGTTCCCTACCCCTTTCTCCTCTTCCCACCCCTCCTATTCATTCACATTCTATCCACTTTTTCCGCACACCCAACCCTCCACATTCTTCTCCTCGTCTTTTCTCTCCTGCCACCAGGAGTCCAGCTGAGTTGTCTGGGGAGTGTTTTAAGCTTCGTGAGTGCGGGTGGAGCCAGACCGAAAAACGTATTTTGATGCATTTGTAGTTACAATAACAAGCCCGGCAACAACAGTGTCGACTGACTGCTATTTATAGTTGATTGTGAAAATTCTTCCTGCAAGACACTAAACACAGTCTTTATATTTGTTGTTACATCGGTTCATATCAGGGGCGGATCCAGGAGTAGAGATTGGTGGGGGCCATATGGCGAGCGCGGAGCGCGATCCTATAATGGGGGTCTGGGGGCTGTGTCCCCAGCGGGGTCCAGGGGCAGAGCCCCTGGTCAGGGGGCAAAGCCCCCTGAAGCTGAACGCTTTTTGGTGTTGTCATATGTCTGAAATGGCGCTAAACTGCTATGTATATGAGCTGTTTTATGGTCATTAATGAACACATTTATTCACCAGAACGGTAGAGTAACAGACAGAGACGATTTATACAACATACTAAAAACAGACACAAGCAATACTGTTGGTTTTAAGAGCTTAAAAACAATCAATTAATGGTAGCTGCAGCCTGCAGTAGCAACATGTGTGCGCGGCAGCTGAGTTTTAATTTTTCAACCATGGTTTGGGGGGCATGCCCCCGTGGCCCCCCTTTGGATCCGCCCCTGGTTCATATATTATGTTACATCCTAGGAGAGTGACCAAAATTTTGGAAATTTGTCCATACGTTATACCAATGAGTGTCTAAATCAGGTATGTTATTAGCCTCGCTTCCGATCGGTACTGTTTATTACTGGCCCGCCTATACATAGTGTAGGGGGCCAGACTGGTAACGGTCGCTGGCGTCTGTCGTCGTCGTTGTCGTCTGTAACACTCCACGGCGAGCCTGCAGGAGGCTTCACCCGCGCAGGCCAGGCGATGACGTCATGTCGCCTCCGATCTAATTATAGCTGCACGGCGGGCCAGTAGTGTTACGTCCCGTTAGCGTACCTGTCAGCCTGTGACTTTGAAGTTTGATTAGTCCTTCAGTGTGTGCACTTAAACCAGCCACCCACGCTTATGCCATCTGAGTACTGACTGACTGCCACCGTTATAAAAGAAACATCGAATTCTGTCACACGTCTAGCGTTAAACTTAACTTGACATGGCTGTTAGTGTCACTGCCTATTAGTCAGTTAAATACGTTGACGCGTAACCGGTTCGTTCGCAGCGGATACGTACGACAACGCAACACATCCGACGTGAACGAATCTTAAGTCATCCATGGGTAATTACTCGTCTGATCAAAGTGCCGAAAAGATAACCTCAAGTCAATCCTGGTCTTTGCTGTATGCTACATGTACGCGAAATCTTCTTAACGGCGGCAAATCATGTCGTCGACAGTCTCAATCGTAAGATCGTGAGATGAACAGTTACTTGAGTATTCAAAAGTTTACAGCTTACTATAGTTACGCCTGCCGCCGCCACCGCGCCGGCACAGAACAGGTTGCGACCACCTGCAGAGCACCTGCTGCTAACAGGTTGCAGCGGCGGCAGCAGAATCACCTTTCGCGGCCATGTTCTATTTTTAGACTTGCCGTAGTGGGCGTGGCATTTCCTGGCATGTTTGTAAATAAAGAAGGCGTGACATTGCGTCGAATTATAAAAAATGACTATTTTATTAAAATCTTACAGGATTTTAGTGATTCGTTACTGGCTGTAAATCAAAATGCAACAGCGAACTCAGATAGTATTAGTCTTACAAAGGTCACGGCCTCTAGGCCTGTGGGCGCGATATATTTATAGAACGAGGCTAACCTTGGATGACTTCGTGGATTGCCGCTGAAGATGGCTCCTTGTAAAGTCTGTATCATTGGATCTGGAAACTGGTTCGTATCTTTTTCGTACTGCGCTCCAATTGTGACTGATAGTATTGTTGCTGTTATTGTTTAAAGTTGCATTTCTTCATTTTTTTCTGGATTCAGTTGCTCTTGATTATTGATAATATTCGTCTGCAGCTGCAGGTATGCCTGTTGGCAACTTTGATTACAATTAGCGAGCGTAATTGTATCTTTATCAGTAGAGTCATGCTACTGTAACGTCGCATTTCTATTTTACTGATGGCTTCCAAAGCTGCACTTTGCTTTGGTTGTTTTAGGGGCTCTGTTGTTGCAAAGGTTGTTGGCTATAATGTGCTGGCAAGAACTGAGAAGTATGTTCGTGAAGTTCCAATGTACGTTTACGAGGAGGTGATTGATGGGCGAAAGTTGACTGAGATCATTAACACACAGCATGAAAATGTCAAGTACTTACCTGGTTGTACTCTTCCTGACAATGTGGTATGTTTTTTAGTAATCACTCTGCTGATGGCTAGCCATTGACTTAGAATCAGCAGCTTTTTTGACCAAAGCCAACTACCTAGTGAGCACCATTGCATTTGAGGTGCTGTTTGCTGAAGCCAAACATGGTTCATGGGGATGGGAAAGTACATAAGTAACCAGCCCCCCTTCCCCTGCCCCCCACTCTTTCATATCACTTTACTGTTTCTCTCTTGCATCATTTCAAACTGAATATTTTAAAATTTGCTCATCAACATACATGGCAAATAGGCATGGGGAGAACTCCTTCGTGTCGAACTCCACAGTTCACTAGGACCCTCTTACTTTAATCCATTTTACAGCGCACTATATAGGATTAACATAAATGTTATTGGCCCATTTTTATCAAGTAGTTTCTTGAAAAGTTTATGATGCAAAACCTTATGAAATGCTTTACTGGCATCCAGGAAGCCACAGTACACCTGAGATCCTCTTTTTGTAAAATATTTAATGGACTCATTAACTGAAATAGTGCATTAAAAATTAATTTTCTTGATAAAGATGTTAATTGCATATGAGTGATGCCTGTGTGTTTCAGTTAGCTGTTCCAGACGTGCTGGAGGCAGCAACTGGTGCCGACGTTCTTGTGTTCGTTACACCACATCAGTTTATTCGCAGACTATGCAGTGTGTTAAAAGGCAAAATCAAACCGACAGCAGTAGCCATCTCATTAATTAAAGTGAGCTGTCAACAATCATTTTCATTTTTTTTTAAATAAATGAACGATTGATTTGTAAAGTACATGCTACAGATGCAGATTTTTAAAAACCGTTACTGGATGCCGATGTTTGGCATATGTGAAGCCCATTTAATCATGTTATAAATGGTTTTGGTAGCATCTGCAAAGGTGCAGATTTGCAGTTTTGATTAATAATCAAAAGTTAAGCTGCGAGGACTTTGGTTAACTACAGCCTCACTAATAAGAATTCAATAACTGTAGAAGCTGCCTGTAAGACTTGAAATTGTGAAAGGGCTTTAACCCAGTCTGAGGTCGTCTGAGAGTGATGATCGCTTGTTGTGTGACAGGGCCTTGATGTAGAAGAAGGTCGTTTACAGCTCATATCGGACATAATCAAGTCATGCCTTGGTGTGGATTGTGCAGTATTGATGGGAGCAAACATTGCTTCGGAGGTAGCTAAGCAGCAGTTCTGTGAAGCTACAATTGGTTAGTGACACGACACTTTTGTCACAAACTCTAATGCTAGTCACTTTTAATCCCGGTTTATATACCATTACTGTTTTCACTGCAGGCTACATCAGTGGCTACATTCTTCATCCAAGCCTTTCCTCTTTTCTTGTTTAGTGTAGAATTAAAAATTTTTATGCATGCTTTGTAACACTGTCGTGTTTTATTTTCATTATTGTCATCATCATCATCACTGAACGTGCCTTGTGTTGGTCATAAAGTGTGAATCGCATTTGCAATGATGGTCTTGTGATAATCTGAGAGTAGAAGCAACTACTGAGTATAAAAGGAAAGTTTTTAGTTTAGATTTAAAAGTAAGTTTATGATCAGTTAGATTTTTAGTGATATTATATATAGCATCTGCAAGATATGCGTGTGATCATAGTTCGTCAACTGTTAGTAGCTGCATACAGATGCTGTAATGATTGTCTAGTGGGCACTTAACACTTAGTTATTCAAGTTCGTCAATACAGCAACAGTTTGGATAATTTTTAAAAGCTCTGATGTACGAAATTGTAAAAGTTTGCAGTTGATTTGCAGGCTGCAGCAACAAGGAGACGGGTAGTATGCTGAAAGAGTTGTTTCAAGCGTCTTACTTCCGAATGACAGTGGTTCCTGACAGTCAGACGGTGGAGTTGTGTGGTGCTATGAAGGTAACCTGTCATTGTCATGTCATTTACATGTATCTGTTATCCATGCTGTTACTTTGTCCACCAATATTTTGCCATTTGCTTTCCTCCAGTTTTGCGTTCTCGTTGTTTTTAATTTTGTATAGTTAGTTAAGAACAAAGGATTATGTTATATTCCTTCAGTTCTTTGATGCTGTTGATTGGCTCATGGAAAAACTGTAAAATATTCTGTGCTAGCACTATTAGTACACAAAGGATCTAACCTAACCAAGGTTCTGTGATGCTCTTTCGTACATGCTGCCTGTTTCCTTGGTCCGTGACCTTGGCGTGTACATCGACTTGGATGTCGCCATGTGGATGCACGTGATCACGAGTCTGAGGTCATGTTTCTGAGTGCTTCAACACCTGCACTGCGATGATGTCTTTCATGACATGCCTTGCTGACACTCTTCTGAGCTGTAGTTGTCAGTAAGGTGGACTGCCGCTTCTCAGTGTTGGTCGACATTTCTGGTCATTTTCTGGACAGACGTCATTCCATCCTCAGTGCTGCCACCTGACTTGTGTTCTCAACAAGGCGTTTTGAACGAATCACCCCACTCCTCTGCGATCTTCACTGATCGTGAGTACCAGAGCGGACACCGCTCTTGGACTCTCAAGCAGTTAAGATTGCAAGTTTCAGAGCTGATACTGTGTTCTGACATACCACTGTAATACCACTTATTGTAAGGTGCCCCTGTAACGGACTCTGTCTCGTGAAGTGTCACCTTAACCTTCACATTGACATTACATTACATTACATTACTGTCTTAATGACACAGCTCCATATTACCTCGATGGGCGCATTTGTCAGGTGGCTAACGTTTAGGACCACTGCCATCTTTGTTTGTCAGCCATGACAACTCTAATTGTACCAATGGTTCACCGATCCATCCTGGCCGACAGGGCAGCGGGCATTTCCTCTCAACGCTCTGTGGGTGTGGAACAGCCTACCATCCTGCATTTGAACTGCAATGTCACTTGTCACCTTCCAATGAGAACTGAAGACATTCCTATGCCATTTATGCTTTGTTGACCACTGAGCTGACTCAGCTTATTGTACCATCTCCAGCAATACCTCTCAGACTGTGTAAAGTGCCCCTGTAGCGTATTCCTGACATTGTCACTCTTATCATAAGTACATTTTAATAATAATAATAATAATAATAATAATAACCTACAGTAAATTTAGAAATGTCGGCGATGCGACGTGATAGTGTAGTACATTCATAACGTATGTGGAAAGCTGATAATACATGGCGAACTTCGTGTACTGCATGGTAGTTACAGAAAGGCCATTTAAACAAATTCTGAGATTGTAGCAGTAGCAACTGTAATAATGCATGTAGAAGTAAGAGTATCATTAGTAAATAGACCGCAAGCCTGCTGCTGAACTGGGAGTATGTCATTGTCGTCTGTGTGTGCAGAATGTTGTAGCAATGGGTGCAGGTTTTGTTGACGGGCTTCAATTCGGAGATAATACCAAGTCTGCTGTTATACGTCTCGGATTAATGGAAATGGTTGCTTTCTGCCGACAGTTCTTCCAAGGTCATCATTATTATTAGGCTGCATCACATGCATAGTATAGATACGGCCTATTGCGACGGATGGCACATGTAGCGTGGTCTGTCTGTCTGTCTGTGTTTTGGTCACACGGATGTGCCCTACAAAAATGGCTGAACCGATCTAGATGCTGTTTGGTAGTTGACTCATGTGAATCCAAGGAACAATCTGTTAGATGGGAGTCAAGATTGGATGAGTTCATTCGCAGCCGCTAGGTATGACAGGTCGGTGATGAGATTACTTTGGACACTTGTTCTGTTCATCTTGCTGTCACCATTAATGAATGTATTTGTGCGCATGCGTTTGTGTGTGTGTGTTTCAGTTTTCGGGTAACCAGCTAGTTTTCCAATGTTTGTTCAGATTGGGCGTGGTTTCCAAAAAAGAGATCCCCAAAGAATAATTGCAGCAGGATTTTTTGCTGATACTATTGTCCCACCAGCAGCATTACCTCAAATCACTGAATATTGATGAGTAGAACGCACAACGAATACTTTTACAGATGTTTTCCTTCAAATGCTAAATATTGGCAGTATATAACTGATTATTTATTATCTGTAGTTTTATTGTCTACTCGTATGTTGTACATGTTGATCTTGATCTTTATATTGACCATCAGCTTCATGTGCGACAATCCAATACCACTTTGTTTTACCAACCCTTCTTCAGTTAATCCTTGGCAAGCTGGTTTTTCATCAGGTTTCTTTTACCGCGTAACGCTATGCTAGCACAGTATATGCTGCCATCGTGGGTCTGTCTGTCTGTCTGTTACAATCCAGCACTGTACCAAAATGGCTAAACGCAGGATCATGCAAACAATGCCATACGATAGCCCACGTATTCTAGACCTCGGCGAACGTCCGACGGGGTCACCTTCCAATGGGGGCACCAAATAGAGGTGTGGTGGGTTCAAATCGGCGATTTTCCACCAATATCTTACAGTATCACAGAAACCGTGCAAGATATGGACATAGTTACTATGGAAAACTAATAGACACTCGTATGCACTCTATCAAATGGAGCTACCTCCGGTGACCTTGAATGACTTTAACTACCCCAAACCACTCTATTTTCGACATTTTTGTTTTGCCTTTCATATCTTTGTAGTGAGTAGAGTTAGAGACTTCGAATTTGGTAAGTAGGTTGACGGTAGCAAGTGCTAGGTCATGGATGACAAAACATCCCTGAAAGGGGCGTGGTTAGGTCACGTGAACCATTTAAATTTTGGTGGGCGCCAACTATATCTCTGGAACGGCTGATGTCTCAGGCACTGTCAACTTAGTTTGCTGGTGAGTGTCATAAACTTTGATGATCGTCGGACAACTGTTGATCCCAGCCACCGTCGAGATCTATACAGCAGCTAGGCCGAGTAGAAGAAATGGTTTGATTACCATATGATGTGGTACGGAATATTTAGCATGCGCTGTGCCTCTGCGTCGCGCGGGTCTGTCAGCGGCAGAGGAGACTCTTCTTGCTGTGGAAGAGAAGGTTATGAGATAAGTTGCACACGTGACCTTCCTGTCATGCAACCAACAGTGTCAAAGCACTGAAGGAAATTCAGAACACCTTTCCACCAGGACCTCCGCCGAGGCCCGGCATCCAAGTCAACGTTGCACGGTGTTCTGTCAGCTCACCTGCTAGTAGACGTCAGACGGTCAAAAGAGCTGTATCATCCTGTATCTCAAGGAGGTTGCTGCATGTGTATGATAAACATAACGGTGATGTGCAGTGTATGCAAGATGGCGTGGTGGTGCAACGGGTAGAGTGTTGGACTTGCGATCAACAGGTCGTGGGTTCAAATCCTACTTGGGGTAAAAGCTGCGTTATAACCTTGGGCAAGTTGTTCACACCTATGTGCCTCTGTCACCAAGCAGTATAACTTGGTACCGGCCAAGGGGCGGTGATGCTCTGCGGCTGGGAAGGTAACCGCAGGCTTGGCAGAAAGTAATGGCAGCCTACCGCCGGGTTGATGACTTATAGTCGCCTGCGGGCTGAGTGCCCGGCTGACTGCCTGTACACCGGGATCAACTCTGGGCTCAACGCTCAGTAACGAGTATGTGAAGCCTTTATTTTTTATACAGATAACAGAAAAACGTAACACTGACCCCCGCCAGGAAAAATCACCCGCTCCCACAGATCTCATCATTTTTTCTTCCACGACCAGACTGTGCTGATATTCAGACGCTAGACTAGTGTGGTTGGTTTTATGATATCAACCAGTCCTACACAACACAAGACTTTTGTCGTTTACAGGAACAAGATCAGAAACGTTTCTAGAGAGCTGTGGCATTGCTGACTTGGTAACGACCTGCTACAGTGGACGCAATCGGCGCATCGCTGAAGCATTTGCAGTGTCTGGTAACAAGGTATCCTGCAGTATTTATTTAGTAATTACTCAGTTAAAGTTAGTGACTACCTAATTGTTAATGGATTATGTTTGCGTCACAAATGTCATTCTATTTCACTGGAAATAACTGCATACATTTCTCTAATTTCAGTTATACTTAATATATGAGTTCAATATTTAAGTTATGTTATTTAAAAAATTTTCACGATAAAGCAACAATATCAGTTCGTTCAAGTACAGTCTGGATGAGCTGGTACCAGACAAAACATTAATCTACTCATCCCTCTCCGATGTCTCTAATTAATTTCGTCCATTTACTACAATCCATACCATCATCTTTACAGTCATTTGCATCTTTTTTTGAAACGTTTCCTTCTTGTCTTAAGCTATTTTGATTTGCAATGTAGTTATATCATCTGTTCCAAGTTACGATGCAATATATAACATACAAGCTGTTTATAGTGTGCTAATAGCTGATGGGCAGTCAGTCGTCTTAATCTACTGCACTGATCCAGAAATAGAAAAATGAGACAAAAAGAAACTAAAAACAAAAACTGATATAGCTTAGAAGAAATGCTTTTAGTTTAATATTTGCGGAGATATTGTTTGTTTTGTGTATATTGTTTACTTGTTTTTGTATTTCTTTTTATATTTTTGCATTTCCTGTTTCTGAATGGTCTTTGAACTAAATAGTCTGATTATTCGTGTTTTACTGTTTGTTATATTATTGCATTGTATCGTACACTGTGTTAGAACAGACAAACGTAATGATAAAGATGATGATTTATGGTTCACAGCCTTTGCGGTCAGGTCAGGGCAGTGTGATTTAAGTTAACGATAGCGGAAACAAATTCATTCTGTTAATGGACAGAATTTAACTCTGTTAACGATACTGGAAACAGAAAAAAAATTGAAAATAAACTGAAACTGAAACTGAAAATTTAGACTGATATCTTAACTGTAACTGAAAAAATATCCACAACTTAAAATCACACTGCGTCAGGGTCACGTGTTTTAGTTGTGCCGTGTTTTGATGGTAGACAATAGAGCAGTTGGAAGAAGAGTTGCTGAACGGTCAGAAGCTACAAGGCCCGCCGACTGCTGCCGAGATCAACGTCATTCTCCGAGATAAAAACATGGAAGACAAGTATGTCTCTGTGTTTATTTATTAGCTGGTGCTCAGATCATTTTTTGTGACGTTTATAGTGAAAGTCTGACGTTCGCAGTTGTAACTTTTTAGCTCTTACACTTAGTTCCTGCCACAACTTGTTTCGAGAGCCGTAAATTAATGTGAAGCATTAGCGCTCAACTTGACGTTAGTTTTGTTGTTGGTTTAAAGTGTCTTTGTCGCAATGAAGTCATGTTTCTGTCGATATGTGCAGGTTTCCACTATTCACGGCCGTGCATCTGATCTGCAGCAAGAAACTACCGGTGAACAAGTTCATAGATTGTTTGCTCAATCACCCAGAACATATGTAATGGGCGTCGCACATATTATATTATTTTGTCCATTAATTTAATAAGAGTCCGTGTTACTACCTGCAGTTACTTGTGTATGCAGTGGGTGATAATTGTGCTCTCAGATCATGTATTTGTCAAGTTTATATACGTTTATTGTTGAAGTTTGCAGATGCCATACATTTTCGGTGTTTATATGAAGGCATTGAGTGCCACTGCCAGTCACAGATTTTTGTAGTTTTTAAATGCTGGCAGATGTTGTGTTGGATGGTGGGATAGATTGTTAATTACCATACGCACAAAAATGCTTCTTTTATGAACTGTTGATTTAATTTAATTAACTTAATGCATATAATTGATTTATTCAGCCACAGATTTTTATCATGTTTTTGGAAATTAATGTTTTGTTATGTCTTAGGGTAAACCACCTAGCATATTTACCATTTTTGTGACCCTAGTTGTAGTTGGTGTTTTTATACAGCTCCCAACTTTTACTGTACGGATTTATGTATGTCTTTGCATCATTTACTGGCTGGCATAGTCTGCTTTGGAGTGTTTGGCTATACTACTGTCACAACTGGAAGCCAAGAAACTACCAGTAGCCAGCAGTGGTCGAATTAAAAATAAATCCCCCTGTCCTGCCCGGTAATTCAAGCACTGCTTGCCAGATCTAGGAACGCAGTTCCTTGTTAGTCACTATGTGCACAAAACTATTCCTTGTATGGATTGTTATTTATTACTTGATTTTTAGTCATATATTTATATTTTATATTTTAGAAATACTTTATTTGTTCACAGAATTTTGTACAGCATAAATTTGTGTGGCTGTTTGGCCAGTTTTTGACCCTTGTTTTGACGTCGTTTTTATGCACATACCGGTATTTATTCTACGGATTTTTGCTTTGCCCGTGGGAGTGGTTGCGAAGTATTGTGATAAGTACGTCTGTGTGTGTGTGTCGGTCTGTCCGTGAGGATATCTCTGTAACCACTCGCGTAATCTTTACCAAATTTTTGTGCATGTTGCCTATGGCCGTGGCTCGATTGTCCTCCAGTGTCGTTGCGATACGTTATGTACTTCCGATTTTGTGGATGACATCATGTTTCTTTTCTATAATTGGCCATATAGCAGTATGATTTTCGCTTCAAATGACCTATTTTGCTTAAATTTACTTATTTACCATAAAATCGGACATAATTTAATCTCCTATTATTAAAGGGCATAATCTTGACTATTTCGAAATTACTCGCAAACTAAAGTAAAAGAGCAATGGAGAAATTTATGATTAATGGGAAGAATTACCGAAACGCACGTCGCTGTAGCTATTGTTACTATGATAACGGTGAACGTTGGTGGAGAAACAAATATATGAGTGACTTTCATGCATTGATGTAGGAAAGCAAAGTTAATTTAGCATTAATTGGACGTAAGGAAGTATATAGAGTTAAGGGAGAATTGAGCCACTGAGAATTATAGTGGTCCATCTGCAAATATACCAAAGTTGAGAAATTCGTTTTTAAAGGTTTGCAGTGGCCCCTGTGGTTACCAGAAGCTCGCTATAACAAAGGATGCATTCATCGCCTTGCAAATTACCTTAAGGGGTGCGCAAGTATTGTGATGAGTATGTCTGTGTATCTCTCTGTCTGTCTCTTTGTGGGGATATATTTGGAACTACACGTGCGATCTTCACCAAATTTTTATTGCATGTTGCCTACGGTCGTGGCTCGATCTTTTTCCAGCAAAGAGAGCGAAGTCCCAAGGGGAAGGGGGCAATTTTGGGGGTTTCCTTCCCCATTGACAATGCATTGTAAGGCATAGCATTTTGGGCCCATACAAAAACGGCTGAACCGATCGAGATGCCGTTCAGGATGATGAGTGAGCTTGACCCAAGGAACGGTGTGTTATGTGGGGGTGACGATCCCCAAAGCGGAAGGGGCAATTTTGGGGGGAAACATGTGCCCGACAAGTCTAACACCCTAATTGGACTGGTCCATGCAGTGGCGTGCACACGACAGGGGCAGACGCTTGATTGCAAGCGTTAGACGAGTCTGTTATCGGCCGCGAAGGGGGGATTGCACAACGCAGGCGAAGTCTGATATCTATGATTGCCTTGTTGTATGTTTTAGTGCATTCAATAGCATAGTTGGGATTGTTCATTAGTTGCATATGTACAAAACTGTTTCAGGAATGGAGCTTTGTTTGATGTCGATGCTGTTATTTGCCCATTGTTATAGTAAATATTTTGTTATTTATGCACCTAATTTTGTATACAGCATAACTATACGTCCTTACTAATTTTCCATTTTAGTTATAATCGTGTGTATACGTATATCAACTGTTACGTGACCGCTCCATGCACTCAAGAATTTGTTCTTCTGTTTTATGTATCGCCCATCACTACTGTATACAGTAGCCAGCGTGCAGATTGCATTTTCCTGTTGTGTGCAACCATTTGTTATAAATGTTAGTACGTGTGTCCTTCCAAGCTTTTGTGGGATTTTTTATGGTTCTAGTTTGCCGTTGCATTATACAATGACAGTGTACTTCAGTACTGTAGTAAGCAACAGCTGCATACATAGTACTTTGTTTCTGGTGATTTTTCCATTTTATACAAATATTTTTGGAGTTGCATAATTTTTAACGTGTCCGCTATTTATCTGTTACGGTGCTTAAGAGCTATAGGCGTTGGTGATAATGCTGAAGGCTGCGTGAAAAGTTTTTAGCCTCCAGGCAAAACACGCTGCGGATTTTGAGCTGGATAATGTATTATGAACATAAATTTAAATGTTCTTTTCGGACCTTTGACACTGTTGGTTGGGCAACAGGAGTTTCCAGCCAGTAAAACCTGCTCATTTATTCCATAGGTTCCGTTCTGGGGTTGGTTGGTTGATTGGTTGGTTGGAGTTTAACGGCGCTTTCAACACAGTGTAGGTCATATCGCGCCTATTGTTCTGGGGACCTAAGCCATCTCAATGTAGCTTCGGGATAGAAAGACAGTTAGACAAAAACTGCAGAGTGTGTATTTGTCATATTTATGAATTTAATATTAAAATGGGCCAGAGTGCGCTACAACATGCAGTTTCTTGTACTGGCTCCTCATACAACGAAAAAGAGGGAAATCCTCAGTCCCTGTGCCTTGCCTCCAATGCTAGTTTCCTTTGAGCTTCAGTCCACTGATGGACTTTTACTTACTTACTTATTTACCCGGCGATTCTGTTTTGATTCCCGCCATTGTTGGTGTGGGGCATCAGGAGGAGCACCTGCCACATTAGCTTCTGTACTGCGGAAATGCCCCACTTTACGCACAGGCACGAGCAAGCCCTGAACAGCAGATGCACAACGTCAAAAGACATTTATTATTTAATTTTGTTGTTTATTAATTTTATTATTATTGTTATTATTATTATTACCCACGCCGACTGCAGTTGCGGAGGCAGGGTTTTCTTTTCACCGCCGTTTGTCTGTGTGTCTGTTTTTCCACACGATATCTAAAAAATAATGCTGCAGCTAGGATCACCAAACGGCATACAATGCTGCATGATGGGCCCTGGAAACCCATTTATTTTGGAATCAAAAGGTCAAAGGTCAAGGTCACGAATCATAAAGAGTGTTGGCGTGGGTCTTTGCACTCTTGTGAGTGCTGGCTTCTTCTAATTATTATTATTACATTATTTATGTGGCATATTTGTTGTTTTTGTAACCCTTATGCTGCTCATCGTTAAAGAACTCCCAGTTGAGTATAGTTGTTTTTGCGTCCACTCCAGAGTGCTTTTTTCCGCAGTAGTAACGCACGATGATCATTGAACGTTAATGTGTAAATACGTGCGTATATGTTTTCCATTTTTCTATGGAGTTTTGAAGATTTGTTTCTGCAGAGTTGTTATTTGTTACTCTACCACTGCTAGCTTCAACCATCCCGGCATTTTACGCAACTGTGTGATATATTTTGTGTTTGTTGGTGCTGATGATGATGACTCATTGTTACATTGCTCCTGCGCTTTGTTAAACGTCCTTTAATAATAAATCTTGTTACAGATTATGATCTATATTTATGAACTAGAGACTTGTAGGCGACTTTTGTTTTAACGCGCGACGCTATGCTAGCGCGGTATATGATGTTGTCATTACTAATACAATGCAGTACAAAGAAGTGTTCTGGCGCCCAATCATATAAGTCAGAAATTCAAATCGACTGCGCATTACATTAGGTCCTGTGTAGGCTGTGTCAATGAAATAAAATAAAAATAGGCTGTGGTAAAAGCAGTATGCTAGGTGCAAAACTACACAGCAACGCTTTAGCTTAATAAGTTTATAACCGTAAGACCGATGTCACACCTGGGATTTTATCGCGCGATTTTGTCGCATAAACAAGAAATGACCAATCAGCTTGGTCGTTTCTTGTTTATGCGGCAAAGTCGCAGTGTGCGACATGACAGTTGCATGCTGCAACTTTGTCGCGCGATAAAGTGCGCGACAAAATCGCAAGTGTGACATAGGTCTAACTGTTTAGCTAATGTAATGAAAGAGTCTCGACTGTCTACAATGCATTTCAACCGTGCACTACTGTACTTTGCTCGCAGTTTTACGAAATGGCGTACAGGATTCTGAGCAGAAGAATGCCAGCATTTGAAAGGAACTGTTACTGTTACAGAAAGGTTCTGCGAATAGGACGGTTTCATTGTGATGATTGAGGAACTTTACACCAGACTGTACCTAAAGAAAAATCTACAACTGATACATAAGGAAATTGCAACTGGTCGGGCGTATATATGGAGAATGAGTGACAGTTGAAATATTGTTGGAGAGTTACAACGAAGTAGAAGCGCCACACGTAGAGTGGATTGACAGATTGTATAGATTGGTGCAAGGCAAACAGCTGAGCTGTAGAACCAATTGGCAGTGGCGTATCCACAAGTGGACGTCTCCCCCAGATTTCAGGCCGGGGGACATTCATGCAAAAGTCCCCCCACTTTTTTGACGAACAATTGCAATAGCAGGTTTTACAAGCCAAAGTCTAGGCTTACCAGCTTGTATGTGTAAAACAAGCAGTTCAACTGCAATAAAATTAGCTCCCAGAATTCACCAAAACGTGCCATTTTGAGCTCAAAATCATAGCCCCTCCCCATACCCCGCTCCTTGTGGGGAGAGGCAC